>Ga0157370_10000634_pt1 | contig 43803 bp, 38 predicted proteins | sample C35metaG_FD_113463 | JGI IMG/M metagenome (GOLD analysis project Ga0157370, IMG submission 113463) | Corn rhizosphere microbial communities from Kellogg Biological Station, Michigan, USA - C3-5 metaG | ecosystem: Host-associated > Plants > Roots > Rhizosphere > Soil | place: USA: Michigan...
AGCCAAAAAAAACCCGGCGCGAGGCCGGGTTTTTCAGTATCCGATGGTGGGCGGTACAAGGATCGAACTTGTGACACCTGCCGTGTGAAGGCAGTGCTCTACCGCTGAGCTAACCGCCCATCGCGAGCCGGGGATTCTACGGATCCATCGGTCGATCGTCAATGGGGCGCCCGCGTTTCGCTATCCTTTTCACGTCGGCTTACAGTAAGCCTGGGCCTGGTCCGCGTCGGCCGATGAGGGCAACGGGGTTACTCCCGACCGTCCCGATGCCTGGATATCGAAACGGCGCCCTGTCGCACGCACGGTGCTCTGCCCGGCAGCGCCGCTGCCGCGTTTTGCGCAAAGGAAAAGACTCAGCGCGCCGGCGGGCGACGCACCGCGCGCGGTGAATGTGATGATCTTCCCGGAATTCTGCGCGAGCAACGATACGTTCGATACCGCCTGAGCCACGCGCACAAGCTTGTCGCTGGTCGCATAAGCCGCCCCGGACGTCGGCGATGTGTACATGATCCAGCCTACGCTGAAGTCGTTGCTGTCCTCGCATTGCGGCTCGGTAGCCGACGCGTTTCTGCTCGGGCACATCGACACGAAGCGGTTCTGGCTGATAGCCGTGGAACGGGCCAAACGCAACGCGCCGAGAAATTCATTTGCCTGTGACTCCACCGCATTACGTCGCATGAAATCGGCAAAATTCGGCGCAGCGAGAGCCGCGAGGATGGCGAGCACGGTCACTGTGACCACAAGCTCGATGAGCGTGAAACCGCGACTGGTACGCGGCATGACGTGAACGGTCATTACCGACCTCCCCCATCGCAGTAGTTACCGATATCCGTCTGCGCGGTACGAGTCGCCGCCTCGCGCTGGCCGGCGTCAAGCCGTTTCGCACTGGCTGGATCGTTTCCGTCGACCAGCAGGGCACCGCTGGAAAGCGTCGCAAGATTAGCTCGTGCACGTTCGCAGTTACGCTTACGTGCCTCAGCCTCGGCCTGCGCCAGAGCGCCGGATGAAGGCGCATCTCCGTCCTTCATGGCAACGGGTGAGGCGACCGGTGCCCTCGCATCCGCCTTGACCCTGATGGTACTGGCCGTCGCACCCGCAGAGGGAGGCTGGTCGGCGTAATGAACCGCCCCTTGGGCATCGGTCCACTTGTACACGCTCTGCGCCGTTGCAGCGGCACTGGTGAGCAGAAGCGCGAGCACAATCGTCGCTGGCATCAGCCGCATGCTCATGTCACTTGCTCCAGCAGGCCGGGTCATCGGCCTTGGTGCCCGTTGACCCCTGGGCGCCGAGGTTGTTGAGCGTCAGCGTGGCGCAGGCCACGTCGCTCTTCGCCTGATCCCCCTGAGCGTTGGCCCTTACGACGAAAGCACTGCTCGACGCGCTGGCGACCTCGATCGTGTAGCGATCGCCCGCCATGCCGGCGCTGCCGTTAAGGTCGCTTACGAGGTTTGCCGAGTACGCGTTCTTCGTGTAGTAAAAACGCTCCTCGCGAGCCGCCACGTCCACAAGCGCCGTCTGAGCATCCACACGGTGCGCACGTATCACGTAGCGTCGGTAGGAAGGGATCGCGACCGCGGCGAGAATCGCTACGATGAGCAAGGCAATCACGAGTTCGATCAACGTAAAACCACGCGCATTCCGTTGGTGCGTCATCATCAGTTCCCGAGAGGTTCGCGCCAGGACGTTTCGCCACTGGTGACGGGGTCGAGCGTCACGACGTCCTTGCAGACGATGGCGCCGGTGGAGGTCTGCGTGCAGGCCGTGACTTTCTTGCTGCCGTTGGGATCGTTCGAGATGTTACCTGCATGCAGGCTTGGCGACGACGGCAGACCCTGGCCCAGCGACTGCGACGGATTAGCAAGCTGCTTTCCGCCCGTCGTACCAAAGAAGGCCTGCGGATCGGCGGTGCCGGTCTTGTAGTTGAGCCCGAACAAATTAGCGGTACCCAGACCCGTACAGATCGATGTACCTGGGACATAGGTCGCTGTCAAAAGAAGCCCGCCGAGCAACGATTGTGCACTAACCACGCGCTCGGCCGGATTATTGGCGCTCGAGGAAAGCACCCGGTACCAGCCCGCGACTTTCGGATCGTCGAAGGCCTGCTGCAAGGTGGTGAAATTGTTTACGTCACCCGGAATCAGCCCATTCTTGGCCACGCCGTCGACCGCCGCGGAAGCGTAGACATTGAGTGCGCTCACATCGACCAGCGTGCTGGCGGAGGGTGCCGTCGACGCCTGCGGGTCAGTTTTGGCCAGTAAGGTGTTGTCGATGATGCCGTAGATCCGCTGGGCCATCGACGTCGCTTTATCCGCCGTGGTGAACATGCGACCCGTACCGAAGAAAATCATCGGTACGCCGCGATCGTTATTGCCGAGCGTCGGACGCACGGTCACCGGCAAACCATTAGGCGCCGCGTCGGTTTTCAGGGCGAGCATGACACCGCCCTTCCACTTACTGGCATCCGGCTCGCCATTGATGGCGATTTTCCATAAATCGCCGCCGAAGTCATTCGTACCGGCATCGCGCACGCTTCCGAAATACAAACCTTCCGACTTGCCGTCAAGGTTGAAATCGGACGCGATGAGATCGCCCGCAAAGCTCTTCGCACCGTCCGCGCCTGCGTCCCAGGACTTGGCTGGCGTGATCGAATGACTGCTGCCAGCCAGGTCGGCCACGTTGTAGATATTGACGCGCAAGTTAGCCGAGGACGCGACCCGCTTTGCATCCGTCGGACCGGATCCGATGGCCAGATAGAACTGGTTGGGCGCGTCAGTCGATGCGTCGCGGATGATGGCGACTGCAGGCGTCGACAGCGCACGTGCCCCGGCGAAGCGAAGCTCGGCCAGAACCTTGGGGGGATTTTCGGGATCGGTCACATCCATGACGACGTAAGCGGATTCGGATGTCACCGGCGCCGTGGTCTTCCCGTCGGTCGAGGTATCCACGGAGATCGTGCCGCCACCGAGACGGAAGGGCACCACGAGGAACGTGCCCCAGCCGCCGACGTGAACCGAATCGCCCGTTCCGGTCGGGAACACCTTGGCGTCGAACGCGACCGGCGTGCCATCCACGTAGTACGTGTGACGATACGACGGATCGGTCAGCCAGCGAAGATGCGGCAGCAAATTGCCCGGAACGTACGCCCACACCTCACCGCCCAGAGGATGCGCGGTGCGGGTCACGCCCGCGGGCTGCGGGCCGGTAGGGTCGCGATCGGTCGGCGTACACACCTTGGTGCTGGGCTGGGTGGTGAATGCCCGGCAACTGGTGTTATAGAACCCCCCATTAAAGGCATGCAGCATGCCGTCGTTGGCACCCACATAGACCATCTGTCGCCGGTTGCGATACGCCGTGCGATACGTCGCGTACGTCGTGTCGTTGTATAGCAAATCGTAGGACTCGGCCGGTGCCGAAACCACGAGCGGTGTCGAGTTGATGATGTCGCCCAGACGGCCGACACGCCCCTTCAGTGCCGCGGTCGTACCGAAGTCCACCGTACGGTTGCGCAGCGCCTTGCTCTCGGTACCTCGAATCCAGCTGATGATCGACTGCGCTTCCGTCACCTTGTCGGTATTGAGGAAGCGGTATGTGGTAGAGGTAAAACCGTCACTGCCCTTGGAATCCCACATGAACGGCTTGATTTCGCCATCGTCGACGATGCCGTTAGCGTTGGCATCGATCCAGGTAAAGATATAGCGCCCGTTTGCCGTGCTGAAAGGTGTGCCGTAGGCGCGCTGGGTGTCCGTGACCAGCGCCGGATCCCACAGGGCGCTCTCCGCGTTCCACAGGTAATTCAGATCCGACAGTTCCACCGTGGTCGTGGTACCCGGATCGAACTTGGTGTCGCTCTTGCTCGTGTAGCGAACGGCCTGGGTACGCTGCGTCGTCGCTTGGTAGGCGTACTGGATCACCGGATCCGTGTTGTAGTCATCCAGCTGACCGTTGTGATTGCCGTCCTCGCGCAGGAGGCCGAACTGGTCGGTCCACAAGCCGGTAAGCGAGCCCAGCCATGTGGCACGCTTGCCGTTCGTGTCGGTACGCTCCGCCTCATAGATCGCGGAATAAGTCACGCCTGTACCATTGGCACTCGAGGACACAGTCGCGGCAGCGGTGCCCGACGAGATCTTTGCAAGGATCTTGCGGAACAGGGCGTCCAGCGAGGACTCAAGTTTGCCCGGATCGCTCACCAGGAAGTAGTTATCCGGCGTACCGGCGCCCGTCGAATCCCACTTGCTGGTGTCTGTGGGATCCATGTTGTTGAATGGGGTGTCTGTGCCGTCCGCCTTGCTCGTGTCGACGCGAAAGCCACCCCACTTGGAGGCATACAGCAGCGGATCGCTCAGCGTGCCCGCACTGGTAGTACCGATGGCGTACTTGGCCATGGTGGCGGCGTTACTGACATCGCAGCTGGCGCACCCGCCCGAACCATTGATCACACCATTACCGTTGAGTTTTGTCGTGCCGGTAGCGTCGTACACGTCGATCGTCGCCGGGTCGGTAAAGCCGAAGCTATAGATGCCCGAGTGAAAGTGAGGGCCGTCCTTGGTCGTACCCGAGATGATGTAACCGAAGCCCTGACCATTGCTCGTCGATGCGGCCACGGGCCGGGTAGTCACCCTGACCTCGTTGGCGGTCACTTCGTAAGAGATGATGCCCCACATGTCCTGGTCGTAGTCACCACCGGCGAAACTGTCCTCCCAGTTGGCGTAAAGCGTACCCGTGTTCTTGGTGGCCGACGTGGTCTGGCTGAGCACCTTGAAATCGACCAGTGCGCCACCGCCGATCACCGTGTTGGTTACCCCGCCGGTCTTGATGCCATACGACAGACGATAGGCCGGAATGATTGTTACGGTCTTGCCATTGCTGTTTGGCACCGCGATGCGGATCTGCGGAGTGTTGGTCGCAAGCTGCACGCCGAACGTGTTGACTCTCAACGAAGTCTTGTCGGTCGACGCGACGATCGGATTGTTACTGGAATCGTTGCCGAGGTTACGGATCGGCATCACATGCGCGCCGTAAGCCGCACCGGCGATCAGGTAGCCACCCTTGAGCGCGGGGACCTCGGGGCAGATACCGTAAGCGGCGGACAGGCTCGAAATGGTCTTCGCCGAGCAGAGATCCGCCCCGGTCGTCGAGCCACTGACATTGCCGACAAAAAAGCTCTTCCCGGTGATGCCTTCCGAGGTGCCGAGGTCATCCGTCCACTTGGACACCGTCTTTCCGGTAGCAAGGTCATTGAAACCGGCAGTATCGTCGGTGTCGTAGCTCAGCGAGCTTGCATTGAAGTTGATGACGTTGAGGGCCGCGCAGAAGTTGGCTTCGCTGATCGGGTCCTGCCAGGTCGCGACGACGGAAAGGCCCAGGCTCTTGTCTTCCGCTCCGCTGGAAAAGGCCGAGTTAGGCTGCTTTCCGGCCAGGTAGCGAAGCGTCTCGACATAGCTCTCGGCCATGGGGTTACCCCAGGACGAACAGTTGCCCTCGGCGACGATGGCCTTGCTGGTGTCTGCCGTCTTGCCAATGCCGATCTGCTGATAGCCACAACCGTTATTGGAACCGCCGTAGTTGGCGTTACCGTCGTTGTAGTTGTATCCGTAGATGCGGAGGGCATTGATGTTCGAGATGATGCCCTTGTTCGTCGCGCCCGTCAGAAAGATGCCGGTGTTCGGATCGATTTCGTTGCTGATGAAGTCGCCTTCGTTTACTCCGGGCCCGGGCAGGGCCGCCCGAAGCACACCGCCCGACGCATTGTGGTCGAATGTCGGTGTAACAAGGCCGAATTTGATGTTGCCGGTCTCGGCGTACTTCTGCAGAAGACCGACCGGCTTGTTTGACGTGGCCGAACCGTTGACGTACTGCTTGCAGTTCTCGGTAGCCATTTTGCCGGCAACACAAACCTGCACGCGCGCGATGAACTCGCCGCTGTTGGTAGTCGACGTGTTGGCCGGGTTCTCGGCGGAAGAGTTCAGACCCGAGTAGGCGTTGCGGTTTCCGTTGCTCCGAAACCCATCAACGAATCCATTCTGCGTATTGCTGTCTTCGCTGAGCCAGCGGCACTGGCGCTTCTCATTGGAACCCCATAGCGCATAGTCGCCGAACGCCATGCGGATCAGAGGATTCGCATTGGATGTCTGCGACAACTGATTGCCACTGGGCACGGGCGACGAGTTGCAGAACGAGATGCCCTGCTGGCTCATGTTGTACACCGTCCAGGTCGAGGCGTTGCGCAGGGTCGCGATCGTGGTGTCGCATTTGGCGCCCGTACAAGCCATGTTCGTCGTCACGCCCGCGCTGGTCGACGTCACCATGTTGCTTTCGATGTGTAACGTTATCTTGAAGCTGCCGTTCGAACCGGTGACCGACCGGACGGGAGCCAGGATGGTCTGATTGTCGCTCGTCACTACCTTGATCTGATCACCCACGGATGCAGTCAGTTTGCTACCCACAGACAACTGAAGAGACCAGATGGAAACGTTGCCGTAGTTTCCGTCCGCAGCGGTGCTGCCGTTGCTGGACGTCAGACTCGACGGACTCATTGCACCCGTCGATGGCGCGGCGGTGGCGGGATCGTAGGGCGTGAGCTTGGCGATATCCGCGCCATTGTAATATTTGGCGTACGAGTGCGCATCCGCAGGAAGGAATGCGCGTTCCAGCACGGTATTGCTCGTCGTATCGGTAGAGCGCAGACCGCCATACAGGATCTTGCGGACCTCGTCCATGCGCGTCATGGACACCCAGTTGAGGAAGTTGCCCGACCACTGCTTGCTACAGTAATTGGTCGAATCCACCGCATTGCCCGGTGTGAAATACCCATTTCCCGCGTCGTACGTATAGCAGCGCTTCGGATCGAAATAACCCGCATAAGTCAGGCTGTTCTTGTAGGTCGTGTCGAGCACCTGATCGCCGTCGAGGTCGGTGAAATCGTTGTACGCCTTGTAGAACAACTGATGGTCACGCGAGAGATTCAGCATGACCAGAGGCGCGGCACCGGCGATGCCCAGCGGCGGGTCGAGCGCGTAATTGGCGGCACGCTGCGTCGCCGCGTCGGAGATCGCATCGGCGCGCACGACCGGCACCGTGCCGAAAACGCTGGCTACCATGGCCACAAGGAATCCGATCAGCAGACCGCGACGGCCTGTGGGGGAATGTTTCATCGTCGATATCCTCGGCGCCATCAGTGGATCATCTGGTGGTATTGGGTATGCGTCGTCGCGGCACCGTCACCTGGTGCGGTCGCGACACTTCGAATTTCGAAGAACATTTCGGCACCGCCGTTGGCCGAGCCGACGCCCAGCCCGCGGTAGCCCGCGGCCTGCGCCCCGCCGGCGCCTTTGCTCAGAGTGGTGCCGTCCGGGACGATCGCCACCGATGCGCCGATGTTTCCGGCACAGGACTGCGTTCCGGTATCGCAGATGGCAACCACCATGTCGGGACGCCAGGTACTCGGGTCGTAGAGGGTTTCGGCTTTGGTGCTTCCGCATGCAGGCTGCAGTTGCCCGTAAAACAGCGATGGAGCATTGGTGGAGCAGTCTTTCTGCAGCGCCTTTTTCGCTTCGTCCAGAAGCGCCGATGGCACATCCGTCGTATAAGTGAACTCCGAGTCGGGCACATCACCCTTAAATGACACGGGCCAACCACGTGCATAAACGTGCTCGTCGAACAACGCAACGGGAATGCTTCGCAGAGCCTCCGATGCCTCGAAGGCGGTCTCGTGGCGTGCCGTGTTGGTCACCATGCGCATTTCCGAAAGCGTGCCACGCATCGCGATGACAGCGACGATCGACAACACCAGCAGAAAGATCATGCCCACGAAGAGTGCGATGCCTCGCTGGCGCGCCTTGGGAAGGAATGGCATCGGGATCATCCTCGTACTCTGTTACGGAGCAGCACGACCTGGGTATTCAGGCTGCGAAAGTACTGCTGCGGTTTGTCGCCATATGCACTGTCGGGCGCATTGCTGCAGAGGTTGGTCTCGGTGGTCGTCGGATGGCCGATCGAACCGTCGTTCTTGATTTCGTAGGCGCAGTGCGCGTTCAGGGTGAACGTACCCGCGTGCGGCAGGCGAACGTCGCGGGCGCTGGCGCGAGCAACGAAGGTCGCACGCACCTGTGTGACGGCGGGCCACACGGCATCCGACGCCTTCACCCATCTGCCGGGCTTGGTGGTAGGCGCACCGCCGACAGGCGACGCATACTCGAAGCTCAGCTGCTCAATGCCGTCCACGACGACTTCGGAAACAACGCCGCCCGCGGCATTCAGACGCAACCGGACCAGCGACGGTGACCGCGCTTGACGATCGCCGTCATCGTCCGTGCCACACACACCGTCGCTACCGGGGTCCGCGCAGGGGCGCAGGTAATACATCTCAAGCTGATACGGATAGACGTAGCGACCGGTCGGCTTAGGCAGGGTCGACGCCGGTACAGCATCGTCACGGCGTAGCAGCGCGGCCTGCTGGCCCACGCCCGACACGATGAAAATGCTGGTCTGGTTCGGGACGATGTTTGGATCGGTCGAATCGAACGACGGCGTATCAGCCCCCTTGGCGGGGTCGTAACCGTGCGTGTCCGCATAACGGACCACAACCACGTCCGATCCCTTGACATAGTTGGCGTCGTCGACGCAGCCTGCGATCGGGAATTTGTTGCCGCCGTCATAACCATAGATGCCATTCTGGTGGCTGGCATCTCCGACATTCAGCACCCACGCGGCATCGCATCCGGTTCCGCCGATGCCAGTCGTGTTGGTCGTCGGTGAAATGGCACCCGGTTTGACGCCACCCCAGAAATCAGCCATTCGCAGGGACCAGGCGAGACGTGCCGCGGCGAAGCGGACGTTCTCCTGATTGAAATTATTGCCCTGTTGCATGCTGTAGGCCTGGCGCGCACCCATCGTCACACTGATGATGCCGCCGACGATAAGCAGCCCCAGAACCAGGGAGATCATCATCTCGACCAAGGAAAAACCTTTCGAACGATAGGAATCGCTGCGCATCGGTCGGCCTGTCACTGGAGGTAGCTGAACGTGTAGGACTGGTTCGGATCGCCTGCGGTGTCGTCCCGAACGCCTGTCCATGACACCGTGACAATCAGCGTTCCAAGGGTGTTGTCGGCGGTCACGGTGGCCAGCGGTTTGTTATCGGCCGGCGCGGGCAGCGCATTGCCCAAAGCGACGCGCCAGCACGCAAGGTCGCGTTGGGCGACATTGGCTGGAGTGTCCAGTGTGGTGGAGGCGCAGTCGGCCGCCGTGTAAGCGGTTTTGCCGTCGTACAAATAGGCGCTGTTAGCCACCCCACCCGCCGGATGAGCCCCGCCGGGATTGGCCCGCATCGCGTCCGCCAGGCTACGCGCCAGGATGATCGCGCTCGTGCGCGAGCCCGACTCCTTAGTGAACTGCGCTCCGCGCATCTGGAGCATGGCGATACCCAGCAACCCGATGCTGAACACCAGGATCGCGACCATGACTTCGATAAGCGACACGCCTTCCACGGCGCGACGCGACGGCGACTTCCTCACCCTGAACCCCCTGCTGGACCCTATCCGGCACTTTGCAGACTAGTCGAGCCACTTCCGGCTGCAAGTTATCGCCGACACGCGGTCAGAAATTGCCGATAAGCGGCATCTCGACGGCCGCCCGACGCGGTGTTCACGCCGATCGGCGCTCCATGGGGACATCACCTGCAGAGGATCCACCCCATGACCCACGACCGCCAGGACGTCACCCATCCCGACCACGGCCAGCCTGACCACAAGGAAACCGCGGCGGAAAAGCAGTCGCGCAAGGACAAGGCCAGCGACAACCTCGACCACGCCCTCGAGGAAAGTATGGATGGCAGCGATCCGGTTTCCCCGTTCGTCCCCGCGAAGGCACCGAAGTAGGCCCGACCAGGGTTCACAACGGGGTACGCGCCGACACCGCGACGTAGCCTCGGGATAACAAAGCGGTCACGGACCGGCGGCCACAATAGCGCTGGTCCACCTGGAGTGTTCCTGTGCTCGCGCAATACGTATTTACCGCCGCCAATGCCGTCTTTCGCATCGTCCGCCATGGACACCGTTGGCGTGCCCTGCGCGATACGACGGAAATCGGTCGCTTCGACACGGCGGAGGCGGCCGCGCTCAGCCTGCGAGACGCCTGGCGGGACGCACGCCTGCCCCGCCGCCTGACTGACTGGCGTTTTCTCCCGCCTGCCGCCCTGGGCCACCTCGCGCCCCCCAGCGCCGCCGTGCTGGCTCGCCTGGCCGCTGCCTGAGTCATCCGCCGCGTCATGAGAGCCCACGGCGCCCGAAAGTGCATATCGCACTGCCGTTTGGGCGCAAAAATGCATGGCCTCCGGCTATAGAACGGTAGATGCGCGCCCCGCCCAGGGACCCAAACGACCTGCCCGGCCTGATGCGCGACTGAGCGCGGGGTCAGGGACGTCCGGACCACTCGCGCGCCAGCAGCGCATAGATGACGTCATCGACCCACTCGCCGCGGAAACGGTAGCTCTCCACGTGATGGGCCTCCTGGCGGAATCCCAGTGACTGCAGCAAGGCAATGCTGCTGACGTTACGGGGATCGACCGAGCCGACGGCACGGCGGTAGCCCCACTCCCGGAAAGCACGATCGAGGGCGGCTGCCATGGCTTCGCGTGCATAGCCCATGCCTTGTTTCTCGGGCCGGAGAGATATACCGAACTCGATCGGATCGTCCGTGCCCGCGGGAAAATGCACGCCGAGGTCGCCAAGAAGCTCCCGGGTGACACGATCGCGGATGGCCAGCTGGCACCAGCTGCCGGGCTCACCGAACACCTGAGCCGCTTGCCTGCGGATGAAGTCCGCCGCCTCGGCTTCGTCCGCAGGCCGCCAGCCCTGGTAACGCGCGACGGCCTCGTCGCCACGGTAGGCAAACAGCCGGGCGGCATCGCCGGATGTCAGGCCATCGACGTACAACCGCGCGGTTTCAAACCTGCCTTCCATGACTCACTCCCTGTGTGGAAAGCCAAGCGTAGCCGATCAGTCGTCCGATTCGCGCGCCTGAAAAGCGGCTCGAGAGGCGACGATCGCGTCGTGATGCTCTTCCGCCCATAACCAGACGCTGCAGAACGCGGCGCCCAGGCTCAGACCGATCGGCGTCAGCTCGTATTCGACGCGTGGCGGCACGACGGGGTAGACGGTGCGGGTTACCAAGCCATCGGCCTCCATCTGGCGCAAGGTCTTGGTCAGCATTTTCTGGCTGACGTCACCCATGAGGTCGGCCAGCCGGCCAAACCGCAGGCGGCCATGGTCCGCCAGCACCTCGAGGCAGACCATGGTCCAGCGGTCGGCGACCCGACCGATGATGTCCCTCACCAATGCATCGAGTTCGGGCTCGGTGCGCTCTTCACCCAACGCACGGCAGGGCTCGTCGTAGCGTGGCTTCGATTTCGATGTCGCGGACATGGCGCCATTCCTCATGGTTACCGGATGGTAAGTATGGAACTTTCGGGAGCCTACTTTCCATTGGTTCGTGACGAGTCTAGCCTGCCAACTCCCTTCCCACCAGCGAGAAACTCATGGACATCAAGGGCAATACGATCCTCATCACCGGCGGCGGCTCGGGCATTGGCCGAGCGCTGGCGGAGGCGTTCCACGCGCATGGCAATCAGGTCATCATCGCCGGGCGGCGCCAGTCGGTACTCGACGAGACCACGGCGGCGAACCCGGGCATGGCATCCGCCCTGCTCGACATCGAGGACCCCGCGGCGATCGTGCGTTTCGCCGAACAGGTGAAGCGCGAGCATCCGGCCCTCAATGTCGTCATCCACAACGCCGGCATCATGCGTCCCGAGGACACGAAGTCCGGTGCGACGGATACCGCCGAGTCGACGATCACTACCAACCTGCTCGGGCCCATCCGGCTCAACGCCGCGCTGATCGACCACCTGCTGGCGCAGCCGAAAGCGACCGTCATCACCGTGTCGTCGGGCCTCGCGTTCATGCCCCTGTCGCTGACGCCGACGTACTGCGCCACGAAGGCCGCGATCCATTCGTATACGAATTCCTTGCGATATCAGCTGAAAGACACGAGCGTGAAGGTGCTGGAGATCGTGCCGCCTTATGTCCAGACCGAACTGATGGGCGAACACCAGAAGAACGACCCGCACGCGATGCCGCTGGACGAATTCATCGCCGAAGTCATGACGCTGATCGAATCGCAGCCGGAGGCGCACGAGATCCTGGTCGAGCGGGTCAAGCCGTTGCGGTTCGCTGAAGCAAGCGGCAAGTTCGACGGCTTCTTCAAGCAGTTCAACGACGAGATGGTCAGGCAGCGGACGTAATATTTACGACGTCGTTACCCGAAAAGCGCCCCGCTCGCGCAGCGTTTTTACGCACGACGCCCGGATACTGGCCTCCCCTCCATGGAGTCGCCACCGATGTCGATCGTCGTGATCACCGCACCGCGTCACGGGCCCACCAACGCCACATGCGCCGAGCACGCCATGTGGCGTTTGTGGGAGCGTGCTCAGGCATCGGGCGTCGACCTTCTGTGGCATCCGTGCAGTGACTTTCCCGAGCTGACGGGTCATATCGGGCGATCGTCGTCCGACCATGCGGACCTCGTGCTGATCGATGTCGACGCCAACGATGTACCCGACGGCGATGTCGCTCAGCTGCGCGATGCGCTCGCCGCGTTGCCCGTGCCCTACATCGAAGTGCACGACGACAGCGATGCATCGGACGCGTCGGAACTCGTCCCCGGCCATCCCTGCCTGGCAAGTGTCGTGGTACCGGGCGACACCATGGCCAGCTATGACATGGCGCTGGCGATCGGTCTGCGCTATCTCTCGAACGAATCGCGCCTCGCCGCATAGGCCCCGCGCAGGCGACGCGGGTCACGCAGGCACAAAAAAACCCGCATCAGCGGGTTTTTTGCTGTCCCCGGAACCGCTCGGCGGCAGTTCGGGAGAAATCATGGTGCCGGAAATAGGAATCGAACCTACGACCTCATCATTACGAATGACGCGCTCTACCAACTGAGCTATTCCGGCGAGAAGCGGAATTCTAGGGAAGCTTGGCCCGAGGCGCAAGCCCTCAACTGGCCAGACGCAGTTCCTTCGGCAGCGCGAAGGTGATGTTTTCGGCTTCACCGTCCAGCTCACGCACGCTGCCCGCGCCCCACGACTGCAGCCGCGCGATCACTTCCTGCACCAGTTTCTCGGGCGCGGACGCGCCCGCGGTGACACCGATGCGGGTCGTGCCCTCGAGCCACTGGCGATCGATGTGCTCGGCGCCGTCGATCAGGTAGGAGGTGACGCCCTGCTTCTCCGCCAGCTCTTTCAGCCGATTGGAGTTGGAGCTGTTGATCGAACCGACCACCAGCACCAGGTCCACGGCGTCGGCGAGACGGCGCACGGCGTCCTGCCGGTTCTGCGTCGCGTAACAGATGTCGTCCTTGCGCGGACCTTCGATGGCGACGAACTTCGCACGCAGCGCCGCGATGATGGCGATGGTGTCGTCCACCGACAGCGTGGTCTGCGTGACGAAGGCGAGCTTGTCGGGCTGCGACGGCGAGAGATCGGCGACGTCCTCGACCGATTCGACCAGATAGATACGACCCGCGTTTGCGCGGTTCCACTGACCCATCGTGCCCTGCACTTCCGGGTGACCGGCGTGACCGATCAGGATGACGTCGTGACCGGCACGGCCGAGCCGGGCGACCTCCATGTGCACCTTGGTAACCAGGGGGCATGTGGCGTCGAAGACATTCAGGGCGCGGCGGTCGGCTTCCTCGCGGACGGCCTTGGGCACGCCGTGCGCGCTGAAGATCACCGTGGAGCCGTCGGGCACTTCGTCCAGCTCTTCCACGAACACGGCGCCATCGGCGCGCAGGCGCTCGACCACGAACCGATTGTGGACGACTTCATGGCGGACGTAGATCGGGGCGCCGTATGACTCCAGGGCGCGCTCCACGATCGCGATGGCACGATCGACGCCGGCGCAGAAACCACGGGGATTGGCGAGAAGGATGTCCAAGGGGACCTCGAGATGAGCGGTGGCGGCCGAAGCCGCCGGACCCCGCGATTATCGCACGTCGGGCTTCTGCGGACCGCTGAACAGGCTGAACACGATCAGGGCCGCCGCGCCCACGCAGATGGACGAATCCGCGACGTTGAAGACCGGAAAGGGGTAGCTGCCGATGAATACCTGGATGAAATCGGTGACCTTGGCCGCATGGAGGCGGTCGATGACGTTACCGAGCGCCCCACCGACGATCAGGGCCAGCGGCAGCGCCGTGCGCCAGTCGTTCCGCGGCGTACGCGACAACCAGACCCCCAGCGTGCCGCTGATGACGGCGGCCAGGACGACGAAGAACCAGCGTTGCCACCCGGCGCTGTCCGCCAGGAAACTGAACGCGGCGCCGGTGTTGAAGGTCAGCGTCCAGTTCAGGATGCCGGGGATCACCGGATGCGGTGTCTCGGCCGGCTGCAGGGCCGTCAGGGCCCACCACTTGCTCAGCTGGTCGAGCACGATCATGGCGGCGGCGAGCCAGAGCCAGGACAAGGCGTTCGGTTTGGGACGTACAGTCATGCATTCAGCCATGTAAAGCGGAGCATCCCGCGCCGCCAGGGTGGCGGCACGGGTGGTTCGGGTCGGGCGGACTCGTCAGAACCAGCGGCGGTCTTCGCCCTGCCCCGTGACGTTCTCGACGCAGCGACCGCAGATCTCGGGGTGAGCCGGGTCGACTCCGACGTCGGGACGATGGTGCCAGCAACGGATGCACTTCACGTCCTCGCTGACGGCGGCGGCGACGTACACCTCCGCCCCCTCGAGCTCGACGCGCTCGGCCGAGGCCGGCCGACCCTCGAGGTCCGCGAGTGTGACCGCCGAGGTGATGAAGAAGAACCGCAGCTCCGGAGCCGACGCGGCCAGAGCGACCTGGGTTTCCTTGTCCGCGTGCAGCGTCAGGGTCGCGTCCAGCGACGCGCCGATCTGGCCGGCTTTACGCATGCCCTCGAGCGCGCGCGACGCGGTCTCGCGAATGGCGAGCAGCTTGCCCCACCAGCCGCGCGTTTCACCGTCCTGATGCGTGTCCAGACCCTCGTACCAGGTCTCGAACAGCGGCGATTCGTCACGCGTGCCGGGCAGCAGGACCCAGGCCTCTTCCGCCGTGAAGGTCATGATGGGCGCCAGCCAGCGGACCATCGCCTCGGCGATGCGATACATCGCACTCTGTGCGCTGCGGCGACCGCGGCTGTCGGTCGGCATCGTGTAGAGCCGGTCCTTGGTGATGTCCAGATAAAGCGCGCCCAGCTCGGTGGTGCAGAAGTTCTGCACGCGCTGCACGATCTCCGGGAAGTCGTAGCGCTCGTACGCGGCAACGATCGCCGCCTGCGTATCGGCCGCCTGCTGCACCGCCCAGCGATCCAGATCGAGGCACGCGTCCGTGGCAAGCAGGTGCTTGTCCGGATCGAAGCCATCGAGGTTGCCGAGCAGAAAACGGACCGTGTTGCGGATGCGACGATACGTGTCCGCCACGCGCTTCAGGATCTCGTCCGAGAGCGACATCTCGTTGCGGTAATCGGTCGAGCAGATCCACAGACGCAGGATGTCCGCGCCGAGGGTCTTCATGATGTCCTGAGGCTCGATGCCGTTGCCCAGCGACTTGGACATCTTGCGACCCTGCGCGTCCACGGTGAAGCCGTGGGTGAGCACATGGTCGTATGGCGCGCGGCCGTGGATGGCGGCCGACGTGAGCAGCGACGACTGGAACCAGCCGCGATGCTGATCCGAGCCCTCGAGATACATGACCTTGTATTCGCTCGCGTCACCCGCCTGCAGTTCGGGACGCGCGCCGATCACGGCGAAGTGGCTCGTACCCGAGTCGAACCAGACGTCGAGCACATCGGTCACTTTCTCGTAGTTGTCCGCGTCGTCGCCGATCAGCTCGCGCGGATCCAGCGTGAACCAGCAGTCGATGCCCTCCTGCGCGACCTTCTTCGCGACTTTCTCCATCAGCGCGACGGAGTCCGGATGCGGCTCATGCGTGTTCTTGTCGATGAACAGCGTGATCGGCACGCCCCACGTACGCTGACGCGAGATGCACCAGTCGGGACGGCCCTCAACCATGCCGGCGATGCGTTCTTCACCCCAGCCCGGTACCCAGCGCACGGACTTGATCGAGCTCAGCGCGGTCTTGCGCAGGCCGGCCGTTTCCATACCGATGAACCACTGCGGGGTGGCGCGATAGATCACCGGCGTCTTGTGGCGCCAGCAATGCGGATAGCTGTGCGTGAGCTTGGCGAAAGCGAGCAGGATGCCATGGCCGCGCAGCAGCTCGACGATCTGGTCGTTGGCCTTCCAGATGTGCGTGCCGGCGAGCGACACGTCGCCGATCAACGGCAGGTCGGCGCGATAGACGCCGCGACCGTCGACGTAATTGAGCGTACCGATGCCGTAGTTCTGGCCGACGGCGAAATCCTCCGCACCGTGGTCGGGCGAGGTATGCACGGCACCGGTACCGTCTTCGTCCGACACGTGATCGCCGAGGATGACCGGCACCTGCTTGTCATAGAACGGATGACGCAGCGGCTTGTTCTCGAGCACCGCGCCCTGGACGTGGCCGAGCACGGTGGCGGTCTCGACGCCATACCGGGCGAGCGCCTTCGCGGCGAGCGCCGAGGCGATCACCAGCAGCACACGCTTGCCATCGCGCGACGGGCCTTCGACCAGCGAGTATTCGATCTCGCCACCCAGCGACACGGCCTGGCTGGACGGCAGCGTCCACGGCGTCGTGGTCCAGATGGGCACGGCGACGATGGCGTCGCCCACGTCGACGCCAAACTCGGCACCGAGGTCCTTCGGATACACGGCGTCGTAGGCGACATCGACGGCCGGCGACGTGCGCTCGGCGTATTCGATCTCCGCCTCGGCCAGTGCGGAACCGCAGTCGAAGCACCAGTACACGGGCTTGGCGCCGCGCACGACATGGCCGTTATCGACGATGCGCGCCAGCGCGCGGATCATGTCGGCCTCATAGGTGAAGTCGAGGGTGCGGTACGGCTTTTCCCAGTCGCCAAGCACACCCAGACGCTTGAAGTCGACGCGCTGCAGGTCGATCTGCGCCATCGCGTACTCGCGGCATTTCTGCCGGAACGCGGCGGCGTCGAGCTTGTCGCCCGCCTTGCCGAATTTCTTCTCGATGGCGATTTCGATCGGCAGGCCGTGACAGTCCCAGCCCGGCACGTACGGGGCGCGGTAACCGGCCATCAGCTTCGACTTGACGACGACGTCCTTCAGCACCTTGTTGACCGCGTGGCCCAGGTGAATGGCGCCGTTGGCATAGGGCGGGCCGTCGTGCAGCACGAACACCTTGTCGCGACCCGCGGCCTTCGCCTGGATCTGCGCATAGCGGCCCACACGCTCCCACGTGGCGAGCCAGGTCGGCTCGCGCTTGGGAAGGTCGCCGCGCATCGGGAAGTCCGTCTGCGGCAGATTGATGGTGTTTTTGTAATCCTGGGTCATCGCTGGCAACCGTGGGTTTCGGGGCGGACGCGCGTCAGGCGCGTTCCGTCATGCATCGACAAGTATGGGGTTCATGCCAAGGGCCTGCCGGGCGGCGATCTCGTCCTGGCGCATTTGCGCGATCAGGGCGTCGAGGCCGTCGAATTTTTCTTCGTCACGCAGTTTCCGGACGAACTCCACCGCGATGCGCATACCGTAGAGGTCGCCGGAAAAGTCGAACAGGTGCGCTTCGAGCAACGGCTCCGCCACCTCGTTCACCGTCGGGCGGACGCCCAGGCTGGCCACGCCGGGCCAGCTGCAGGGGCCCTCGCCCACCCCGATGCGCACGGCGAAAATGCCGCGCACGGGACTGACCCGCTCGGGCAGGTGCACGTTGGCGGTGGGATAACCGAGCGTACGGCCCAGCTGCTTACCGTGCTCGACATGGCCTTCGATGATGAAGGGCCGTCCGAGCAGAGTCGCGGCGTCGGCGAAGCGGCTTTCCGCCAGCAGGGTGCGCACCTTGCTGGAAGACACGCGTTCGCCCTCGACCATCACCGGCGAGACCGCGTGCGCGGTAAAGCCGAGTTCGTCACCCATCGACCGCAGGAGGGCGAAGTCGCCGCCGCGGCGGTGACCGAAGCGGAAGTCTTCGCCCACCCAGACTTCACGGGCGGCCAGCCGGCCGACGATGACGCGGCGGACAAAATCCTCGGCGGACATCTGGGTCAGCGCTTCGTCAAAGCGAAGGGACAGAAGTTCGGCGATACCGGCGGCGGTCATGCCTTCCGCTTTTTCGCGGACGCCGGACAGACGTGGCACCGGCTCCTTCGAAAAGAAGGCGCGCGGCAGCGGCTCGAACGAGATGACGGCCGGCGTGAGGCCCTTTGCCTCAGCCCGTGTCCGGACCTCGGCGAGGATGGCCTGATGGCCGAGATGAAGGCCGTCGAACGCGCCGATCGCCACCACGCTGCCCTGGGGGGCGAGGCACGGTCCGTCGACGTCGCGGTGCAGTCGCAGCGTCATGCGTGAGCGCCCTGGAATCGATGCGGAATAAAAGCCATCGGGCCAGTATAGCGGCCCCATTGCGCCGCACAATGCGATGCGGAGACCCCGGACGAACCGCTCAACGCGCGCGCAGGTCGCGCAGACGGAATCCGAGGGCGAACAAGGCCGCCACGTAGGCCCCGCCCCCTGCCACCACCAGGATGGCCAGGCGCCAGACGCGCACCCACTTCTCCACGCCGCTCCATTCCGGCCAGATATGCAGGCCGGTCAGCAGCACCGCGATCATCACCCCGCAGGCGACGGCCAGCCGCGCGATATGCCGGCCCCAGCCCGGCTGGCGGGTGTATACACCGGCCTTACCCAGCCAGCGCCAGAGCAGCGCAAGGTTGAGGTAGCTGGCCAGAGCGCTGGCCATGCCCAGCGCCATGTGCAGACCCGGGATGGCGGCGAGCGCCGCCATCCACGACCCGGCCTTCTGCTCCGGCGTGGCCCAGAGGAAGAACAGGAGTGCCAGGAAGCCGACATTGAAGACCATGTTGGCAACGAGCGACGCGACGCCCGCGCGGACGGGTGTCTTCGTGTCCTTGCGCGCGTAGAACGCGGGCAGCACCACCTTGACCAGGGCGAAAGCCGGCAGGCCGAAGCTCAGCGCGGTGATCGACATCGAGGCCATCTTGGTGTCGAAGGCGGTGAAACGGCCGTTCTGGAACAGCGTCGCCACGAGCGGGAACGACAGGAGCATCAACGCGAACATGGCCGGCACCGCGATCAGCAGCGTCGTACGCAGACCCCAGTCCAGTGCCCGGGAGAAGCCATCCTTGTCGGTGGCCACATGGTGGCGTGACAGCGAAGGCAGGATGACCGTGCCCAGCGCCACGCCGAAAACGCCCAGGGGAAGCTCGAGAAACCGGTCGGCCTGGGACAGCCAGCTCTGCGAACCGGCGATCAGCAGCGACGCGATCACGGTGTCCAGCAGAAGATTGATCTGAGCCACCGACGAGCCGAACAGCGTCGGCACCATCAGGGTCATGATCCGGCGCACGTCCGGCGACTTCCAGCCCCAGCGCGGCATGGACAACAGATCCAGGCGACGCAGCGTCGGCAACTGGAACACCAGCTGCAGGAAACCCGCGATCAGGATAGCCCAGCCCATCGCCATGATCGGCGTATGCAGATGCGGCGCCAGCCAGAGGGCGCCGCCGATCATGCACAGGTTGAGGATCACCGGCGTCAGGGCCGGCAGGCCGAAGCGATGGAAGCTGTTGAGCGCGCCACCACTCAACGCCGTCAGCGAGACGAACAGGAGAAACGGAAACGTCAGCCGCAGGAGGTCGACGGTGAGGCCGAATTTCGCGGGGTCATCCACCGCGCCCGGCGAAAACAGCGCCGTCACCTGGGGCGCGAAGATCACACCCAGCGCCACCACGATGAGCAGGATGCCGCCCAGCGTGCCGGAGGTTTTCGCCATGAGGTCTTTCAGGTCCTCATGCGTACGTGTTTCCTTGACCTCGGTGAAAACCGGCACGAACGCGGTCGAGAAGGAGCCCTCGGCGAACAGGCGGCGCATGAAGTTCGGAATGCGAAATGCGACCCAGAAGGCGTCGGTCGCGGCATTGGCACCGAAGGAGTGGCTGATCGCCATGTCCCGCACCAGGCCGAGCACGCGGGACACCATGGTCATGCTGCTGAAGGAGAGCATGCCGCGAAGAAGGCTAGGGGTTTTCATCCGGGGAGGGGCTGCCTTGGAGGCTGGATCAAACCCCTAGTTTGACAGCGAGCCCCCGGCGGAGGACAGTCCGCCGTCTGGAAATTCCCGGGCACCTCGCCCGATCAACCGTCGGGTACGCCCGTGCGGGCTCTAAGCTATTGACGCGCCCGGCGTTTGGCATCAAAATGGGCGTCTTTCTTAAAACCAACCGAACTCTGGAGCTTCACCTTGGCCAACATCAAGTCCGCGAAGAAGCGTGCGCGTCAGTCGGAGCAGCGCCGTCTGCGCAACGTCAGCGCGCGTTCCATGGTGCGTTCCGCACTGAAGAAGGTCGTCAAGGCGATCGACGCCAAGGATAAGGCTGGCGCAGTCAGCGCGTACGCCATCGCCGTGCCGGTGATGGATCGTTACGCTGCCCGCGGCCTGATCCACAAGAACAAGGCTGCTCGCCACAAGAGCCGCCTGAACGCGAAGATCCGCGACCTGGCGTAAAGCCTGCGCGACATCGCTGTTCGCAGAAAAGCCGGCTTACGCCGGCTTTTTTGTTTCCTGTTTCTTGCTTCCTGTAGGAGCGCGCCCCGCGCGCGACATCTTTTGAGGCCGAGCGCCGGGCGCTGGCGTGCAATCTTCCGGCGCCCGGTGAAGAGCTCGCGCGCAGGGCGCGCTCCTACAGGTCGGGCGGGCTCATCGAGCCCGCATGCCTTTTATTCCCCGCGCAGCCTCACGTCATCGCGCTCTTCGCTGCGATCGCGCTGCTTCGCCCGCTCGGCATCGAAGAACTGCTGCACCTGCAGGCACACATCACGCGTACCGATCTCGCCAGCTGCCGAGACCACGAACCACGGCGCCGTCCATTCCAGACGCGCGATGATCTCGTCGACTTTCGCCTTCAGCTCGTCCTCGTCATCAATGACGTCCGACTTGTTGATCACCAGCCAGCGCGGACGCTCGACCAGCTCGGCATCGAAATTGGCGAGTTCTTTTTCGATCGTACGCACCTGCTCCACCGGATCCGAGCCGTCGATCGGCTGGATGTCGACCACATGCAGGAGCAGGCTGGTACGCGATACGTGACGCAGGAACTGGATACCGAGGCCGGCGCCGTCGGCCGCACCCTCGATGATGCCGGGAATATCGGCGATCACGAAGCTCTGGTCGGTACCGATGCGCACGACACCCAGGTTCGGGTGCAGCGTCGTGAACGGATAATCCGCCACGCGCGGCGTAGCCGCCGATACCGCACGGATGAAGGTGCTCTTGCCGGCGTTGGGGAAGCCCAGCAGGCCGACATCCGCGAGCAGACGCAGCTCGAGCTTGATGTCGCGAACCTCACCCGGCGTACCCGGCGTGAACTTGCGCGGAGCACGGTTGACCGAGCTCTTGAAATGGATATTGCCCAGACCGCCACGACCACCCTGCGCCACCTTCAGACGCTGGCCATGAGCCGTAAGATCGCCAATGACTTCGTCGGTGTCGACGTTGATGATGATGGTGCCGACAGGCACGCGGATATCGACATCGTCGGCGCCCTTACCGTACATCTGACTACCCATGCCCGCCTGGCCGCGCTTGGCCTTGAACGAACGCATGTGACGGAAGTCGACCAGGGTGTTGAGGCCCTCGTCGGCCACCAGCCAGACGGAACCACCGCTGCCACCGTCACCGCCATCCGGCCCACCGAAGGGAATGAATTTCTCTCGACGGAAGCTGACGCAGCCGTTGCCGCCGTCACCGGCCGAGACTCTGATTTGCGCTTCGTCGACGAATTTCATGGAAGGGGAACCTGGGTGAAGAAGTGATGCCGCTTTACAAACGAAAAGCCCCGCCGTGGGCGGGGCCTTCGTTATCGCGTCGGGGAAGGCTTACGCCTGGACGACGTCGACGAACTTGCGACCCTTGTCGCCACGGGTCTTGAAGGCAACCGTGCCATCGACCAGCGCGAACAGGGTGTGGTCGCGGCCGAGGCCGACGCCCACGCCAGCGTGGAACTTGGTACCGCGCTGACGAACGATGATGTTGCCGGCTTCAACAGCCTGGCCGCCATAGATCTTCACACCGAGATACTTCGGGTTCGAATCGCGACCGTTACGGCTGGAACCTACGCCTTTTTTATGTGCCATGACTCATATCCTCCGGCAGATCAGGCGTTGATGCCCGTGATCTCGATTTCGGTGTAATGCTGACGATGTCCCTGCGTACGCTTGTAGTGCTTACGACGACGGAACTTGACGATGCGGATCTTATCCGCGCGGCCGTGGGCGCGAATCTTCGCGCTGACGGTGGCACCGGCGACCAGCGGGGCGCCGACGGTGATCGACTCGCCTTCGCCCACCAGGAGGACCTGGTCGAACTGGACGGTGGAATCGACTTCAGCGGTGAGCAGTTCGACGCGCAGGATTTCGCCCGCCATCACACGATACTGCTTGCCACCGGTCTTGATGACTGCGTAGCTCATGGTTATTTCCTGTTGCTGTTTATGTAGTTCTTTTTAGGGTGTTACGGGTCGTGCGAACTGCGAATTATAGCCAAGGGGAAAAGGCAAGGTCAATCAGGTGGTTAAGGGAGAAAGGGTGCAGCAGGGCCTGATCGGCAGCAAAATCGAAAAAACCTTGCCTGGCATAGACTTACTGTAGGAGCGCACCCCGTGCGCGACCCGCCGGGAACGTCCGGCTCGAAGCCTAAGCCGCTTCGTGAGACCGGACAGCCGGCTTGATGGTGTGCAAGGCATCGTTCGCCGGGGCGGGCCTGAGGGTTCGCGCGCGGGGCGCGCTCCTACCGCTTAGCGGGGCGCGCTCCGACGGCTTAGGGGGGTTATTTTTTCTTTGTGGCGGCGGGCGGTGCGGGAGCGGGCTTGGCCGCCGCACCGCTGGCCGGGCACTGGCCCTGCGGATTCAGGGTGCCCTGCGTCTGCAGCTGGGCGATCATCTGCTGGCCGCGCTCCTGACCCCACTGCTTACCGATCTGCATGCCCTCGGCCATGGTCGCCGGCATCTGCGTGATCACCTTCTGGCCAAGCGGCGAACGGTAGAACTTCAACAGGCCGTCGATATCTTCGGACGTGAAGTGCTTCTGATAGACCGGCACCATGCGGCCGATCAGCTGGTTGGTCGCGTTGGCGTCGACAAAGCCCTGCCAGTAGCTGGCCGGCACGCACGGAAGGGCGCTCTGCATCACACCCGCCATCTGGCTGTTCATCTGGCTGAGCATCCGGCCCATGCCGACCACGTCCATCAGCTGGCGCACCTGCTGTTCGGTCGGCGCCGCGGCGAACGCCTGACCCGTACAAGCCGCCAGCATCAGGCCGGCCGCGATCCCTGTCCACTTACGCATGCGTGTTTCCTCTTCGGATGGGTGACTCGCCCCTCCCCGGGGTGGCGGCCATGGTAGCCGACCTCCGCCATCGTGCAGACCCACCTTCGGCAGCCCCGACCCGTTGGGAATAACAAATGTGATGAACCGTCAAAAGTCGACGCGGAATGAAGGCGAAAAACCCTTGGTATAGTCGGGGGCTTCCCCCATTTATGTCGGCACATGGACAGCATACGCATCCGCGGCGCCCGCACGCACAATCTCAAGAACATCGACCTCGACCTGCCCCGTGACAAGCTCATTGTCATTACGGGGCTGTCCGGTTCGGGTAAATCCTCGCTGGCTTTCGACACGATCTATGCCGAAGGCCAGCGTCGCTACGTCGAGTCACTGTCCGCCTATGCGCGGCAGTTCCTCTCGATGATGGAAAAGCCCGACGTGGACACGATCGAAGGCCTCTCTCCGGCCATCTCGATCGAGCAGAAGTCGACCTCCCACAACCCCCGATCCACCGTCGGTACGATCACCGAGGTGTACGACTATCTGCGCCTGCTCTACGCGCGGGTCGGTACGCCCCGCTGCCCGAATCACGGCATTCCGCTGGAGGCCCAGACGGTCAGCCAGATGGTGGACACGGCCATGGCGCTCGATCCCGAGAAGCGCTGGATGTTGCTGGCGCCGGTCATCCGCGAGCGCAAGGGCGAGCATGTGCAGGTCTTCGACCAGTTGCGCGCCCAGGGCTTCGTCCGTGCCCGCGTGGACGGCGAGGTCTACGACCTCGACGCCGTGCCGCCGCTGACGCTGCGCCAGAAGCACACCATCGAAGCCGTGATCGACCGCTTCCGTCCGCGCGACGACATCAAGCAGCGCCTCGCGGAGTCGTTCGAGACCGCCCTGCGCCTCGGCGATGGCATCGTCGTCCTCGTCGACATGGACGACAAGAAAGCCGACGAGCAGCTGTTCTCGTCGCGCTTCTCCTGCCCGATGTGCGACTACTCGCTGCCGGAGCTCGAGCCACGCCTGTTCTCGTTCAATTCGCCCGTCGGCGCCTGCCCGACCTGCGACGGCCTGGGCGTGACCCAGGTGTTCGACGGCACGCGCGTGGTCGGCCATCCGGAGCTCAGTCTGGCCGGCGGTGCCGTGCGTGGCTGGGACCGCCGCAATGCGCATTATTTCCAGCTGATCGTCTCGCTGGCCAAGCACTACGGCTTCGATCCCGAAACGCCGTGGCGCGAGCTGCCGAAGTCGGTGCAGAACGCCGTACTCAACGGTTCGGGCAAGGAAGTCATTCCGTTCCGCTATATCACCGAGCGTGGCGGCAAGGTCACCCGCGAGCACAAGTTCGAGGGCATCCTGCCGAATCTCGAGCGCCGTTATCGCGAGACCGAGTCCGCCGCCGTCCGCGAGGAACTGGCGCGTTACATCGCCGATCACCCCTGCCCGGATTGCGGCGGACAGCGTCTGAATCCGTCGGCGCGCAACGTGTTCGTCGCGGACCACGCCATTCCCGAGCTGACCTCGCTCGCGATCGACCGTGCGCTGGCCTTTTTCGAAGGCCTCAAGCTGCCCGGCTGGCGCGGCGAGATCGCGGTCAAGATCGTGAAGGAAATCCGTGAGCGGCTGACCTTCCTCAACGATGTCGGGCTCAATTACCTCACGCTCGACCGTCAGGCCGATTCCCTGTCCGGCGGTGAAGCCCAGCGCATCCGACTGGCCAGCCAGATCGGCGCCGGTCTCGTGGGCGTGATGTACGTGCTCGACGAGCCGTCGATCGGTCTGCATCAGCGCGACAACGAACGCCTGCTGGGCACCCTGACCCGCCTCCGCGACCTGGGCAATACCGTGATCGTCGTCGAACATGACGAGGACGCGATCCGCGCGGCCGACCACCTGCTCGACATCGGCCCCGGTGCCGGCGTGCATGGCGGTCACATCGTCGCCGAAGGCACGCTCGAGCAGGTGCTCGCCAACCCGGCGTCGGTGACGGCGAAGTACCTCACGGGCGAGCGCGGTATCGACGTCCCTAAGAAGCGCCGCGAAGCGCGCGACGACAAGTGGCTCGAACTCAAGGGCGCGACCGGTAACAACCTCAAGGACGTGGATGTGCGCATCCCCGTCGGTACGTTTACGTGCGTTACAGGCGTGTCCGGCTCGGGCAAGTCGACGCTGATCAACGACACGCTCTATCGCCTTGCCGCGATGGAACTCAACGGTGCGGGCGAGCAGCCGGCAGCGCACGAGTCCATCGAGGGCCTGGAGCTGTTCGACAAGGTCGTCGATATCGACCAGTCACCGATCGGCCGCACGCCGCGTTCGAACCCGGCGACATATACCGGGCTGTTCACGCCGCTGCGCGAGCTCTATGCGCAGGTGCCGGAATCGCGTCAGCGCGGTTACCAGGCGGGCCGTTTCAGCTTCAACGTACGCGGTGGCCGCTGCGAAGCCTGCGAAGGCGACGGCATGATCAAGGTCGAGATGCACTTCCTGCCGGACGTGTATGTGCCCTGCGACGTCTGTCACGGCAAGCGCTACAACCGCGAGACGCTGGAGGTTCTCTACAAGGGCCACACCATCGCCGACGTTCTCGGCATGACGGTGGAAGACGCGTTCAAGCTGTTCGAGAACGTGCCGGTGATCGCGCGCAAGCTCGAAACCCTGCGCGCGGTAGGCCTGGATTACATCAAGCTCGGCCAGAGCGCGACCACGCTCTCCGGTGGTGAAGCGCAGCGCGTCAAACTGTCGAAGGAGCTGTCCAAGCGCGACACGGGCAGCACGCTGTACATCCTCGACGAACCGACCACGGGCCTGCATTTCCACGACATCGAACAGCTGCTCGACGTGCTGCACAAGCTGGTCGACCACGGCAACACCGTGGTGGTCATCGAGCACAACCTCGACGTGATCAAGACGGCCGACTGGCTGGTCGACCTCGGTCCCGAAGGGGGTGCCGGCGGTGGACGCATCCTGGTGAGCGGCACGCCTGAAACGGTGGCCGCGACAGCGGAGTCGCACACGGGACGGTTCCTCAAGACACACCTCAAACCGGCGCGCACCACGGCGAAACCAGCCACGGCGAAGCCAGCGGCCGGCAAGGTTCCTGCCGGCAAGGCGCCCGCCAAGGCCCCTGCGAAAACCGCCGCCACGAAAGCACCTGCCAAGACCTCCACGGCAAAGACCGCCCCGGCGGCGAAAAAGAAGAAACGCGCATGACCACCGAAGCCTCGAACCCGCCCGCACCGACGCCACTCTTCATCACACCGATGGAAGTCCGTTGGCAGGATCTGGACGCGTACAACCACGTCAACAACGCCAATTATCTGGTCTATCTGCAGGAGGCCCGCATCAAGTGGCTGCAGCAGCTCCCTGATAAGTGGTACGGCGAGGACGGCGCGCCGGTGATGGCACACAGCGAACTCAACTACCGCCTGCCGATCGAATGGCCGGCGGACATCCAGGTCGAGCTGTACATCAACCGGATCGGTACCAGTTCCATGACGGTGGGTCACCGGATCGTGACCAGCGACGACGCGACGAAGATCCATTGCGACGGCAGCGTCACCATGGTCTGGATCAATCCGAAGACCGGTCGGCCGGTGCCGATTCCGCAGGCGGTCCGGGATGCCGCGGGGTGATGTAGCAGCCCTGGTTCACTTCTCCCCGGTATGATCCGCGTGGGCAATCATGGAGAGAATGAATCATGTCGCGTCGCATCCTTGTCCTGGCGATCGCCAGTGCTGTCGCCTTCCCCGCCTTCGCCGCGGGTGAGCGCACCTCGCTCACGCTGTACCGCGCCGATGGCGACCAGCTGTTCGCGACCAACGGCGATGCCGTGTCCGCCGAAGGCTATGCCGTCGTCCACGAACGTCGCGTCTTCGACCTGAAGGGTGGCACGCAGGATCTCGCCATCGACGGTCTGCCCTCCGCCCTCGACAGCGAAGCGCTTTCACTGCGCTTCCCCGACAAGGACACCCGCGTGGTCTCGCAGCGCCTGCTCCTGGGTCAGGGTTTCGACGGTGCGGTGGCGGGCCTCGTGGGACGTAACGTCACCGCCATCGGTGACGGCGGCCAGACCATCGCCAGCGGCGTTCTCGTCCGCGGCGGCGATGCGCTGGTCATCCGCGAAGCCAGCGGGCAGGCCAGCCTGATCCGGAACTACGCCGCACTGCGCGCCGCCGACGCTACCGACTTCGCCCGCGGCTCGACCCTGCAGGTGCGCGTTGCGGGGTCGGCGGCGGGCAGCAGCACCGCCCATCTCGACTACCCCACCTCCGGACTGGGCTGGCGCGGCGCCTATGTCGCGACCCTGGCACCGGGCGACACCTGCAAGATGACTTTCGACGCCGCCGCCAGCATCGCGAACCGAAGCGGACGCGACTGGAAGGACGTCTCGCTCAAGCTCGTCGCCGGCGACGCCAACCGGGCGAAATCCGCGCCTCAGCCGAAGATGTTCATGGCCCGCGCCGCCGCGGCACCGGCTCCCATGGCCATGATGGATGCCGCGCCCCAGCAGGCTACGCTCGGCGACCTGCGCACGTACACGCTGCCGGCGGCAGTGGATCTGCCCGATGGCAGCGTCACGCAGACTCCGCTCTACGACAGTCGCACGCTGGCGTGCGAGCGCAAGGCGGTCTACGACACGGGCATACGCTATTACAACTCACGTCCTCGCCTGGAACGCGATATCGGCCAGCCGCCGGAAGGCACGCCGATCGTATCAACCGTGGGCTTCAAGGCCTTCGACGCGCTGCCGGCCGGCTATGTGCGCGTGCTGACCGTCGACCGCGACGGCAACGCCGAGCTGCTTGGCGAAGGTCGCCTGGATGACACGCCAAAGAACAAGGACGCGACGATCACGCTAGGCAATGCCTTCGACCTGACGGCAAAGCGCGAACAGACCTCCTTCACCGCGAGTGACACGGAGCGTCGGATCGACGAGGGCACACGGATCGTCCTGACCAATGCGGGCGATACGAAACGCACCGTGACCCTGCGCGAGCACCCCGCCCGCTGGCGCGCATGGACGGTCGTATCGTCGTCCGTCAAGCCGACGAAGAACACGCCCGACGGGCTCGAGTTCGACGTGGACGTACCGGCGAACGGTTCAGCCACGCTCGATTACACGCTGCGCTACACCTGGTCGCCCGGCGACGTGAAGTAAGAGGAGATACGACGATGCTCGATATTCTTCCGCACGACGGCGGTATCCACGAGATCCGCCTGGCGCGCGCGCCGGTCAATGCGCTCGACACCGGCCTCGTGCAGGCCTTGCACGAGGCCGTCGCCGCCGCGCCCGGCAACGGTGCGCGCGGCATCGTGCTGTCCGGCGCGCAGGGCGTCTTTTCGGCGGGCGTCGACGTCCCTTCCCTGCTTCAGCGCGATCGCGCGGGTGTCACCGATTTCTGGAACGCGTTTTTCGCCCTCTGCGGCGCCATCGCGTCCTCGCCGGTGCCGACCGTGGCGGCGATCACCGGCCACAGCCCGGCGGGCGGCGCGGTGCTCGCGCTGTTCTGCGACTACCGGATCATGGCGCATGGCATCTACAAGATCGGTCTGAACGAGGTTCAGGTCGGCCTGTCCGTGCCCGAGCCGATTCAGTTCGCGATGCGGCGCATCGTCGGCACGTATCGTGCGGAGCGCTTGCTGGTATCCGGCACGATGGTGGATGCGGAGCAGGCCCATGCGATCGGCCTGGTGGACGAGCTTTCCGCGGTCGAGCAGGTCGTACAGCGTGCCGTGATCTGGCTTGGCGAGCTATTGAAGCTGCCGCCGAAGGCGATGCTGCGCACGCGTGCCATTGCGCGGGCGGATCTGCTGGAGGTATGGGGCGACACCACCGATCTGCTCGATCCGGGGTTTATCGACGACTTCTTCGGTGATGAGACGCAGGCGATGCTGCAGGCCCTGGTGGCTCGGCTGAAATCGAAATAAGAGCGTCGCGCGCAGGGCACGCTCCTACCTGTAGGAGCGCGCCCTGCGCGCGATGCGGTGGCATGTACGAACGCGCGATGCCGCGATCACAAAAACCCGCGAATCCCCGCTACACCCTGCCCAGCATGCATCCGCGCGTCGGCCACATCATCCGGTCCCAGCCCACCCAAGGCATAAACCGGTAACGAAGCGGCTTCCGCCAGCCGCGCAAACCGCGGCCAGCCCATCGGTTCGGCATCCGGATGACTGCGCGTCGGCAAGACCGGCGACAGTGTCGCGAAGTCGCATCCTAGCCGGGAAGCCAGCGCCAGCTCTTCGGCGTCGTGGCAGGACGCACCGACGACCTGCCCCAGCGGCAACGGTCGCTCGGTCAGCGAGCGCAACTGGGCGGACGAAAGGTGTACGCCCACGCCCGATCCCAGGCGCAGCGCACCCTCGATATCGCGATTGAGCAGCAGCGTGGCGCCGAAGCGGCGCAGATCGTCCTGCATCGATGCAGCCAGCCCTCGCGTCGCTTCGACGGGCTGGTCTGGCAGCCGAAGCTGCAACAGCCGCTCTCCGCGCGTCAGAGCGGCATGCAGCGCCGCGGACGCGACGGCCGCCGATGCATCCGCCGACGTGATCGGATAGTGGGCGGGCAACCGGACGGCCGCGAGGATAGGACGATCGGCGGGCGCCAGACGCGCCTCGTCCAGCCGATGCGGATCGACCCACTCGATCGCGGAGGCATCCAGCGCCTGCGGCTCACCCGTCCAGGCGTAAACGCAAATCGCTTCGAGCAGCATGTCCCTATCGCCATAGCGCCAGGGAACGCGGATCAGCGCCTCGAAGGACAGCGGATCCGCCGCGATACCCAGCTCCTCGTCCAGCTCCCGCGCCAGGGCGACCGCGGGCGTTTCGCCGGCTTCCAGCTTGCCGCCGGGAAACTCCCACATGCCCGCCAAATGCTTACCCGGCGGACGCTGGGCGATGAGGATCCGTCCGGCGCCATCGACGAGGACGCCGGCAACGACGTGCATCAGACGTTCCTGACGTATTCGACCATGTCGAAGGGGAACGCATGCTCCTTGTCCGCGGCGTGGTGCACGCGGGACACTTCAGCCCATTCCTTGAAATCGATACCCGGGAAGAACACATCGGCGCCGTCCACGGCGGCGTAGACCCAGGTCAGGTACAGCGTGCGCGCGTACGGCAGCGCCTCGCGGAACACTTCACCGCCGCCGATCACCATCAGACCGGAATGGTTGCAGCTGGCCTGGGCTTCGGCGACGGAGCGCACGGTGATCTGGCCGGGGAACGGCGCCTCGCCCTTGCGCGACAGCACGTAATTGACGCGATCCGGCAGCGCCTTGCCGATGGATTCCGCCGTCTTGCGACCCATCAGGACAGCCTTGTCCGTCGTCAGCTTCTTGAAATAGCGCAGGTCGTCGGGGAGGTGCCAGGGAAGGCCTCCCTGCTTGCCGATGGCAAAGTTTTCGTCGAGCGCGGCAACCAGGTGAACAGCCATGGAGCATCCTTCAAAAATGGGGAAATGGCGGGCGACGGCGCCCGTGCGGTGCGAATGGTAGTCCTCCCCGGCGAAGGGGGGAACTAACGCTCGTTTGATTCCGCAAGGCTAACGGCGCCGGGACGTGGCCCGGGGCCGCAGCGCGTCGAGGGCGCCTTCGTTGGCCCGGGCCCAGTCGTAGATCATTTCGATCGGCTCGACCAGCCGCTGGCCAAGCGGCGTCAGCGAATACATCACACTGGGCGGCAAGACCGCCTCCTCAACCTCACGGTTGACCAGCCCACTATCGGCCAGCTCGCGCAACGTTTGCGTGAGCATCTTCTTCGAGATGCCGGGCAGGCTGCGCAGCAACACCCCCGAACGTGCGCTGCCGCCGTGCCTTGCGTGCAGCGCATGCAGAATCATGCTGGTCCACTTGGTCGCGAAAAGCTCCAGTACGCGCCGGGGCGCGCAGTCTTCGAGCCACTCACTGTCGGGGGAGCCGGGTTTCATCAGCGGGTTACCTTTTGGTGCCTTCTTGGAAGGGGACATCCGCGCCTTTATGGTTGGGGGATGTCCCCGCATAGAGTAACCCCATGAACCATGCACTCGTCGTCGGCGCCAGCGGCATCATCGGCAGCGCCCTGACCGAACTCCTCGTGGCGAACGGCTGGAAGGTCTCCGCCCTCGCCCGCCGCCCGGGCGCTCGTGACGGTGTCACGCCCATCGCGGCCGACCTGACCGATGCGGACGCGACGCGCGCCGCGCTGGAAGGCGTGACACCCACGCATGTATTCATCGCCACCTGGGCACGTCAGGCCAATGAACTGGAGAACATCCGGGTCAACAGCGCGATGGTCCGCCATCTGCTCGACGGACTGCGTCCTGCTGGCAGCGTGAAGCACGTCGCCCTCGTGACCGGCCTGAAGCACTATCTCGGACCGTTCGAGGCCTATGGCAAGGGCGTGCTGCCCGAGACGCCGTTCCGTGAGGAACAGGGCCGTCTCGATGTCGACAATTTCTACTACGCCCAGGAAGACGAGGTATTTACCGCCGCGAAGCGCGACGGCTTCCACTGGAGCGTGCACCGTCCGCATACCGTCATCGGCGTCGCCGTCGGCAATGCCATGAACATGGCCACCACGCTTGCCGTCTACGCGTCGATCTGCAAGGCCACCGGTCGTCCGTTCCGCTTCCCCGGCTCGGCCGCGCAGTGGCGGAGCCTCACCGACATGACCGACGCGCGCCAGTTGGCCCGGCACCTGCTGTGGGCGTCGACGACGCCTGCCGCCGCCGACGAAGCCTTCAACGTGGTCAACGGCGACGTCTTCCGCTGGAGCTGGATGTGGTCCCGGATCGCGGCATGGTTCGGCATCGAGGCGGCGCCGTTCGACGGCACCGTCGTTCCGCTCGAACGGCAGATGGAAGCGGATGCGCCGGTCTGGGAGCGCATCGTGGCTGAGCACGGCCTCGCCGAACCGGACATGCATCGTCTCGTGTCCGCGTGGCACAGCGACGCCGACCTGGGTCGTCCCATCGAAGTGGTCACGGATATGTCGAAGAGCCGGCGCATGGGCTTTCTGGACTATCAGCCGACCGACGACGCGTTCTTCGATGCGTTCGCGCGGTTGCGGGCGGAGCGGTTCATTCCCTGAGCCCCGTGTGCGACGGCCCTCAACCTCCCGCGTCGACGGTGGCGATACATCGTCGTATCGCCGCGCGGGAGGATCGTATGACGACAGAAGTAACGTGAGCAGGGCTCGCTCAGGAACCGCGCACCTTCTTCAGCGCGCCCGGTTTATGCGCCGCCTTCGCACCCGTTTTGTCGCTTGCTACCAGGTATTCCGGATTATCGGGTGAGGCGGCGACTTTATGCCCCTTGATGGTCGAGGGGCTCGTCAGTTTCCGAACGATTTTGCCTTTCGTCTTACCCTGCGAGGTGTCCCACTGCACGTTGTCGCCACGCTTGAGAGAAGCCATGCGCCACTCCTGATCGGTTCGGTGCGACAACGATCCCCTCGGCCATGTGGATTGCGCGTCATCACGCCATGATTTATGCCTGAAACGTCAGAACCGATAGCCCACATTGAACATCGTGCTGCGGTCGTCACCCAGCGCGACCGCAGCCGCAAGACCGCCGGCGTAATAATGCTTGTCGAAGACGTTCTTCAGCGACAAGGCCAGATGCCAGCGCTGCGCATCCCAGGCGATGCCGGCATCGGCAACGACATAGCCCGGGAGCGTGTACGAGTAGGCGAACCGTGAGCTTTCACCCCGGAAGCCTCCATTGAAGGACCAGGGCGAGCCGGGCGACTGGTACCGCGCGAACAACGTGGCGCTATGACGGGGCACATTGTTGATGCGCTGCCCGTCGGTCGAAGGCACTTCGCCGCCGTCGTCCGTAATCAGCCCCTGCGTATACGCATAGCCGCCGTTGAGGCTGAGGCCACCGCCCAGATCGGCCGTGACGCCGAGTTCGGCGCCGCGCGTGCGCTGCTCCCCGATGGCGATGGAATAGCCTTCGTTCACCGGGTCGTCCTGCAGGACATTCTGGCGGCGGAGATCGTATAGCGCCGTCGTCACGAGCATCCGGCCCTGCATCAGGTCGAACTTCAGGCCCAGCTCCCACTGCTTGCCTTTCTCAGGAGCGAAGGGCCGAGCCTGCACGTTCGTGCCGGTGTTCGGATAAAACGACGTGGCGTAGCTCAGATACGGATGGACGGACGAGGCCAGGTCATACATCACGGCGAGTGAGCCGGTGTTGGCACTCGCGGGGTCGTTCTCGTGCGTACCGGTGAGATGGTTGTCGGTCGCCGTCCAGGTACGGTCGCGACGCAGACCCGCGGTAACGTGCCACGCCTCGCCCACCGTGAGCTGATCCCGTGCATACACGCCGACCATGTTGACGTCGGTACGCGTGTCGGTACGCGGTTTCGCCGGGCAGACGATGGCGGCACCGTAGACAGGAAGGTAGGCATCGAGGGCGGCGACCGTGCAGGTGCGCGATACAGCGTCCTCGCGAGAGTCCATGTAATCCACGCCCAGAGTGACCTCGTGCGACACATGTGCCGTTTCGAAGGACCGCATCAGACGGGAATCGACCACGAGTGTCCTGCCGCTGTAATGCTGGTCCGTGCCCGTCCGTTTCACCGTGCGCTGGTCGGCGTTCATCGCGCCATTGGCCACGAGCTGGCCATCGAGGGTGAAATCCTGCACGCGCAGGTTGTTGGTCAATGTCCATCCGTCGCTGAAGCGGTGCGTCAACGCGTAGCCGACCCGCGTCTGACGCCCGTCGTAAGGCTCCTGACCGGGCTCGCCCATGAAGGTGTCGCGCGGGATGGCGCCGTACTTATCGGCCTTTATCGAGCCCACGAGCGGAAGCCCCTGCTGCCGGACATAATGGCGCTCCTGCAGACTCGTCAGAAGCACGAAGTCGGTGTCCTCGCCCAGATCGAGAGACAGCGATGGCGCGATCCATCGATTCCGGAACCACACATGCTGCGTGGCATCGTCGGAGTTCATCGCAAGGCCATTCACGCGCACGGCGCTACGTCCGTTGGCGGATAGTGGCGCTCCGACGTCGAAGCTGGCCTGCCGCAGCCCGTAGCTCCCTGCGGTGACGTCGACGCTGCCAAAGGCATCCGGCTGCGGTCGCTTGCTGACCATGTTCACCACGCCGCCGGGAAGCACGAGGCCATACATCAGCGATGCGGGGCCCTTGAGGACTTCCACCTGTTCGTACCCGAACAGCTGCTCGGCCACGCGATTGGAGGCCGCCGTGCGCAGCCCGTCGACGAACAGGGAGTCCGACGCGGTCTGGCCACGAATGATCAGGTCGTCCCAGCCGCGGCGGCCGAAGTTGTTGCTGACGACACCGGGAACGTTGTGAAGCGCGTCGGCCAGCGTCTGCGCCTGTTGTACGTCGAGCAGTTCGCGCGTGACGACCGTCACCGTACGCGGCGTCTGCTCGATGGTGAGCGACGATTTGTCGATCCCGGGCGGCGATGGGTTGCGAAAGCCCCCTGACTGGCCCACGACGCTCACAGCGGTGAGTCGGGTGGTCGTCTTTTCTGAAGACGTATCTGGCGTGTCCTCGTCCGGCGCGGCGCTTGCCTGAAGCGCCGTGGTGAGGCAAAACGCGCCCAGCAGGAAACGGGCGCGAGGGGGCGCCAGGCGGTAACAGGTCACGGCAATCTCTAAATGCGAATAATTCGCACTAGCATATGTAAACCTAGGCGTCAGGGCAACCGCTGCGGTGCAGCACGGTTCCTCAGTAACGAGCGGCGTATAAATGCAGGCACCCTTGCCCGAGACATCCACCATGTCGCAGTCGTCCGCACTGTCCCAACGGGGTCAGTTCCGCCAGATGTACATGGGACTCAAGGCCCAGCATCGCCTCGACAGGATCCCGGTCATCCTGTGCGAGGGAGACTCGTGGTTCGCCACTCCCCTGGCCATGAACCTGCTGGACTGGATCGTTTCGCCCGCCCCGGCGGACGCGGAGAACGGCGTACCGCTACTGGGTCAGGGCGGCCTGTTCTTCCGGGTGGAGCGCAGTGGCGATCAGGCCGCACCGCAGACGGCGCATCCAGGACGCTCGATGTTCACGGAGGACAACGTCAGCGATCTGCTCGGCTGGTTCAGGCACTATGAGTTCGACATGGTGTTGCTCAGTGCGGGCGGCAACGATTTCGTCGACACCTGGCTGCATGCCGCGCTCGCCGGCAAATCGAACCTGAGCGCAAAAGCCGCATACGACGTCGTCGTGCAGACCGGCCGTTTCGAAGAGGTACGCAAGGCCTACGCGTACTTCGTCGGGGCCTTCCACGCCGCACGCCCGAACATTCCGATCCTCGCGCACACCTACGATTACCCGATAAAAATCGGCGTCGAGGCCAGGCTCGGACTGGATATCGGCGCGGCGGGCGTCCTGAAGAAATCGATCGGACCGTGGATCGGGCCGAACGTCGCCAACGTCATCGTCGGCGGCTTACCCGCATGGCAGCAGTTCGCGCGATTGCTGATCGACGGCTTCGTCGAGCGGGTACTGGAGCCAGTGAAACAGGATGCGGCGCTGGGCGGCGCCTTCGACTACGTGGACCTGCGAGGCAGCCTGACGGATCCCGCGTCGTGGCACGACGAAATGCATCCCACCGAGGCCGGCTTTCACCGGCTCGCCGGAATCTTCCGCGCCAGGCTGATCGCGAAGCTACCGCCCGCGAAGCGCTAGACCCATGCGGCGACGCGCGATCGGCTAACCGCTCAGACCGCCACAGGCGCCTTGATCGCCGGATGCGGATCGTAATCCGCAATCGCGACATCCTCAAAGCGAAAGTCGAAGATCGACTTCACCTCCGGGTTCAGCACCAGCTTCGGCAACGCACGCGGTTCGCGCACCAGCTGCGTCGTCGCCTGCTCGAGATGATTCGAATACAGATGAGCGTCGCCCAGCGTGTGCACGAAGTCGCCCACTTCCAGCCCGGTGACCTGGGCGATCATGTGGGTCAGCAATGCGTAGCTCGCGATGTTGAACGGAATACCGAGGAAGATATCGCCCGAACGCTGATACAGCTGGCACGACAACCTGCCATTGGCCACGTAGAACTGAAACATCGTGTGGCACGGCATCAGCGCCATATTCGGCAATTCGCCGACGTTCCACGCCGAGACGATCAGCCGGCGCGAGTCGGGATTGCGCTTGATCTCTTCCACGACCCAGGCGATCTGGTCGACCACCTTGCCGTCGGCCGTCGGCCACGCGCGCCACTGGCGTCCGTAAACGGGACCGAGGTCGCCGTTGGCATCCGCCCATTCGTCCCAGATGCGGACGCCGTTGTCCTTCAGGTAACCGATATTGGTATCGCCCTGCAGGAACCAGATCAGCTCGTGGACGATCGACTTGATGTGCAGTTTCTTCGTCGTGACGAGGGGAAAGCCCTTCGACAGGTCGTAGCGCATCTGCCAGCCGAACACGCTGCGCGTGCCTGTGCCGGTACGGTCGGATTTCTCGGCGCCGTGGTCGAGGACATGGCGGAGGAGTTCGAGGTAAGGCTGCATGGCGTCGAGGGTATCAGGTGGCTGTCGCCGCTACCGGCGCGACAGGGGCATACGGTGCGCGGCGCGAGAGTGCCAGCAGCAGGATGCCGAGCGCGATCAGCGGCAGCGAGAGGATCTGGCCCATGGTCACCCAGCCGAAGGCGAGGTAACCCAGCTGTGCGTCCGGTACGCGCACGAATTCGATGATGAAGCGGAAGCAACCGTAAAGCAGGCCGAACATGCCGGAGACCGCATAGCGCGGGCGCGGCTTCATCGAGAAGATCCACAGCACCACGAACATCACCACGCCCTCGAGCGCGAATTCGTACAGCGGATTCGGATGCCGCGGCAAGGCGTCGGGTGCATGCGGGAAGATCATGCCGATCGGCAGGTCGGTCGGCTTGCCCCACAACTCACCGTTGATGAAGTTGCCCAGGCGGCCGAGACCCAGTCCCAGCGGCACCAGCGGCGCCACGAAGTCGATGGTGTCGAAGAGCTTGATGCCGTTGCGTCGCGACCAGAAAAGACCGGCCAGCACTACACCGATCAGACCGCCGTGGAACGACATACCGCCGTCCCAGACGCGGAACAGCGCCACCGGATCGGTCCAGATCCAGTTGATCGGCGTGTAGAACAGCATGTAGCCGACGCGTCCGCCCAGCACCACGCCCATCATCAGATAGAACATGAGGTCGCCCAGACGCTCCGAGCTGACCGGCAGACGGCCCTGGCGACGGCGGTACTCACCCAGCGACCAGCCACCGAGAAAGCCTCCCAGGTACATCAGGCCGTACCAGTGGACCTGAAGAGGGCCCAGCGAGAGGGCGACGGGATCGAAATTGACGACGAACGGAGTGCTCATGGACGGCCTGGGTCAAACGCAGACGCCAAGTGTACCGCCTTGCCGTACCGGCGCGAATGGGCTATATCCCGGCGCGGGGCATCGTCCGGGGGGATGGTGCCGACATGGATGCATCACCAGGGGAGATTCCGATGAACCACCGTTTCGTGCGGCCGCTGCTGGCCGCGCTTTGCCTCGCCACGACCGCCGCCAGCGCAGCGAATCTGATTCCGGTAGCGGACTTCGCGCGCCGCATGCCGCTGACCGAGCCCAGCCTGTCTCCGGACGGGCAGTATGTCTCGATGGCGTATCACGATCCCGATGGCAAGAATCATGGCCTGGCGATCTATCGCGTAGGCGAGATGGGCAAGCCCGTCACGCTGATCCGCATGCCGCCGTACGAAATGCCCGCCGGCATGATCTGGGCAAGCAACACCCGGCTCGTGGTGGCGCGGGGCAAGGTCGACGGTTCCATCGGCGCCGCCTCGTACACGGGCGAACTGATGGCGATCGACGTCGACGGCAAGAATGCCGACTATCTGTTCGGCTACGAGAATTACGGAAAGCGCGCCGGCACGCGCTCGCTGGATCGCGGCTGGGGCACCATCGAAGGTGCGCCCATCGAAGCGAACGGCCATTTCTACATGCGCGCCACCCTCTGGAACGATCAGGGCCACAGCACGCTTTACGACGTGGACGCGCAATCGAGCGCACGCCGGCTGATGGCCGACATCGGCGACCGCGACATGCGTTTCATGATCGCGCCCGATGGCACGGCACACTACGCCTTCGGCACGGGCGACGACTTCAAGTGGACCGTGTATCACCGCGAGGGCACGGGCTGGGCGAAAGTGGCCCGTAACCCGGACCATCACGCGTTCCTGCCCGTCGCATCCGTCGCGAACAGCAGCAACCGCATCTATGCCGAGTACAGCCCCGGTGGCCAGGGCGGTGAATTCGTCGAGCAGGACGAGGACGGCGGCAACCTGAAGGTGATCCGCAAGGACGACTTCGGCTGGGTCTCCGCCAATGGCCTGTGGACGCCCGCCCCGCTCCGCCCCTTCGGTACCGTGACCGACACCGGCATCCCGAAGGCCGAATACATCGATCCGCAGGCGCCCATCGCCAAGCTCCATTTGGCCCTGTCGCAGAAATTCCCCGGCAGCTTCGTCAAGTTCGTCGACTTCAGCCGCGACGGCGGCCAGCTGATGTTTGCCGTCGTCAGCGATCGCGAGCCCGGCCGCTACATGCTGATCGACACGAAGACGTACAAGGTCAGCAAGCTGTTCGACGCCAAGCCGTGGATCGATCCCGCGCAGATGGCGGAACGCCGCCCGTTGCGCTTCAAGGCCAGCGACGGCATGGAACTCGAGGCGATCCTCACCTTTCCCAAGGGCCGCCCGGAAGCGAACCTGCCGATGGTCCTGCTGCCCCACGGCGGCCCGCACGGCATCTCGGACGACTGGTATTACGATACGGACGCGCAGTTTCTCGCCAACCGGGGCTACCTGGTCCTGCAGGTCAACTATCGCGGCTCGGGCGGGCGCGGCAGCGACTTCGAAAAAGCCGGCTTCCTGAAGTGGGGCACCCGCATTCAGGAAGATCTGATCGACGGCGTGAAGTGGGCGATCGGCCAGCACTTCGCCGACCCCGCCCGCGTCTGCGTGTTCGGCGCCAGCTTCGGCGGCTATTCGGCCCTGATGACGCCCATACGCGCGCCGGGGGTCTTCAAGTGCGCGGTCGCCTACGACGGCGTCTACGACCTCGACATGATGTACAACAAGGGCGACATCAAAACCGAAAAATCCGGCCGCAGCTACCTCACCACGGTGATCGGCCGCGATCAGGCCGACCTTGCCGCCAATTCGCCGACGCACCTGGCCGACAAGATCGACGTGCCCGTCTTCCTCGTCCACGGCGAAGACGACGAACGCGCGCCTTTCGCCCAGTTCAAGGCCATGAAGGCCGCCCTCGACGCGGCACACAAACCGTATGAAACGCTGACCAAGCCGGACGAGAAGCATGGTTTCGTCAAGCCCGAGAACATCGAGGAGTTCTACAACCGCCTGCAGGCGTTCCTGGCGAAGAACATAGGGTCGTGACTTCCGCCGGTTGCCCCCGTCACGTCGCACGCGTTATCTTCGCGTGATCGTCCGGCCCGAGTGGGGTGTGACGGGGGCTTGGGAGGCTTCAGGGTATGCAAGTGAGTTCCGGGCAGAGGCGCCACGTCGCAGGTCGACACGCGGCGCTCGCCATCGCGCTCGGGGCCTGCCTGCTCGCTCCGGCCGCCAGCGCACAACAAAGCTCGCCGTCCTCGGCGGAACTGCTGGCACCGGTCAATGTGACGGTGACCGGCTCGCGTATCCGCGGTACCGACGTCGAGACCGCGCAACCTGTCTTCACCCTCGACCGCCAGGCCATCCGTGCCACGGGGCTCACCAGCCTCAGCGACATCATCGCCCGGCTGCCCTCGGCGGGCACCCCCGAAGTCACCCCGCAGGACACCCTGTCCTCCAGCGGTGACGCCGGTGGTCGCTATGCAAACCTGCGCAACCTCGGCGCCGTGCGCACCCTGGTGCTCGTCAACGGCCGGCGCTGGACGACCAGCCTCGGTGGCCTCACCGACATCTCCACCATCCCGGTGTCGATCGTCGAGCGCATCGAAGTGCTCAAGGACGGCGCGTCGTCGATCTACGGGTCCGACGCGATCGGTGGCGTGGTCAATATCATCACCACGGACCGCTTCGAAGGCGCCACGGCCGACGTGCAGTACGGCGTCAACGGTCATGGCGACGGCGCGCAGAAGAACGGCACCTTCACCTGGGGCAAGAGCACGCAGAACGCTTCGATCATCCTCGGCGCCAGCTACGAAGACGGCGACGATCTCAGAGATGCCAAGCGTTCGCTCACCGCCTCGCCGGACGGCCCCCGCCATGCCGACAGCGGCTTCGGCATGGGTCCCTATGGAGGCGTGATCGACCCGCGTTCGCCCGGCACCGCGTATGTGATCAACCACGCCGGCGGCGTGGTCGGCGATACCGCGAACCTGGCCAACTACCATCCGTACGACGTCGACAGCAATGCGGACAAATACGCCACCACGCGCGACATGACGTTCCGGGCCGGCAGCAAGTTGCGCAACCTGTTCGGCACGGGTCGCTACAACCTGACCGACGACATCACCCTGCGCGGCATGGCCAGCTACGGCGTGCGCGACACGCATTGGCAGGCTGCGGGCTATCCGCTGGAAAGCGGCTCGGGACGCGGCGACCCGCTGGCGATCGACGCGAACAACGCCTATAACCCGTTTCCGGGCTACGACACGTCTTTCTTTCGCCGCCTGACGGAAATTCCCCGGATCACCTGGGCGAAAAGCAAGACGATGCACCTGGACGGTGGCGCCGAAGGCACGTTCCAATGGGGTGAGCACACCTGGAACTGGGACGTGACCTATGCCTATTCCGAAGCGCGTGCCAGCCGGACCACCAGCGGCAACATCGACCTCGACCATGCGCGCAAGGCACTCGGCGCGACGACGACGGTCGATGGTCGGCTCGCCTGCGCGGACGCCGCCGATCGCGCGGCCGGCTGCGTGCCCTGGAACATTCTGGCAGGGCCCGGCGGCACACCGGACGCCGTATGGAACTACGTAACCTCCACCGGCACGTCACACCAGACCACTCGCACCAACGACGTCATCGCCAACCTCACCGGTGGCGTGCTCGACCTTCCGGCAGGCACCCTGCGTGTCGCGGGCGGCATCGAGCACCGCAACGAGACCGGCCGGTACACCCCCTACCCCGCCGACTCCGCCGGACTGACGACGCAACTGGCCAGCGCTCCCACGGCGGGCGGCTACATCGCCAACGAAGCCTACGTCGAGCTCGACGTGCCGCTGCTCGCCGACCTGCCGCTTGCCCATGAGCTGGCGGTCAACGTGTCGTCGCGCTACTCGCATTACTCCGCGTTCGGCGGCCGGACCAACGACAAGTACAGCTTCCGCTGGAAGCCGTTCGACGATCTCCTGCTGCGCGGGACGTATGCGGAAGGATTCCGTGCGCCGACGGTGGCCGATCTCTACGCCGGCACCAGCGAGAGCTTCGAGAGCTTCCTCGATCCGTGCGACAGCGCGTACGGTGCCGCCGCGGGCAACGCCGCCGTCGCCGCGCGTTGTGTCGCCTCGGGCGTCCCGGCCAGCTATCGCCAGACCGATCAGTCGGGCGCGCAGATCAACTCGGCGACCGGCGGGCAGAACCCGAACGCGTTCAGCGCTGGCGCCAATCCCGCGCTCAAGCCCGAGTCGTCGATCACCCGCACCGCCGGAATGGTCTACAGCCCCAGCCAGATCGACGGTCTGGATGTCACGCTCGATTACTACAAGGTCGACATCGAGGACGTCATCACCCCGATCCTGGCCGGTGACATCCTCAATTTCTGCTACGTCGGTAACGACCCGGCGTACTGCGGCCGCTTCACGAGGGCGACGAACGGGACCATCACCTCGCTCGACGAAAGCCTGGCCAACCTCGGCTCGCTGCGCACGGAAGGCTACGACCTGGGCCTGCATTACCGGTTCCCCGTCACCCACTTCGGCGAATTCGCCCTGCTTTCGGACAGCACCTATCTGAAAGACTACACGCAGGTCAGCAGCCCCGGCGCCGCGCCGCGCCACCTGGCCGGGTACATGGATGGGGTGCAGGGCCTCTACCGCGTGCGTTCCAACCTGTCGCTGGACTGGTCGCTGAAGCGCTTCGGCGCCACGTGGACGGTGCGTTATTTCTCCGGACTCAACGACAGTTGCTGGTCGGCCGATGTCGAGTGCAATCGCCCCGAGAAGGTCAACGCACTGACGGGCGCCACCGGAATCAGCCATAAGGGCGGCGTCGCGTTCCACGATGCGCAGCTACGCTGGCAGGCACCGTGGAATGGCAGTTTCCGCGTCGGCATCAATAACGTTTTCGCCCGCAAGGGACCGTTGTTCTACAACGTCTCCGCGGCCGGCGGCGGCAGCCCGCCGTACAACCCGGCATACGATGTCGACCGTTATTTCTATGTGGGCTACCAGCAGCGGTTCTGAGCCACTCGCAAGATCCACCGCATTTCGAACGATCCAATCGCATCCGTAATTTCGGATAGGAATCGTTCTCAAATCCTTGCGGTCATATGACAGCCGCGTTATGTTCCCGTTACGTCGCATAGCGCCCAGGGTTGGCGCGACGTGAGTGTCCCCACACTCAAGGCCCTTCGATACCCCCATCAACGAGTGCCGTCAGCGGCGCTTCTACAAGCTGTTCAGCCTTGCCGCAAAGCAGGGCCAGGGAGAGTTTTACCTCATGAAAAGCAACACCCTGTTCGCGCGCTCCGGCGTGCTGAAGCGCACGGCGCTTGTCTCGGCGCTCGGCGCCTGCCTGCTGGCCGGTTCGGTCCACGCGCAGAGCACCGTCGGCGACATCTACGGCAGCGCCGCCGCCTCGCAGACCATCCAGATCCAGAACCTCGGCTCCGGCGCCTCGCGCACCGTCGTCGTGGGCGAAGACGGCCGCTATCGCGCGTCGTCGCTGCCGATCGGCAGCTACCGTATCAACGTGCAGCAGAACGGCCAGACCGTTTCGACGCGCGACATCAACGTCGTCGCCGGCCAGTCCGCGCAGGTGAACTTCAACGCGCCGTCGGCCGACACCAGCGCCGCCGCGCTGGACACGGTCACCGTGTCCGCTAACGCCCTGTCGGCCATCGACGTGGCCTCGGTCGAGTCGCGCACCAGCTTCACGGCCGACCAGCTGAACTCGCTCCCGGTCCCGCGCAACGTCGTCGACGTGGCCGCGCTGACCCCGGGCACCGTCAAGGGCGACTCCGCGTTCGGCAACCTGCCGTCGTTCGGTGGCGCCTCGGTCGCCGAGAACAGCTACTACGTCAACGGCTTCAACGTCACCAACCTGTACAACAACCTGTCGTTCTCGGAAGTGCCGTTCCAGGCCATCCAGCAGCTCGACGTGCAGACCGGCGGCTACGGCGCGCAGTACGG
>Ga0157370_10000635_pt1 | contig 43790 bp, 47 predicted proteins | sample C35metaG_FD_113463 | JGI IMG/M metagenome (GOLD analysis project Ga0157370, IMG submission 113463) | Corn rhizosphere microbial communities from Kellogg Biological Station, Michigan, USA - C3-5 metaG | ecosystem: Host-associated > Plants > Roots > Rhizosphere > Soil | place: USA: Michigan...
GAGAAAGCTAAAGCCGAAGGGTGTGTTCCATCACCCGCCCCCTCCCTACCCTTGCAACCCGGCCCAGCCGGTCCGGTCGGGGGCTGATTGTTTGAGCCAGTGTCGCATTTCTAACTGGCTGGCAGAGCGACAGATGACATTTTAACTTTGCACGATTCGCGACATTTCAACCTTGCCGCCACATCGTATGTAGCGGGGTACATTCTATTTTCAAGTGCGACATGCCAATGATTTCAATGGCTTCACTTTGGAGATTTTGGCATGTCCCGATGCTATACGCAGATCACCCTTGCCGATCGCCGCCGTCTTCATCATCTGGTGGCGGCAAAGGTTCCCGTCAACGAGATGGCGCGTCAGCTTGGCCGTCATCGCTCGACCATTTACCGTGAGATCAAGCGCAACACGTTTCATGACCGTGAACTGCCAGATTATGACGGCTACTACAGCACGGAAGCGCGGCCGCAAGCCCGACCGGCGGACGGACTTCATGAACGACCAGGAGGTGATTGCCAAAAGGCAGAAGGCGCTGGCGCGGATGGAAGCGGCGGAATGAACTGGCGACGTTGAATGCCAGCGGTCTATTGCAGACGTCAGCGGCGCATGCGAGTTTCGCGTTATGAAAGACGAACAACAAACTTCTTCCGATCATACACAAATCCACCTTGCTCCAGACGAAGCTCTGGTTCTTTTTGAGCTTCTTTCTCGTTGGTGCAAAGAGAGCAGCGCTCCCACGCCAAGCGCGTCCTGTTTCGAGAGCCCTGCCGAATGCGCTGTGCTGCACGGACTGCTTGCCGGTCTCGAAAAGCAGCTGGTTGCACCCTTCAGGGCAGACTACCTTGACCTTGTAAAAGAGGCCCGTCGCCGTTTGCAGTCATCGTGGGATTATCCTGCACTTAGGGTTTGATCTCATACCCGGAATGCCTGTTGATTGCCAAGGCAGATTATGCACCCTGCTGAGGAAGCTAAAGCCGAATAGGCATTCCCTCACCCGCCCCCGCTCCTTCCTTGCAACCCGGCCCAGCCGGTCGGATCGGGGGCTGACCGTCGGTGCCTGTGTCGCGTTTCTAAACAGCTGGCGAAGTCGCGCCTCTAACCAGCTTTGACATCGTATGTAGCAGCCAGATGAAGCTTTCTATGGTCTTGAGCGCCTCACCTTCATCAGCGCCGCCTAGACACTCTGTACATCGCTTGAGCACCATAGCGAGCAAAGGATTTAGAGAAAGCACCTATCCTTTATTTTTCGAGCCAAGGTGAAGCAGTGCTCCAGAAAATGCCATCACCGCCAAGAAAATCTTCCGTGAGTGGGCTTTGAACCCATGAAAGACATTGCTGACGAAATGCCCATGCATTGGCTGATGCGGCAAAGATTTTGATGATCTGTCGGAACTGATAGGGATTAAATAGTCGCCAGCGGTGTTCTCACGGGTACGACCACGTACTCATGAAGGAGCCTGCGCCGTGAAGCACCTTTACTCCATCACACTCGTTATTGCCACATTGGCCTGCATGCCTGTATCTGCAAGCCCGTTTTCGTCCGCCGCCGGACGTTACCGTATCGATCCCGCCTCGCGCATCGGATTTTCGATTGCACAGGTTGCCGGTCCGGGCATCAACGGCACTATTCCCGATATATCCGGCCGCTTCGATATCGATCCGGACCAACCGTCCAAGTCCTATGTGGAAATCAGTTTGAACCCTTCCAGCGTGAAGACAGGCCAGGAACGGGTGGAAAATTTCCTGCGGTCCAGCGCGGTTTTCAACATCGCCGCCTATCCGCAGATCGTGTTTCGCTCCAACCGCGTTACGCAGGACGGGCCGCGCAGCGCGGTCGTTGAAGGCGTGCTCACGGCCCGAGGCGTCTCCAGAGCCGAGACGTTTCACGCAACATTCGTTGAGCAGCAAAAGGGTTCTGTTACCTTCCATGTCACCGGAAATATCCCCCGCCTGCCCTATGGCATGGGCGTTGGCGTGCCGCTCTATTCGAACACGGTTGCCTTCGACATAGATTTGAAGGGCGTCAGATAAAAACGACGGAACGTCAAAAAATCGGTGGGACGGGATTAATTGTCGCTGGCCGGTGTTCTGTCTTGTATCGGACATGGTGTCCGCACCGTTACCTCTCAAAGGACGATCTCATGCGTGAACATCATTTCATTCTGGCAGGCGCTCTCGCGCTCGCCTCCACTGCCGCGCTTGCCGAACCATACGCCGGTGGCGCGGTGGTTGAAACGGCGACGGCAAAGGGCACGATCCTGACTGACGCCAAGGGCATGACCCTTTATACGTTCGACAATGATGGCAATGGCTCGTCAGCCTGCTATGACGGCTGCGCGAAGAAATGGCCGCCGCTTGCGGCTGCCAAAACCGACAAGGCGGATGGCGACTACAGACCACTCGCCCGCAGGGATGGCACGATGCAGTGGTCGCATGATGGAAAGCCGCTATATCATTGGCAGATGGACAAGAAGCCCGGCGATGTCACGGGTGATGGTGTTGGTGGCGTCTGGCACGTTGCCAAGGAATAGCACCTATGCCTGATTTTCTTGACGAGATCACAAGTTGCATACCGGCGCTTCGACGTTACGCGAATGCGCTCACGCACGACCGTGACACGGCTGACGATCTCGTTCAGGACTGCCTGGAAAGAGCCATCCGCAAAAAGGCGCTATGGCGGCCGCAGGGGCCGTTACGTCCATGGTTGTACCGTGTGCTGGTCAACGTTTACCGCAACAATCTGCGAGGCAGAAACCGCCGGCCCTCGCAAATCCCGATTGATGATGTTGCCGAACAGATGTTTGTGCCGGCGCCGCAGACGGGCCGGATCGCGCTTGCCGAAATGGCACGTGCCATCGAAAAGCTGTCAGGCGAGCACCGTGAGGCCCTCCTCCTCGTCGTCGTCGAAGGTCTGAGTTATGCGGAAGCGGCAAAGGTTCTGGAAATTCCGTTGGGCACTTTGATGTCCCGTCTGGGGCGTGCCCGAACAGCCTTGGCCCGCATGACCCAGGAAGACCAGCCAAATCTCAAGGTGATAAAATGACTGGCAACGAGCCGCAGATAACCGAAGCCGATCTGATATCCTATGTCGATGGGCAGCTCGAAGACCAGCGACGTGATGTCGTTCGTTCCCACCTCGCCTCCAATCCGGCCGATGCGCGCAAGGTCGAGATATGGCAGCGGCAGAATGCGACACTTACGGCTCTCTATCGTCCTGCTGATGTCGATGTTTTACCTGATCGCCTCGATGTTTATCGGATGGAGCGGCGCTTGCGATCGGAGCGTGCAAATTGGCGCAATCTGGCAGCGGCTTCCGTTCTCGTTCTGGCAGTTGGACTGACAGGTGGCTGGTTCGGGCGCGGACTTGTGTCGGAGGTCGATGCACCTGCCCATTCCATCGTGGCGGATGCGACGCAGGCGCACAAGTTGTTTGCAAGCGAGGTTCTGCACCCTGTCGAAGTTCGGGCTGATGCCGAGAACGCCTCCAGTCTGCCGAAATGGCTGTCAAAACGGCTCGACCGTAAACTGAACGTGCCGGACCTCACCCGCCATGGCTTGTCCCTTGTCGGCGGCCGGGTGCTGCCCAGTTCCGAAGGCGCCGCAGCTCAGCTGATGTACGAAGACAAAAGTGGGCAGCGTGTCACTCTTTACATCGTGGCCGCGGCTGAAACGAGCGATACCGCCATGCGGCGCTCCAATGTCGACGCGCTGGAAACAGTGTCCTGGGATGACGAAACAATACGCTGCGCCCTGGTCGGCGGCCTGCCGTCCGACCGCATGGACGCTATTGCCAAAGACACCTATCAACAGCTGAGTTAGCCGATGCAATATCTCAAGGGTCATTCCGATAGAGCGACGAGAGGCGTAAGAAGATGGCGAAACACGTCCGCCTCCTTTGGTTTGGTGGCGATCGTTTTCCATTGGACAATCGCGCTCCTATTCCTCGCGCAGCTTGCGCTGGGATATCTCATGAGCCGCGACATCGATCCGGTGCTTCAGTTCAATCTTTTTCAGTATCACAAGTCGATTGGGTTTCTGGTTCTGGCCCTCGCCGCCCCCCGCTTCATCTGGTCGGTTTTCAGCAGGAAACCGCGGGCTCTGGATGGTGAAGGGATGGCTTCGAGGTTGGCCGCACGGTCGGCTCACGCCGCGCTGCTGTTCCTTACTCTTGCCGTTCCCCTTGCCGGTTGGGCCGTCGCGTCGACGTCTCCTCTGCAGATCCCCAGTTACGTCTTCGATCTTGTCGTCGTGCCGGGACTACCCATGGCGATCTCCGACCAAGCCGAGGCCTTCTGGACTGAGGTTCACGCTACTCTGGCCTATCTTGCCGCAGTTATCGTCGTTCTTCATGTGGCAGCGGCGCTGTGGCACCATTTCGTCCGCAAAGATCCAACGCTTCGGCGCATGATCCCTTTCAGGGCTGCTGCTGATAACATGGGCCGCACCGCCTCCCCTCGAAAATAGCTAATAAAGTGTTCTCTGGTAGTCCTTTTCCAGATCGTCATCCAATTTCCGCATCTCATCCTTGTTGCTGGGCGCCCCCGTCGTTTCGTCAAGGATGATTTTGATGAGCGACGGCATCTCGGAGCGATCCTGAAAATGATCCGGGCTCCACAAATGAGACCGCCGAAACGCCTTGGCGCAATGCATGAAAACCTCACTCACCCTGACGACAATCGCGAGTTTGGGCGCACGATCATTGATGCTCATGCTTCTCAGAAGTTCCGGGTCGGTTGCGAGCTTTGCCTGCCCGTTCACACGCAACGTGTCGTCAAATCCCGGTATGACAAACAACAGCCCGACGCTTGGATTGGCAATGATATTGGTCAACGTATCCAGACGATTGTTACCCGGTCGATCCGGTATCGCGAGTGTGCGTTCATCAAGAATCTTGACGAACCCCGCAGGGTCGCCGCGAGGGCTTACGTCAGCACTTCCCGCCAAATTCTGCGTTCCTATGCACAGGAACGGAGAGCGTCTGATAAATTCCCGCGCATGCTCGCCAATGGTGTCCTGACACTTCAATATCGCCAGCGCGTGGGTGGCCTCGAACAATCCTCGAAGCGATGGCTCATCTGTTATTGCAAATTCCGGATCAAGTTCAAACGCCGTCATCATACCTCACCCTTGTGACGTTGCCCCGTTGTTCCCATCAGCTTCACCAGACGAAAACGCCTGGATATTGCTGACATATCGATTGTTATTCTTTGTCCGCATTTGTGCGGTTTTCAATTTGATGTACGTACCTCAATTTTATTGCTATCGCAGATTTCCGTTTCAATCAAGAAGTAGAACCGGCCGCGATAGAGGCACAACAATCACCGAAGCGGCTGCGGGAGCCTTTGAGGGCGGGCGATCCTTTACAGACAGTGTAGTGGGTTCTTACCTAAGGCCCTCGCTATTCACCGACGTTCAAGCGGTCGAGGCGGCCTTGAAGACGGCAAGCTGGTCGGCAAAGGCGCGTTGATAGGCCGGACGCGCCTCACCGCGAGCCACATAGGCTGAAAGGTTTGGATATTCGTCGAGGATGCCTGAGCTTTTTATCCTTTGCAGCACCGATATCATCAACAGATCTCCAGCGCTGAACGCACCGTCGAGCCAGTCGTCGTCACCGAGGCAGCGGGAGAGTTCGCCGAGCCGCTTGCTGATATTTTTATCGATCATCGCCAAGCGCTCTTCGTACCAGCTCTTGTCGCCCTCCAGAAATCGGGCAATCGAGCGGTCAACGATTGGCGGCTCCACCGTGTTGAGCGCGGCGAACATCCAGGTTATCGCCCGTGCCCGCGCATTCACATCCCGCGGCAACAGGCCGGCATTGCGCTCCGCGATGTGGAAAATGATCGCGCCGGATTCGAACAGTACGAGGTCGCCCTCCTCATAGGTCGGGATTTGTCCGAATGGCTGAAGTGCCAGATGCGCAGGTTCCCGCATCGCCTTGAAGGAGAGAAGGCGAACATCGTAGGACAGTCCAGCTTCCTCCAGCGCCCAGCGCACGCGCATGTCGCGGGCCAGACCCTTGCCGCCATCGGGCGAGCGTTCAAAAGCGGTAATCGTGATCGTCATTGCTGTTCCCCATCGCGTCTGTTTGGAGACTATTGGCTCATTGTGGTCGAGCATCAGCTTTTTGCGCCGACCGGAAAAGGCAGCGCGTCAGAATAGGCGTTTGCCAGAACGAAAACAATCCTTGTACGTTTCAATGACAGGTCATTAGCGTGCCGTTTGCCGTGGAAAGGGCTGGCCATTTCACGCAAAAACTCTAAGCTCCTGCGCCGGACGCGGATTGCCAAAACCTTCAGGATTTCAATTTAAATCATTAGGGAGAAACTATCAGATGAGCCTGCGTATAAACGACATCGCACCCGATTTCACCGCCGAGACCACACACGGTCCGGTGAGCTTTCACGAATGGATCGGCGACGGCTGGGCGGTCCTGTTTTCACATCCGAAGAATTTCACGCCGGTCTGCACCACGGAACTAGGCGCGATGGGCGGCCTGCAGCCGGAATTCGAAAAGCGCGGCGTCAAGATCATCGGCATTTCGGTCGATCCGGTCGAAAGCCATGAGAAATGGAAAAACGACATCCGCACCGCGACCGGCTTTAATGTCGATTATCCGCTGATCGGCGACAAGGACCTGAAAGTCGCGAAGCTCTATGACATGCTGCCCGCGGGCGCTGGAGACAGTTCCGAAGGCCGCACGCCGGCCGACAACGCCACCGTGCGCTCCGTCTTCGTTGTCGGTCCCGACAAGAAGATCAAGCTGGTCCTCACCTACCCGATGACCACCGGGCGCAACTTCGACGAAATTCTTCGCGCGATCGATTCCATCCAGCTGACTTCTAAACATCAGGTGGCGACACCGGCAAACTGGAAACAGGGCGAAGACGTCATTATCACCGCCGCCGTCTCCAACGAGGATGCGATTGCCCGTTTCGGCTCCTATGACACAGTTCTTCCATACCTGCGCAAGACGAAGCAGCCCGGCTGATTTGAAATCGATAAAGGGGCGATGGATCTCCATCGTCCCTGTTTGATCTTATTCGCGGCGCGGCTACGGCTTTATCACGCCGCCGTGGTAGTCGAGCCGGTACACCTCAACGCTGTCCCGATATATGCGCTCCACGCCGGTAAAAGACCGGAATTCGCCCTCATTGGTATCGACATAGATCATGTCTTCGACCTCGTGGGTGAAGCCGCCGAGGAAGCGCCCTTCCCTGTATAGCGTGGAAAGCGATCGCTGGATCACCCTGCCCGCCACCGTGCCGTCGATTAGCTCAGGGCGGATGACGCGGCCGTAATAATTCATGGCCCAAAGTGGAATTCCCTGATGCCAGACGACCTCCTGACCGATGAAGTCGGTTCCGCCGAAATAGCTATCGATGTAGTTCCAGTCGCCACTTCGAAAGCCGAGGTCGTGTGAGCCGATGCGGGTGGGCGTCGAGGATTTGTTGCCGCCGCCCACATAAGTGGCGGACTTGGCCTGCACGATGAATTCTTCCAGCATCGGGAATACCTCACATCAGGAACATAAAGTGAACGTACTGGACTTGTGTGAAGGTCGCAAGCGTATTCCTTACCCTGCCTGTCGCCATATTTTCACAGATGGCGGGCTTGGTAATCGCAGCGTTTGCCCTTAAAAGCGATGCATAAATGATCCTCGAAGAGTGCCCATGTCGCAGACCCCGCAAATCTATGTCGATGCCGACGCCTGCCCCGTGAAACCCGAGATTCTCAAGGTGGCGGAACGGCATGGGCTGGAGGTGACATTCGTTGCCAATTCCGGTTTGCGCCCGTCGCGCGATCCGATGGTGAAAAACGTGATCGTATCGGCCGGTTTCGATGCGGCGGATGACTGGATTGCGGAGCGTGCGGGCGAAAACGATATCGTCATTACCGCCGATGTGCCGCTCGCCGGGCGTTGCGTTGCCAGGGGCGCGCTGGTGACGGGACCGACCGGCCGCGTTTTCGACCAAACCAACATCGGCATGGCAACTGCGATGCGCGACCTTGGCGCACACCTGCGCGAAACCGGTGAGAGCAAGGGATATAACGCGGCTTTCTCGCCGCGCGACCGGTCTGCTTTTCTGGAGACGCTTGACCGTTTCTGCCGCCGTGTCAAAAAATGACCGCGTAAACAGGAAGGCGCAGCCCATGACCCCGGCCAATCCGCAGAGCAACACCTACAGCCGCCATAAGCCTTTCTTCGTCGCTCTTTTTGTTGGCGCCTTCGGCCTCGGCTTGGCGCTGGCATTCGCACGGCCGCTCGCCATCGAAATTGCAGCCATTCTGTTTTTCCTGACCTATCTCGGGCTGGTGGCCTTTCGGCTTCCGAAATTAACGGCCCAGCACCTGAAAGCGCATGCCGATAGTGATGACCTGCCGGCAATGGCCATCATCGCCATTACGCTGATCGCTGCCACCGTCGCCGTCGTTTCACTTTTCCAGGCACTCAACCATTCCGGCGAAACCGTCTGGACGCTGCTGCTCGCCTTCGGCTCCGTGATTTTCGGGTGGCTGACAATCCACACCATGACCGCCTTGCACTATGCCCATCTTTACTGGCGTCCGGAAACCGTTGATGGCAAGCGCAAGCATAGAGGCGGCATGGATTTCCCGGCAACGAAGGAACCCTGCGGTTACGACTTCCTCTATTTCGCTGTTGTCATCGGCATGACGGCGCAGACCTCGGATGTTGCTGTAACCACGACACCGATGCGCAAGGTCACGCTGTTGCACTCCATCGTCTCCTTCTTCTTCAACACGGTTCTGGTAGCAGCGGCGGTCAATGCTGCGGTCGCGCTTGCGGGCTGAACCGGAAAAAACTCTTCATAAAGGAATGGCTTCATGAATATCATCTCGCAAAATACGGCCTTTGGCGGCATGCAGGGCGTATTTTCGCACCCATCCGAAACCCTGAAATGCGAGATGACCTTTGCAGTCTATGTGCCGCCGAAGGCGATCAGCGAGCCGTGCCCGGTTCTGTGGTATCTTTCCGGCCTCACCTGCACCCACGCCAATGTCATGGAAAAAGGCGAATATCGCCGCATGGCGTCCGAACTCGGGCTGATTATCGTTTGCCCTGATACCAGCCCGCGTGGCAACGATGTGCCTGATGAAGTGACCAACTGGCAGATGGGCAAGGGCGCGGGCTTTTATCTCGACGCCACGCAGGAGCCTTGGTCGGAGCACTACCATATGTACAGCTACGTGACGGAAGAGCTGCCAGCCTTCATTGGCCAGCATTTCCGCGCGGATTTGAGCCGTCAGGGCATTTTCGGTCATTCGATGGGCGGCCATGGCGCCATGACGATTGCGCTTAAGAACCCAGACCGCTTCAAGAGCTGCTCCGCCTTCGCCCCAATCGTCGCCCCCTCTTCTGCCGACTGGTCCGAACCGGCGCTGGAAAAATATCTCGGAACGGATCGTGCCGCATGGCGGCAATACGATGCCTGCTCGCTGATCGAAGACGGCGCCCGTTTTCCGGAATTCCTGATCGACCAGGGCAAGGCCGACAGTTTCCTCGAAAAAGGCCTGCGTCCCTGGCTGTTCGAAGAGGCGATCAAAGGAACCGATATCGGCCTGACGCTGCGCATGCACGAGCGTTACGACCACTCCTATTATTTCATCTCCAGCTTCATGGATGACCATCTGAAATGGCATGCCGAGCGACTTGGCTAAGGCTGCGAAAGGGGAAGCTTAACCTGCGCGGTTTGGATTCGTCCGACATCTTGAACAGCGACGTGACGGCGTTTTCAGTACGCCGTCTTCGCCATGGCTTTCGGAGATTTATGCATCCAAAGGAATGCGGGCGATGACCTTGATCTCGAAATCGAAGCCCGCGAGCCAGTTCACGCCTATTGCAGTCCAGTTCGGGTAAGGCTTCGTGCTGAAAATCTGCTGCTTGACGGCCATGATGGTTCCGAACTGTTTTTCGGGGTCCGTATGGAATGTCGTCACGTCGACAATATCATCAAATGTACAGCCCGCTGCATGCAGCGTGGCTTTGAGATTTTCGAAAGCCAATTGTACCTGACGTTCAAAATCGGGTTCTGGCGTTCCATCGGAACGGCTGCCCACCTGCCCGGAAACGAACAGAAGGTCCCCGGATCGGATAGCCGCCGAATAGCCGTGCTCCTCGTAAAGAGCATGTCTGTTTGCGGGAAAGATTGCTTCGCGCTTCGCCATTTTTAAATCTCTCTTCTTTGTAATCAAGTGCACTCTCTGGGCGGAACGTTACGCTTCGAGCGCTTCACACAACGCCTTATTTGATATACGGTGCGTATTTGAATTTGGTGGCATACATGCCGTATGTCAACCCATATACGTCACGTATGTAAAATTGAGGAGAGAATGGCGAAACGACGCGCGGAAACGATGGAGGAAAATCGCGTAAAACTGATCGCGGCTGCACGAAAGATTTTCGCCGAAAAGGGATACTCTTCCGCATCAATGGACGAGTTGACTGCTCAGGTTGGTCTGACGCGTGGGGCGCTTTATCACAATTTCGGAGATAAGCGTGGGCTGCTGGCGGCGGTGGTCGATCAGATCGATTCTGAAATGGCGTCTCGCGCTCAAGAGATCGGGGCACTGGCCGAGGACGATTGGCAAGGTTTGCTCGCCGAGGGCGCTGCCTATATCGAAATGGCGCTTGATCCGGAAGTACAACGCATCGTTCTGCTCGACGGGCCTGCGGTATTGGGTGATCCGTCGCAGTGGCCTAGCCAGAGCAGTTGTCTGCAGACGACCAAGGGAACGGTTCAGAGCCTCATCGAACAGGGGATCATCAAGTCAGTCGATGCGGAAGCTGCTGCCCGGCTTCTAAGCGGCGCTGCACTTAATGCTGCGCTATGGATCGCCGCCAGTGACGATCCCGTGAGGGTGCTGCCGAAGGCTGTCGAGGCTTTCCAGTCCATGGCCACCGGCCTTCTTGTGAAACCAGTTTAAACTCTATCTGGAAACCATACTTGTTCACGGAAACAACGCCGTCGCCAGCGTTGTCGGTCCGGGTCGGCTCAGCCGGAACTCGCGGATCACGCGCTCCGCGACGCCGTAAGCGAGATCCTGCTCGATCGACTGATTGTCGAAGCTGACGACGGTGGCTGTGAATTTGGCCTCGGCGATCACCTCGCCCGTCGCCACGGCGGCCGCACGAACGATGACACGGGCCGATGCCCGTTCTCCAAACAGGAAGGGGCCGCGGGTGACGGATGCGAGGCGAATGGTCAGCACAACGCGCGGTCTGATTTCGCCGCGTGCCGTCGTTTTGATGGCATTCTGTAGTTGCGCATGAATGGATTGCATCAATGCTGGCGCTACATCCGGCCGTGCCGCTACAAAGGCGCCGCGCACATCATAAAGCAGCCGGTCGGCATTGGTCGCCTCCGGTTCCAGCCTGAAAGACATGAGCGTGAAACACGCCAGCACAACAATGCCAAGGCGTTTCAATCGAGTGTTCATGATCTGCGGCTCCCCTAACGTGAGGTAACCGCATATTCGGTCATCAGGGTTAGAAAAGCGTTAAGGCGCGCTCTTCAACGCCTCCAGAACGTTGAGTGCTGCACGCATGTCGATGAGCCTGGTGGCGCGGCGCTCCAGCGCCTCCTCGTCCTCGCCCCAATGTTCGGCGGTCCAGTCCTCGTCAAGATGGGCCAGCGCCCAGGTTTCCTCCAGCGTCAGCTGCCCTTCCGCCAGTGCCAGCGCCAGAATGGCGGAGCCGGTCAGCGACGTCATGGTGTGCAGGGCGGCAAGCGCGATCGGCGTATCGTATTTTTTGAGCGTCACGGCAAAGGCTGCAACGGCTTCCCGAGGCTGATCGCGATGCATGACTCCTTCGACGAGAATGAAGCGTGCGCCGAGAACATTGGCCGCCCAGTCGATCACCGGATCCCAATGGTCCGCCTGCCGCGCCACAAGCGCTTCCGGTTGACCTGCGCGGTAGCACAGGAGATCGGAAGAGGAAAAGCGCAGTATGTCCTCGAAAACCGCCTGGGTGTCGCTGGCGATGCCGTCGATGGCGGTGTTCACATGCCGCGAGACCGGCATGACGACCGGGTTCACCACTTCTTTCTGCGCATCCCATTCATCGCGAAGCAGGTCCGCAAGCGCCTTCGATGGCAAGACAAGCGGCTTCTTGGCGGGCGTGCGCAAAGGTTTGCCATCGAGATGGATGGTGAAGCCGCCGTCTTCCACGTCAGCAACGGTAACGTCCTTATAGAAACGTTTCGGCAGGGGCCGCTGCATCTGGATTTGGGCGCGAAGGATCGGATCGGGGTGGCTGAGGCCTTCCGAAAGGTCGTTCAGGAGATCACGCATGGCACGTCCTCATCAGTCGAATAGAAAGGATCATTCAAGAATATCGGCGGGAACATGGGCCGGAATTTCGCTCGGATGGCTGACGACGGCGTCTGCGCCTGCCTTCCAGAGATCATCGACCGAGGCGTAGCCCCAGGCAACGCCGATGGCCTTTGCGCCGGCGGCCTTTGCCATCTGCATGTCATAGATAGCATCGCCGATGACGACAGTGTCGGCCGGAACCATGCCGGTTTCATGGCAACATTCCATCACCATGGCCGGATGCGGCTTGGAAGGGCAATCATCCGCCGTGCGCGACACGATGAAATGCTCGGCAAAACCATGCGTTTCGAGAATATGGGTCAACCCGCGACGGCCCTTGCCGGTGACCGCGCCGATCAGCACCTCATCCCGCCTGGCGAGCGTGTCGATCAAGGGCGCGATACCGTCGAACAGCGGCTCGATCATGCCAGGTCGGGCGCGGATCGGGTGATAGATTTCCCGATAGCGCTCAGTCATCGCGCGCGCCTCGTCATCCACATGCGCCTTACCGAGCATGCGGGCGATGGCGATGTCGAGCGTCAGGCCGATAATTGCCTTGGTCTGTGCAATATCAGGCCGTGGCTTTCCGAAATCGGCGAAGGTATCCACCATGACGGCATGGATAAGGCCGGCGCTGTCGACCAGCGTGCCGTCACAATCGAAAAGAACGAGTTTCATCTGATATCAGCCTTCCCTGTCGCCATCGGCCACGTCGAGGCCGAGCAGGTTCCAAGTCTGTACCATATGCGGTGGCAAAGGCGCGCTGACGCGAAGCCGGCCGCCATTCGGGTGCGGAATGTCGATATGGCGTGCATGCAGGTGCAGACGCTTTTGTACACCGCCCGGAAAATCCCAGTTCGGATCATCGATGTAATATTTCGGATCGCCGATAATCGGGTGCCCCATATGCAGTGCGTGAACGCGCAGCTGGTGGGTACGGCCGGTATAGGGCTCCATTTCCAGCCAGGCGAGGTTCTGCGCGGCGGTATCGATGACACGGTAATAGGAAATGGCGTGATCTGCCCCCTCCTCGCCGTGCTTGGCAATGCGCATGCGGTCGCCGTCGGGGGTCTGTTCCTTGACCAGCCAGGTGGAAATCTTGTCCTGATGCTTGCGCGGTACGCCGCGAACCAGCGCCCAATAGGTCTTCTTGGTATCGCGCTCGCGGAAAGCGGCCGTCAGCTTTTGTGCAGCACCTCGGGTCCGGGCCACCACCAGCACGCCCGACGTGTCACGGTCCAGACGGTGCACCAGACGCGGCTTTTCGCCCTTCGGGCTGGTCCATGCTTCCAGAAGCCCGTCGATGTGACGGTTGACGCCCGAGCCGCCCTGCACGGCAATGCCGGCCGGCTTATTGAACACCAGAACCTTGTCGTCCTCATGCAGCAGCATGCGCGCCAGAAGTTCGCCGTCTGCCGAATGTTTGAGGTCCCTGGATCCGATTGGTCCGCTTTTGACCTTGAGGTCGGAATCAACAGGCGGCACACGCACCATCTGCCCCGGCTGCACCCGTGCGTCCGTCTTCACCCGGCCGCCGTCCACACGCACCTGTCCGGAGCGCAGAAGCTTTTGCAGCTGCCCGAACCCCAGACCCGGATAGTGAATCTTGAACCAGCGATCGAGGCGCATACCGGCCTCGTCGGCCTCGACCTTGATATGCTCGATACCTGCCATGAAATTTCCAGTCTCTCTGTCTTGATCGCGCGCCCTGTTATCCGGCGCACCGTTTGGAGCAAGCCTTTAGAACAAACTGCGGCCCAAGGCCAGCCCGGCGAAAACCGCCGCGATGGAAACCACCAGGCTTGCCGTGATGTAAACCGCTGAAAGGCCGAGCGCGCCACGTTCGAAAAGCGCTACCGCATCCAGCGAGAAGGACGAAAAGGTGGTGAAGCCACCGAGAACGCCGGTGACCAGAAACAGGCGCATCTCCATGGACGCGTTCAGCCGCCTTGCAACAAGCTCAACCAGGAAACCGATGAGAAAGGATCCGACCACATTCACCGCCAGCGTTCCCCAAGGGAAAGTCATGCCGACAAGGCGCACACTCAACAGACCCACGAGATAGCGGAAAACCGAACCGATTGCGCCGCCTGCTGCGACAAGAGCGATATTCAGCATTTGGGGAATGTCTCCGGAGAAATACCCGACGGGTCTGTTGAAGACGTTTTCTAGAACATAGCCACGGGTGGTGAAACCCCCTCGTCCCGACCTTTTTTCGATTAAAACTCGATTAAATTGCACGTCCGCGATTTAGGCTTCCAACAAGACGCAGCTGCTAATCTGCGGTTTTACGGGTCGGCGAAGGATGGCCGGAGGTTGGATGACACAGGTTCTTTCCGTTTCTGCAAACACTGCGGCCTACGCACTGGAGGCCGTGAAGCCGTCGCAGCGTGTATCGCGCAGAAGCGAGGTTGAGGAAGCCATTCACGAATTGGCGCGCAAGGCCGAACAGGGAGACGATTTCCAGTTGAGAGCCTTGCTCACCGCCATCAAGCCGCCGGCCTTGACCCTCTATTTCCTGACAAGCGCCAGCCATCGCAACGCCCGCCAGACAACACTCGATCAGGCCGTGCAGGCCTACGAGGAAAATCAATCCAATAAAAACTTATAATATCAATTCGATATCCATACTTATTAAATCGATTCATAAGTTTTTTGGTGCGCATTTCGCCCGTTCAGGTTGTTGTCAGATTCAAATTTTAGTCCTTCGGTACCAACTGGAGGAAGATCATGATTTCTATTGCCCGTCACGTCGCAGCCACCACGATCGCGCTCCTTGTTTCGGCGCCGGCTTTCGCGGCCACGACCATCAAGGTCACCGAAGGCGGTGAAGGTGGCGGACCAATGACACTCGTGATGGACCAGACGACGGTCAAAGCCGGTGAAGCCGTGTTTCATGTGCATAATGATGCCATGAGCGAGCAGCACGAAATGGTGCTCGTCAAGCTGAAGTCTGCAGACGAAAAAATACCGCTCAATACCGCGAAACACCGTGTCGATGAAAAACAGCTTAAAAGTCTTGGCGAAGTGGCCGACCTGAAGCCCGGCGGCGATGGTCAGCTCAAGGCAAAGCTTACGCCCGGCACATATCTCCTCTTATGCAACATAAAAGGTCACTACGAAGCGGGTATGCAGGCCAAGCTGACTGTTACAAAATAATATTGGTCGAACAAGCTGAGGCTGCCGGATGAGTATTGCGTTCCGGCAGCCTCTTTTTTGCGTCAGTTGTGCTGGTGAGCGTTCTTGTCGTCACCACCCTTAGCCGAGCCTGCGGAAAGCACAATCTCGACCTTGCCAGCCTTTTCAAAGATCAGCGTCACCGGCACCTTGTCGCCTTCGGCGAACGGCTTCTTCACGTTGAAGAACATCATGTGCAGGCCGCCGGGCTTCAGCTCCACTGTCTCGCCGGCGGGAATGACGATGCCGTCATCCAGCTTGCGCATCTTCATGACGTCGTTGACCATGGCCATTTCGTGAATTTCCGCACGGCCGGCGGCGGAGGATTCGACGCCGATCAGCTTGTCGTCGCTGGAACCGGTATTCTTGATCGTCACATAACCGCCGCCCACGGGCTGACCGGGCAGCATGGCCTTTGTCGCGCCAGCCGAAAGCTCGAGACTGCCAGCCTTCACCACGTCCATATCCATATCCATGGCCATAGCGGAATGGTCATGCCCGCCGGCATGGGCTTTTGCGGTAACGCGGATGGTCGGCGCCGGGCTTTTCAACGAATGCGGATCGACGCCTGCGGCCGCCACCTCGTCCCAGGAAACCTTGCCTTTGTCGCCGCAGAGCTGCGTTACCTTGAAGGGAAGGTCCTGCCCGGCCTCTATGCCGGAGATTTTTCCCTGAACGGCAAAGGTGTCATAGAATTCATCCGGCAGATTGCCGCCCTTCCAGCGGATTTCGACCGCACCGCTTTTGATGTCCTTCCCGTGGTTCTTGTAGGCTTTCTGATAGTCGCCCTTGATGACCTCAAGGTTCCAACCGGCCTTGGGCTGCGGCTTGGCAGTGATGAAGCCTTCCGGCAGCTTGATCTGCACTTCCGTGGTGGCAAGTCCGCCATCGCAGCCATGCGGCACCTGAAGTGCGGCAACGATTGTGCTTTCCTGTTCGGCCGAACCGTCAACGAAGGTCGTATGGGCGAAGGCCTGCGCCGTCGAGACGGAGGCGACGAACAGGGTGCAGGTGATGATCTTGGTGGTTTTCATTTGTTTGTCCTTGCGACTGCGGCGCCATTGGCCCGGGCAGCTGCTCCGTGCCGCCACCCGGCGGCGATGATCCTGTGAAACGAAGAGATCAGGCGGACAGGGATGGCGGGCCGCGTGCGGACGGTTTGCGGATCGTCTGGACCGAGTGAAAGCCCCATTCCGCGGTCAGGCGATTGTCGAGCCAAGCGAATTCCGTCCTCAGCCAGCCGGCCGCATCGGGCACCGGCAAGAGAATGGACGAGGCCAGCAGGCAGGCCTCGCAAAACAGGATCGCATCGCTTGAATGGGCAGGGCCGTCATTGGGGTGCGAGGCATTTACCCTGCCGCTGTGGCCAAGGCAGATTTCGGCAAAGGTGCCGTCCGGCAGCCGGTAGCTCTCATCCAGAAGAACGGCAGGTGCCGCGGCGAGCGCGGGCTTGTGGGCAAAACCAAGCGACAACATCAAAAGCGCGCAGAAAATGCGAAGCATTTTCTCCACCCTTGTCAGCGGTCGTTTTCGATTTGCGTCCATCTTCTGGCGATACCCCTCTTTCTTTCCGATTTCAAAGGGGAAATTTGCCGCAGGCCCAACCGCTCAAAGGAACAATCGATACAGGGCGGCATTTCCTTTCCAATACGGATCGTTTCGGAAGGAGTACCGACATGCCAGCCAAATCGAAAGCCCAGCAGAAAGCCGCAGGTGCGGCGCTGGCCGCCAAACGCGGTGAAGTCAAGAAATCCAGTTTACAAGGTGCTTCAAAAAGCATGGAGAAGTCCATGACAGAAAAGGAACTTGATGAACTGGCGTCGACAAAGCGCAAGGGTCTGCCGGAGAAAAAATCAGACTGACGGCACGCTTCATGCTTGGAACTCGCCGTGTATCTAGCCAGCGATGGCGCAGATGGAGCAAAAATCTGTTCAGATGCGTCATTTCGTCCTTGCCAATGACCGGGCTTCGAAGATAATGAGCCTCGCATCATCGTTGGGAGAAACCGCTTCATTGCGGTGCCGAAGGAGCAACCGCCCCGGAAACTCTCAGGCAAAAGGACCACCGGTGACGACGGAACTCTGGAGAGAAGCCACCTTTCATAAGGACGGCTCGCCGAAGGGATAACAATCTCAGGCGACAAGGACAGAGGGGGCTCTTGAACCCGGCGCGTTTTTTGCGTCATGACCTGAGCCCGCGCGATCTTTCGCGCAACCCTGGAGGCGTCCTTGGACGATACCGCCGAGCTTAAAATCACGCCGCTCCATTCCCTGCATGTTTCCCTTGGCGCCCGCATGGTGCCTTTCGCCGGTTACGACATGCCGGTGCAATATCCGGCGGGCGTGCTGAAGGAACATCTTCAGACCCGTACCTCTGCTGGCCTCTTCGACGTGTCCCACATGGGCCAAGTTATCGTAAAGGCGAAGTCGGGCAACAATGCCGACGCTGCAATCGCGCTTGAAAAACTGGTGCCGGTTGACATTCTCGGCCTAAAGGAAGGCCGCCAGCGTTACGGTTTCTTCACCGATGAAAACGGCTTCATCCTCGATGATCTGATGATCACCAATCGCGGCGATCACCTTTTCGTCGTCGTCAACGCGGCATGCAAGGACGCCGATGTCGCCCATATGAAGGCGCATCTTTCTGACACTTGCGACATTACCCTTCTGGATGATCGTGCGCTGATTGCGCTTCAGGGACCACGCGCGGAAGCGGTTCTGGCCGAGCTTTGGGCCGGTGTTTCCGAAATGAAGTTCATGGACGTGCTGGAAGTTCCCCTGCACGACGTTCCCTGCATCGTTTCCCGTTCCGGTTATTCCGGCGAGGATGGTTTTGAAATCTCCGTGCCTGCCGAAAAGGCGGAAGAGATCGCCAAGGCCCTGCTTGAGCACCCTGATTGCGAGCCGATCGGGCTTGGAGCACGCGACAGCCTGCGTCTTGAAGCTGGCCTTTGTCTCTACGGCAACGATATCGATACAACGACCTCCCCGATCGAAGCCTCGCTTGAATGGGCGATCCAGAAGGCGCGCCGCGCCGGCGGTGATCGCGAAGGCGGTTTCCCTGGGGCGGAGCGTATTCTCGGTGAACTCAAGGACGGCACATCGCGCCGTCGCGTCGGCCTGAAGCCAGAGGGCAAGGCACCGGTGCGCGGTCATTCCAAGCTTTTCGCGGATGCCGAAGGCAAGACGGAAATCGGCGAAGTAACCTCCGGCGGCTTCGGTCCGTCGGTCGAAGGTCCCGTTGCCATGGGTTACGTCCCTGCGGCCTATACTGCTCCCGGCACGGCGATCTTTGCGGAAGTGCGCGGCAAATATCTGCCCGTCACCGTCGCTGCCCTGCCCTTCATCAAGCCTACCTACAAACGATAATCTTCATCCCATCTCCGGAGAGAATACGATGCTGAAATTTACCGCAGAACACGAATGGCTGAAGTTCGAAGGCGATATCGCCACCGTTGGCATTACCAGCCACGCCGCTGAACAGCTTGGCGACCTCGTCTTCGTCGAATTGCCGGAAGTGGGCGCCACCTTCTCCAAGAATGGCGACGCGGCGACCGTTGAATCCGTCAAGGCGGCTTCCGATGTCTATTGTCCGCTGGATGGCGAAGTGGTGGAAATCAACCAGGCCATCGTCGACGATCCCTCGCTGGTCAATTCCGATCCGCAGGGTGCCGGCTGGTTCTTCAAGCTGAAGCTCTCCAACGCCGCGGATGCCGATACGCTGCTCGACGAGGCAGCCTACAAGGAGCTGATCGCGTAATGACGACGCCCACGGAATTCCATTTCACCGACTATCAGCCCTATGATTTCGCCAACCGGCGTCACATCGGGCCGTCGCCGTCGGAAATGGCGGAGATGCTGAAGGTCATCGGCTACGAGAGCCTCGATGCCCTGATCGACGCCACCGTTCCCTCCTCCATCCGCCAGAAGGTGCCGCTGACCTGGGGTGCAGCGCTGACCGAACGCGAGGCGCTCGACCGCCTGCGCGAGACGGCCAACAAGAACCAGGTGCTGACCTCGCTGATCGGCCAGGGCTATTACGGTACAATCACGCCGCCGGTGATCCAGCGTAATATTCTGGAAAACCCGGCCTGGTACACAGCCTATACGCCTTACCAGCCAGAAATCAGCCAGGGCCGTCTTGAGGCGCTGCTGAACTACCAGACCATGGTCTGCGATCTGACCGGCCTCGATGTCGCCAATGCATCGCTGCTCGATGAAGCGACCGCCGCTGCCGAAGCCATGGCGATGTGCCAGCGCGTCGCGAAGTCCAAGGCAACCGCCTTCTTCGTCGATGCCAATTGCCATCCGCAGACCATCGCGCTGATCGAGACACGTGCGGCGCCACTCGGCTGGAAGGTTATCGTTGGCAATCCCTTTACCGATCTCGATCCTGTCGACGTATTTGGCGCGATCTTCCAGTATCCGGGCACCCACGGTCATGTCAGCGATTTCTCGGGCCTGATTTCCCGCCTGCACCAGACGGGTGCCATCGCTGCCGTTGCCGCCGATCTTCTGGCGCTGACGCTGTTGAAGTCACCCGGTGAAATGGGTGCGGATATCGCCATCGGCACCTCGCAGCGTTTCGGCGTTCCGGTCGGCTATGGTGGTCCGCATGCGGCTTACATGTCCGTCAAGGATGCACATAAGCGCTCCATGCCTGGCCGTCTGGTCGGCGTCTCAGTCGATGCGCGCGGCAATCGCGCCTATCGTCTGTCGCTGCAGACCCGCGAGCAGCATATCCGCCGCGAGAAGGCTACCTCCAACATCTGCACCGCGCAGGTGCTGCTTGCAGTCATGGCGTCGATGTATGGCGTCTTCCATGGCCCGCAGGGCATCAAGGCGATTGCGCAGCAGACCCACCAGAAGGCCGTTTTGATGGCCAAGGGCCTGGAGAAGCTTGGCTACGTCATCGAGCCGGAAACCTTCTTCGACACCATCACCGTCGAAGTCGGCCATATGCAGGGCGTCATCCTGCGCTCGGCCGTTGCGGAAGGTGTGAACCTGCGCAAGGTCGGCGCGACCAAGATCGGCATGAGCCTTGACGAGCGCACGCGTCCCGCGACGCTTGAGGCGGTCTGGCGCGCATTCGGCGGCAATTTCTCGATCTCGGATTTCGAGTTGGAATATCGCCTGCCGAAGGAACTGCTGCGCACCAGCCAGTACATGACGCATCCGATCTTCCACATGAACCGTGCCGAAAGCGAGATGACCCGTTACATCCGCCGTCTTTCGGACCGTGATCTCGCGCTCGACCGCTCGATGATCCCGCTCGGTTCCTGCACCATGAAACTGAACGCAACTGCGGAAATGCTGCCCATCACGTGGCCGGAATTTTCCGACATCCATCCCTTCGTGCCAGCCAATCAGGCGCTCGGCTACAAGGAAATGATCGATGACCTCTCGGAAAAGCTGTGCTCAGTCACCGGTTACGACGCCTTCTCCATGCAGCCGAATTCCGGCGCGCAAGGGGAATATGCGGGGCTCCTGACCATCCGCAACTACCACATCGCCAATGGCGGCGCACATCGCGACGTTTGCCTCATTCCAACCTCGGCGCATGGCACCAATCCAGCCTCCGCGCAGATGGTCGGCATGAAAGTGGTGCCGGTGAAAGTGCGGGAAAATGGCGATATTGATATCGACGATTTCCGAGCAAAAGCAGAGCAGTATGCGGAAAACCTCTCGTGCTGCATGATCACCTATCCGTCCACCCATGGCGTGTTTGAGGAGACGGTTCGCGAGATTTGCGAGATCACCCATAAACACGGTGGTCAGGTCTATCTCGACGGCGCCAACATGAACGCCATGGTTGGTCTTGCCCGTCCCGGCGATATCGGTTCCGACGTCAGCCACCTCAACCTGCACAAGACCTTTTGCATCCCGCATGGCGGCGGCGGTCCGGGCATGGGGCCGATCGGCGTCAAGGCGCATCTTGCTCCCTATCTTCCCGGCCATCCGACGACGGACGGTCGTGAAGGTGCGGTTTCGGCTGCCCCCTTCGGCTCGCCGTCGATCCTGCCGATTTCCTGGAGCTACTGCCTGATGATGGGCGGCGAAGGGCTGACGCAGGCGACCAAGGTTGCGATCCTCAACGCCAACTACATCGCCGAACGGCTGAAGGGCGCTTACGACGTGCTCTACAAGTCCGAAACGGGACGAGTGGCGCATGAGTGCATCATCGACACCCGCCCGCTGGCAGACAGCTGCGGCGTGACGGTGGACGACGTTGCAAAGCGCCTCGTCGACTGCGGTTTCCATGCGCCGACCATGAGCTGGCCGGTTGCCGGCACGCTGATGATCGAGCCAACGGAATCCGAGACCAAGGCGGAAATCGACCGTTTCTGCGATGCCATGCTGGCGATCCGCGAGGAAGCCCGCGACATCGAGGAAGGCCGTGCGGACAAGACCAACAATCCGCTGAAGAACGCGCCGCACACGGTGGAAGATCTCGTCGGCGAGTGGGATCGTCCTTACAGCCGCGAACAGGGTTGCTTCCCGCCCGGCGCCTTCCGCATCGACAAATACTGGTCGCCGGTAAACCGCATTGACAATGTCTATGGCGACCGCAACCTCATCTGCACCTGCCCGCCGATGGAGGCTTATGCCGAGGCCGCCGAATAAAGGCATCGGTACGAACGAACTTATGAAGGCCCGGAGCGATCCGGGCCTTTTTCGTTCCGGACACAAGCCCCAAGACCGGGCGACCACGTCACATGCGATTGATCGTAACCCGTTCCATGCTAAACCGGATGCTGCAATTTAAGCGGTGATGGAGTTTGAATGCGTTTGATTTGCCTGAATGGTTGGGGCGGAAAGCTCCATGACGAGCTTGTTCCCTATATCTCCGCGTCCGATCCCGACATTCTATGTTTGCAGGAAGTGGTGCATACACCGGCAGCCGAAGAGGACTGGCTGAGCTATCGCGATGACGGTAGGGATCTGCCGCAAAGGGCGAACTTTCTTCGCGATGTCGAAGAAGCCCTACCCGATCATCTGGCAATCTTTTGCCCGGCGGCACAGGGTGACCTCTGGCACGGGGAGACACGATATCCCTCTCAATGGGGGCTGGCGACTTTCGTGCGTAAATCCATCGCGATTGTTGCGCAGGCTCAAGGTTTCGTGCACGGCTGCTTTTCTGCGAATGGGTACGGAGATCACCCGCGTTCGCGCACGGGCCATGCTGTCAGGGTTTTCGACTTCACGACCGGCCAGCCAGCCGTCATCGCCCATATGCATGGGCTGCGTGACCCCAACGGTAAACACGATATTCCCGCCCGTTTGATGCAGGCAAAACGCCTCGTGAAACTCGTCAAAGACATCGCGGAGGATGGTGACCGGATCATCGTCTGCGGCGATTTTAATGTTCTGCCTGAGAGCGACACCTTCACGGTATTGAAGGAACTGGATCTCATCGAACTCGTCACAACACGTGGTTTCACAGACACGCGCACCTCGCACTATGCCAAACAAAACCGTTTTGCAGATTACATGCTGGTCAATCCGGTTGTGCAGGTCGATCACTTTGATGTGGTGAGACAGCCAGAAGTCTCGGATCATTGCCCCTTGCTGCTCGAATTCAGCTAGAGGCTTAAGCCGCCTTATCGGTCGTTGTCTTCATCTCACGGTTTGGTCAGCGCACGAGCCGGATATCGCTCGTCACCACAGTCTTGCCGGTCCTGCCGTCTTTGTCGGTGGTGCGAAGCCGCAGGCCGTTTTGCCCGACTTTTTCGATTGTCATGGCTGCGACGCGGTCGCCGTTGATGTCGCGGTTCCAGCGAACCGTCAGATTGATTGCATTTCCCTGTCGCGTACCGGAAAGGGCAGACGGGCGGCCAGAGGGTCCGGTGTAGGCGCCGCTGTAACGTCCACCTTTCTCCGACAGGTCGGCTGCAATTGCGCGCCTGACCACCAGAAGCCCACGGCATGTGCCGGACATATTGAGCGACGAGGTCCCCGTTTTGGAATTCAGCGTACAATTGACGTTGATCGGCGGCGTGCCAATGCGGGTGATCACGGTTCCCTTGCCCGCCCATGTACCTTTCAGCGACGAGAGGAATTCGCGTTCGTCCGCTAATGCCGGCTGCACACCGAGCAGCCCTGCAAAAAATAAACTCGTGATAGCCGTCGTTTTCATGGCGCGTATCCAATTTTTCACGAAGACTAACTCGCTTGCACCGTCAAACGTTCCTCCCGTTTATTTAGCAACTGTCAAAAAATTCGAGAGGCTCATGTTTCTCTCGTGCCGATGCAACCAAATGCAGGCATAGATGTTTCTCGCCAGCGTCGATCAATTTCTGATCACCTACCGCGTATTTTTCGGAGCATATTTCATGACGACGATCGGCGTTTTGGCACCGCGCGGCAGCCTCCCCTCCGGCGGTCTGCCTCGCAGCGGTGGTATGTCAGACCGCACGCTTTTTGCCCTTGCGGCGCTTAATTTCTTTCTGGCCGATGCCCGCGACGGGCTAGGGCCTTTTCTGGATGCATTTTTGGCGACACAGGGCTGGTCTTCGCTTTCGCTGGGGATGATCGCCACGGTCGGCGGCCTCGTCGGTCTGCTTGCCACACCGCTCTGCGGCGCGTTGGTGGACGGCACGACGTGGAAAAGAACGTTGATTGCCATCCCCGTCGTTCTCGTGACCGTCGGAGCGCTGATTACGCTGATTTTTCCCGATGCGTGGATCGTCTGGACCGGCCAGATCATGACTGCGGTTGTCGGCGCCGTCGTGGGACCGGCTCTGGCCGGACTGACGCTTGGTCTGGTCGGTGAACGCCTGTTCTCCCGTCAGATATCGCGAAACGAATTCTGGAACCATGGCGGCAATTTCGCATCGCTCTTCGCCACTTACGTTGCTGTTTCCTTCTTCGGCCTGCATGGCGTCATCGGACTGATGCTTCTGACGGCTGCCGGCGCACTTGTTGCCGCCGCCGCCATCGACCCCGACAGGATCGACCACAAGGTGGCGCGAGGCCTTGGCGAGGACAAGGGCGAACCGGGGCCTTCAGGCATCAACGTGCTGCTTCACGAACGCGGTCTGATATTCCTCGCGATCATTCTTCTCATCTTCCACTTCGGCAACGCGCCGATGGGGCGGCTTATCGCGCAGAATTTTGCCATCGAACTGCAGACACCATTTCGCACGACAGCGATCATTACTGGCGTCGCGCAATTTGCCATGATCTTCGTTGCGGCCCTGGCGCCGTGGCTGATCCGTCGCTTCGGTCTTGCGACGGTGTTCCTGATCGCGCTTGCCGCCCTTCCGATCCGCGGTCTGCTGGCATCCGCCTTCACGGATTTCTGGGTAATCTTTCCGGTACAGCTGCTTGACGGTATCGGTGCCGGCCTTCTGGGCATCGTGACGCCTGTGGCCGCCGAACGCATTCTCAAGGGAACCGGCCGGTTCAATGTCGGCCTTGCAAGCGTCATGATGGTGCAGGGCATTGGTGCGTCCCTCAGCAACGTCGTTGCCGGCTGGCTGGTCACCAAAGGCGGTTACGCCCTTTCGCACTTGGTCGGCGGCGGCATATCGGCCATCGCCATCGCTCTCTTCTTCATCTACCGAAACGAGATCGCCCCGAAGCAGGCCGACGAAGCACTGCCTCAGTAAACCGTACAAATAAAAAGGAGGCCTAACGGCCTCCTTCATCCAACTTGCGCAAGTGTCGGTTATCCGACGAAAGCACGCTCGATGACGAACTCGGCAGGCTTGTTGTTCGCACCTTCGTTAAGGCCGGCCTTTTCAAGAAGCTCCTTCGTGTCCTTCAGCATGGCCGAAGAACCGCAGATCATGCCGCGATCGATAGCGGGATCGAGTGCGGGAACACCCAGATCCGCAAACAGCTTGCCGTTCTCAATCAGCGAGGTGATGCGGCCCTTGAAGGGATAATCCTCGCGCGTGACAGTCGCATAGTGCTTGAGCTTGTCGCCGACGATCTCGTTCAGGAATTCATGGTTCCTGATTTCCTCGACCAGATCGAAACCGTATTTCAGTTCGGCCACATCGCGGCAGGTATGGGTGAGGATGACCTCTTCAAACTTTTCATAGGTCTCGGGATCGCGGATCAGGCTTGCGAAAGGTGCGATGCCGGTGCCGGTCGAGAACATATAGAGCCGTCTGCCTGGTGTCAGCGCATCCAGAACCAGAGTGCCTGTCGGCTTCTTGCGCATAAGCACGGTATCGCCGGGCTTGATCGCCTGAAGATGCGAGGTCAACGGGCCATCCGGAACCTTGATCGAGAAGAATTCAAGTTCCTCGTCCCAGGCAGGGCTGGCGATGGAATAGGCGCGGTAGATCGGCTTTTCGCCGACCATCAGGCCGATCATGGCGAATTCGCCGGAACGGAAACGGAAGCCGGCCGGACGCGTCATGCGGAAACGGAACAGGTGATCCGTATAGTGCTCCACCGACAAAACTGTCTCGGCGTAAACACCATCAGGTATCTTGATCGCGAAATCTTCCGTCTTGGCTGGCGCGTTCATTTCAGGTTCCGTCCATTCATTCGATAAGCGACATTCTTCGACCGGGCAATTATACCATTTTTGCCGCGGTTTGAAGGCATGAGAATATCAATACTGCCATGCGCGCAGAAAATATGCATCTAAAACTCATATTTCCGCGCAACGCGTCATTGGGCCGCACGGCGGCGCCAGCTATAGGCCTCTCCACCGTTGGCCGGAAGGGCCGTCGGCTGGTAATAGACCGGGATTTCCGGCAGGCGATTTTCGGAGAGGCGGCGGATCGCCGTCTCGTTCGTCACCGCAAAGCTGGTAAAGCCGGTGCGCAGCATCAGCGGCACCTGGTCGATCAGAACATCGCCAACCGCCCTCACCTCGCCGGCAAAATCAAGACGGCTGCGCAGCAACGAGGCATGGCTGAAACCACGCCCGTCATTGAAGGCCGGGAAGCTGACGGCGACAAGGTCGATACGGTCGAGATAGGGCTCGAGCCGGGTGACATCGTCGGCAGGCGCAATCAGAACGCCGAGGCCGACATCATTGCTTTCAGCCGCACGGACGAGGAAATCAGCAAGCGACAGCACCGGTTTCTGCTCGGCAGTTGCCTTCACTTCTTCCGTTTCGATCACCCAGGGATCGTTTTCCACGAAGCCGTCGCGGTTCCAGATTTTCGTCATGGCAATCTCCTCAGGCGGCTTCAGCGGCGGAACCGTAGAGCGCATCCTTGAACGGCTGCGGTCCGACGCGGCGATATGCTTCGAGGAAGGTTTCTTCCTTCGAAAGACGCAAGCCCAGATAGGTGTCGACGATGGTTTCCACCGCGTCGGTCACTTTTTCCGGCTCGAAACCGCGGCCAATGATCTCACCAATCGAGGTGTTTTCATCACCCGATCCGCCAAGCGTGATCTGGTAGAGTTCCGCACCCTTCTTCTCAACACCCAGAAGGCCGATATGGCCGACATGGTGGTGGCCGCAGGCATTGATGCAGCCGGAAATCTTGATCTTAAGCTCGCCGATTTCCGCCTGACGTTCCGGCGCGCCAAAACGGGTAGAGATTTCCTGCGCCACCGGAATGGAGCGCGCATTGGCAAGCGCGCAATAGTCCAGCCCGGGACAGGCAATGATATCGGTGATCAACCCGGCATTGGCAGTCGCCAGTCCGGCTCCTACAAGTGCGCGATAGACCGGCTCGAGATCGGCCAGTGCCACATGCGGCAGGATGATGTTCTGCTCGTGGCTGATGCGGATTTCGTCAAACGCGTATTCGGCGGCGATATCGGCGACGAGTTCCATCTGCTCGTCGGTCGCATCGCCGGGAATGCCGCCAATCGGCTTCAGGGAAATCGTCACCATGCCGTAGTCCGGATGCTTATGCGGCTGGACGTTCTGCTCGACAAAACGGGCAAAACCCTCATCCGCCCGCTTCCAGCGCGCCAGGCTCTCCCAGCCTTCAGGACGGTCCTTCAATGCTGGCGGTGCGAAATAGGCGGTGATGGCTGCAATATCGGCATCCGGCAGCTTCAATTCCGTGTTTTTCAGCTCCGCGAATTCGACCTCGACCTGGCGGGCCAGTTCTTCTGCGCCGGTTTCATGCACGAGGATCTTGATACGCGCCTTGTACTTGTTGTCGCGGCGGCCGTGCAGGTTGTAAACGCGCATGACGGCCGTGGTATAGGACAGCAGGTCTTCTTCCGGCAGGAAGTCGCGGATCTTCTTGGCGATCATCGGCGTACGGCCCTGCCCGCCGCCGACATAGACCGCAAAACCGATCTCGCCCTTGTCGTTCTTTTTCAGATGCAGGCCGATATCGTGAACCTGAATCGCGGCGCGGTCGCGCTCGGCGCCCGTTACAGCGATCTTGAACTTGCGCGGCAGGAACGAGAACTCCGGATGCACGGAAGACCATTGACGCAAGATTTCCGCATAAGGACGCGGATCGGCGACCTCGTCTGCGGCGGCGCCCGCGAAATGGTCGGCGGTCACGTTGCGAATGCAGTTACCCGAGGTCTGCAGCGCATGCATTTCCACGCTTGCCAGTTCGGAGAGGATATCGGGCGTGTCGGACAGGCGCGGCCAGTTGTACTGAATGTTCTGGCGGGTGGTGAAGTGGCCGTAACCCCGGTCATATTTGCGGGCGATATGGGCCAGCATCCGCATCTGCTGCGAATTCAGCGTGCCGTAGGGAATGGCGACGCGCAGCATATAGGCATGGAGCTGGAGATAGACACCGTTCATAAGGCGCAGCGGCTTGAACGCGTCCTCGGCAAGCTCGCCGGACAACCGGCGCTCGACCTGATCGCGAAACTGTGCCACGCGGCCTTCAACAAATGCATGATCGAACTCGTCGTAACGGTACATATTCTTCCTCAGACTGCGATGAATGCTGCATCGGCCGGCTTGAAGCCGTTGGCATAGTGCATGGTCGGGCCAGCGGCGCGAATTCGCTCACGAAGCCGCGTCGGCCAAAGCTTGCCATTCTCCTCCACCACGTCGATGACATTCACGTCAACGACCTTGTTGGCGGAAAAATCCCGCTTGCCGATTTCCTCGAACGAAGCGACGGCCTCTGCGTGGCGGGCGACGATTGCGTCCTGCAGGTTCTCCGTCCATTCGCCATTGGCATCGAGCCATACAGCGATCCCATCGCCCAAGCGGTTGGCGGTCAAAACCTTGTCAGCCATTTGCATACTCCCTTTTAAGGTTCGCTGGCCGCGCAACAAGCGCCAGCGCCTCGGACCTGTCAAAATTGGCGCCCGCCACCGCATCGCCGATGATGACCATGACCGGACCGGTCAGTTCGTCGCGATGTTCGAGGTCGGGCAGATCGTTCAAAGTGCCATGCAGCAGGCGGCGATCCGCGCGGCTGGCATTTTCGATGACGGCTACGGTCGTTTCCACGCCGAGACCTGCCTCTATCAGCCTCGTCGCGACCGACGCGGCAACGCTGCGGCCCATATAGACAGCAATGGTAGCGCCGGAGACGGCAAGCCGCGCCCAGTCCGGCAGGACATCGCCGGTCAGATCGTGGCCGGTGGTGAAAATCAGCGACGAAGCGACACCGCGCAGCGTCAAGGGCAATTCGAAATCCGCAGCAGCGGCGAAGGCGGAGGTGATGCCCGGAACGATCTCGTAACCGATACCGGCATCGCGCAGCGCCGCCATTTCCTCTCCCGCCCGGCCATAGACCAGCGGATCACCGGATTTGAGGCGCACGACGCGCTTGCCGTCTTTACCAAGACGCACCAGCAGGCGGTTGATCTCATCCTGCGACTTGCTGTGGCACCCCTTGCGTTTGCCGACGGACAGCCGCTCGGCGTCGCGGCGCCCCATGTCAACGATTGCCTGCGGCACTAGCGCATCATAGACGATCACATCCGCTTCCATCAGCACGCGCTGCGCGCGCAGCGTCAGCAAATCTTCAGCACCGGGACCAGCGCCCACAAGCCAGACGCGGCCTTCGCTGCGCTCGGGCGATTGCAGCAAACGGTCAGCGGCATGGCGGGCGGATGATGTATCGCCGAGAGCGACGGCATCTGCGACAGCACCGGAAAAGAACCGGCGCCAGAAATTGCGCCGCAACGCGCCCTTGGGAACATTCTGCTCGGCGGCGTCACGATATTGCACGGCGAGACGCGCAAGCTTGCCCAGCGACGGAGACAGCATCTGATCGATGCGTGCACGGATCATCTGGGCAAGAACCGGGCCGGCGCCTTCGGTGCCAATGGCGATGGCGACGGGTGCGCGGGCGACGAGTGCGGGCGTGAAGAAATCGCAGAACTCCGGCTGATCCACCGCATTGGCGGGGATTTTCTTGGCGCGCGCAGCCAAAACGATCTCACGGTCCAGTGCCTCGTCTCCAGTGGCGGCAAAAACCAGCGTCGCGCCTTCAATCAGTGGGCCTGCGAAACTCAAGGCCCGATGATCGATGCCGTTTTCGCTGATATAGCGCGCAAAATCCGCTTCCGGCTCGTCGGCATAAGCAATGATATGTGCATTGGTATTGGCAAGCAGCCTTACCTTCGCAAAGGCCTCGTCGCCATTGCCGAAAACAGCGACCTGCCGTCCCTCAACCCGGAAGAACGCGGGGAAGGTCGAAAGGCGATCGCCAGAAGCGGAAAAATCATGTTCGTTGTGCATCGGGCATTTATCCCGCATTGCGGCGCAAGATTGAAGAAACAGAAATTCAAGCCTTTCCGACACCTGGATTTTTATTTCTCGAACACCCCTGTTTTTGAGGAAAACTAACCGGCGCACCTTTATCAACCCTGTCGAACGCCTCGAAATCCCATGAGAATCCCTTGACAAACCAGGCCCTCGCGCCGAACAAGAAGGGACTATTTTCGTCGATTTCTCCATGCAAAAACCGCTTCACCCTGAGGCGGTACGAAGGATCAGACCCTTGACCAGCTCGACAATTGCCGCCCGTCTTCTCGATGTCATCGAACACGATATCCTGCCCCTGACGGCACGCGGCGTCAGCCTCGGCAACAAGGTTTTCGGTGCGGCGATCCTGCGCAAATCCGACCTGTCGCTGGTGATCGCGGAGACGAATAACGAGCTGGAAAACCCGCTCTGGCATGGCGAAGTGCACGCGCTTAAGCGGTTTTACGAGCTGGGTGAGAAGCCGAACACCAAGGAATTGATTTTCCTTTCCACCCATGAACCCTGCACCATGTGCATGTCCGCCATCACCTGGGCCGGCTTCGACAATTTCTACTCCTTTTTCAGCCACGAGGATTCGCGCGACGCTTTCGCCATTCCGCACGACCTGAAAATCCTCAAGGAAGTTTTCGGGCTGGAGCCGGGCGGGTATCGCCGCAGCAACGCCTTCTGGAACTCTTTCTTCATTGCCGATCTGGTGGAGAGCGAAGACGATCCGCTGAAGACCGAGCTGAAGGCGCAGACGGCCCGCATCAAGGCTGCCTATGACGAGCTTTCCACCAGCTATCAGTCATCGAAGAGCGGCAACGATATTCCGCTGAACTAGAGCATTTCTAGACGGTTTTCCGCCTGGATATGTATGAAAATAAAGAACGAAGGTTTGAAAGACTATGGAAGCCTCGAAGGATATTTCCCGCCTGATCGAGATCATGGAAGCCCTGCGCCAGCCGGAAACCGGCTGCCCCTGGGATGTCGTCCAGACCTTCGAGACGATCAAGCCTTACACCATCGAAGAGGCTTATGAGGTTGCCGACGCCATCGAGCGCAAGGATATGGATGATCTTTGCGAAGAACTGGGCGACCTGTTGCTGCAGGTGGTTTTCCATGCCCGCATCGCCGAGGAACGGGGCGAATTCGCCTTTGGTGACGTGGTTGAGGCCGTGACGTCCAAAATGATCCGCCGCCATCCGCACGTCTTTGCCGTTTCCGCCGCCAATACGCCTGACAGCGTCAAGCTGCAATGGGACCAGATCAAGGCCGAGGAAAAGCGCGAGCGTGCGGAACGCCGCGCCCGCCGCGGTATCACCGAGGATTTCAAGGCCGGCTTTTTAGGCAGTGTGCAGCGTAGCCAGCCGGCTCTGACCGAGGCTCTGAAGTTGCAGGAACAGGCTGCGCGTGTCGGTTTCGATTGGTCGGATCCAGCCCCCATTCTCGACAAGATCGAGGAGGAAATCGCCGAACTGCGTGAAGCGCTAGCGGAGGGAAAGCCGGAGAAGGTCTCTGATGAACTTGGCGATCTCATCTTCGCGCTGGTCAATATCGGCCGTCACGTCAAGGCCGATCCGGAAGACGCGCTGCGCGGCACCAACACGAAATTCCGGAGGCGTTTCAATCACATCGAGACGTCGCTCACCGAAAATGGCGAAACGCTTCAGGAAGCGAGCCTTGAGAGAATGGAAGACCTGTGGCAGGCGGCAAAACGCATCGAACGCTCGCTGGATATGGTTTCGTCCTGATAACCCAGATATGCCGAAAAATTCAGAGCGCCCGGTGCTTTCGACAGTGGTGACGAAAATCTAGACCTCTCCTGCGTCACGCTCTGGCCTGCCCCGAGCATCTGCGACGTCCTGATTGTATCTGTGTGTCTAGATCCTTGGGACAAGCCCAAGGATGACGTTGAGTATAAGGGAATATACCGCAATCGTTCTGGGAGCGTTTACTGCTCCCAGTCTTCCCGCTCGCGGATGGTCGACTTTCCAAGCTTCCGTTCCAGCTCGGTGGCCTGCGCTTCCGAAAGGCGAACATCAAGCGAAACCGAACCGTCCTCATTGTCTTCACGGCTATCCACGATGGAGTTGCTGTAGACCCAGGAGATCAGCGGCAATTGCTCGACGGAGAGGACTACGGTCGTTTCCGTCAGGACACCTGACAGACGGCCGGAAATCTCGTCCATCAGGGCATCGACGCCCTCGCCCGTGACCGCCGAAACGGCACGAATATCGGAGCGGCCCTCGGCACGTTCAATGATGGCGTCATGCGCTTCTGGTTCGAGACGATCGACCTTGTTCCAGACCTCGATGATGCGCTTTTCGGCTTCCTTTTCGTCGATGCCGAGATCGCCAAGAATGCGCAGCACATCGGCCGACTGGGCGGCATTATCCGGATCGGACATGTCGCGCACGTGCAAAATAAGATCGGCTTCCAGCACCTCTTCCAGCGTTGCGCGGAAAGCGGCGACGAGATGCGTCGGCAGATCGGAGATGAAACCGACGGTATCGGACAGGATAACCGTGCGGCCATGCGGCAGCTTCATGCGGCGCAAGGTCGGATCGAGCGTTGCGAACAGCATGTCTTCCGCCAGAACGCCAGCACCGGTAATGCGATTGAAGAGGGTGGACTTGCCGGCATTGGTATAACCGACCAGCGCCACGATCGGGTGCGGCACCTTGCGGCGCTTGGCGCGGTGAAGCTGGCGGGTGCGCACGACCTGCTCCAGCTCGCGCTCGAGCTTGACGATGCGATCCTGCAGCAGCCGACGGTCGGCCTCGATCTGCGTTTCACCCGGACCGCCCATGAAGCCCGCGCCTCCGCGCTGGCGTTCAAGGTGGGTCCAGCTTCTGACGAGGCGGCCCTTCTGATAGTTCAGATGCGCAAGATCGACCTGCAACGTGCCTTCCTTGGTGGAGGCACGGCGGCCGAAGATTTCGAGGATCAGGCCCGTCCTGTCGATGACCTTCGCATTCCACTGCTTTTCAAGATTGCGCTGCTGCACCGGGGTCAAAGGATGATCGACGATCACCAGACCGGAATTGGTTTCATCCAGAAGATGGCCGATTTCCTCTATCTTGCCGGTTCCAAACAATGTCGCCGGACGCGGCTGGTTGACCGGCACGACAAGACCTTGCGTCACCTCAAGATCAATGGCGAGCGCCAGCCCCTTTGCTTCCTCAAGCTTGGCCTCAACAGACCGTACAGGAGAAACCGGACCCGCCACCGCATCACGGCTTTCGCGCTGCTGCTTGAGGACAGGCACGATGACCACCGCACGCATGTCGTCGCGGTGCTTTTCCTGTTCGGGGATGATCGATTCGTTCGAGGTGTCGCGCGTCGTAATGGGTTCAGCCTTATCAAGAAATGACATTGCAGCCGACCGCATCAGTGCGGACGACTATCTGGATTAACCTGATTGAACCGGAAATGTTCCCGGTTCAGGTCGGCTTATATCGAAGATACCGTTGAGGGAGCCTGATCAGGCTGCGCCTTCTTCGCTCTCGAACATCTGCATCGGCTGGCCGGGCATAATGGTGGAGATCGCATGCTTGTAAACAAGCTGCGAGTGACCGTCACGGCGCAGAAGCACGCAGAAATTATCGAAGGAGGTGACAACGCCCGTCAGCTTGACGCCGTTGATCAGGAAAATCGTGAGCGAAATCTTTTGCTTACGAACGGTATTGAGGAAAAGATCCTGAAGGTTTTGAGAACGTTCCGCCATGGCGCCGCTTCTTTCTTTTTTGCCGGCAGGGATACCGGAAAATAATCAATCAATAATAAGCCGGCCGAGTCTAGTCCCCCGCTTGGCCGACCTGCAACTCTGGTATCAAATCGTGTCCTGTTCCGCAACGGCGAAAACAGCCGAATGAGTACGAGTATTGACCTGCTTTTTCGATTCGAAACAGTCAGAAATATTGTATCGAAACCCGGAAAAGCTGTTCCACGTTGCGCACCGCATCGGCAGATGCAAACAGCACGACGCGGTCCTTCGCCTTGATCTTCGTGCTGCCGTCCGGGCGGATCACCACACCGTCGCGATAGATCGCGCCGATGCGCACGCCATCAGGCATATCGATGTCACGAAAGGACTGGCCGACCAGCGGCGAAGTCTCCAACGCCTCTGCCTCGATTACCTCCGCCGAGCCGCGCTGAACGGCATAAACCGACCGGATACGGCCCTTGCGCACATGCTGGAGAACGCGCGAAATGGTAACGGCCCGGGGATTGATATAGGCGTCGAGACCGAGTGAATCCGCAACCTCGTGAAAGGACGAGCTGTTCAACAATGCAAGGTTGGATTTGCAGCCGAGCTGCTTGGCCATCACCGCCGCCAGTATATTGGTCTGATCGCTGTTGGTGAGCGTCACGATCAGATCCGCATCCTGAATATCGGCCTGCAGCAAAATCTTCTGGTCCAGCGCCGAACCATGCATGACAATGGTGTTGCTGAGCTGTTCCGATGCGGCAATAGCCCTGTCGCGATCCGCCTCGATGATCTTTACCCGCGTCTTAGGCTGCAACTCCTCGATCTTCTGCGCGACGAAGTGGCCAATATTGCCGGCGCCCGCAATCACGATGCGCTGCGCCTCCTGCTCCTCATGGCCGAAGAGGCCAAGGGTGCGGCGTGCGTGCTGGCGCTGACAGATGACATAAGCGAGGTCGCCGACGCGCAGCTGCTCGGAGGAGTGCGCGACCTTGAGGATGCCGTTCCGGTAGACACCCACCACGGTTGCGATAAGGTCCGGAAAGAGGTTGGAAAGCTGCTGCAGCGGCGTGTTGATGACCGGGCAGTCCTCCATGCACTCGATTGCCAGCATGAAGACCGTGTCGTCGGCGAAACGCACGACATCGGTGGCACCCGGAAAGGCGATGCGCCTGAGTACCATCTTGCCGACTTCGACTTCAGGCGAAATCGTCACGTCGATCGACATGTTTTCGCGGCTGAACAGATCGGCATATTCCGGTTTCAGATAGCTTTGGTCGCGGATGCGGGCGATCTTGGTCGGAACGCTGAACAGCGCATGCGCAACTTCGCAGGCGACGATATTGATCTCGTCATGCAGGGTCACGGCGATGATCATGTCGGCCTGGTCCGCCCCCGCCTTTGCCAGCATGTCGGGATGGGCGCCATGGCCGACATAACCGCGCACATCCAGCGTCTCTGTAATGGCGGTAATGAGGGTCGCGGAGGTATCGATGACCGATACCTCATTATCCTCGCGCGACAGTTGTTCGGCAATGCCGTAACCCACCTGCCCTGCGCCGCAAATGATGACTTTCATGCTGTCTCTCTGACGGAATAATCGATTACGACGACTTGGGCCTTCGTCTCTTATACGCCGAGAGATTTCAGTTTGCGATGCAGTGCCGATCTTTCCATGCCGACAAATTCCGCCGTTCGCGAAATATTGCCGCCGAAGCGGTTGATCTGGGCAACCAGATAGTCGCGCTCGAACATTTCACGTGCTTCGCGCAACGGCAGGGTCATGATGTGCTGATCGCCTTGCGCCGAAATCTTCGGCAGCATGTCGCCAATATCCGCCGGCAACATGTCTGCCGAGATTGGTGCCTCACCGCCTTCGGGGCGTGCCAGAATCATCAGCCGCTCGATATTGTTGCGGAGCTGGCGAATGTTACCCGGCCAGTCATGCGTCTGGAGAACGGCCATGGCGTCATCGCCGATCTTGCGCGGGCGGATGCCGGCCTGTTCGGAAATCTGCCGCATGAACATGTCGACGAGGAAAGGAATATCCTCACGCCGCTCGGACAGCGCCGGCACCTTCACTGGCACCACGGCGAGGCGATGGTATAGATCTTCGCGGAACTGGCCTTCGGCGATCAGGCTTTCGAGGTGATGGGCGGTTGAGGAGATGATGCGCACATCCACTTTTACCCGCTTGCCGCCACCGACACGCTCGAACTGCTGATCGACCAGCACGCGCAGGATCTTGTTCTGGGTTTCGCGCGGCATCTCGCCGACTTCATCGAGATAGAGAACACCGCGATGGGCTTCTTCCAGAGCGCCCACCTTGCGCGGCTGCCCGGGCAGACCTTCGGTACCGAACAAGGCGATTTCCATGCGGTCCGGCGTGATCGTCGCAGCGTTCAGCGCAACGAAAGGTCCTGTGGCACGCGAGGATTTCTTGTGCACCATGCGCGCCACCAGCTCCTTTCCGGAACCGGAGGGGCCGAGAATCATGATGCGGCTGTTGGTGGGCGCCACGCGGTCAATGGTCTGGCGAAGTTGGGAAACCGCAAGCGACGCGCCGACGAGTTCAACCGCGTCGCCAGTGCGCTTCTTGAGTTCCTGCACCTCCCGCTTCAGCTTGGAGTTCTCCAGCGCGCGTTCGGCAATCAGGATCAGGCGGTCTGCCTTGAACGGTTTCTCGATGAAATCGAACGCGCCGCGCTTGATGGCGTTGACGGCGGTTTCGATGTTGCCGTGACCGGAAATCATCACAACAGGGATATCGGGATGGCGGCTCTTGATCTCATCCAGCAGGGCCAGACCGTCGAGCTTCGACCCCTGCATCCAGATGTCGAGAAAGATGAGACGCGGCACGCGTTCGGAAATGGCGGCCAGCGCGCTGTCGCTGTCGAACGCCATGCGCGTCTCGTGGCCTTCATCGGAAAGAATACCCGCTACGATTTCGCGAATGTCCGCCTCGTCATCCACGACCAGAATATCAGACGCCATATGCTGCTTCCTTGTTATTTTTGCCGCCGACCGCCTCGATATAGGGCAGCAGCACTCTGATCATGGCACCGTGGCCATGGTCGAACTCCGGCGGGGCATCGTGGAGTTCCAGATACCCGCCATGCTCTTCGATGATTTTCTTGACGATGGCGAGGCCGAGGCCCGTGCCCTTGTCCCGCATCGTCATATAGGGTTCGAGAATGCGGTGACGGTTTTCGACGGGCAGGCCTCTGCCATTGTCGATGATGTCGGCCACGAACCGCGAATTGGCCTCGTCGAAGGATGCGCGCACCAGGATTTTACCTGGCCGCTTTTCGCCTTCCACCGCCTCGATCGCTTCCGTTGCATTCTTGATGAGATTGCCGAACGCCTGTCCCAGCATGCGGGCATCGAACATGCCCTCCAGCGGGACATCGCCAAATTCCGTCGAGAATTTCGTGTCTGCGGCGCTTATTTCGCGCAGGAATGCCGCGTCCTTCAAGATCGAACGGAGGTCCGACTTTTCCTTCGTGGGCTTCGGCATGCGCGCAAAGGCCGAGAATTCATCCACCATCCGGCCGATGTCACCAACCTGCCGGACGATGGTGTCCGTACATTGGTCAAAGATGGCGCGATCGTTCTCGTCGATCTGCTTGCCGAAGCGGCGTTTGATGCGCTCAGCGGAAAGCTGGATAGGTGTAAGAGGATTCTTGATCTCATGCGCAATACGCCGCGCGACGTCGGACCAGGCGGTCGAGCGCTGGGCAATGACGAGATCGGTGATATCGTCGAGCGTGATGACGTAGCTGTCGCGGCTGTCGCGTGCATCCTCACGGGTCACCTGCACATTGAGCGTCCGTTCGGTGCCGCGCCGCATGATGTTGATCTGCTTGCGGAAATTGCCGCGCGACCAGGTGTTGGCCTCGGTCACGACCTCTTCGATTTCAGGCGCGATATCAGATAGTTGCGCACCGATCAGCTGGTCGGAGGAAAGCGCCACGAATTCTTCAGCCGAAGGATTGACGATGGTGATCCTGCGATTTTCATCAATGCCGATAACGGCGGCGGTAACGCCCGACAATACGGCCTCGATGAAGCGGCGGCGATCATCGATGTCGTCTTTCGCTTCAATGATCTGTTCCTGTTGGCTGCGCAGTTCCGAGACCATCTTGTTGAAGGTGCGCGACAGGCGGCCAACGTCGCCATCGATGGCGCGAACGGGAACCAGCACATGCATGTTTCCGGTGGCGACACTGTCTGCGGCGCTGATGAGGAGACGGATAGGACGCACGATACGGTCGGCCACCGCAATCGCGGTCCAGATCGCCGCCAGAAGCACGATCAGCGCGAAACCGAGATAAAGGATTGCAAACGCAATCTGCAACGGCGCACGGCCGGCCTCCATCGCCTTGTATTCGGCGCGGTTCTCTTCCATCAGCCGCATCGCGCCCATTACCTTGGGATCGACGGCACGCACGGTGTAAAGAAACGTACCGCTGATGCCCTCGAGCTTGATGATGGCGCCGACGAGATTGGTGATGCCAGGCGGAATAAGGGTTGGCTGACCAGCGGCGGCCTTTTCAAGCGCATCGTGCGGAATGGCCGGAAGCGGCTTTTCCGTCTTGATATCGGCTTGCGCGACGGCGTCGCCGTCTTCCTGCACCAGGAATGCGCCGAGAAGACCACGGCCCTTGGCCTGACGGGTCATGAGATCGACGAAGCCGGTGCGGTCGAGATAAAAGAGCGCGCGATTGCGGTCGAGGTCGGTGGCCATCGACAGGGTCTGTCCCTGAAGATAACCGGCATTCTCCATCATATAGGCCTGGGCGATATTGCTGGAGGAATCGACGATCGACTGGGTACGTAGCGCAAACCAGCGGTCGAGACCGACATTCAGCGTCAGACTGGCGAAGATGGCGACAAGAACGGCCGGTGTAATCGCAACGATGGAAAACAGCACGACGATGCGCACATGCAATCGTGCCGCCGCCCTGCCCTTTTTCCGCGCTTTCAGCAGGCGGTTGATTTCCCGACCGATGAGAAAGATCAGTCCGATCACAAAGACCGAATTGATGACGACCGAGGCGATGACGACATTCGATGTCGGCGCAATCGGTGTTACGCCCAGAAGCACGAAAAGCGTCAGTATGGCGCAAACAAGGGCGACACCGGCAAGCACCAGCCCCGGCAGAGCGAAAGACATCCTGCGATCGGCTACCACCATTCCCGCTGCGTCTTCGGCAACGGCTTTTTCGGCGGCGGGTTTCCGCATGCATTTCTCCCAATCGCTGGCTAGCCAGCACCACATTCATGAAAATGGGCGAATCCGCCTCGTGCCGGCGAATCCCTCTCCATCCTAGTGTTTTCCAAGCAACACAATGTGGCGAAAATGCAACGACAACCGCGGCCTTGTCAACATTCTCAGCTGGGGCGGGAGCTGCGATACACGGAAACGCCAAGCTCGCGAATCTTTTTGCGCAGCGTATTGCGGTTGAGGCCAAGAAGATCGGCAGCCTTGATCTGGTTACCGCGCGTCGCCGTCAGGGCGGCTAGAATGAGCGGATATTCCAGTTCGCGCAGAACACGGTCGTAGAGACCCGGCGGCGGCAGGCCTTCGCCGAAACTTGCGAAATAATCCCGCATGTTTTCCTCGACCGCCTGCGAAATGGTCAACGAGCCGGTGCGGACCGCCATCTTGTCGAGCGGGCTGTCTGGAACATCCGACTGCAATTCCTGCTCGATGATCTCGCGGGTGATGACTTCCTGCGGATAAAGCGCCATCAGGCGACGGATCAGGTTTTCGAGTTCGCGCACGTTGCCGGGCCAGGCATAGGCCTTCATGACTTCCAGCGCCTCGGTCTCGAAGCGCTTTCCTTCCAGCCCCTCCTTCTCACCCGTCTGGATGAAATGGCGCACCAGATCGGGAATATCCTCAGCGCGGTCGCGTAGCGGCGGTAGCCGCAGCGGCACGACGTTCAGGCGGTAATAGAGGTCTTCGCGGAAAAGGCCCTGGTTGATCGACTGCTTCAGGTCCTTGTTGGTGGCGGCGACGATGCGAACATCGGTCCTGATCGGCGTGCGTCCGCCCACCGTCGTATATTCGCCCTGCTGCAATACGCGCAGCAGCCGCGTCTGGGCGTCCATTGGCATATCGCCGATTTCGTCGAGAAACAGCGTGCCGCCCTCGGCCTGTTCGAAACGGCCGGTCGAGCGGTTCTGCGCGCCGGTGAAGGCGCCCTTCTCATGGCCGAACAGTTCCGATTCGATCAGATCACGCGGAATTGCCGCCATGTTGATGGCGACGAAGGGGCCGTTGCGGCGCTTGCCGTAATCATGCAGCGCGCGCGCCACCAGTTCCTTGCCGGTGCCGGATTCGCCGGTAATCATCAGCGTCAGGTCGGTCTGCATCAGGCGGGCGAGAACCCGGTAGATTTCCTGCATGGCGGCCGAGCGGCCGACGAGCGGCATGCCGTCCTGCATATCGTCGTCCAGTTTGGCGGGCTTGCGCTTCGGCTCCGACAGTGCGCGGCCGATGATGGCAATCAGCTCTGTCAGGTCGAAGGGCTTGGGCAGGTAATCGTAAGCGCCCTTTTCCGAGGCCTTGATCGCGGTCATGAAAGTGTTTTGGGCACTCATCACCAGAACCGGCAGGTCCGGGCGAGCCTTCTTGATGCGCGGAAGCAGATCGAAGGCGTTTTCATCGGGCATCACGACATCGGTAACGACCAGATCGCCCTCGCCGGCAGAAACCCAGCGCCAGAGCGTTGCGGCATTGGACGTGATACGCACATCGTAACCGGCACGGCTGAGCGCCTGATTAAGCACGGTGCGGATCGCGGCATCATCATCGGCGACGAGGATAGTAGCTGTCATCTGTCATTTCCTGTCGAGTTCGGCAAGATGCGGTCGTCCAGCGCCACTTCAGGCGAGACGGGCATCAATACGCGGAAAGTCGTGCGATGGTTCTGGCTGTCGCATTCGACGATGCCGCCATGGGCGCCGATCAGTTTGGCGACAAGCGCCAGACCCAGGCCCGAACCATTCGTCTTGGTGGTAATGAAGGGGTCGAAGAGATGCGGCAGGAGATCGGCCGGCACTCCCGGCCCATTGTCATGCACGCAAAACTCAAGCGGCAGCGAGATGCGTTCGCGGCTGCCGGCCACGGACATGCGCATGCCGGGACGATATGCCGTCGTCAGCACGATCTCGCCCTCCGACTGATTCCCGACGGCTTCCGCCGCGTTTTTCACCAGATTGAGAAAGACCTGCACCAGCTGGTCGCGATTGGCATAAACCGCCGGCAGCGATGGATCATAATTCTCGGAAATCTTGATGTTGCGGGCAAAGCCAGCCTTGGCTATGGCCTTCACATGGTCGAGCACCGAATGGATGTTGACCGGCACGCGGTCCACCGGACGCTCGTCGGAAAACACTTCCATGCGGTCAACCAGCGAGACGATACGATCGGTCTCGTCGCAGATCAGCCGCGTCAGCGCACGGTCCTCATCGGCAACCGATGTCTCGAGAAGCTGCGCGGCACCACGAATGCCCGAAAGCGGGTTCTTGATCTCATGCGCCAGCATCGAGGCAAGGCCGGTGACAGATCGTGCAGCAGCCCGATGGGTCAATTGCCGGTCGATCTTGTCAGCCATCGACCGTTCCTGGAAGACGACGACAACAGACCCCGGCTCGCTGACAACAGGCGCGACATAGAGATCGACGAGCTTGTCCTGTCCAAGCCGGGGGGAGCTCAGATCGACCCGATATTCATTTACCGGCGCGCGGCGTTCCCGCACCTGATCGATCAGCGCAAGCAGCGGACTGCCGAAGGGAATGAAGGTGGAGACGCGGTAGCGAGCGAGATGGGAGGCGCTGGCCCCGAAAAAAGCTTCTGCTTCCCAATTGGCAAAAGCGATGAAACCTTCGGCATCCACCAGAATAACGGGATTCTGCACCGCGTTCAGAACCGCCATAGCGAGCGGGTTCGCATCTGCCGGGCTGTGTTTATCAGCGCTCATGCGGCCTTCCTTGCGGCTTCTTCGCCCGCATTGTCGCAAAGGGCGGAGCGCAGCAGATCAGCCACTTCCCCCGTATCACGCGATGTCATGATTTTAGCCTTGTCGGTAGTGGCGATCTCCGTCGCGAAACGGTCGAGATACCAGCCCAGATGTTTGCGGGCATGCCGAAGACCGGCTTCCCTTCCATAAAATTCGAGCATCATGTCGTAATGTTCGACGGCGATATCGGCAATATCGGCGCGTTGCGGCGCTGCATGTCCGGCCAGTACCGCCGGCAGCCAGGGTTGACCCTGTGCACCGCGACCGACCATAACGGCATCCGCGCCGGAACGGCTGAGGATTTCACGCGCATCTTCGGCGGTCTCGACATCGCCATTGGCGATCAGCGGCACGGAAATCACCTCGCGCACGGCGCGAATGGCATCCCAGTTCGCCCGACCTTCGTAAAACTGCATGCGGGTGCGGCCGTGAATGGTGATGAGCTGGACGCCAGCGGCTTGAGCGCGGCGAGCAATTTCGGGTGCATTGATGGTGTTTTCATCCCAGCCGAGCCGCATCTTCAGCGTCACGGGCACATCGACCGCGCCGACGGTCGCCTCGATCAACGACAGCGCATGATCAGGATCCCGCATCAAGGCTGAACCGGAGTACCCGCCCGTCACCTTCTTGGCCGGACAACCCATATTGATGTCGATGATGCCAGCGCCATTGTCAGCCGCAATTTTTGCCGCTTCCGCCATAAAATGCGCTTCGCGTCCGGCGAGCTGCACCATATGCGGAACCATCCCGGCATTTTTCAGCCGCGCCCAGGATTCCCCACGATTGGCGACAAGTTCCCGGCTTGCGACCATTTCAGTCACCACAAGGCCCGCGCCGTAACGCCAGGCGAGCTGACGGAAAGGCAAATCTGTCACGCCCGACATAGGCGCCAGCACCGCGCGATTACGGATCGCGACTGAGCCGATGCTGAACGGGACTGACAACTCCGGAAGGGGCAAGTGATGATCTTTCGTGCAGAAGAGTTATATGCATTATTTTTAGACAGTGTTTGCGCAGTTGCCAAGCACTTTTACAGGGTTGCACCTTTTATTTGCGCGTGGCCTGCCTGCCTGTTTTGCTGGCGGCGGCAATTTGTGCAGGTTTGAACAAACGGGATGACCGATCCTGCGGCATGTGGGTGCGGGTGGGCGGCTTATCGGGCTGGCCATTCGGGTTTTGAAACGCTAGAGCAGGACTGTCAACCATTAAGGGTTGCGCACAAAGCATAAGACCAATGCAGGAAAGTACTATGAAACTCGGCATCGTCGTTGTCGCCGCAGGACGCGGAGAAAGAGCCGGCTCCCCCGAGGAAGGGCCGAAACAATATCGCCCGATCGGTGGCAAGGCCGTGATCGAGCATACATTGTCGACCTTTCTTGCCTGGGCAGGCACATATCCTATCGTGGTCGTTATCCATGCCGACGATGCGGCACTCCTGTCACCAATCCTTGAACGGCTGAATGCCGGGGAGCGGATCGTCACAGTCACGGGCGGCGCAACCCGGCAGCAATCGGTGCTCGCTGGTCTGGAAGCTCTGGCCGCGCAAGACCTCACACATGTGATGATCCACGATGCCGTGCGGCCTTTCATCGCCGTGGACATGCTGGAACGCATCGTGGCGCTGCACAAGGCGGGTGCTGTCGGCGTTCTGCCTGCCCTGCCCGTCACTGATACGCTGAAGCGTGGCGCAGGCGATTCCGTCGTGGAGACGGTTTCAAGGCAGGGTCTTTATGCGGCGCAGACACCGCAAAGCTTTGGCTATGGCGAAATCCTCGCCGCGCATCGCGCTGCTGCCACATCCGGAAAAACCGACTTTACCGACGACGCCTCGATCGCCGAGTGGGCAAGTCTGCCTGTGACGCTGACCGAAGGCTCGGTCGACAATGTGAAACTCACTCTCAAGCGGGATATCGCCATGGCCGATGAAAAGCTCTCCTACGGAC
>Ga0157370_10000636_pt1 | contig 43790 bp, 38 predicted proteins | sample C35metaG_FD_113463 | JGI IMG/M metagenome (GOLD analysis project Ga0157370, IMG submission 113463) | Corn rhizosphere microbial communities from Kellogg Biological Station, Michigan, USA - C3-5 metaG | ecosystem: Host-associated > Plants > Roots > Rhizosphere > Soil | place: USA: Michigan...
CCTTGGGGAAGGCGGCAGGCATGAGTGACACCACCTGGGCAACCTCTCGTGAGGTGCCGTCGTTCGAGTCGGCCATCGACACGGTCCCGTCCGGCGCAACTCGGAACCGCAGTCGTTGCCCACGCATCTGCTCCGCGGCCTCGAGCGCCGCCGCACGCGACCGCTCATCGCTGGTCGTGAGCAGCAGCGAATCGGTGACGGCGAGCAGTGTCGTGCCGCTCTCGCTGCTCCCCTCGACGATGGCGCGCGAGAACATCTTCATGCTGTTGATGACCATCGCGCTCGCCTCGCCATTGCTCGTGCGACGGACGCCCGTCATTTCGCTTTCCTGGTCGAGCCGCATCCGCAGCGTGTCGCCCACGTGCGGTTTGACCCTCAGCGTGACGACCTGCGCCGGCGCCGCGCGCGCCGCACCCGGCGTCAGCGCACCGACCGCGAGGACCGCGATGAGACGACGAGACCGCATCGCGGGCATGGACGACTAGAAGCCGTACGGATCGTCGGCCGGAGCCGACCGAAGCGCGGCTGCTGCCGGACGTGTGACGGTTTGTGTCGCCGCCACCGACCGAAGCTGTGAAAGGAAGAACTTGCGTACGTCGGCGGGCCGCTCGCGAAGCGTCGCGTTGCGCGCCCGCACGATCTCCTCTTCCTCGCGAATCCCCACGGCTTGCTGCACCCAGCCAAGCGTGATCGTGGGGTCGAGCGTACGAAGACTGCGGACGACGGCGGCCTCGAGATCGATGTCCACCGCTTGCGGATATTGCTCGGCGCCGTCGCGGCCGCGCATCACCGCGGGCCGCGGAAAGCGAACGAAGATCGGCTGCGTGAAATGGGGATGCCGCACCATGAGCTGCCCCTTCTCCAACGTGGCCAACTTGATCTTCACGGCCGGACTCAGCACCGCGTACCCGGGCGTCGCAAGCTCGTCGGCGTCCATGCGGCCGTACAACGCCGTGCCCGAGTTGCCGACGACCCGCCGATGCACCTGCGACCGGAACTGCTGCGCGCTGAACAGCACGAGGCCGAGATAACGGCCCCGCTCAGCGAGATCGAGCAGCATTTTTCGAACGTAGGTGTCTGGTCCATCGTTGGGTGCGTATTTGTTCAGCTCGTCGACGAACACGACGACGTGATTCACGCCGAGATCGCGCTTCTCCAAGTGCTCGCGAAGGCGCGTCACGACGCGCGCAAAGATCAGGTCTTGGGCGTCCTCCTCGAGTGAGGCGACGTCGATCACGTACACCGTCCGGTCCTGAAAGCTCCCGAACGGGAGGTCGCTCACCGCGCCGTCGTCGGTCACCAGACCGGCGCAGCGGGTGGAGATGTTGGAGAGCCGGTTCCGCACCTTGCGGATGGTCGCCACGTGATGCGTGCGCCACCCGTCGCTGTTCTTCCCTTCCAGCGCCGACAACACGTCGCGGAACCACTGTTCCAGATCGGCGAACGAGCGCACGACATATCGCTTATTGCCGAGCAGCGGATCGCTGAAATCGTGATCGACCACACGCTCGCGAATGAAATCGATCAGTGCGTCGGCCTTGGCGTCGACGTCGTCCTTGTTGAGCAGCACCTCGGCGTACTGCAGCACCTCGCGCAGCCCCCACGTGAGGGACGACACGTTGTGGAGCAGCGCGTCGTTCGAGCGAAGCGTGTTGAGCGAATAACCATCCGACTTGTAGGGCGCGAAGTATTGAACGTTCTCGAACGGCTTGACCGGCACGCCGCACTTTTCATACAGCGCCGCGTCCGCTTCGTCGACGGTCCCCGGTTGATCGAGAAAGCAGAGGTCGGGTCCCTTCACGTTGAAGCAGACCGCGGCGACCGATCCCTTCTGCGCCGGAAAGTGCGTGAAGATCGACGACAGGATCCACTCGATGGCGCTCGTCTTGGTCGCCAGCCCCGAGACGCCCGTGATGTTCAGGTGCGCCGCCTCGGGCCCGATGAGGAAATCGGCATCGAGATAGATGGGCGCATCGGTGCCCCCCGCGCGATACACGCCGATCGGAATGCCCGTGTTCGCGCCCTCGCGCAGGTACCCGTCCATGCGCAGCGCCACGGCGACGTCGTCGTTGTCGGCGAGAAACACGCGGCCCATCGGCACCGGCTGGAGGGGCTCCTCCGGCAACTGCCGGAGCACCGCGGCCGTGTAGAGCCGGATCTCGGCGCGCTGCGTGGCTCCGAACGACGCGCCTCCCGGCGTGCCGTCGTGGCCCAGCATGTCGTGAATCGGCGTCTGCAGGTCGGTGTAGCTGAATCCTTCGACGACGATGCCATAGATCATCGGGATCTGTCCGTTGACCGGCAGCGCGCCCTCGACGCGCACGATCGTTCCGATGCCGACCGGCGAATCGAGCGCCGTCCAGAAATGGAATTCGTGCGGCGTGTTCGGCTTGCGCTCCGTGGCGACGACGCGTCCGAGCGGCGCCTCGCCGGCGTCGGGCGACTGCGGGGCGTCGGTCATCCGATGCTGGGGCGCGGGGATGTCTTCACCAAATCCTCATTGCTCACGGATATTCACATGACCGCGCGAAGGAATTCTTCGCAGTCGCGCACTCCGTACACCATCTTGTCCCATCGCCCGTCCGGCAGCGCGACCGGCGCAACCTCGGCCAGAATCCAGCGAGACACCTCGTCGGCGCGCCGACTCAGTCCGGCGTCGCCGCCGGCCGCCGGCGGGGCAACCTCGACTCGCACCAATCCCCACATCGGATCATGGCCACGCGAGTCGCGAATGCGCAAATACCAGCTCGCCACGCTCGCCCGTTTGGGCGACGTCACGAGAAACACGCTCGACCGCTCGGCGTAGCCCAGGCCGAGGACGGCCGCCAGGGGCTCTCCGCTGGCGTACAAGGTCCGGTGGCTCTTGATGACGCCGATCGCGCAGGCCGCACGGGCGACCGCGTCCACTCCGCTGATGCCCCCGTCGATGAGCAGCGGCCGCTCCTCGCGCGCGCACCATTCGAGCGCGAGCGACTGCTCGGCGACTTCGCGGTCCTTCTGCACGCGATGCACGGCGGCCTCACGCAGCGCGTGCGGATGGTCGGATGCCGCGTCGGACGCATCCGTCTCGCTCGTGTCCTGCACGGCGACGCCGCTCTCGATCAGGCTGTGCCACACGGCCGGCGAGACGTTGGCGCGGGGCGCGTACAACCGCGCCTCGACCGAGTGACGCCAGGTGAACAATCTCTGGTTTCGTCGGTCGCGAATCACGGCGCCGACCGTCCCGTACACGATGGGAATTCCGCCCGGCAGGTAGCACGCGACCCGGCTCTGCTGCGTCCCGTCGAGGAAGGCTGAAAAGCCGACGACCGGCGCGTCGAACACGCGCCGCGCGCGCAGCGCTCGCCCTTCGATGACCGTCGCGCTGATCAACCGTGCCGGTTGCGTATTGGGCGCCGTGATCTCGAGCGCCGCCCCGCCGTCGACCGGCTGCGAGCTCGGGAGCAATCCGGCCAGCAGGCGGGCGATCGTCGCGACCGACGCGTGCGGTGTGGTGGGCGGGGTGATCGGGACCGCGGACATCGAGACCACTCTAACGCGCGGGCGGGACAGCGACAAGCAACCGAGGCGGCGTCATGCTCGTGGTCCAACGTGTCCGGCGAGAACGATCAGCGGCCAGGTGATGCGACGAAGCTCGGTCGCGTCACCCCAGAGCTCGCGCAGCTCGCGCTCGACCGCTACGACGGGGTCGATGCCGTGCGCGGCGATGTACCGCGTCGTCGCCGACCAGGTACGCAGGTACCCGACGACGTGCGCCAGCGTCCAGCGCTCCTCGAGCGCGAGTGGCGGCGCCGGCGTTCGCTCGAAAGGAAATGGGATCGACCGATACTCTTCGTCGACATGGCGCCGCTCGGGCGGCCAGTAGGCCGCCAACGTCTCGAGCATGAAGCGCCGAAGCAAATCGCCGGCCCGGCCGCCCATGCGCGGGACGGTGTACGTCCACGCCACGATCGCCGCCTCCGGCGCGGCGACGCGCCGCACCTCGGCGTTGAAGCGCGCGTGGTCGAACCAGTGCAGCGCCTGCGCGACGGTGATCGCGTCGACCGACCCCGACGCCAGCGGCGTCGACTCGGCTGGCGCCGCGACCCACGTGATCTTCGGATGCGCCGGAGCACACGCGATCTGCTCCGCGCTCACGTCCGTGCCGACGACCGCATCGAAGAATTCCGCGAGATCGACCGTCGCTTGACCGGTGCCCGCACCGCAATCCCAGGCGAGACGGTGTCGCGGTGCGATCGATGACACGAACTCGAATAACGCGCGCGGATAGCGGGGACGGAACGCCGAGTACCGCGCCGAAATGGTGGAGAAGTGATCGCCGGGCGCCTGGGTCGAGCTCACCGCACGACCGCGACCGCGACTCCGTCGTGGGTCGGGACGATGATGCCGAGCACGCGCGGATCGGTGGCCATTCGACGGTTGAACTCGCGCACACCGCACGTGCGATCATCCGAATCATCGCTGTCGTAGACGCGTCCGCCCCACAACGCATTGTCGCCGATGATGAGCCCGCCGGGCCGCACGAGACGCAGCCCCCACTCGAAGTAGGTCGGTAGCGGTTCCTTGTCGGCGTCGAGAAAGATCGCGTCGAATCGTTCGCCGTCGAGCGCCGGCAGCACGTCCAGCGCGCGGCCGACTCGCACTTCGATGCGGTCGTTCAATGCCGCGCGCTCGATGTACCGGCGGGCAAACGAGGCGTGCGCTTCCTCTATCTCGATCGACAGAAGGCGTCCGCCCGGCGGCAACGCGCGCGCCATGCAGATCGCCGAATAGCCGCCGAGGGTCCCGACCTCGAGCACGCGACGCGCGTTGATTGCCGTGAGCAAGACCTGAAGCAGCCGCCCCTCGTCGGCCGAGATCGCGATGGGCGGCAGACCGGTCCGGTCCGCCTCTTCACGCAGCGAGGCCAGGAGCTCGTCCTCGGCGCCGAACAGCCCTGCGATGTAATCGCCCGCTCGATCCGCCATCGTTACTCGACGCCGATGTCCCACGCCTGCTGCAGGTCCTTCCGCGAGTAGGCGCGGAAGGCAGTGAGCGTCTGCGTGCGCTGAATTCCCGGCACGGTCGGGAACACCTCGGTCACGACGTGCGCGATCTGATCATACTGTGGCACGCGAACGATCGCGACGAGGTCCCAGTCGCCCGAGACCGAGTAGACCTCGGTGACGCCGTCCACTCCGGCCAGCATGTTGGCGGCGGTGGGAATCAGCGTCGGGTCGACGCGGATGAGCACGATGGTGGTGATCACGTCTCGGCGGGACAGGGTGGAACGTTGAGAAGCCAGAGACCGGAGATGCGGCTTTTCTCATCGACGTCGACGAGCAGATTTCTGGCGAGACGCACCGTTCGCGCGCTGCGCGGCCTGCCAAGGCGGAAATGGAACGTGCGCTGCTCGTGATCCGCTTCAGCAACGAGGCGCGTGTCCATCTCGAGCGACGCGATGCCCTGGTCCGACTGGCGCGATGGCACGACGACGTGGGCGTCCTCGACCTGCCGGGGTGGATCGAGCACCGGCAGCTTGCGGACGTCCGGCCACACGGCGACTTCGACGCCGTTGATGCGGCCGGCGGCCACGTCGAGGATCAGCCAGGAGCCGTCCGTTCCTTCGAGCCCGACGGAACCCGATGTCCCCTCGCCCACCGCGCGAGGCGACAGCTGCGCCGACAGGATGTCGGTGTCCGCGTCCCACCGATACTCGACCTCAGGGGGCGCGTGTCCAATCGGGGGAACCTCGACGGCGATCTTCACCAGATGCTCCTTGAAACGACGACAGAATCTCATCTATCGCGCGGCATCGCGCGTCCTCAAATCCCTGCAAGTCGTAGCCTCGTGTTGCAAACACGGCGGCATTCTCAAGATATACGCGCGGCGATGATCCTCCGCACCCCCTCCATCACCTGCGCGGCAGGCGCGGCGTACGACACGCGAATCCACTCCGGCGAGCGGAAGGCCGCGCCCGGGACGACCGCAACGTCATGCTGTTCGAGCAGCCGCCGCGCAAACGCCGTACCCGGCTCGGGATCGTCCGGCGTCGGGTCGGCGATTCTCACGTAGAGGTAGAACGCGCCCTGGGGGTGAAGCACGTCCATGCCGGCATGCATCAGCAGATCGAGCGCGACGTCGCGCCGCCGTCTGAATTCGCCGACCATTCGCGCGATGGCGTCGTTCGCCGCCACCGGATCCGAGAGCGCGGCCAGCGCCGCGTGCTGCGAGATCGTCGCCGCATTGGAGGTCGTATGCGACTGGAGTGCCGTCATGGAGCGCGACAACGCGCGCGGCGCGATCGACCATCCGATGCGCCATCCCGTCATCGCGTACGACTTCGCCACGCCGTCCACGACGACGAGCCGATCCAGCGCGCCGGCGACCGAGAGAAGCGAGGGTGCTTCCCCGTCGTACGAGATCGCCCGGTAGATTTCGTCGCTCAGGATCCACCAGTCGCGCTCAGCGGCAAACGCGACGATGTCGCGAAGCTCGTTTCGCGAGTACACGGCGCCGGTCGGATTGCATGGCGAGTTGAGAATCAATCCGCGCGTCCGCGCTGTGGCGGCGCGCGCCAGATCGTCCGGCGTCAGCTTGAGCTGCCGGCCGCGAGCGCCGCGCACCGCCACCGGCGTCGCCCGTGCCAGAGCGAGCATCTCGTAGTAGCTCGTCCAGCCTGGCGTCGGAACGAGCACTTCGTCGCCGGCACCGAACAGGGAGAAGCAGGCGTTGAACAGCGCCTGCTTCGTGCCGGCGGTGACGACGACCTGGTCAGCGCCGATCGGTTGGCCGTGCAGCGCCGTCGCCCGCTCAGCGACGACCTCGCGCAACGGGAGAATGCCTTCCACCTGCGTGTAGCGCGTGGCGCCGGCGTCGAGCGCGAGCTGGGCCGCCGCCATCACGAACGCCGGCGTCGGGAAGTCGGGCTCGCCCGCACCCAGGTCGATCACCGGCCGACCGGCGGCGATCAGCGCCTTCGCGCGTGCCGAGGTGGCGATGGTCGCCGACTCACGAAGGTCGGCGATGTTCGTGGAAAGAGCGTAACCCGTCATTTGTATCGATTGGAGACCGGAACAGCCGCGGGCTATACTTCACGTCGGCAGTGGCAATCTTAGGGGCGGTCACACGGCCACGCCACAACGCGGGTCGACGGGGGTGCTGTGGAACAGGATGCGCGCGAAGGTGCAACGGTCTCACGGGGCCAGAACGTCGTCTACGTCATGCCCCACGACTGGGCGTCGATCGCCCAGTTTCTGGGACCAATGCTCGATCGCGTCGACGATCAACGCCGCGACGCCCAGCTCTTGCTCGTCAGCTCCGACGTCGAGCTCGCGGCTGCCCTCGCCGCGTCCGCCGTCAAGCTCACTGAAGGGCGCGACGTTGGGATCGTCGCCGCCACGTCGGCGCGCCGCGCCGCGCGCCTGATCCGTATTCGTCCGGCGCAGGTGATCTCCGCCACGCCGGACGTCGTCGCCGAGCTGCTCAAGGCGGCCGCGCTCAAGCTCGATGCGGTGCGCATGGTGGGCATCGCCTGGCTCGATGAGCTCATCGCGCAGGGCGCCACGATGCCGCTCGAGAATCTGATGACAGAGGTGCCCAAGGATGCGGCCCGCACGGTCGTCACCGCCGAGCTCTCGCCGGAGGTGGAGGCCCTGCTCGAGCGGTATGCGCGCCGCGCGCGGCGCGTCGTCGCGCCAACGAGCCTGACCGATCAGCCGATGCCCCTGGAATTCGTCACGACCTCCGCCGAGTCGCGACTCGCCACGCTGCGCCGGACGCTCGACGCGATCGACCCGGCGTCGGCGGTCGTGTTCGTTCGCGATCGCGACAGCGGCGTTCGCGCGCGCGACCTCCTCCGCTCCCTCGGCTACTCGAGCGACGACGCCTCAATTCGCGCCGCCCTCACCGCGCCGCCAGGTACGGAGCTCGTCATCCTGTTCGACGTTCCAGCATCGCGAGAAGAGCTTCGTGAAGCGGTCAGCGCGGCCAAACGAGTGATCGCGCTCATTCAGCCGCGGCAGTTGGCGAGTCTACGCGCGCTCGCGGCGGGCGGCGCCGTCAAACCATACACGCTCGCCGATTCGGGCGCGCGTGCGCGCGACCGCGACGCCGGCATCCGGGCCCAATTGCGGGGCCTGCTCGACGAGGGCCATTTCGGACGCGAGCTGATCGCGCTCGAGCCGTTGCTCGAGGACTACGACGGCGTCGAGATCGCGGCCGCCGCGCTGCAATTGGCGGAGCGTGCGCGAACCACACCCGCAAGCGCGGCCGCGTCGCCGGTAGCGGCGGCTCCGCGTGAGAAGAGCGCCGGTCCCATGGTCCGCCTGTTCGTGAACGTCGGTGCGCGCGATAGCGCCCGGCCCGGCGATCTCGTGGGAGCGATCACCAATCAGGGTGGCATTACGAGCGATGACGTCGGCAAGGTCGAGGTCCGCGAATCGCATTCGATCGTCGAGGTGTCGCCGGGGGTAGCCGACGGCGTCATCGAACGCGTGACCGGTACGATGATTCGCGGTCGTCGCGCCGTGGTGCGCCGTGATGAACAGCGGGCGCCGCGCGACGAGGCGCCGGGCCCGCGACGATACCCACCAAGGGCCGGCGGGCCAGGTCGGGGTAGCGCCGGCGGAGGTCGCGGCGGGGATCGCGGCGGGGATCGCGGCGGGGATCGTGGTGGAGGTCGTGAGCGCACGCCCCCGCGCCGCGGAGAGCGCGAGTGATCTCGGACGGTTATTTCTCTAGTGGCGCCGCCGGTTGGATCGAAGTCATCTGCGGCGTCATGTTCAGCGGAAAAAGTGAGGAGCTGATCCGCCGCGTTCGTCGCGCGATCATCGCCAAGCGAAAGGTCCAGGTGTTCAAGTCGCACCTGGACGAACGCTACGCCGGCATCTACCGGATCTCGAGCCACGACGGACGCTCGGTGGACGCCGTGCCGATCGATACGCCCGACCAGATCGCGCAGCTCGTCCAGCCCGAGACGCAGGTCGTCGCCATCGACGAGGCGCAATTTCTCGATTCGTCGATCGTGGACCTCGCCACGGCGCTGGCGAACCGTGGCACGCGTGTGATCATCGCCGGCACGGACAGCGATTTCCGGGGCGAGCCATTCGGACCCATGCCCCAACTGCTGGCCGTCGCCGAGGTGGTCGACAAGCTCCATGCGATCTGCGTGATCTGCGGCAATCCGGCGAGTCGGAACCAACGCCTGATCGGCGGCAAACCCGCCCGCTACGACTCGCCGACGATCATGGTGGGCAGCACGGAGGCCTACGAGGCGCGCTGCCGTGCCTGCCATTCGGTCCCCCGCCGCGACGAGGATCAAGGACGGCTGCTGTAGCGCGCTTCACAGCCTCGCTGAGGCCGCTTCGTTCACCCTACGCTCACGCCTACCCCATCGTCCTCGGTGAATACGCGAGCGTCAGGAACTCCTCGCGCGTTCGCTGGTCGGTCCGAAACAGCCCACGCACGGCGCTCGTGATCGTTTTCGAGTTCTGCTTTTCGACGCCGCGCATCATCATGCACAGATGGTACGCCTCGATCACGATGCCGACCCCCATCGGCGCCAACACGTCGTCGAGTGCCGAAGCGATCTGTTCCGTGAGTCGCTCCTGAACCTGCAACCGGCGCGCAAAAACCTCGACGATCCGCGGGAGCTTGCTGAGGCCGACGATCTTCCCATTCGGGATGTACGCGACATGAGCCCGGCCGTAAAACGGAAGCATGTGGTGCTCGCACAAGCTGTACAGCTCGATGTCCCGCACCATGACCATGTTGCTCGCACCCTCCGCGTCGAACAACGCCCCGCCCACCACCCGCTGCACGTCCATCTCGTATCCACGGGTGAGCCAGGCCAGCGACGTGGCGACTCGCTGCGGCGTCCGCAGGAGGCCTTCGCGCCCTGGATCCTCCCCGAGCAGCTCGAGCTGACGGCGGACGAGCTCGCGGAATTCATCCTCGGCGCCATCGTTGTCGCCGCGACCCTCGAGCGGAGCCATCACGTCGTCTCCCAACGAAATTTCGTCCTGCATCGATCCTCACGAATTGAAAGTGTTCGCCTGCCCGCGGCCGACGGAAGCGTTGACGCATCCAGGGAGCCCAAGTACCTTGGGCACGCCGCGTGCTTCGCCCGTCCGCTCCCCCCCAAGCGTCTCACCAGAGGAATCCCTCATGATGCTGATTGGACTCACGGGGAACGTTGGCAGCGGCAAGTCGACCGTGTCACAGATGCTGTCGGAGCGCGGCGCGACGATCATCGACGCGGACGTCCTCGCGCGCCGGGCGGTGGAGCTCGGTACACCCGGATACGACAAGATCGTGGCCCGATGGGGGCCTGCCATGCTCACCCCGGACGGGCATCTGGATCGCGCGGCTCTGCGCCGGATCGTTTTTGCCGACCACCAACAACTTGAAGAACTTAACGCGATCGTCCATCCCGAGGTTGAGCGGCTCCGCTTGCGGCTGGTCGAGCAGGCGCGCAAGCGCGGCGACCGGGTCGTCGTCTGCGACATCCCGCTGCTGTTCGAGCGCCACATGACCGACCGGTTCGATCGAATCATTCTCGTCGACGCCAGCCGTGCGGTGCGACTCGACCGCCTGGTGAAGGATCGCGAGCTTCAGGAAACCGAGGCGATGGAGATGATCGCCGCGCAGATGCCGGCCGAGCTCAAACGCGCCCGCGCCGACTTCATCATCGAGAACGAGGGTACGCTCACGCAGCTCGAGCGCCGCGTGCAGGACGTCTGGAACGCCTTGCTGGAAGACGCGTCCGAACCGCGACGGCCCGCCGTTCTTCCTTGACACCCATTTTGGTCTCGGGTAGACTCCGCGCGCATCGTCATGCGACTGCCGATTTCTGGAGATACCGATTCTGGAGCGCTAAGTGTCCGAGACCCCGAAGGACCTGCTGTATACAGAGGACCACGAGTACGTAAAGCCCACTGACGACACGAACGTCGTTGCGATCGGCATCACCGATTACGCGCAGGGGGAGCTCGGCGACATCGTCTACATCGAGCTTCCGAAGGTCGGTGCCTCGTTCGCCAAGCACGACGTCTTCGGCACCGTCGAAGCGGTGAAGGCGGTCTCGGAGCTCTATTCGCCGGTCTCGGGTGAGGTCGTCGCCATCAACGACCGGCTCGACAAAGAGCCGGCGCTGGTCAACACTGCTCCGTACGGAGATGGGTGGATGATCAAGCTCCGCCTCAAAGACCCCAAAGAACGGGACGCGCTGCTCGAGGCCGACGCGTACTCGGCGCATTTAGGTCAGTAAGCCGGAACGGCGCAATTGGCGCAATTGGGGTCAGACTCTAATTGCGGTGGAATTAGAGTCTGACCCCAATTGCGCAAATTGCGCCTCGTTTGCCCGGCTCAGCCCGCGACTGCCTCCGCGTACGCATCCGTCGGCGGACAAGAACACACCAGGTTCCGGTCACCGTACGCGCTCTCTACCCGTCCCACCGCCGGCCAGAACTTGTGCAGCCTAGTCCATGGCGCCGGGAACGCCGCGCGTTCGCGACCGTAGGCATGCTCCCACTTGTCGCTCACGACCCGAGCCAACGGATGCGGCGCGTGTTTGAGCGGGTTGTCCTGACGATCAGAGATTCCTAGCTCGATCTCTCTGATCTCTTCGCGAATCGCGATCAGCGCATCGCAGAACCGATCGAGCTCGGCCTTGGACTCGCTCTCCGTCGGCTCGATCATCAGCGTGCCGGCAACCGGGAACGAGACGGTCGGCGCGTGAAAGCCGTAATCCATGAGCCGCTTGGCGATGTCCTCCACCTCCACCCCCGCCGAGCTCTTGAGCGAGCGCGGATCCACGATGCACTCGTGCGCGATCGTGCCGTTCTTCCCCTTGTACAACACCGGGTAGTGAGGCTCGAGACGCTTGGCGACGTAGTTCGCGTTCAAGATCGCGACCTTCGTCGCTTCGGTCAGACCTTGGCCGCCCATCATGTCGATGTACATCATCGAGATCGGCAGAATGCTCGCGCTGCCCCAAGGCGCCGCCGACACGACACCGGCCGGGTGCTTGCCGCCCACGTGGACGATCGGGTTACCAGGCAGGAAGTCGACCAGATGCTTGGCCACGCCGATCGGCCCCATCCCCGGGCCGCCGCCGCCATGTGGAATGCAGAAGGTTTTGTGCAGGTTGAGATGACACACGTCGGCGCCGATGTCGCCCGGCCGCGCCAGCCCCACCATCGCGTTCATGTTCGCGCCGTCGAGATACACCTGTCCGCCGTACTGATGCACGATGCGGCAGATGTCGGTGATCGCTTCCTCGAATACGCCGTGCGTCGACGGATAGGTCACCATGAGCGCGGCCAGATTCTCCGCGTTCGCCTTGGCCTTGTCCTCGAGGTCTGCGACGTCGATGTTGCCGTTCTCGTCGGTCTTCACCACGACGACCTTCATGCCGGCCATCACCGCGCTCGCCGGATTTGTTCCGTGCGCCGACTGCGGAATGAGGCACACCGTTCGATGCGATTGGCCGCGCGCCTCGTGATACTGCCGAATGACGAGCAGGCCGGCGTACTCGCCCTGCGACCCCGCGTTCGGCTGCAGCGAGACCGCCGCGAACCCCGTGATCTCGATCAACGCCGCCTCGAGACGCGCGAATAGCTCGGCGTACCCGCGGGTCTGCTCCACCGGTGCGAACGGGTGGATCTTTCCGAACTCGGGCCAGGTTACCGGATACATCTCCGCCGTGGCATTCAGCTTCATCGTGCACGAGCCGAGCGGAATCATTGACGTCGTGAGCGACAGGTCCTTCGACTCGAGACGCTTGAGATAGCGCAGCATCTCGGTCTCGGAATGGAAGCTGTTGAACACCGGATGCGTGAGGAATGGCGTCGTGCGGGCGAATCGCTCGTCGTACCGGGTATCCACGGTCGGCGAGAGCTCGCCGAACTTCGGGGCGGCCCCGTGCCCCACCGCAAAAATCTCGAGCAGCTCGTTCACGTCGTCCGGCGTCACGGTCTCGTCGAGCGCGACGATCACGCGCGAGCCCACGGCGCGAAGATTGATCGCCCGTGCGCGCGCCGCACCAACGATGTCGCTGGCCGGGCGATCGCCGAGCTCGACGCTGATCGTGTCGAAGTAGACGTCGGACGTGAGCGAGTAGCCGAGCTTCTCCAGACCCGCGGCCAGCGTTGAAGCCATCTCGTGGATGCCGCGTGCGATCGCCGCGAGGCGATCCGGTCCATGCCACACGGCGTACATGCCCGCGATGACCGCGAGCAGCACCTGCGCCGTACAGACGTTGCTCGTCGCCTTCTCACGGCGGATATGCTGCTCGCGTGTTTGCAGGGCCATGCGGAGCGCCGGCTTGCCGTCGGCGTCGCGCGATACGCCGATGATGCGTCCCGGCAGTTGGCGCTTGAACTCGTCCTTCGTCGCGAAGAACGCCGCGTGCGGTCCGCCGTAGCCCAGCGGAACGCCGAACCGCTGCGAGTTGCCGACGCACACGTCGGCGCCCCACTCGCCCGGCGGCGCGAGCAGCACGAGACTCATGAGATCGCTCGCGACGGTCACCAGCGCCTCGATCGCGTGCACACGCTCGCAGAACTGGCGGTAGTCGTGCACCGCGCCGTCGGTCGCGGGATACTGAATCAACGCACCGAACACCTCGGAGCCGATCGGCGCCTTTCGCCAGTCACCAACCACCACCGTCACCCCGCGGGCGTGGGCGCGCGTCTTCACCACTTCGATCGTCTGTGGATGGCATTCGTCGGAGACGAAGAACACTTCCTTGCCCGGATTCCCTCGCGCCGCATAGGCCATCGCCATCGCCTCGGCTGCGGCCGTGCCCTCATCGAGAAGCGACGCGTTGGCGATCTCGAGGCCCGTCAGATCCATGACGACCGTCTGGAAGGTGAGCAGCGCCTCGAGGCGGCCTTGGGCGATCTCCGCCTGGTACGGCGTGTACGCCGTGTACCACCCCGGATTCTCGAGCACGTTGCGCTGGATCACGGGCGGCGTGATGCAGTCGTGGTAGCCGAGTCCCAGGTAGGACCGGCAGATCTGATTCCGCCGGGCGATGGCGCGCAGACTCGCGAGCGCCTCGTACTCGCTCATCGGCGAATGGATGGCGAGCGGTGCCGCCATCCGGATGCCGGCCGGAACGGTCGCGTCGATCAGCGCGTCGAGCGAGTCGTATCCGAGCAGATCGAGCATCGCGGCCACGTCGTCCGGCGTCGGACCAATGTGCCGCGGAATAAAGCTCGCCGCGTCGGCGGCGGTCGTTTCCTGACTTTGGTTGCTCATGCAGTCCTCTGAAGGGCCCACTCAATTTATGTTAGGGTCAAGCCACGCGCTGTGGTCGAAATTCCCACTCGTTCTCCGTCAATGTCCCCGCGACAATCCTGGCGTCTGCTCGTCACTCCGCCGGCCAGCGGCGCCGAGAACATGGCGCTCGACGAAGCGCTCATGGACCGGGCGCGGGACACGGGCGAGTGGGTGCTGCGCGTCTACTCGTGGAATACGCCGACGATCTCGCTGGGCCGGAATCAGTCCGCCCGCGGACGCTACGATCTCGATCGCATCCGCGAGCTCGGGTTGGACATCGTTCGCCGGCCCACCGGAGGCCGGGCGATTCTGCATGATAGAGAGATTACGTACAGTGTGACCGCGCCCGTTCTGGATGCCGGAGACCTGCGTGAATCCTACGACCGGATCAACCGCCTGTTGTTGTCGGCTCTACATAGCTTAGGCGTGGAGGCAAGCGTCGCGGCCCGCTCCAAGCGGGCCGCGATGCCCGGCATGGCGCCCTGCTTCGATGAGCCCGCCGCCGGCGAGCTGACGGTCGACGGGCGAAAGCTGGCCGGCAGCGCGCAATGGCGGTCGGAGGAGGCGTTGCTCCAACACGGGTCGATCCTCGTCGCCGACGACCAAACGTTGCTCGCGACGCTCGCGCTCCAAGGACCGGCCGAAATTCCCGCACCAGCGACCCTGTCCGGCGCACTGGGTACTGCGCCCGAGCTGTCCGATGTGGCGGACGTCCTTGCCCTAGCCGTGCGCGACCTCGAAGATCCGACCGCCCGCGAGCTCGAGGTAGACGCCGTGCTGCGTGCCCGAGTCGCGGTTCTCGTCGTCCGATACGTAGATGATTCATGGACCTGGCGACGATGAGGATCTCCCGGTCTACCCACCCTGCTCTCCAGCTCTCTCCCAATGCGCTCGCCCCTCGCCGTCCTCGCGGCCGCGTCCATCGCCGCGGCCTGTAGCTCGAAGGAGGCACCGCAATCCTCCGCCGCCACCGGCGGAACGATGATCTACGCCGCGTCCGCCGACGCGACCGACGTGTTCCCGCCATACGTCGGCGACCAGACGGGACGCGTGGTGCAAGACCTCGTCTTCGAGCGGCTCGCCGAGATCGGGCAGGATCTGGCTACCGTTGGCGACAAGGGCTTCACTCCGCTGCTCGCCAAGAGCTGGACCTGGGCGCCCGACTCGCTGTCGATCGCCTTCTCGCTCGATCCGCGCGCGCGCTGGCACGACGGCAAGCCGGTGACGGCGCGCGACGTCCGCTACAGCTTCAACGTCTTCACGGATCCAAAGGTCGGATCGCCCATCGCGCCGCTGCTCGCCAATCTCGATTCGGTGTCGGTCCGCGACTCGTCCACCGCGGTCGTCTGGTTCAAGAGGCACACGCCCGAGCAGTTCTACGACGTCGCGTATCAGCTCATCATCATGCCGGAGCACGTGTACGGCGCCATTCCGCCCGAGCAACTGCGTACGTCCGAAGTCACGCGGAAGCCGATCGGATCGGGACGCTTTCGCTTCCAGCGCTGGGACGCCGGCACGCGCCTCGAGTTGATCGCCGATACCGCGAACTATCATGGACGCGCCAAGCTGGATCGCGTGATCATCACGCCCGTCTCCACGCCGACGGCCGCGGCGCAACTGCTGAGCGGCCAGGCCGACTTCATGGACGCCTTCCCGATGGATCAGATCAGGACGCTGGACAGCAGCGCGGTCGCCCGCCCCATCCTGCTTCCGCAGCCGGCGTACGTGTTCCTGGGAATGAACCAGTTCGACCCCAAGGCCACGAAGAGACCGCATCCGATCTTCTCCGACTCGCGTGTCCGACGCGCCATCTCGATGGCCGTGGATCGCGTCGCCATGCTGCATAACGTGTTTGGCGACAAGGGACGACTCGCGCACGGACCCTTCCCCATGATCCTCGCCGGCGCCGACAGCACGCTCCGCGTACCGCCGTTCGATGCCGCCTGGGCAAAGGCCCTGCTGGACTCCGCCGGCTGGCGTGTCGGCGAGAACGGGGTGCGAGCCAAGTACGGCCGCCCTCTTCGCTTTGGCTTGCTCATCGCGTCGACCAGTCTGCCGCGTCTTCAGTACGGGGTGCTCGTGCAGAGCCAGCTGCGCAAGGTCGGCGTGCAGGTCGATCTCGACCAGCTCGACGGCAAGACCATGGGCACGCGGATGCAGGCCTACGACTTCGACGCGGCGATGATCGCCTACCACACCGATCCGGGCCTGAGTGGCTCGAAGCAGCTCTGGTCGACCGCCGGCATCGGCGCCGCCGGCCAGAACACGCTGCGCTACTCCAATCACGTCGTCGACGCGCTGCTCGACAGCGCGACATCGTCGTTCGATGCGGCCAAGGCGAAAGCATATGCGTCGCGCGCGTTCCAGACGGTCATCGACGACGCGCCGGCGATCTGGCTCTACGACTACCTCGTCGTGCCTGCCGTCAACCGCAGGCTCGCGACCGCCCCGCTACGCGCCGACGAATGGTGGGCCAACCTCGCCGATTGGTCGATTCCCCCCGACAAGCGGATCGACCGCGACCGGATCGGGCTCACGCCGGCCAAGCGCTGACCCGTGCGGCGACTCCTGGTCGCCCGACTCATGCAGTCGCTGATCGTCGTCCTGATCGTGACGACGATCAGCTTCTTCGTGATTCGGTCGGCGCCGGGGGACCCGTTCTCATATGAGTCTTCGCTCATCACGCCGGCCGTCCGCGACCGGTGGCGCGCCCAGTTCGGCTACGACCGCCCATTACCCGAACAATTCATCCGCTACGTCGCGAGCGCCGCGCATGGACAGTTCGGGTACTCGTTCCACATGCACGAGGCAGTGTCCGACGCACTCGCTCAGGCCGTGCCGCGTACGCTCCTCCTCGCCGGCGTCTCGCTCGGCCTGAGCTTCGTTCTCGGTCTCGCGATCGGCGTCGTCCAGGCGGTTCGCCGCGACTCCTGGTTCGACCGCGCCAGCTCCGGTGTCCTCCTGTTCTTCTATTCGCTCCCCGATTTCTGGGGCGCGCTCATGGCGCTCCTCGTGTTTGCCTATTGGTGGCCGATTCTCCCCGCCGGCAACATCGTCGACCCGGTGCTGCACGATTACATGGGCGCGTGGGGGGCGTTCGTCGACCGAGCGCGCCACCTGGTGCTGCCCGCGGCATCGCTCACCCTCCTCACCATGGCCGGCATCTCGCGCTTCCAGCGGGCCGCCATGCTCGACGTGCTCCCCTCCGACTTCATCCGCACCGCGCGCGCCGGCGGAGTCCCGGCGCGTCGGATCATCTGGCGCCATGCGCTTCGCACCGCGCTCACGCCCATGATCACGATGCTCGGCCTGCTGCTTCCCGCGTTGCTCGGCGGGGCGCTGTTCATCGAGAAGGTCTTCGCGTGGCCGGGCATGGGCCTGCTCGCGGCCAACGCGATCAACGCGCGCGACTACGACCTGGTGACGGCCACGGTGGTCGTCGGCTCGGTCATGGTCGTCATCGGCAGCCTGCTGGCCGATCTGCTGCACTACGCGGTCGATCCGAGAATTCGTGAATAACGAGCCTCGGACCATTCCCGTGCTCACGCAGCTCGCGCGTCATCGCTCGGCGCGGTGGGGACTCGGCGTCATCGCGGTGCTCGTGATCGCGGCGCTCGTCGGACCGCTCCTCAGCTCGTATGGCTGCGTCGAGCAGCTCGACATCGTGAACCTCAAGAACGCGCCGCCCTCTTGGTCGCATCCCTTCGGCACCGACCAGTACAGTCGCGACGTCCTCACGCGTGTGCTTTGCGGCGCCAGAATCTCGCTCGCCGTGGCCACGCTGGCCGTCCTGCTCTCGACGACGCTCGGCACCGCCTACGGTCTGGTCGCCGGGTACGCCGGCGGCAACGTCGACCACACGATGATGCGCATCCTCGATGGATTTCTCTCGATTCCGCGCGTGCTGCTCCTCATCGCCGTGTTGACACTCTGGCATCCGGTGCCGCTCGCCGGATTGATCGTGCTGCTCGGAGTCACGGGCTGGTTCAACGTGTCGCGCCTCGTGCGCGCGGAAACGATGTCGGCCAGGAAGCTGGAGTATGTCGCCGCGGCGCGCGCGCTGGGCGCCACCGACGGCCGCATCCTCTGGCGCCATCTGCTGCCCAACGTGGCCGGCCCGGTGATCGTCGCCGCCACCCTCGCGGTCGGCAACGTCATCGCGCTCGAGGCCGGGCTCTCGTACCTCGGCGTCGGCGCCCCGGCGCCGACCGCAAGTTGGGGCTCGATCTTCTTCGAGGGCGTCGAGTTCTTCGCCGGCAACTGGTGGGTCGTTCTCTTCCCAGGCATCGCGATCGTCGCGACGGTGCTCGCCTTCAATGTCCTGGGCGACGCCTTGCGCGACGTCCTCGACCCCCGACAGCTTCACGCTTCCGTTCCGCTGCCGGAGCGGATGACGCTCGAACAGCCTTCCGCCTAGGCTCATCGCAGTCGACATTTTCGTCGACGTTTTCCGAGGGACATGCCGCTCCTCTCCGTCGAGAACCTCCGAACGTACTTCTACACCGACAACGGTCTCGCGCGGGCCGTCGACGGAGTCAGCTTCGAGATTGGCGCCGGCGAAACCGTGGGCCTCGTCGGCGAATCCGGCTGCGGCAAGTCCGTCACGGCGCTTTCGCTCCTTCGTCTGGTTCGACCGCCGGGACGCATCGAGCCCGGCAGTCGCATCGTGTTCGACGGCGCCGATCTCACGACGCTCGACGAGAAATCGATGCGCGCCATTCGCGGCGCACGCATCTCGATGGTCTTTCAGGAGCCGATGACGGCGCTCAACCCCGTGTTCACCATCGGCGATCAGGTCGCGGAGGTGGTCCGCGTGCACCGCGCCGGATCCAAGCGCGAAGCGTGGGCCCGCGCGGTCGAGATGCTCGAGACGGTCGGCATTCCCTCGCCGGCGCAGCGCGCGCACGAATATCCGCACCAGCTTTCCGGCGGCATGCGCCAGCGTGTCGTCATCGCCATGGCGCTCATCATGAGTCCCGCGCTCGTCATCGCCGACGAGCCGACTACCGCGCTCGACGTCACCATCCAGGCCCAGATCCTCGAGCTCTTGCGCGAGCTCCAGCAGCGGCTCGGTACATCGATCCTGCTCATCACGCACGACCTGGGCGTCGTGGCCGAAGCCGTCTCGCGCGTGATCGTGATGTACGGCGGCGAGATCGTCGAGGAGGCGCCGGTACGCGAGCTGTTCGCGCAGGCGCACCATCCGTACACGGAGGGTCTTCTCCACGCCATGCCGCAGGTCGGCCAGGAGCGCGAGCGGCTCGCCACGATTCCCGGCACCGTACCGCCGCCGACCGCGTGGCCAAAGGGCTGTCGCTTTCACGATCGCTGCCCGTACGCGTGGGAACGTTGCGCCACCGAGCACCCGCCGCTCTATCAGATCGGCGCTGGGCACGTGTCGCGCTGCCATCTCGCCGATGAGCCCGACCGCCGCGCCGACAAACACGAGCCGCTCGTCGTGACGGAGACGGGCGAACGGAGCGCATCGCGATGACCGCGCTGCTTTCGGTGCGCGGCCTGACCAAGCATTTTCCGATCAAGAAAGGCATCTTCGGCCGTCCGGGCGGATTCGTTCGCGCCGTCGACGGCGTCTCATTCGACGTCATGCCCGGCGAGACGCTGGGACTCGTCGGCGAATCGGGCTGCGGTAAATCGACCACCGGACGCATGATCCTTCGGCTCATCGAGCCGACGGCGGGCACGGTGGAGTTCGATGGCGTCAATCTTCTCACGCTCGACTCGAAGGCCCTGCGCAAGCTGCGGCGCCGGATCCAGGTCATGTTCCAGGATCCCTTCTCGTCGCTCAATCCGCGCATGACGGTCGGCGCGATCATCCGCGAGGGCCTCACGATTCACAGGATCGCCGAGGGCGCCGCCGCCGACGCGCGTGTGCGCCAGTTGCTCGACGAAGTCGGCCTGCGCGCGGAATACATGTCGCGTTATCCCCATGAGTTTTCCGGCGGCCAGCGCCAGCGGATCGGCATCGCCCGCGCCCTCGCGGTAGAGCCATCGTTCATCGTCTGCGACGAGCCCGTCTCGGCGCTCGACGTGTCGGTACAGGCCCAGGTCATCAACCTGATGCAGGACCTGCAGCGCGATCGCGGTCTCGCCTACCTCTTCATCGCGCACGATCTCTCGGTGGTCGAGCACATCGCCGACCGCGTCGCGGTCATGTACCTGGGCAAGATCGTCGAGCTGGCGACGGCGGCCGATCTCTATCGTGAGCCGCTCATGCCGTACACGCAGGCGCTGCTGTCAGCCGTTCCGGTGGCCGATCCGGCGCTCAAGAAGACCCGCGTCATGCTGCGCGGCGACGTTCCGTCTCCGGCGAATCCGCCCTCGGGCTGCGTCTTCCATCCGCGCTGTCAGCACCCGGCCAAGGACGCTGCCTGCAGCGCGATCGTTCCGCCGTTGGAGGAAAAATCGCCCGGGCATTGGGTGGCCTGCATCAAACAGCCGCCGACCGGGGTAGAGTGGGGCGTGCAGCAGGCGGCCGGCGGCACGAAGCCGCCGAGCCGGTACCTGCCGGTGGCCGCCAGCGTGTAGTTGGCTCCTGGTCGCTCGATCTCTCGTTTCCCAATTTAGAATGTCCTCAATAGTCGACGTCGCGGCGACCGCCACCGACAGGCCACCCGTGCTCGACGACCGCGCGCTGCTCGGCCACCCGCGCGGTCTGGGCCTGCTCTTCGTGACCGAGATGTGGGAGCGGTTCTCGTATTACGGGATGCGCGCGATCCTCGTGCTGTATCTCGTCGATGCGCTCAAGTGGGACACGGCGCACGCGGCGAATCTCTACGGCACGTACACGATGCTCGTGTACCTCACGCCGGTCATCGGCGGCTATCTCGCCGACCGCTTCATCGGCACGCGGCGGTCGCTCGTCGTCGGAAGCATCGTCATCAGCCTGGGGCATTTCACGCTGGCCTTCCCTGGCATGGCGGCGTTCTACCTCGGGCTCGCGCTCATCATCATCGGCACCGGTTTCTTCAAGTCGAACGTGTCGACGATGGTCGGACAGATCTATCGCGAGGGCGACCCGCGCCGCGATTCCGGGTTCACGATCTTCTACATGGGAATCAACCTCGGCGCCTTCCTCGGGCCGCTGGTGTGCGGCGGGCTCGCGCAGAACCCGAGCTTCGGGTGGCACTGGGGATTCGCCGCGGCCGGCGTCGGCATGCTGCTCGGCTTGATCTTCTATCTGTGGGGCCGGGAGCGCTTTCTCCCCGGCATCGGCATCTCGGTGAGTCGAAAAGATGCGGCCGAGGCGCGCGCGGCGGCCGCGGCGCTTGCCGGGGATCCGGAATCGAATCCGCTGATGCACGGCGGCATTGGCGCCGTTGTCGGCGCCGCGCTGGGATGGTTTCTCGGAAGCGGAAACTATCTCGGCGTCCTCATGGGCCTCGTGGTCGGCGCCGCGCTCGGCATCACGCTGCTCGGTTCACATGGCGAAGAGCGGAAGCGCGTGATCGCGCTGTTCATCGTCGTCTTCTTCGTCATCTTCTTCTGGGCGGCGTACGAGCAGGCCGGTAGCTCGATGAACCTGTTCGCCGACAAGAACACCGACCTCCGCGCCGGCTCGTTCATGATTCCATCGAGCTGGTTCCAGTCGGTAAATCCGGCGGCGATTCTCATCTTTGCGCCGGTGTTCGCCGGGCTGTGGACGTCGCTCGGCAGGCGCAGGCGCGAGCCGTCGACCGCGCTCAAGATGGTGCTCGGTCTCGCGCTTCTCGCCACCGGGTTCGTCTTCCTCGTCGTCGGCGGCTCGCGCGCCGATTCGGGAGTGCTCGTCAGCCCCTTCTGGCTCGTCGCGGCGTATACGTTCCACACGCTGGGCGAGCTCTGTCTGTCACCGGTCGGCTTGTCGTACGTGACCAAAGTGGCGCCCGTGCGATTCGCCTCGCTGCTCATGGGCGTCTGGTTTCTCGCCAACGCCGCGGCGAACAAGATCGCGGGCTCGCTCGCGGCCTTTACTCCCACGCCGGGCCAGGCCCCGCAGGCGCGGGCCAGCGGGGTTGGCGGGTTCATTCAATCCGTGAGCGCCACGAACCACGGCTTCTACATGATTTTCGTCATCGCCGGCTTCGCCGCCGCCGCGGTCATGCTGCTCTTCGTCCCGCTCCTCAAGCGCCTGACCGCCAGCGTCCAAGCGTGAGTGCCGTTCCACGTTCCGCCGCTATTGCGGCCACCTGAACACGCTCGACGGCACCGTGCGCTCGCGCGTCGCCGAGATGTCCGACGGCTCGTTGAGAAAGAACAATGTTTTATTCGTGTTCCCTAATCGAAGCTCGAAGTGCCGGCCGCGAGCTTCCGGATTCTTCGCGATCGCGAGATCGAGCCGCCAGAGGCGGGCCGAGCTCGACGGGATCGCGGCCAGCAGACTGACGCCGAACGACGCGCGGATCGGCGTCGAGACGCCGTAGGGGATGTCGCCGGCCCACAGCCGTCCGGCATCCGCGAAGGCCCCCACGCCTAGGTCGCCAAGGCCGAACGGTCGTCCCACGAACTGCCGATCCTCGACTCGCGCCACAAAGCGCTGCCCGCCCGGCGTGTTCGACGACGCGAAGCCGCGAACGCCCCCCTCGGGATCGCTCAGCGTCAGGTTGAACGGAATGCGCTGATTCCAGCCCCCGCTGAACTCGAGCGACGCCGTCGTGGTGTTCGTGGGCACCACCTTGAAGTACTGGAGCACGTGACCGGTTGCCAGCAGACCGTCCCACCGCTGGTCGTCGTTGTTGCGACGCCCCTCGCCCTCGAGCTGGACGCGCAGCGCGTTGTTGCGCCCCACGGCGCCGATGTACAGGTCGCTCGCCATGAACATGTCGTCGTCGCGCGAGCCCAACACCGACAGGCTCCGGCCGAACAACGTCCCGAGCTGAAAGCCGACCGGCATGTCCTGCGTCGCCGTGAGCGCGTCGAAGCCGCGCACCCGCGCGAACCCGATGTCGCGAACGCCCCACAGCGTATTGATGCGCGCGATGCGGTGCGAGGTATATCGGTTTCGGAGAATCGAATTCGTGTCCGGAGCAAACCCCTTGTTCGTCACGAGCACGGGCTCGGTGCCCGGACGCTCGTCGTCGCCCGAGATCGACGCTCCGAAAAGGCTGAGCCGTCCCGGTGGCCCGATTCGAAACACTCCGCCCACCTCGAAGTAGTTGCGCGCCAGCCGCAACGCGTGGCTCGAGTTGCTGTCGTTCTTGAACTGGACGTAGTCGTCACTCCCGCCGGCTCGGCCGAGCCAGGCAAGCCGCTGGATGTCCGTGTAGAACGGGTGGGCGGCGTCGGCATGCCAAGTGTCGCCCAGCGGATTCCGGTTGCCTTCGGCCTGAAACGTGTACGGGCGTCCGAGCAGTTGATTGTCCACGAACTTGGCACCGAACCCGTCGCGAAACGCTCCGCCGTCGCGCCATTGGCCGACGAGATAGATCCCTTCTCCACTGAGGTTCGCATCGCCCACCCTGATCAGACGCACTGGCGGCGAGCCTGCGTGCACCGCGCCGGTCAGCACGAGCGCGACTTCGTCGGTGGTCACCACGTCCAGGTCGACGCCGCCATCCGAGTTTGCCACGACGCGCACCGATGCGTCGGCAATGAATGGCTGCGCCCGCAGGATGCGCTCCGATTCGGCGAGCCGAAGCTCGTTGCAGAAGTCGCCCTCGCTGAGCAGCAGAAAGCGCCGAATCAGGTTGGGGCGTGTCGTCGTGTGAACCGCCGTCGCCACGTCGGCCAGGATTGGCACCTTGCGCAGGATCTGCACCGTCGGCGCCGACGTGTGAATGACGATGGCCCCGATCCGCTGCCCGGCGCACGGGACGCTGGTTGTGTCCTGCGCGCCCAAACGCCCGGCGGCCAACAGCAGCGTCGCGCCGCGTACGACAGTGTGCATGGGGATGATGACTACTTCCCCATGCGACGTTTGAGCTCATCCAATCGCCGGGCCGCGTCGGCTTCGCGGTCCGCCCGCTCGCGCGCCCGACCGAGCGCACTGATCTCGTCGCGGATGTCCCGATCCGCGTCCTCCGACACCTCCGGCGAGTCGATCGCCGACTCAGCGGCCCGCGGATCGGTCCCGGCAAGCACCGCTTTCAGCTCGGCCGACATCTCGCTCACGTCGCGCTCGGCGAGCGCGAGCTCGGCCTCCTGCACCGTCAATTTTTGGCGCAGGATCTCGACGCGCTCGGCATGCATCTGCTCGTATTTCGCGGCGATGTCCACGGTCTGCCGGTCGCCGATGCCCTCGGCGAGACCTTTCCGTCGCCGAACGGTCTCGAGCTCCCGTTGCTCGACGTCGAGTCGCCCGCGTGCCTTGTCGAGTCCGTCGCGCAGGTCATTGAGCCCCGCCTTGGCCTGCACGAGCGTTTCGCGCATGCGCGATGCGACCGCTCGGCGCTCTTCCGGACGCGTCGCGCGCGCGAGCAACTCGTCGAACGACCGGCGAAACCCCCCGAACACCATTGGACCTGTTGGCTGAGTGAGACCGCAGCGTGTACGATACAGATCGTGTCCGCCGCCCCGCAACCGCGCCCCACGCGCCACCCACATGCCGTTCGCTCCTTTCGTCATCGTCAGCGCGACCACCGAGGTCATTCGCCACGTTCCCCGCGTGCGCGTCAACGAGGCATACACCAGCGCCTTGACCTTGGCAGGACTCATTCCGGTCGTTCTTCCTCCGATGGATCCGTCGCTCGCCGCCGCAGCGCTGAATGATGTCGCCGGTCTCGTATTGACGGGCGGCGAAGACATCGACCCGCGGCTGTTTGGAGAGGAACCCCATCCGGCGACGGCCAGTCCCCACGCGGCGCGCGACAGCTACGAGCTGGCGCTTGCTCGTACCGCCTGCACCCTCCGCATTCCCACGCTCGCCATTTGCCGGGGGCTGCAGGTCATGAATGTCGCGCTGGGCGGGACGCTGGTTCAGGACATTCCCTCACAGCGACAGGGTGCCCTCGAGCACGATCCCGCCGGCAAGCGCGCGGATCGCGTCCATCGCGTCGACGTAGAGGCAGGCTCGCGTCTCGCCCAGGCGCTCGGCGCAACGCTCGTCTTCACGAACTCGTCACACCACCAGTCGGTTCACGAGGTGGCTCCGGGCCTTCGGATCACGGCGCGCAGTGAGGATGGGATCGTCGAAGGAATCGAGCCGATCGATCCGGCGTGGTGGATGGTCGGCGCGCAATGGCACCCGGAAGAGTTGACGGCGACGGCCGAAGATTGGGACCGGCGCCTGTTCGGCGCGTTCGCCGAGGCTGTTCGCGAGAGCGGACGGGACTGACGTGGCGTCGGTCATTCCAAATTTGGAATGAGCGCGCCGGTCAGGTCGCGAGCCGCCAGCGCGCCTCGTCACGAACCTGGCGCATCAAACGCTCAGGCGTTTGCACGTTCGGAAAGAACAACGCGTCGCTCACGGCGTTGAGCGCAGTGCGAAGAACTCCAAACCGCTCGGCCGCGGTGGCGTAGAGCGGCGCCAACCCGTGCGCCTCGGCCAGCCGGTGGTCGGCGGCGAGCTGAAACCCGCGCCGGCCCATTTCCTCGTAGTACTCGAGGTCCGGACCGCCCCGACGCCAGCGACGCTGCTCGATGTAATCCGGAAAGATGCCGCTCAACCACAGCGCGTAGTTGCCCAGATGCGTGCGCACGAGGAAGCTGCGCCGGAAATCCGGGTCATTCAGATCCTCGCACAGGCGGACGATCGCGTCGTACGTCTCGTCGTCGGTGTCCGAGATCCGGTGCGCGCGATCGCGGATCCCGAAGTGAACGACGATCGACGTCACGTAGTCGGCTAGCCCGCGGTCGTTTTCTCCGGCGTTACGCAGCGCTTGCCGGATCATCACGTACGCGAACAGCAGAAAGGACGCGTGCGCGCCGCGCGGATGTCTGAGCAACGCGCCCGGAAGTCGTGGATCGTCGAGGATCGCGTCGATCCCCTCATCGGTCAGGCGCGCCTCGAACGTCGCCAGCGGGTCGCCGGAATCGTGCGCGAGAATTCGCGCCGCAAGCTGCGCGTCGTCGCGCGTCAACCGATGACGTGTGTCGGCGAGAATCATTGATCTCCCTCCAAGTCACCTGTTCATACACCGCGATGGCCCCCGGAAGGCACCGCGGACGATCTCTCGCCACCACAGACAAGGCAGCATTCGTTCCGACGACTCGTCAGGCTCGCCGAGCTCGTCAGATCCTACTCGTATGACGTGCCAACCCGGCGTCCGTTACGGCCGTTGCGTCCCGCCGGTCAACTGAACGGCGGCTGCGCCGTCGGGTATGACAACCGGGTGGTTCCTGACTCTCGCCCTACCTACCTTTGTTAAGGCCGACCGCTCGCCTCCCGGCCGCCGACTCTCCGAGGACATTGGTGCTGTACATCTGCATTCCCGCGTATAACGAAGCGCAAACCGTTGGCGTGCTCCTCTGGCGCATCCGCAAGGTGTTTCAGGAGCACTCGCGCGAGTATGAGATCCTCGTCTTCAACGACGGCAGCACCGACGCGACCGAAGAAACCCTTCGGCCATACACCGAGGTCCTGCCGCTCACGGTGCTCGGCGGGTCCAGTCACGTCGGCTACGGACGGGCACTCGACGCCTTGTGCCGCGCGGTCTCGGCGCGCACCAGGTATCCGCGCCGCGACGCCCTGATCACGCTCCAGGCGGATTTCACGGACCAACCGGAGCACCTGCCCGAGCTCATCAAACGATTCGAGGGAGGGGCCGATTTGGTCGTCGCCGAGCGGACGTTGTCTCCCGCCACGCCCACACCGATCCGCCGGCTACGCTGGATCAGCTCTTGGGCCATGCGTACCGGCGCCGCGGTTCCCGGGGTGGCCGATCCATTCGGATCGATGCGACTCTACCGCATTTCGCTGATTCGCGACGCGCTCAAGGCGATGGGCGACGCTCCTATCGCTCAGGGAGACGGCTGGACCGCCAACCTCGATCTTCTCCGACGCACTGCTCCCCTCGCCCGACGGCTCGAGACCGTGGCGCTGGATCAGCGCTACGACGTCCGTGCCCGTGATTCCAGGGTCCGCCCCTGGTCGGACGGGCTCGCGCTGTTCCGCTCCGGACGCGGCTCGCGCGACCGTAAGCCGACGGCATGAATCGCGGCCTCAGCCGGCTGGTGATGGGAGCGCTGCTGCTGGCGCTGCCCATGAGTGCCCAGGAATCGACGCGGCCGGCGGGCGCGGCGCGGGTGCCGTTCGGCGTTGGCGAGCGTCTCGAGTTCGACATTCGATTCGGGAAGCTCCACGTCGGCACGGGAGTGATGGAGGTGCTGCCGTTCGACACGGTCCGCGGCCGCGATGCGTGGCACACGGTCTTTCGCCTGAGCGGCGGCATTCCCTTCTATCACGTCAACGATCGATACGAGGACTGGTTCGACACGCACACGTTGTCGTCCCTCCGCTACTGGCAGGACATCGACGAAGGCAACTACGAGCCGAAGCGGCACTACGAGATCTTCCCCGAGCGCCGAGAGTACATCGAGAACGACAAGCCGCCCCAACCGAGCGTCGAGCATCCGCTCGACGAGGGATCGTTTCTCTACTTTCTGCGCACCGTACCGCTGCGCGTCGGCATGGACACGAGCTTCAACGATTACTTTCGGGCGGAGCGAAATCCCGTTCGCTTCAAGGTGCTCAGGCCTGATACGATCGAGGTTCCCGCCGGGCGCTTCGCGGCGATCGTGGTTCAGCCGATCTTCGAGTCCAAGCTGTTCTCCGAGGGTGGACACGCCGAGATCTGGCTATCCGACGACGAGAACCACATCATGCTGCAGATGAAGTCGAAGGTGAAATTCGGTTCCCTCAACCTCTACCTCAAATCGTACCAGCCCTCTCCGACGACGACCGCCCCGCTGAATCGCGTGCCGAAGGGGTAGACGCGGCGCCGGCGTTCCGCGAAGCGGATCTGTCCGCGGTTCGCACCGTTCCGGTGGCGCGGCGCGCCAACAAGGTGAGCGCCGCCGAGTTTGCCCATCCGCCGGGCGAGGATCGGTCGTTCGGCGCCTTCATCGACGCCTTGCCCGACGTCCTCGTGGCGCGCGACTTCCGCGCCGTCGTCGACGCCATCGTCGACGCGACGGGCATGCGGCGCGGCGTGATCGTCATGCTGGGAGGCCACGTCGTGAAGACGGGGCTCGCACCGCTGTTCGTCGATCTCATGCGACGCGGCGTGATCACCCATCTCGCGATGAACGGATCGGCCGCGATCCACGACTACGAGATGGCCCGTTTCGGCGCCACCTCCGAGGACGTCGCGTCTGGGCTGCGCGACGGAACCTTCGGCATGGCCGACGAGACCGGTCGCGAGATGAATGCCGCCTTCACGAACGGCATGCAGGCAGCCCAAGGCATGGGCGAGGCGCTCGGCCGCGCGCTCGCCGCGCGCTCCGACCTGACCCACCCGGAATTGTCGATTCTGCGCCGCGCCTTCCAGCTCGGCGTCCCCACGACGGTGCACGCGGCACTCGGCGCCGAGATCATTCACCAACATCCGGCCGCGAACGGCGCGGCCATCGGCGACACCAGCCACCGCGATTTTCGCCGTCTCGCCGCATCGTGCGCCGACATCGACGATGGCGGGGTCGTGCTCAACCTCGGCAGCGCGGTCATCATGCCCGAGGTCTTTCTCAAGGCCCTGACCATCGCCCGCAACCTCAACCAGGGCCGGCCGCGGAACTTCGTCTCAGTCGACCTCGACATGCAGCGGCACTATCGCCCCCGCATGAACGTCGTGCAGCGTCCGACCCTCGAAAGCGGCAAAGGCTACGAGATCACGGGCCACCACGAGATCATGGTTCCACTGCTGGTGTGGGCTGTTGCCGATCGCCTCGACGGATTGCGATGACGTCCGAAGCGGCGAGTTGAGCAACAAAAGAAACGGACGAGCGTGAGGTCCGCTCGTCCGTTGTTCCAACGATGCCGCGATCGATGAGAATCACACCGCCGGGCCTGACCATCGCTCGCGCAGGCGGCGCGCCGTGTCGGGGCTCACGATGCGAATGATGAAATATATGATCAAGCCCACGATCGCGACCTTGATGGCGATGAACAACAGCCACATGAACAGGCCGACCGCGAAGCCGAAGATGCCGAAGATGAACTTCAGTGCGATGAGACCGAGCACGGCGAACAGCCCGATCGAAAAGATGGTGCGGAGCATTGGGCGCTTCTCCCGGAAGTCGAGGTTCCTTTCCATCCAATCCTACGCGACGCTCGAGCCGGGGTTTCAGCGCTCGGCATTCCTGCCTGGCCGAGACCACCCGTGGCGGGCGCTGTGACGTCGAGCACGATCGTCCGAGGAACAGATGTCGCCATAATCGGCGACGGCGTGATCGGTCTGTCAACTGCGCTCGAGCTGGCCAATGCGGGTGCGACCTGCTGCATCATCGGAAATCACCGGGACGGCGCGGCCTCGTCGGCGGCGGCCGGACTCCTCGCCCCAACCGTCGGACACATCCCTTCCGGCGCACAACCATTCTTCATGGCGAGCCTCGGTCGCTATTCGGCCTTCGTCGAAGCCCTGCGCGAATTCGAGCCCGGGCTGTCGATACTCTACGGGCTGATCGAAGTCTCGAGCCCGGCTTCCGGCCATTCGCATGCCGCTTCTTCCGAGCGGCTCACCTCAGAGGACCTCTCTCGTCTCGAGCCATCGCTGTCTGCTCCGTGGGGAGGTCTGTTCCACGCGCATGACGGCGCGATCGACAACGTTCGCTTGATGCTCGCCCTTCGCCGCGCCGTGTCCGGCCAGCCTCGCGTGCGCATCATCGCCGACAATCCCGCCGTCGCGGTTGGCGTCACCGCCGACCTCGCGTCCGTCGACCTCTCCGATGGCACGCGGGCCGAAGCGGCCCACGTCGTAATCGCCGCTGGCGCTTGGAGCCCGGCGCTTCGCGGTTTGCCACGCCCGCTGCCTGTCACTCCGCTCAAGGGTCAGATGCTCGCCCTCGGCGGTGGCAATGCGATCCGTCACGCCGTCATGGGCGGCGACGTCTATCTCGTTCCCCGAGAGCACGAGACGGTGATCGGGGCCACGAGCGAGCTGGCCGGATTCGACACGACCACGAACCCTCGGGCAATCGAGGGACTTCGGGCAGCGGCCGTGTCGCTCTGTCCGGCCCTGGCCACCGCGCCAACCCGTCGAGCCTGGGCAGGCATACGACCCGCGACTCCGGACATGCTGCCGATCATCGGGCGCGACCCCGACGCGCCGCGGCTCCTTTACGCCTGCGGTCACTCGAAGAACGGCATCCTGCTGGCTCCGGCGACGGCCCGCGCCGTGACTGCCCTGGCCCGGGAAACGCAACCGGAGTCGGACCTGTCGGCCTTCTCGATCTCCAGATTTAGCTAAGACGGCGTCGGACGAGAATAATAACCGTAAGCGAGGCTTGTTTTCGGTTATGCAGTCCTAGCTTGGGCTTTTTCGGCCAGATAGATTATCCGTGCTCAACGGCTTGCGCTTCCGATCGCCCCGCCAGGACGGGCCGAGGAGCGCTTGGCCCGCCATCATTTTTTCGCCTCGACGCTAATGGGCGACACACTGTATCAGATAACTGGCCGACACCGCGTTCAGCAGCTTCCCGAGCGAAAGCCGGGGTGGCTCAAGGTGCGCGCACCGGGCGGCCCAAAATATTTGGAGCTCAAGCAGCTCATGCGCGAGCTCGACCTCAATACCGTTTGCGAGGAAGCGCACTGCCCGAACGTCGGTGAATGCTGGGAGCACGGCACCGCGACCTTCATGATCCTCGGCGACGTCTGTACGCGGAACTGCGCCTATTGCGCCGTGTCGCACGGCCGGCCGCCCAAGTACGACATCGAGGAGCCGTCGCGTGTCGCGGCCGCCATCGAGCAGATGCAACTGCGCCACGCCGTCATCACGTCCGTAGACCGCGACGACCTGCCCGACTTCGGCGCGTACATCTTCGCCGAAACGATTCGCCAGATCAAAGACCGGCTGCCGGGGTGCTCGGTCGAAGTGCTCGTCCCCGATTTTCAAGGCAACGAAGATTCTATTCGTACGGTGCTCGAGGCGGGGCCCGACATCTACAACCACAACACCGAGACGGTTCCGCGCTTGTACAAGCGCTGCCGCCCCGGCGGCCGCTATGAGCGTGTGCTCAACATCTTCCGCACGGCCAAGCGCCTCGCGCCGGACATTCCGACCAAGACGGGCATGATTTTGGGCATGGGCGAGACGATCGAGGAGGTCGAGTTGGTCATGCGCGATCTCCGCGAGGTCGACGTCGACATCCTGACGCTCGGCCAATACCTGCGCCCATCGCAATCCCACATCCCGATGGACCGGTACGTGACGCCCGAGGAATTCCGCGGCCTGCGCGACGCCGGCATGGCGATGGGCTTCAGGCACGTCGAGTCTGGCCCGCTCGTCCGCTCCAGCTACCACGCGTGGGAGCAAGTCCAGTCGATGGCAGGGGTGCGAGCGGAAGGTTGAGCGTCCACTCCCTCGATCCTTCCACCGTCAACCCTCCACCCTGATTCAACGTGGCGAAGAAGAAAACCGACCCCAAGACGTCTGACGCCGAGCTGAATCTCGGCCTGCTCCGCTCGATGCTGCTGCAGCGCCGTTTCGAGGAGCGGTGCGCCGAGGCGTACGCGCTCGGAAAGATCGGCGGCTTCTGCCATCTGTACATCGGGCAGGAGGCGGTGAGCACCGGCTCGCTGTCGGTGCTTCGCGCCGACGACTACATCATCACGACCTATCGCGACCACGGCCAGGCGCTCGCGCGCGGCATGAATCCGCGCAACGTGATGGCCGAGCTGTTCGGGCGCATCGACGGCGTTGCCCGCGGCAAGGGCGGCTCGATGCACATGTTCGACAAGAGTCTCAACTTCCTCGGCGGACACGGCATCGTCGGCGCGCACGTACCGTTGGGAACCGGCGTGGCCTTCGCGATCAAGTACCGGGGCGGCGACCAGGTCTGCGTTTGCTTCATGGGCGAGTCGGTGGTAAACACGGGCGCCTTCCACGAAGCGTTGAACATGGCCGGCCTCTGGAAGCTGCCGATCGTGTACGTGATCGAGAACAACCGCTACGGCATGGGCACCGCGCTCGAGCGCGCGTCGGCGATCCACGACATCTACGAGCGCGGCGCGTCGTACAACATGCCGCGCGCCGTGTGCGACGGGCAGGACGTGTTCGCCGTCCGCGCCGCGATGCAGGAGGCGGTCGATCGCGCGCGCGGCGAATCGGAGCCGACGCTGCTCGAGGTCCGGACGTACCGCTTCATGGGCCACTCGATGTCCGACGCGGTGAGCGGAACGTATCGGACCAAAGCCGAGCTCGAGGAGCACATGAAGCGCGACCCGATCGTCCTCCTCCGCATGCACATGCACGAGCAGGGCGAGCTCACCGATGAGGATCTTCACAAGCAGGACGAGGAGATGAAAGCGATCGCCCAGGACGCCTGGGATTTCGCCGACAAGAGTCCCGAGCCGCCGCTCGAGGCGCTCTACGAGGACGTGCTCGTCGACACGACGAGCGACGCGACCGCGAAAGAGCTGCTGGTCGCCGGCGACTAGCCCCCAGCACACACAGCACCCAGACACCGGTAACCAGTGCCCGTAATCACTTACAGAGACGCTCTCAACCAGGCCCTTCGCGAAGAGATGCTCCGCGACGACCGCGTATTCCTCATGGGCGAGGAGGTCGCGGTCTATCAAGGCGCGTACAAGGTCTCGAAAGGCCTGCTCCAGGAGTTCGGCGAGATGCGCGTCGTCGACACGCCGATCACCGAGCTCGGGTTCGCCGGCGTCGGCGTCGGCGCGGCGATGGTCGGCCTGCGCCCGATCATCGAATTCATGACCTGGAACTTCGGCGTCCTCGCCCTCGACCAGGTGCTCAACTCGGCCTCCAAGCTGCTCTACATGTCGGGCGGCCAGTTCAACATTCCCATCGTCTTTCGCGGACCGAACGGGGCGGCGCTCCAACTGTCGGCCCAGCACTCGCAGGCGTTCGAGTCGTGGCTGGCCCACATTCCCGGTCTCAAGGTCGTGACGCCCGGCACGCCCTACGACGCCAAGGGTCTGCTCAAGAGCGCCATTCGCGACGACAACCCGGTCTGTTTCCTCGAGGGCGAGATGCTGTACAACATCAAGGGCGAAGTGCCTGACGAGGAATATCTCATCCCGATCGGCAAGGCCGAGCTCAAGCGCGAAGGCGAGCACTGCTCGATCATCACGAACGGCAAGATGGCTCTCGTCGCGATGCAGGCAGCCGATCAGATGGCCAAGGACGGTATCCGCGTCGACGTCGTCGACCTCCGCACGGTGCGCCCGATGGACGTCGAGGCGATCAAGACGTCCGTCATGAAAACGAACCGCGCCGTGGTGCTCGAGGAAGGTTGGGAGCTGTGCGGCATCGGCGCTCAGACCGTGGATTACATCCAACGAGAATGCTTCGACTGGCTCGACGCGCCGGTCGTCCGCGTGCACCAGGCGGACGTTCCGATGCCGTACGCCAAGAACCTCGAGCGGGCGGCAAAGCCGGACGCCGCCAAGACGATCGCCGCCGTGCGGAAAGTGATGTACCTACAGTGAAACAGGGCTGAGTCAATGGCTACCAAAGTCTTCATGGAAGCACTCTCCCCGACAATGGAGGAGGGTCGCCTCGTCAAATGGCTCAAGAACGAGGGCGACGCCGTCAAGAATGGCGACGTGCTCGCCGAGGTCGAGACCGACAAGGCGATCATGGAGCTCGTGGCCCGCGGCGACGGGGTGCTGAGAAAGCGTCTGGTCAACGAGGGCGACTCGAAGCCGGTCGGCCAGGTCATCGCCGTCATCGCCGCGGCCGACGAGAACGTCGACTCGCTGATCGCGGGCGCAGGAGCGCCGACCGCTCAATCTCCCGCTCCCGCTGCTCCCGCCGCGCAGACTGCGGCTCCGTCGGAAGCCAAGCCGCCCGAACAGGTCGTCGCCAAGACGCAGGAGATCGCCGCCGCGCCGGCGATGCAGACTGGCGCGGGGCACGGCGCCGAGGGGAACGGCGAGCACCTGCGGTCGTCGCCGCTTGCGCGCCGTCTCGCGTCGGAGCGCGGGCTCGATCTCTCCCAGGTTCGCGGCACGGGTCCCGGCGGGCGAATCATCAAGCGCGACATCGAGTCGGCGCAGGTCGCCGGCGCGGCCGCACCGCCGCGGCCAATCCCGGCCGCCGCGGCCGGCGACTACGAGGACGTCGCCCTCACGCAGATTCGAAAGACGATCGCCAAGCGGCTGGTCGAGTCGATCGGTCCAATCCCGACGTTTTATCGCACCGCGGAGCTCGATCTGTCGCGCGTGACCGAGATGCGCGCCGCGATGCTCGAGATGGGCGACGAGTTCAAGGTGTCGATCAACGACATCCTCATGAAGGCGGTGGCGACGGCGCTCGCCCAGCACCCCGAGGTGAACTCGCACTGGCTCGGCGACCGGATTCGCCAACACCACCGCGTGCACCTCGGGATGGCCGTCGCGACGCCAGACGGTTTGATCGTCCCCGTCATCTTCGACGCCGACCGCAAGCGCATGAGCGATCTATCGCGCGAGGCGCGCGAGCTGGCCAAGCGCGCCCGCGAGCGCAAGCTCAAGCCCGAGGAGTACACCGGCTCCACCTTCTCGATCTCGAACCTCGGCATGTTCGGCATCGACCAGTTCACGGCGATCATCAATCCGCCCGAGACGGCGATCCTCGCCATCGGCACGGCGCACGACGTCGCGGTTCCGTCGGGCGGCGGCTACGTCACCCGCACGCACGTCCGCGTGACCATGAGCTGCGATCATCGCGCGGTCGACGGTGCCGTCGGTGCCGGGTTCCTCCAGACACTCCGCCGGTTGGTTGAGAATCCGCTAATGCTCGTCTTCTAGACGAGCGGTCATCCCGTCGGGCGCTTGTTCGGGTCGCGCGTCCACACGACGATCGCGCCGCAGTAACCGCGGCCGTTCTTGTCGAGCTCCGTCGGGATCTCGGAGATCCCGACGTAGACCTCGAGCGCCTCGATGTCGTCGGCGATGAAGTCGTCGAGCATCCCGCTGTACGGCAAGCCCTGGACGAACATCGTCGGAACACAGGCGCGCGCGCCCGAGCCGCGGGTCATCACGACCTGGTTCCCTGCGCCGCCCCGCAACGCCATGAGGCGAACGCCGGGCACGGTGCGCACGATGTCGGTCCCCGTCCGCGCGTTCTTCCGCACGATCTCGGCGCGCGTGATGAACGTCCCGCGCGCCGACGAGCGCCGTCGCTCGAACTGGTCGAGCCAGTGCGAGTGCGGGGCGGTATCGGACACGGCAACCGCCGGCAGCGCGAGCGCCGTGGCCGACAGCCGGAAGCTGGCCCGATGCGTCTTCCCCGGCTTGAGCACCGCGGTGAAGGTCGCCGCCTCGAAGCCGATCCGGCGGACGTTGAACACCAGCGTGCCCGGCTCGAGCCCCGCGATCCTGAACTCGCCGCTGTCGCCGGTGATTGCGTGCACGCGGTCCGAGTGGAGCAGCGTGATCTCCGCGCCCACGAGTCCGGCGCCGAGCGTGTCGGTGACGTGCCCGATCAGGACCGCGGGCGCGAGAGGGGCCGCGTCGCGATGGGTCGTGTCGGCGGGTTGCTGCGCGCCGGCGACGCTTGCTGCAGCACAAGCGGTAACGAGCTGCCACACCACAACCACACGTAGGCTCGTCATGGTGACCTCACCATATGTCGCGTTCAGGAATCCGGCAAGATTCGAGCGTACACGTCCCGTAGCGCCCTGCTTCCAATCCCCGGTAACTTAGACCACGGTTGCCGGCGACTGGTTGCTGGTTTCGGGCAACCGCAACCGCGGCGATGAACCCCGGCAATCACTACGAATCAATCAGCAACACCAAACACCAACCAGCGACCAGCGACCAGCACTCTTATGTCTTCCTTTGACGTGATCTTTCTCGGCGGCGGCCCCGCCGGCTATGTGGGCGCCATACGATGCGCCCAATTGGGGCTGTCGACCGCCGTCGTCGAGCGCGAGGGACTCGGAGGAACATGCGTACTCTGGGGCTGCATCCCGGCAAAGGCGCTCCTGGAATCCGCCGCTATCGCAAATCGACTGGGACATGCGGCCGAGTTCGGCGTGGCAGTGAGCGAAGTGAAGACCGACTACGCCGTCGCCGTGAAACGTTCGCGCGGCGTGAGCCAACAAAACTCCAAAGGGGTCGAGTTTCTCTTCAAGAAGAACAAGGTGACCTATATCAAGGGCACCGCGACGCTCGCCGGAAAGAACGTCGTCGCCGTGAAAACCGCCGACGGCAAGGACGAAAAGCACGATGTGAAGAAAGCCATCGTGATCGCCACCGGTTCCCGAGTACGCGGCCTTCCCCAGGTCGGGCTCGCCCTCAACAAGACGACGGTGATCTCGTCGGATGAGGCCCTCATCCTCGAGAAGGCGCCCAAGTCGATGGTGATCGTCGGCGCGGGCGCCGTCGGGTGCGAGTTCGCCGACGTGTTCAACGCCTTCGGCACCCAGGTCACGCTCGTCGACGTCATGCCGAACGTGCTCCCGCTCGAGGACCTCGACGCCTCCAAGGAGATCGAGCGCGCATTCAAGAAGCGCAAGATCACCGTGCTCACGGGCGCCAAGATCTCGAACGCCAAGCTCGCGAAGGATTCGGTGTCGATGACGATCGAGGCGGGCGGGGAGAAGCAGGACGTCAAGTGCGACGTCGTGCTCGTCGCCGCCGGACGCGCACCCAACGTCGAGGACATCGGCCTGAAGGAAGCCGGCGTGCAGCTGACCGACCGCGGCTTCATCAAGATCGACCAGCGGATGGAGACGACCGCCAAGGGCATCTTCGCCATCGGCGACGTCGCTGGCCCGCCGATGCTCGCCCACAAGGGGGAGCACGAGGGCATCGTGCTCGCCGAGCTGCTCGCGGGAAAGCCGGGCCACGGGATGGACTACGGTAACATTCCGAACGCGACTTATTGCCACCCCGAGGTCGCGTCGGTCGGGCTCACCGAACAGCAGTGCAAAGACAAGAAGCTCGACTACAAGGTCGGCAAGTTCCCCTTCTCGGCCAACGGCCGCGCGCGCACGTCGGGCGAGACGGAAGGTTTCGTCAAGATCATTCGCGACGCCAAGTACGGCGAGATCCTCGGCGCGCACATCGTCGGCGCGCACGCCACGGAGCTGATCCACGAGATCGTCGTCGCGCGCGCCAACGAGTTCACGGTCGAGGAGATCGCGCTGGCGATCCACGCGCACCCGACGTTGTCCGAGGCTGTTCTGGAGGCCTCCCTCGATTCGTTGGGGAAAATGATCCACGCATGAGCGGGCGCGGTGAGCTGTGGGTCGAGCGGCTGGGCGTGATGTCGTACGCCACTGCGCTCGACCTCCAGCGGGCGGTGGCGCGGGCGCGGATCGCCGGCACGATCGCGGAGGACGTTCTGCTGCTGGTCGAGCACCCTCCGGTGGTGACGCTTGGACGCTCGGCCAAGGAGCAACATCTGCTCGCGTCCCCCGAGCTGCTCGCCGCGCGCGGTGTCGAGCGATTCGAGGTGGAGCGCGGCGGCGACGTGACGTTCCATGGACCGGGCCAGCTGGTCGGCTATCCGATCATCGATCTCAAACGCCATCGCCAGGATCTGCACTGGTATCTGCGGCAGGTCGAGGAGGCGCTGATCGTGGCGCTCGCCGATTTTGGGATTCCGGCCGAGCGGAGTGCAGGGCAGACGGGGGTGTGGACCGAGGGGCGGAAGATCGCGTCGATCGGCGTGCACGCGCGCGACTGGGTCACGTGGCACGGCTTCGCGCTCAACGTGACGACAGACTTGAGCTACTTCGATCTGATGGTGCCGTGCGGGATTCAGTCGGTGGTGATGACCTCGATCAGTCGAGAGATGGGCGATCCGGTGGGGCTCACGATGGAGCGGGTCGAAGCGTCGGTGGTCGAGGCGTTCGGGCGCGTGTTCGAGCTCAGTCCATCGGCAAGTCCAATGGCGCATTCCGCGGTGGAGCTGGCTCTCCGGATCTGAGCGGTTCGCGCCGTCCGTCCGGCATGCGCTCCGACTGGGCGATCGATCGTTGGTGACCGGGTGATTGGGAGAAAGGACGGTGTCCTGCGGCGCGATGCATCGGCGTCGCACATGAGGGAATTCCCATCCAGCATTTGCGTCTGCGGGCTGCACGCCTGGCTCGCCCTCGGGGGCGTCGCGTCGATTGGCGCAGATGGAAGTTGATCACCCGGGGTTGTGCGGTGTATCAGCCATCGCCTTGGCGATTGGCGTCGAATGGGGGCGTTTCCCTGCCGGCTTTCGAGTCGTCGAGGGCAGGATCGTGGCAAAGTTGCTAATTTTCTGGTCACCGGGCGCTCCTCGCGCCCACCCACCTCGAGGACACTGGAGATTTCGAAATGAACCACGTTTCCGTCAGACGAAGTACGCTGGCTGTCGCCGCATTGAGTTGCGCCGTGCTATTCGTGGCGTGCGAGGACAAGCGAGTGAGCCAGCTCGATACGGGGATCACGCGGGACTCGGCACTGAGCGTAATATCGCACGATGTGAATGCAAAGTCGGCAGCGGGCCCGGATTCGTTCCCGAACGTCTACATGCGGGATCGGTATCTCATCAACGGCAAGAACTACGAGGTGCTGTACTTTACGCCGAACAACGAGAAGATCGAGAAGGCCGGAAAGGATACCATTCCAAAGCGGAAATTGGCCCCGATCGTATTCGTCGATAATCGGCTGATCGGCCACGGCTGGCCCTTTTGGGACAGCTTGGCGGCGACAATGAAGATTCCGGTTCCGCCAAAGAAATAAGCGATCTGCTGGGGAGCAAGAAGAAGCAAGAAGAGCCATCAGGATGCCTGATGGCTCTTCTTGCTTTGCCCAACCCGCGACGCTCGACAAGCGCCGGGCGGAGCTGCGCCGCCTCCATTCCCAGCTAGAACGCCGCCAGAAAAGCAATTGGGCCCTGTCCGAAGACAGGGCCCAATCGCCTTCTAGCTAGAACTGCGACTAGCTGATTACTACGGGTTCACCTGCACGGCGACCGGAGCAGTGATCAAGCCAGACCCACCGGCCGTACCGCCGACTGCGAAGACTGCGATCGAGTTCGTGGCAAGAGCACTTCTCGAGGGCGTCCACGAGATGCTGTAGTTGAACAACCGGCTTGCACCCGAGCCGCTGACGCTAATGGCCGACGTGCAGCCAATAGGTACGAGCTCACCGGCGGCAGCCCCACTTGGACCAGCGGCACCACCCTCCGCGCCAGTTGGCGACGCGAAGAAGAAGCACACCTGGTTGAACGGACTGCCCGACGTGGCGTTGATCGGCGTCGCCGTCGCGGTAAGCGTTGTGACGGTATGCGTGCTATCCACCGTCGCCAAGCTCGATGTGGTCGCGAACGCACTGATGCCGTTGCCGCCCGTGTTGGTGACGGTATCGGTAGCAGTGGCGATGTTCGTCGCCGGCAGCGCCACCTGCTGCGCAACCGAGAGATTACCAGCTGCGTCGATCGCCCGGATACCGGCGATGTCAGCCTTGACCCCGGCCCCACCGATCGTGTTGGTGAGCGACCGGTAGAAGTTGGCCAACGTGATCGAGATGGCGGCGGAACGTGTGAGCACGTTGTCGAACGTGACTCCCGTCGGCGAGGCGGTCCCGGCATTGAAGATCCGGACCCCAACCGTCGGATAGTCGATATAGCCGTTGCCGGCGGCAACGTCCATGCTATCTGCGGCCGTCGATGTGAACGCGGTTCCGTTCGCGATCGAAGCCGGTACCGCAACGCCACCGGACAATGCCGGCGCACTCAGGTCGACGTAGTACTTGATTGTCTGCGCCGCCGAGGTGTTACCAGCCTGGTCGACCGCGTTGACTACCATCGTGTACTCGCCCGCAACCGGCGCTGCCGGAAGCGTCGTGACCGCATTCTGCGCCTGGAACGCCTGCTTGCTGCACGACTGGCTTGGCGCCGTACCCGTCGACGTACCGACGACGCATACCGTTGCCGAAGAAGCCGAGCCGCTTGGCTTGAGCTCCTGGACCGAAACCAGGACGCCGCTGCTGCTGCCACCCGAAGGCGTTACGCCGACCGTATTGGACGTGTCGCCCACGACGAACGATGCCGTGCCCGGAGCGCCCGTACCAGCATTGAAGACGCTCAGGTTCTTGGGGCCGCCGGTCTGTGTCAGCGACGGCGGGGTCTTGTCCACTCCGAACTGCGTCAGCACCAAGGTGTTGCTGCAGTTGCCCAGCGCGTCGCACACGACCAAACGGAGGTCCAGCGACGTAGAGTTGGACGTCTCCGCCAAGGCGGAAACACCGCTGAACGTGGTGAACGTTCCGGCGCCAGTCGGTGACGACTGCGTCGTGATCGTGACCTTGTCGACGCCGCCACCGCCGGTGCTGGTCGGCGAGATGGCCGTAATCGCGGCCTGGTTATCGCCTGATGCGCTGCCGAGGTTCAGCGACGGAGTGCTTCCACTCGCCGTAAACGTGAAGTTGGCGCCGACCCAGTTGTTCGTCGTGTTCTGGGCGTTTGCAATCCACGAGGGAGGCGCCGTGGTGATGTCCGGGGCGCGGTTATCGAGGCGAATGAAATTCGTGCTCGATGCAGTCAAGGTCGGTCCAGGATTACCGTTGCTATCAACCGTCGTAACCTGCACGCCGAGCGTGTCGACGACTGCGCCGCCAACGCCACCCGTCGCCGATGTCGACAGCGGGAAGGCCGCGGTGATCACACCAGACGTCGGAGTGAGGCCCGTCAGCGTTCCAACAGCGGAGTTTCCGTTGACAGTCACACCATTCTTACCAAGAGCGGCGTCAGCACCGGAGTTCATCAGACTCACCGAAGCCGTCGCGATCGTCGTGTTCGCGGAGAAAATCACCGGAATCGCCGTGACCGTCACCGAGCCCGCGCGCCACAGCAAGCCGTTCGCGTCGGTGGCCGATGCGATCTGGCCGGTGCCTGGCGTCGTCGCGAAGGTAGCCGAAACGAGGTTGTTGTTGTTGAGCGTGATCGGGGTACCTGACGACGCCACGATCGTGCCGGTCGTCGTCACCGCGCTCGCCTTGAGCGAGCACGCGCCATTGTGGAACGCGACCACACCATTCGCCGCGTTGAAGGCCGCGGTGTTGAAGCTGAGCGTGATCGGAGCCGCCGCGTCTTCAGCCGACAACGGGGCCACGTCGGCGCTCGCGACGCTCTGCGTGGCGACAACCGTGTCCGCGCCACCGCAGTTCATGATCAGGTTCACCTTCGAGAGCTTCTGCGTGCCCGGATCGACGTTGAGCGTCACGTCGAGCTGGCCGGCGATGTTGCTCAGCGTGGCGGGAACGGAGCCCGAACCAACCGTCTGATTGATGGTCGAGATCTCGACCGTCGGCTGAACGACCGCGCCGACCGTGATCGCCGAAGCGCCCTTGATTGACGGATTCGCGGAGGACGCCGCAATGATGCTCGTCGTTCCACCACCAACCGCCGTCACGAGTCCACTGGTGGCATCGACCGTCGCAACCGCGGCGTTCGATGTCGTCCACGTCACGTTCCGGTTCGTCTGCGCAGCACCTGCCGTGACCGTCGCGACCAGCGTGATCTTGTCACCGACGTTCAAGTTCGCCGACGGAGGCGAGACAGTCACGGCCGTAACCGCACTATCAGGCGCCGCCTGCGTGACGTTCACCTTGTCGCCGCAAGCCGTGAGGCCAGCGAGCGCAAAGGCTCCCACTAGAAAAGTAGAACAAATTACGCGTTGCATCTTACCCCCTTGGTAAGGAATGCGGGTGAAAACAGGAACTGCGACTGTCGTTGCACCTTCCACTACCACTCTCTCAACACCACGCCATCCATTCGACGACTGCTCGGTACCTGGGTACCGCAGAACGTTCGAGGGTCGTGGCCAGCCCCCGGCTTCGACACCGATCAACCCTATTCCGCAAGCGACGCAACATATGGCTCCCGGGCAATGGGGTCAAGGACGAGAGCCCCATCGACGTTCGCGATGTCCGTCGCTGCGAGTTGTGAGTAGCGTGAGCCCACCAGGGACAACGACCAGCACCGGTCGTTTCGTCACCCGTCCGCGCCCTGCAGTCTGCCGCTGTCCCGCGTCGATGCCGTGGGTCGCTCAAACTAGCGTCGAAGCCGGAGCCCAACCAGTGAGAGGTCTCACAGCCAGTCGTGCGAGAGTCCCCCACACCTCAGCCATCACCTACCGCGCCCCAGCCGGCGCCGCCGCCGAAAACTGCGACACGTAACCGAGAGAAGACGCCGGACAGCGCGAGGGCGTAACAGAGGGACCCAAGACGCTACCTCACCCCGAATGCTCCCCGAACCTATATTGCCCCCATGCCGGACCTCCCTCGCCTCTATCCCGCCCGCGAACGACACGTCGATCCGCCCGCCCGGGACTTCGCCTCCGAGCTCAACTCCGAGCAGGCGGCGGCGGCCACCCACGGCGAGGGACCGCTTCTCATCATCGCCGGCGCCGGCACCGGGAAGACCAGAACCTTGATCTACCGCGTCGCACACCTCATCGCGCGCGGCGTCGCCCCGGAACGCATCCTCCTCCTCACATTCACCCGGCGCGCCGCCCACGAGATGCTGAGCCGCGCCGAGCGCCTCGTCGGCTCGGCGTCGGCCCGCGTGCAGGGCGGAACCTTCCACGCCACCGGACACCGCCTCCTCCGCCAGTTCGGCCCCGAGGCGGGGCTGCCGCGCGACTTCTCCATCATGGATCAGGGCGACGCCGAAGACCTCATGCAGCTCGCCCGGGCCAACCTGGGCTACGGCAAACAGGAAAAGCGCTTCCCGAAAAAAGAGTCCCTCCACTACATCTATTCGCGGCATCTCAACACCGACCGGCCGATCGACGACATCCTCCAGGAGGAGTTCCCGCACTTCCTCGAGTACTCGCGCGACATCGTCCGGATCTTCGCCGAGTACACGAGCCGCAAGAGTGAGCGCAATCTGGTCGACTACGACGACCTGCTCCTGTTCTGGGCGCTCATGCTCGAGGCGTCGCCGTCGCTCGCGGACCGAATCGCCGGCCTGCACGACCACATCCTCGTCGACGAATACCAGGACACGAACCTCCTCCAGGCACGCATCCTCCGCGGCACCTGCCGCACCCATGGCAACATCACCGTGGTCGGCGACGACGCCCAGAGCATTTACTCCTTCCGCGGCGCCAACTTCCGCAACATCCTCGACTTTCCACAGCAGTTCAGCGGTGCGCGCGTGGTCGCGCTCGAGCAGAACTACCGCTCGACGCAGCCCATCCTGGACGTCACGAATACGCTCATCTCGCGCGCCTTGGAGCGCTTCACGAAGAACCTGTGGACCGGACGCTCCGGCGGTGACGCGCCCTGGCTCGTGACGACCCGCGACGAGCAGCAGCAGACGCGCTTCGTGGTCGACCGCATTCTCGAGCTCCACGAAGACGGGATGCCGCTGCACGAGATGGCGGTGCTGGTCCGCGCCGGCTACATGTCGGCCGACCTCGAGATCGAGCTCACCAACCGCAAGATCCCGTTCGAGAAGTGGGGCGGCATCAAGTTCCTCGAGGCGTCGCACGTCAAAGAC
>Ga0157370_10000637_pt1 | contig 43772 bp, 42 predicted proteins | sample C35metaG_FD_113463 | JGI IMG/M metagenome (GOLD analysis project Ga0157370, IMG submission 113463) | Corn rhizosphere microbial communities from Kellogg Biological Station, Michigan, USA - C3-5 metaG | ecosystem: Host-associated > Plants > Roots > Rhizosphere > Soil | place: USA: Michigan...
AGCAAAAATGGCCATAAAGGCCATAAAAAGGATTTTTTTCGTCATTTTCTAATCGTTAATAATTTGATCTAATTCTTCAAATACCGAATTTTTACTTTTGAATTCCGGGACAAGCTTTTTCATGTTGATTACAACTTGTCGGTCATTACCAGATTTTGCTGAAGCAACCAGTTCATAAATCTGTTTTTCTACATCAGCAAATATATATTCACGCACCTTGCCGATCATAATTTTTTCATGGTGTGTGGGCATGGTATTTTCATTATCATTCAAGAGCTCTTCGTAAAGTTTTTCTCCTGGTCGCAAACCCGAATATTCAATCTTAACATCCACATTGGGCTCCAAGCCAGCCAATCTGATCATCTTCTTGGCTAATTCTACAATCTTAACCGACTTACCCATATCGAAAACAAATATCTCACCACCCTTTCCCATACAACCGGCTTCCAATACCAAACGACAAGCCTCAGGTATAGTCATAAAATAGCGAGTAATTTCAGGGTGGGTAACCGTAAGCGGGCCGCCTTTTTCAATTTGTTGTCTAAAGCGAGGAATTACTGATCCATTTGAACCCAAAACATTCCCAAACCTCGTAGTAATAAATTTGGTGATAGGTTTAACATTCAGTTCATTAATATATTGTAAACCATTGCTAAAAATAAAACCATCAGTGCTTAACGAATTATTTAAAGACTGAACATAAATTTCTGCAATCCTTTTCGAAGCTCCCATTATGTTGGTAGGGTTTACCGCCTTATCTGTCGAAATCATTACGAATTTTTGCACACCATATTTAACTGCTTTATCGGCAATGGTTTTGGTTCCTAAAACATTAGCCTTAATCGCCTCTGCAGGGTTGTCCTCCATTAAAGGCACATGTTTATAGGCCGCGGCATGATAAACATAATGTGGCTTATAGGTATCAAACAATTTATCCATGCGTTGTTCATCACGCACATCACCTACAAAGGCGTGAAAATTCTTATTCTTATTGTTCTCTTCCAATTCGAGATAAAGCTCATGCAATGCCGTTTCTGATTGATCGCAAAGAATAATCAAACCCACATCAAATTTGGAAAGCTGCCGCACTATTTCACTCCCAATAGAGCCTGCTGCCCCTGTAATCAGGATTCGCTTTTTATTCAGCATTTCTCCAATTCCTTCAATATCAATTTTGATAGATTTGCGGTTCAGTAAATCCTCAATATTTAATTTCTGTATCTGTGCTGGTTTTAACTGGCCATTAGTCCAAACATCAAGTGGGGGAATATTTAAAACCTTTATATCGTTTTCTAAACATAAATCTACAATCGCATCTTTCTTATCGTCAGGAATAGTGTATGAGGCAAAGATAATTTCATCCAACTCATGCTCACCAATCAGATAGGCCAGGTTCGCTGCGTCCAAAATTTTTACGCCATCTATCGTCTTGCCCACTTTGCGCTGATCATCGTCAACAAAGGCAACGATATTTTTATTTACACTGCCATCATGATCAAAAGTTCGTTTGGTGGCCAGGCCTGCTTCTCCGGCACCATATATAATTACTTTCTTCTTATCCAGGTTAAGGTTCTTCACATAAATAAAGAAGTATTTAATCAATACCCTGTACGTCATTAGCAGCAAAAAACTCGCTAAACCATTGGTGATTAATATCGTAAAAGAAACTAAAGGATATTGAAAAAAAGTAATCGAAATTAGATTTAAAACAAAGAAAGTTCCATTACCAATAATAACTGACAACAGAATGCGGAATGAATCCTGAGCACTGGTATAACGAATAATACCCGTAAAAGTCTTAATATGAAAAAAAACAGCAATATTTATGGTGCCAATAATCAAAAGATTCCTGACCAACTCTGGCAATTCAATTGCAGTTAAATCTAAATTATGCTTAAGTGAATAAGCAAATATTAAAGAACAGGTACATATGGTCAAATCTAATAAGAAAATGACCCAGCGCGGAACAATATTAATTTGTGTAAACAAAATACAATAGGCTTAATTTTAGTAAAGATACATATTATAACAATTCTAATATAAATCTAATGCGATTACTTCGTCAGTTTCAAAAGCATCCGGAATCTCTGATAGTCTTACCACACTACTACAGCCCGCAATACTTACACCCTTGCCAATTTTAGCACCGCCACCAATATACGAATTGGGGTATACACTACAAAAATCGCCAATAACCGCATCATGATCAACAGTAACGTTAGCATTAATCACCACATGCGTACCAATAATTGCTCCCGATTGTATCACAGCACCGGCTAAAATTATGGTTCCTTCTCCAATTACGACATCAGCCGCAACGATAGCTTTAGGGTGCACTACAATACCAAATTCATGTACAATATATTTGGAAATATTTCTCCTGATCTCATTATTACCTATTCCAATAATAAGCTTTGCCTGTTGCTCAGTACTTTCGTGATAAGAAGAAACAGGAATACCGTTGATCACTGATAAATCTTGATTATCATCAAAATAGGTTACTAACTGATCATTATTCAATTTAATCGCATCTCCAATCACCCTTGCGTGACCTCCGCCACCATAAATTACCCAATCACTCATTACTTAACTTTAAGTTAAACAAATGTTCTCTACCCTCAATTTTAAATCTTAAGGTTACAAAAACAACCAAACACATTACCAACAAGAATAATGCCGATAAAAAATTAGTCTGGATAACAAAAATAATAAGGAAGTTAATAACCAATTGAACAGCCAAATAAAGTGCTACAACAGCCAGTTGCGGCCATTTTTTCTCATTAGCTAAATATTGATAAAAATGTGAGCGGTGTGCTTTAAAAATATTTTCCTTCCGCATAACCCTGAAGAAAATTGTAGTCACCGTATCCAATCCGTACACCAGTAAAAATAAAATATAAAGGGGATTCTGCGTTTTAAAAATGAGTTGGCCTAAAAGAAAAACAATAATAAACGCAATACTTACACTCCCAACATCCCCCGCAAAACATTTGGCTTTTTTCCTGAAGTTAAAAAAGTTAAAAACCACTACAGAAATGATTACCGTAAGCAATAGCTGTACAGATGTAAAATCAACAACATACTGATCGATATAATAAAGTGTACCTAAAAGCAACAAACTATATCCTCCGGTAATCCCGTTAATGCCATCCATAAAATTATAGGCATTAATAGTCCCAATAACTACTACGGCTCCAATGGCGGTAAAATACCAGGGGAAATAAATTACATCAAGCTGAGTAAACAGCAGCAATACCGATAATCCATGCACAATCAACCTCACCTTGTTATTTAAGGTATGCATATCATCCAGAAAGCTGATAAGCGCAATTAAAAACAAACCGATGCTGAAGAACAAATAATTAAAGCCAAAAAGAAAAAAGGCCAGCAAGCCAGCTATACCAAAAATGATCCCACCACCTCGAATGGTTACAGTTTTGTGCGAACTCCGATGATTAGGCTGATCGATAATATTATAATGATCGGCAATCCTGAAATAAACCAACTCTGTCATCAACAATATAACGAGCAATAGTAGTGCGTAAAGAACAGACATAGGATTTTATATTAATGTTGCGAAGATATGCAAATTATACTTTTGAATTGTATAGCCCCCATATTGAGTTAGCCTAAGAATGATTTAGCTGTCAAAGTCAACCCATCTTTAGTCTTCATTGGCCATTCTTCACCAATCGCTATTTTGAGCTTATGATTACTGACTATATAACTTTCTGTAAGTTTCTTTAGTTTCTCCGTATTTAGTGGTAAATGCAAAACATTCCCAACACTAGCTAACTGCTTAATTAAGCGTTTAGAAATATGCCATAATTTTGGTTTATTTCCACTTGACTCTGCTAAAATGGATACTACTTCGCTGGTAGATAATGCTTCGTCATCTGCTACCTGATAAACCCCTGAATCTATCTCCTTATCGATTAAGCCTTTTATTACGAAACACAAATTTTCTACACTTAAAAAAGATCTTTTATTTTCAAAAGCTGCTAAAGGGTAAGGAAGTCCTTTTCTTACAATTTGGTAAAGCAAATTCAAATTGCCTTTATTACCAGGACCATGGATCATACATGGGCGAAGAATAAAATAAGATTTACCTTCAGGTAACGGTTGGCTTTGAATGTAATCTTCGGCCATCAGTTTAGATTTGCCATAGTGTGTTAGAGGGTTTGGAATTATATCCTCTGTTAATATACCATCAACACTATCTGCAACTGCCTTTACTGAACTAATGAAAATAAATTTCTTTGCATCAGATCTTAAAAACGTATCATAGAGTTTTTTTGTGATTTCAAAATTAACTTCATAATATTCTTCAGGATTCGAGGTCTTTTTCAAATCGTGAGCCTTACCAGCCAAATGAATAAAAGTAGAACCTTTATCAAAAATGCTGCAGTTTATTTGTTGTAATTCGTCTCTGCTGATGCTAATTATGTCGAAATTATAATTTGACAGATACGAACACAGATTTTTTCCAACAAATCCTGAGCTGCCAGATATTAAAATTTTATTCATTTTATATGTTTAGAATTTGGTCTGAAAGTTCAACATACTTTTGAGAAACAACACCTTTCGAGTATTCTTTTTCAATAACATCGAAGCCATTTTGTCCAAACTTATCCAAAACAGTCCGGTCAGCTAAGCATTCTTTTATATTCGATATAATTGCATCGCATTTATCGGTAAGAGTTGTATGTTCTATAATAAATGAACAATGCAATGGCTTTAGGAAATTATTAATAGGCGTATTCTGGCTCGAAATAACCATTAAAGGTTTAGAGCATGCCATAATGGTATACACTTTAGATGGAAAACCTTGTCCTTCCATCTCTGGTGTCATAAAAATAAAATGTAAATCCGCGTAGGCTAAGAGTGCTGGCATATCCTTTCTTGGCTGATAAGATATTAAATGAATATTATCCAGATGATGTAACTGAATTTGTTCCATTAAATAAGCTTTCATTGCGCCTTCTCCAATAACCCAAAAACCAACATTTAAATCTTTTATCCTTTTAGCGACTTCCAGTAATGGTTCCCAATCTTGAGCGTGGCCAATGTTACCAGCGTACATGATTTTGAGTGAATCATCTTTAGGAAATAAAATAGGGTCGAGTGTTATTTCAGAAAGGTTTACAGGCTTAAATAAAGTCGTATCAACAAAATTAGGTATAATATGAAGTTTGTTAACATCATTAAACCTATTAGCTATTGTATTATAAAAAACGTTATCAATTGTAGTTACTGCATTTGACTTATTATAAACAATAGATTCTAAGTGTTTTAAAACACTGATAATGGGCTTAAACTTTAGCCCTCCCTGATTAATTAAAAAATCCGGGTAAATTTCCTGAACATTGTAAATAACCTTTGCTCCTTTTAATTTACCAATAATCAAATTAATAAATCCAATAGTTAATGGTGGTGATGGAGAAAGGATGATTGAAATATTTTTTTGAAATAATCCGAGGATTAGTGATAAAAAATGCCAATAAACAAAACCTATCATTCTCAAAATGCTACTTCTGAATTTCTTCTGCGGAACATGGATAACTTTTATTCCCTTAAAATCACTTTGATAATAAAGTCCCCTTAATTTTGATAACAATGGCTGCTCTAGAAGTTGAGCGTCTACCACGTTATAATGTGGAGTGGTTGTTAAAACAACCACATCATAGCCATTTTCTTTAAATTTTAAGGCAATATCATTATATAAATAGGCCGTTGATACCCCGTCTGGGCTAAAAACAATTGAATGTATAAGTATTTTGTTTTTCATTAATTTATTCGCTCCAAACAACCCTCTTCACATAATCTACATAACTAATAATAATTCGAACAACCTTTTCTGATACATTTGGCATCGAATAATCAGCAACAGTTCTGAAATTCCTTTCCTCTCCACGTTTTTGGTACTGTAACTGGATTAGCGCCTGCATAATACGTTCCTTGTTCATACCAACCATCATCACGGAAGTTTCTTCCATCGCCTCTGGTCTTTCGTGGGCATCTCTTAAATTTAATGCAGGAAAATTAAGGGTTGACGATTCTTCTGAAATTGTACCACTATCTGATAAAACAGCATACGAATTCATTTGTAATGCGTTGTAATCGTTAAATCCCATTGGTTTTAAAAATTGCACCTCTGGCCGCATCTCAATATTTTTCGCATTAATCATATTCTGTGTACGGGGGTGTGTACTAACTATAATTGGATAGCCATACTTTTCAGCAATTAAATTCAAGCTTTCCATTAAACCGCTAAAATTCTTTTCGCTACTTATATTTTCTTCCCGATGAGAAGAAACAACAAAATATTTATGTTTTTCCAATCTCAACCTTTCTAACACATCAGATCCTTCTATTTGAGGCATATAATGGCTTAAAACTTCGAACATTGGCGAACCGGTTTTGATAATCCGATCTGCCGGCAATCCTTCTCTTAGTAAATATTCACGGGCAATATCACTGTAAGTTAAATTTACATCGGAAACATGATCGACGATCTTTCTATTCGTTTCTTCTGGAACACGTTGATCGAAACAGCGGTTTCCAGCCTCCATGTGAAAAATAGGGATATGTCGTTTCTTAGCAGGAATTGCACACAAGCAACTATTGGTATCACCTAAAACTAAAAAAGCATCAGGTTGCTCACTTTCCAATAAAGGATCAATTTTGATTAATATTTGTCCTACTGTTTCTGTAGCCGTTTTGCCAGCGGCATTCAAAAAGAAATCAGGCTTACGGATAGCCAAATCATCAAAAAAAATCTGATTCAATTCGTAGTTGTAATTTTGACCGGTATGAACAATGATATGTTCTATTGCTTCCGATCTATCCAATGCAGCCATTACTCTAGCCAGCCTAATGATTTCTGGCCTGGTTCCAACAACTGTCATTACCTTTAATTTCGCTTTCATCAATCGTATTTCTTTTAAAATTTAAACTACTTCAAAATAGGTATCCGCATCTGCTGGATCATAAAACTCATTTATCCAGAAATTGGTGTAAAGTTCTTCTTCTCCAATATTCGTAATATTGTGTGTATACCAAATGGGCATATCTACATATGCGGGCTCCTTGCCGTCCAAATAGAAATCTAAAACTTCATCTGTCCCAATTCTTCGTAATTGAATTAATGCTCTGCCCTTAATTACGGCAAACCTTTCAATTTTTCTGGTATGATAATGATTACCCCTGGTTATGCCCGGTACAGTAGTAGAAAATGAAACCTGCCCGCCAACATTTAAACGAATAACTTCTACGAACGCACCTCTTGGATCAGTATGTTGCACAAATTTAACCGGGTTATGGTTTTTAATATCAATGTAACACCTAAATGTATTAAACAAGTTTAGCTCAAATTTCGAATTCAATTGCGGTATAATTCCCGACAAGAAATATTGCGCTTTGTAACTTTCCAATAAAATCAATATATCCGAAACCTTATGTGTTGAGGTGTGTGGTATAACAAAAAGGCGGTTACTTTTTTTAGCCCGGATTTCATTGATGATAACTTCCACCAATTCACCAACATAAATTAATTTAACTTCACCATCAACTTCAATTTTGGGCTGCTCATTATGCGTTAACTGATGAGAGAATGTTGCAATAAAGGAATTATAATAAGGATGACCAAATGGCCCAAATACGTTAGGAATTACTAAACCTGTAAAATTCCCTTCAGCTTTAGATGCCCAGTTTGCCAACAGCTCCCGGCCTTCTTTTTTACTTTTGCCATACAGGTTATCTCTTTCTTCCTGCGAAGAAGAAGAAAATAGTACATGAGCCTTACTACCCGTTTTTTCTAATGCAGCAATTAACTGTTTTACCAGATTTATATTGGTTTGATACAATACTTCTGGATCATTATGCCTATTCATTGCGGCCAGATGAACAATTACATCACATTGGCTAACAAATAATTCTAATTGCGATTGATCTTTAAAATAATCTATATGATAAGGTATTCTTTCAAACTCTTCTGGGAACAACCCGATTGTGTTATATAAGTGCTGTCCAACAAATCCTTCCTGACCTGTTATACCTATTTTAATTTTCATTTGATAAATTTTGAGATGGTTTGAAAAAATCAGCTGGAAATAAATAATTATCCATTGAAGCATGCTCAATTGGATAATCTCCGAAAACTATCATTTCGGAATCCTTGGTCATTGCCCTAATACTACTGGCATAACCAACCGGTATATGTAAAACAGAAAAATCGGCAGCATTAAGATGAAAGCTGAGTTGAATAGCATTTTTATTGGGGAGATCCCAATTATCGATTTCCACCAAATTAACAATAAAGCTTCCTCTATACACATGGAACCATCGCTGTTCAATTTTATGAGCTCTCCATCCTCTAACTGTAGTGGTATCTAAATGCTTGATTTTATAGAAGCGCCTTACTTGCGACATATCAAAATCATTAACAAAAGATATTTCACCTCGTTCATCGGTATGCTTGCCCCCTATGATTACCCGCGCACTTTCAATCATTATCCGGCGTATTGTACAGCAGTTAAATCGCCAAGAACTTCTCTTTTAATCAACGGCAATCCTAATAATAATTTTTTCATGCCTTCTACACCTTGTTGGTCAGTATTGTGCGAATGGTAATCTTCAATAACAGATATTTCTTCCTCGCCTTCAGAAAAATACTGTGCATAATTTAAATCTCTATTATCTGCTGGAATGCGATAAAATTCGCCCATATCTTCCGCCTTGGTCATCTCCTCCCGGGTACAAAGTGTTTCATAAAGCTTTTCACCATGGCGAGTACCTATAATTTTAATCTCATTATCCGCATTGCACAACTCTTTTAAAGCTTGTGCCAAATCTCTGATCGTTCCAGCAGGCGCTTTATTTACAAATAAATCGCCTGGATTAGCATGCTCAAACGCAAACAAGACTAAATCTACCGCATCTTCTAACGACATTAAAAACCTAGTCATATTTGGATCCGTAATGGTAAGTGGCTGACCATTTTGTATTTGTTTTAAAAATAATGGGATCACCGAACCTCTTGAAGCCATTACATTACCATACCTAGTTAAACATACCGTTGTTTCTGTAGAATCTCTAGAAGCTGCAATAGCAACCTTTTCCATCAATGCCTTAGAGATGCCCATTGCATTAATTGGATAAGCAGCCTTATCAGTACTTAAACAAATAACTTTTTTAACCTTATTGGCAATAGCGGCCGAGATTACATTTTGAGTTCCGAAAACGTTAGTTTTGGTAGCTTCAATCGGAAAAAATTCACAAGAAGGCACTTGTTTTAAAGCTGCTGCATGAAACACATAATCTACACCATGCATTGCTCTTTCTACACTTTGAAGGTCTCTTACGTCTCCAATATAAAACTTCAACTTGTCATTTTTAAGGGAGTTACGCATATCATCTTGTTTTTTTTCATCACGAGAAAAAATGCGGATTTCACTAAAATGATCAGTGTGTAAAAAACGGTTTAGTACAGCTGAACCGAAAGATCCGGTGCCGCCTGTAATTAGAAGGGTTTTATTTTGAATTAACATGATGTAATGTTTAATTAACCTTGATGGTTTTTATGAATAAGTTCATCTTTCTCGCTTCTCTTTGGATAATTTATCAGTACAGCTTTATATACCCCTTTAAATACAAAAAGGCTTCCTGCAGCAACACCAATTACACCATGTATATTAATGACTTTACCAATGTCATCCAAAGAACCTGCACCGCCTAACACGGTCATTGGCAATGAAATTTTTTCTCGGATTTTATCAATTAGATTCATATCATATCCTTTCATTACCCCATCTTGATCAATAGAATTGATAATAATTTCGCCTGCACCTAGTTTTTCAGCCTCTTCGGCGAACTTAAATGGATTGATACCTGTACTTTTTTTCCCATTATGCGTATAGACTTCATAGCCGCCCAACAATTTCTTCTTCACATCCAAAACAACAATCACACTTTGACTACCTACTCGTGAAGCAATTTCAGTTATTAATTCAGGTTTCTGAATCACTGCACTACTTAGTGCTATTTTTTCGATACCTAATCCAAATATACGTTGTGCCTGCTCTACAGTTTTCACACCTCCTCCGTAGCAAAGCGGCATCCTCGATTGATTTGCCAATTTTTCTATCAGAATATAATCAGGCTCTTTGTTCAATACTGTGGCATCAATATCAAATACTGCTAATTCATCAACTTCCTTTTCATTGAAGATTTTTACAGCATTAATAGGATCTCCAACATATTTCGGGTTTTTAAAGTTGATGGTTTTTACCAGCCCATTTTCATGAACCAAAAGGCAAGGTATAATTCTTGGACGGAGCATTATATTTTAGAAAAATTGTGTAACAACATTTCACCATAATGATGGCTTTTTTCAGGATGGAACTGTATACCATAAATGTTATCGCGATTTACTGAACTGGTAAAATTGATGCCATAGTCTGATTTAGCGATACTATCAGCTTCATTATTGCAGTGAAAATAGAAACTATGTAGAAAGTAAAACAATGCATCATCTTCTAAACCGACAAATAAGGGGTGATTTTTTATTGGACTTACGTCATTCCAACCCATATGTGGTAACTTTGTAACATATTTTATGGTATGCTCATCAAACTTTTTAACGCTTGCATCTATCCATTTTAAACCCTCTTGCTTACCCTCATCACTGCCATTAGCCATCATCTGCATACCCACACAAATCCCAATCACTGGTTTTTTTTGTTCAAGCACCAACTCATCCAATTTTTCTCTCATGCCAGATTTATTCAATTGTGTCATAGCATAATCGAATGAGCCAACGCCAGGGAGAATTAATTTCGCAGCATCATTTAATTCAATAGCACTTTTAGCAATCTTGGTTGGAATATTTAGTCTTTTATACACGTTTTGGAAAGCATATATATTGCCTACCCCATAATCAATTATTGTGATCATCTAAACAGTCTTTTTTCTAATCCTATTTTCATCATTACTTTTGAACCAGCTTTGATAATATTCATTTTATTCTTGTAATCTTTGTATGTTTTATTTGGCCCATCAAAAATCGCTTGAAGTTCATTTCTTGTTAAATCAAGTTTGTCAGCAACGTAATCAAATTCTTTATGGAGGAAATCTTCTGAGAGCTCAGGTTTTGATATACGTTCTAACGCTTCTTCTCTAGTCATCTGACCAGTTAGAATTAAACTTGAAAAATGGGCTCTTCTCTTTTCAAAACCGAATTTTCTAGGTAACCAATAATCCTCATAAAACCGTGTAAATCTAGATTCATGATGTTTGTGCTGGAAGCTTTCCCAAGCATAATTTTCAAATAAAAACTTCTCCACATCAGCCTTAATGTATGGAACAAGGTTTAGAGGCTTATATACCTTCATCCCCAAAACATAACGATAATATAGTTTATAACTTAAAATGTCTACTAACGGGAATGTTTTTAATGGCCTTTTCCCAAACCTGGAATGAATATCTTTAACCAACCTGGTATCAATACCCGGAAAGCCACCCCATTCTTCTGGTTCTCTACAGCACTCTGTAGAATAATTACCTCCAGTTAATACATACTTGATTTTATTCTTTTTCGCAAATTTGTACAAGCCAGAGAAAAAAGCATAATCTTGTGGAAGGTCCTGATCTGCAATTTGGGATTTTAGAAATGCAACTTGCAAATCTTTCATTTCCTCCCAATTAATCACATCAGTATAGAGATCTAAATTTAAACCATTTACTAATTTTTCAATATTTCCAACAGCTCTGTCAGTATTCCACCCAGCATCTACGTGAAAAATTAAGGGCCTTAAGCCCATTACTTCCTTTGCTACATAAGCAGCATATGAACTATCTAACCCCCCGCTTAAACCAATAATGCAATCAAAATCTCTACCTTTACCATCCGCTTTAATTTTTTCGGCTTCCTTCATCAATTCAGCATAACCTCGTTCATCGGTATGCCAATTTGGAACAATTGTTTCAAGATAATTGGTATAATAATCGCTTTCTCCCTTTTCATTAAAAATGATATTGGGGTCTGTAGTATCCATAATGGTTTTCGTACAGATTTGGTAATCTTCTTCTCTTTTATATTTCACAGTGCAAGTTTATCAAGTTAATGGCTATTATTTTTGTCAAAATATCCTCAAATTTAGCTAATTTTAATCGTATGGACAATCTTGTCAATTTCAATATTTTTAAGCGAGAAGCAATTAACATATTTCTGTTTATATCCATATTGTAGAAACGAATTGTAACTCACAAAATGTTTGCATAAAAAATTCTCATGGTTTTCGCTTATTCTCGAAGCATAAGACAATAATATATCTTTCCTTTCATCATAATGATGACTAGGATGTAATTTAATGATGATTGGGATTTTACACACCAACGTTAACTTTCTTAAAAATTCAATCTCCTCATCAATAAATGGGTAGGAAGAAGCCAGTAATAATGCTGTTTCGCTAATATCAATCTTTGTAAGCTCTAAATTAATTGAAAAGACCTCATAGTTTTCGATTCTATAATATTTTTCAAACTGAGGCAAAAAGGTCAAATCACTAACAAGTAAATGTCGAATATGACCATATTTATTTTTGAACGATATATCAGTGTCCAAAAAGCCATGCTGTACAAGAAAAAAGCTTTTTGTATGATGTGAAATTAAATAAGCCCATCTTTGATAATGATCATCTGTAACAAAAATATCTTTGTCTTTTTTCTCGATAAATAAAATAAGCAAGATAAGTTTGAAGGAATCTAAAGAATGAAGTGTTAAATCTATAGCCCTCTTAAATGGTTGTTTACCAATTAAAATATACAAATATAAGCATGCACGTAAGGCTATGAATAATTCATTCCATTTTAATTCGCTTGCTAAACGGTGAATAGAAAAAAAATCAAAATCAACATTAGTCGAATTATCTATAGTATTGCTTGCTTTAATCGCATTTGATATTAACGATTTACTACTTGTGGCAAAGGCATAAACACTTTTTTCTTGAATTATTGATCTTTTTTTAATTTTAAAGAAAGAAAATATTGACAAAGATAAATTTATGAATGGGATTGCTAGTAAAGAACAACAAATGAGCGGCCAATACAATAATTTCAGCTTATTTTTTAGCGCAACTTGCTTTATCAGTTTGCAGTTTGGTAATGACTTATAAGAAGGGCCAGGAAATAATAACGCTCTCACTCTTTCGTCAATGGCGACCTCATTTTCTAATGCTTGAAATAAAAAAACAGAATAATTGGATGGTGACTTCATTCTAAGATTTATTTATTCAAATTTCTTTTAATTATTAATCCACAGGTCAAATAAATCAATTTGTATCTATCATTCCCTAATTTTTTTAGTTCTAAAATCATGAAAAAAAACGATATGTTAGTTTAATTAACAAAACAAAAATTAATGGAAAATAAAGATTACCAAATCCTGAATAGAAGATGGATACCAGAGGAATGATAAGTAACAAGACCAAAATAAATAATGACTCGATAGAAATATTTCTCTTACGGAGCTGAAATTTTACGATTATATAATAGCAAAGACTGATCAGAAAAGTGGCAATGTATCCAAAATTATAAACCATTTGGGCTGTATATCCTTTAAATGCTCCACCATCATAATTATAAGCTTTTGAGATCTGTTCGTCAGCAACATTTCCATCCCAAGAAATGGCTCCGAAGAATCCTAAAAATTGGTATATAGATCGAAATAAATCCTGCCCGCCCAGGTTTTTATCATCATTATAATCTTCTAATCGTTTTAACCCATTTGGATAACTTTGCGATGTATAATCAACTAAGCTATATATAATCGGGTCTTTTATATACGAGGTTTTAGGTATCCTATCTCCATAATAGTCCATTGCCGAGAATCGCACCACCGTAATCAGGATAAACAATACACCTATTACAGTAGTTACTTTCTTCATAAAACTCCATATTTTGGTTCTCACCTCATCACTAAGAGATTTTTTTATTAAGAGAAAGTAGGCAATGAAAATCAAAATATAGGTAAGCATTAAAGCTCTGGAGTAAAATGCAAAAGCAGAAATTAGTGTCGAGCTAGACAAAATTAGCGCCCATCTGGCTTTTTTTTGCTCCCCCAAACCTTGGTAATAAAAGAAGATGGGAATGGCGAAAAAGCCCAAATTTTGAGAAACATATGCATACCTAAATACATTTGCAAAGTATGGAATACTCTCGTATAGATTGAGATAGGCGCTTTCAGCCTTAAAAGAGGCAATATCTGGAATATACATATATACAATCACCAGTATCACCAAATTGACAAGCATATTGAGCAGCAGAGCCGCATACAGCGCCTTTTTAAAGAAAAAGAAGTATTTTTTATTCTTTAAAAACGTTGAATTCAGGGTACCAAATCTCCAAGGAGCGATGATCAAAAACAAGTTCAAGCAGATAAAAAGCATGTTGAAAACCGTATGTAACTCAACTACTTCATTGCTATAGCCAACCAAGAACTGCGAAAAAAAAGAAACCGATTGCAATATGATCAAAAAAGTGTACGTATTCAGCTTTCCCCTATTCAATGCCAGCATAAGGATAATGAGGCATATTTGTAACAAAATATCCATGTTATCCTTTCAAAATTATTTCCCGAAGTAACTGATATAGCTTCATATACTCAATTGATTAGACTCAAACAAACACATAATCTTCTTTTTAAAATGAAAGAAAAACAAGATCAAAATAATCAACTTTAAAGATACAGTTAAATATATATTTAAATCAATTCTTGAAAAAAACAAGTAAATTATACCTAGCAACGATATATAGATGAGTTGCTTAGTAATGTTGACATCAAAAATTTTCAGATAATATTTGAAACTAAGCATACATATTAGTGCCATTGCCAGATATGAAATAAATGTAGTCAATGCTGCCACTTTATAGCCATATTCAGGAATTAATAACAAGTTTAAACCTATGTTAAAAATGGTAACAACAACTGAAATAAGGGAAATAATATAGGTCTTGTTTACATACGCAAATGCCCTAACCCATATTTGAAACAAAGCAGAACACAAACCTCCTAAAGCGATGAGAGGGATAATAATAAACGAATCTGCATATTTAGGGCTTACCACCAAAGAAATTACATCTGTTCCAAACAGAATAATGCATAGGGTAAGAACAATTGCGATATAGAAAATTGCATTCGAATCATCCAATACTTTCGAATAATTCTTATCGTTCATATTTCTATAATAACTTGGATTAATTGCATTCAGGACAGCAGTCATGACCATTCCCAATAAAATACCTGCATTATAGGCTAAACTATAAAGACCAGTTTGGGATTTATCATGATAATAATTGATCAAAATGCGATCGGATTGTGATAACAAGGTTAGACTTAACATATATGGGATCAATGGGATTGAATAAATTGCCATTAATCTTAAGTATTGTTTATCAAATACCAGATGAATATCTTTCCAAATAAACTTCAATATATATATGCTAAATATCGTATAGACAAATAAATCTGCCAATATAATTGCTAGATACTGTTTTTTGTCGAAAATAATTAATAATACTATGCTGATTATTGCTAAACTTACTGCTTTGATACCATTGATTTTAAACAATAAACTACTCTTCTCTCTACTGATTAATATCTGCATAAAGATAGACTCCAATATCGTCCCATAAGAAATTAAAACCATTAATAAGGTTACATTTTTGGGTAGAGATAATAATTGAGAGAAAGATTCAAGGTAAAAAATTAGAGGAATAATAGAAAGTATCGATAGACCAGTAACAACAATAATTGTCATTGAAACAAATTTTGAGTAATCGATATCCTTACTATATATATATCTTCCAATAGCTGTATGCATGTTCAGCACCAAGATGATACTTAACAATATCAAATAAGAACTGTATAAATTGACTATCCCATAGTCATTAGGGGACATAAACCTCGTGTATATGAAAATAGCAAATATTGGGCTTATTTTCCCTAATACAGCTACGCCTAAATGATTTCTGAGGTGAAATAAAACCGACTTTTTATCTGACATTTAAATGCTTTAAATTCACAATCATATTTTATTATTTAGTTTTTCATATTTACGATCAACTATTTCACTTAAATCGTTAAATAATCTAGCGTGTCCTGACTTATTAAGATGGTGGAAGTCAGACATAATATCTGTTTCTACATAATTATCTAAACTAATATAATTACCATCACTACTTTCTTTTTGTAGAATAGAATTATACTGTTTAATGCTTCCAGTTATACCAGCCAATTGATTTTCGTAATTCTGAGAGGCTGGCAATATCCCAATCCAATAAATATTATCAAATAGTACATTAAATTTTTTAATATACTCTTGGTACACTTCCTTTGAAGAAAATCTGATATTTCGATGCCTACGCAAGAAACCACTATTTGCTTTTACTAAACTGATCAAAGGTTTACTTATTAACGGTAATCGAGAAATGATGTGCTGCTCGGTTAAGCTTAACGCCCTGGGAGCACAGTCTACTATTCCTGATTGCATAAAGACAAATTCAGGCTTTAGTGTTTCATGGTAGTAAGCTGAATGATCATACAACTCTCTGATAGTTGCGCCTCCCCTGCCTTGGTGAATTATATCAAAATATTGATATTTTTCTCTCAATAAAGCAATATATGTATCTTCATACATAACCTGTTCCGGTGAACTTCTCGGAAAGCCCAAAGAATCAGTAATAACTAATATCTTTGCCCGCATATTAATCGATGATTACTTTATAAACATGCTTGGAATTATCAATGTGCTCAGCTAAAGGTACAAGTCTAGCCTGCTCATCATTATAAAAAGCTTCTACCTGATGAAATAATCCAGGCTTATAGGAGATATCAAAACCCAAGTCAAATTCGTGATTTACAACCTCAACACTGCCTTTTTGTTGAGTCATCAAACCCTCCAAAGGTTTCAAATATATACGTCTATTTTTTGTAAGCAACTCTATTGACCAACGACCAGCACTTTCCCAATTAGAGAGATAAGAAAAAATAACACCTTTTTCAGTTATTCCCGCTCCAGAAAAATTTGTCTTTTCATGCCATTTTATATCACCTTTTTTTGAAAATGCACTCCAATCTTTTGGTTTTCCTGATAAGTAAAAAGCAAGGTCCACTACATGTGTTGAATTTGCAAAAAACCAGTTTTCTTTTACACCTTTAGCTTTCTCTAATGGCTCAATTTTATGAGCCCACTCTGTAAATTCAAAATGCATGGACAATATTCCATCGTCTTCTTTAATTAACCGTTGGGCCTCTATTACTGAAGCATAAAAGCGCCTGTTATAGGCAACAAAGATATTTTCTGAATATCGAGACAATTGGCTTTCATTATCAAGGAGTTCTTCAATACTAATTGCAGCCGGTTTCTCAATTAGAATTTTTGAAACTCCTTTTTTAGTCAACATTAGTAAAGATGACATTAATACTTCTGTACCTGTTGCAATGATAGCGCGAGTATTGTTTGCAATTTGATTTGTATCTAAAAACTGTGCTAAGCCGCCCAGAATTGGTTTTACTTTAGTCTTTTTTTCAAACTCTTTTGCAGACTGCTCACCTCTTCCAACAGCTATAAAAGGTTGATTAAGGGCTATTAGTACCTCTGCATAAGCTACTGCCATTGGACCAACGCCAACTAATATTAAATTTTCCATTATGTTATTTGACAAATTTCAGTATTCGAATTACTTAAATGATTAAACTTCCTTAACAAAGCCTCAATAAACAACATATGCGTTTTTGCTGCCTCATTATAAGTTGGCAACTTACATTGTCCATTCTTAAGCAAATTTTTAATTACTTCAGTTGTCAAATTACTCTGGTAATCGATTATGAATTCATCTTCTATTTTGTTAAAATCCGTTTCCGAAGATGAAAAGGCTACCTTAGACTTAGTTCCTTCAATAATACTCCAACGAGATGAAGTGCTACCAATTGTTATAGTTATTGGAGTGGCTATGCCATTGAATGATGTGATACTAAAAATATGGCCATTTTTAGTTTTACCTTTTAGCGTACCCGTAAATTCAATATAGTTTTTTCTTTTACTTTCATGTATAAGATTGTCTACATAACTTTCGTCAATACATTCTAGTTCATCGTTAGTTAGATAGGTTAAAAGGTCTAGAAAATGTAACCCATTACATCCCAAACCCCAGTTCCCTCCTACTAAATCAAAAACAACCTTCTCATTCTTTGCTAATATTGTATTTCGAATTTCTTCGTATTTACCCACCATCCTTCTTGGATGATTGACCCAAACTTTGACATTACTTTTTGCAATTAAATCTTCAATTCGATTATATGATTCCAATTGCTGGAATAGTACCTTCTCCAAAATAAGATATTTTACTTCATGTTTTGTTAGCAACTCGGCCACTACGTTTTCCCTAATATTTGAATTAGTAGCTACAATTACTAGCTCTAAATTAATAGGTACTAAGTCAAGTTTAGTAACATAGGATATTTCAGAATTATGGGATATTTCTTTCGCTCTAATTTCTGCTGTAGCCAAAGATTCTTCGGAGGGGTCAAGTACAAATATTATACTTTTTTCCTCTAATTTGAGCAAACCCTGTAAATGTCTGCTTCCTAATTGCCCTGCTCCTATTAATAAAATTTTCATAGTTATGTTACTATCCGCCAAACATCAATAATTAAGTTTTACCGGTAATTTATGACACGTAATAAGAAAATAAAGAAAGCGTCTGACAGAAAATGTCATCAATAGTGCCCATTATTTTCATTTGAACGTTATATTCATTTTTTTTTTACAAAAGTAGGATTTTTCCTATTGTATTTACAAATGTATGAGGTCGTAAACAAGCCGCCAACATCATAAAAAGTGACAATTATGCTCTTGATTACTTTCTTGCTTCAAAAGAATAGGATCAAGAGGGTAAATTAAGTTTTTAAGTATATAATCATTTATTCTTATTATTTCATCAAATTGCTGTCCAGCCACCATCGACCATTAAATTATGTCCAGTAATAAATGAAGCATCGTCAGAAAGTAAAAAGGATACTGATGGAGCCATTTCTACTGGGTTTCCAAGTCTTTTCAAGGGCGATTTCTCACCATAGCGTTTAATAAAAGATGGGTGTTGATTTTTTTCATCTAAAACTCCTCCTGGCGACATGCAATTGACCCTTATATTGTATTTACCGTAGTAAGAGGCTAGATACTTTGTAAAATTTATAATTCCTCCCTTTATAGCAGCATAGGCCGCAGGAGAAGTACCACCATATTCTTCATATAGCGTAAAATCATTACCAACAACTCCATAAATGGACGCAATATTAACGATAGAGCCTTTTCCTTGTTCTTTCATTACCTCAAGTACCTTCTGGCATATGTAAAAAACAGCATTCATCTGCATATCTATATTTTTTTGCCAAGACTCGTAGGGTATTTCTTCAAATTTAGCCCCCCAGTCTTTAGTTCTAGGATATGCTAAGTTAACAAGGCCATCAATTCTGCCGTAAAGCTTGAAGACATGGGAAATAAGAGTGTCTATCTCATCCGTTTTCGTAACATCATTTGTCAAAAACAGTTCTGCCTCACAATCATATTTTTGAACATCTACTGCAATAACCTTTGTGCCATTAGCAGTGAGGTGTTTCAAAACTTCTCGACCAATAAGCCCACCTGCACCTGTGAGTATAATAATTTTATCTTCTAATCCTGCATACATAATCTTAAAATGGTATTTGCTTCTGAAATACTATTGAAGTTTTTCTTGTTATTAATTATATTTTCAATAAAGAATTGCATCTGTGCATCATAAGTATCTATTATTTTCTGGTCAGATTCAAAAATAGTCTCTCCATCCCTAAAAACCTTATTCTCCAGAAGATCAGCCATATAAACGCCTTCATCAGTTACAATCTCAATTGTTCTTTTACTTTCTTTTCGATAGTAATTAAGAATTATACTGGCGGAAAATTCTTTATATGTCCATAAATAATTCGCATAATCAAATGCGGATATATCGAGAGATGAATGATTTGAAAAAAAAGAATGACTTCGATTTGGTTTACCAAACAACCAATAAACATAATCCAACTCATGTATCAAATCAATATGAACTCCCCCTCCCATTTCCTTATTAGCACTGTAAACCTTCCTAAAGTCTACACCAGGCCTCCAATTTGGCAAATAAGATCCACAATATACATTGACTTCATTTATTCGCTCTTTTGTAATTTTCTCCCTTAAATAAATCAAACAGTTCAGGAATCTAAGATTACACGCTACATAAGTTAGTATATTACTATTATCAATAAAGTTTACCAAATTTTCCGATTCAGTTGAAATTTCTGAAAACAAAGGCTTTTCTATAAATAGAGGGACACTTAAATGGGACAGTTCCTGGATGGTATCTAAATGAGCAGCGGTTGGATTGGAAATGATAGCAAAATCTAAAGTTTCATTTTCTAGCTCGGTTATATTATAAATGGACTGAACATGCTGTTCGCTTGATGAAGAATTATTCCGTCGCAAAGCATATATTTTTACATTTGGATTTAATTTACGAATAGCGTCTATATGTTTTTTAGCAATAGAACCTAAACCTACAATTAGTATTTGCATTAGCCTTATCTCCTATTAATAGTTAAAATCAAAATCGAGCCTGCGATTTTCAAGAAGATAACTCATAAATTCAAAATCTATCGGATGGTCTAAATCAAAACATAAATGCGGAACATCATATACTAAACTGTAATCCGTGATAACCGTTTTATAATTTTCTGCAAAGAATTTCTTCTTGAACACATAGAATGAAGCATTCATATCATAAACCTTTGGCGCCGATTGCCTTGTCAAAAACTCACCCTTTTTACATAAAGTATAAAACCCATCCTTATTTTCCTCTACCATATTGAAATAAGGATTTCTGTGCGCCTGGCTTACCGAAAACAGGTTAAGTGCAGCCTCATTTTCGAACAATTGCTTTATCGACGTTTCAAGATCTTGGGCTGTCCTTAATGGTGCCGTGACATCTAAGTCGATAACAAAATCATATGTTATGCCATGTTTTACTTCAGCATATTTCTTAACATCAATAATTGCATCTAATTTCCCTGCGGTATCATTAGCAAGAAAATCAGGTCTATTATAAGAGGTATCAATTGAAAAACCCAAAGAAGCTACTACATTTTTGATCTCAATTGAATCCGTAGACAAAAAAATGTTAATGTCATATTTTTGTGCAAGTTGTTCGGCAACTTCTATTGAATAACTAATCAACGGACGCCCATTAATAGTTTTAATATTCTTCCCTGGTATACCCTTAGATCCACCTCTGGCACAAATGCTTATTAAGCCCTTCATAATGTATAATAATGATAAATAGGTATTAGTAACACTAAAACACTTTTTAAATAATTAAGCGTTACCAGTGTTTTCACAGCGGTTCTATAACTTTATATGTTTAATATCTTCTTGCGCTTTTTTAAAATCTTCATGTTTACCAATATCTAACCAATAACCATTAATTGGATAGGTAATGAGTTTCATATTCATTTCTAAAACTCGTTCCATCAAATCGGTTATATCATAAAACTGATCTTTAGGAATCATTTTTAGAATATCTTTTTTAATAATATAAATACCAGCATTTGAATAATAGGTGTATCGAGGTTTTTCCTTTAGCGATTTTACTTCGGTTCCCTCACCAATTTCAAGCACAGCGTAAGGCACATCAACATGGTATGAGGTAGCGGCTACTGCCATATCGGCATTTGCAGCCTGATAAGTTCTGAAAAAATCAGCAAAGTCGATATTTGTTAATAAATCGCTGTTCATTACCAATATATCCTCGTGTTCAAAACTTTCTACTAATAGTATGGAGCCAATTGTTCCTAAAGGTTTATTCTCTTGGGCATACTTGATATTTAAGCCTCTGCTTTCACCAGTTCCAAAATATTCAATCAACTGATTACCAAGATAATTAATACTAATATTAATGTTTTTCACTCCAACTTTAGCCAACCTATCAATATTATATTCGATAATTGGTTTGTCTCCTACCTTAAGAAGTGGTTTGGGGGTATTTTCCGTTAGCGGTCGTAATCTTTTTCCTTCTCCACCGGCCATTAACACGGCGTCAGCAGGGATAATGGTATATGTTTCCCGAAAATTGATGATATTGATAATTTGTTTATCATCATTAAGAATCGGAACAATTTTAAAATTTTTCGCTTTATAAAGCTCTATTTTTTCAAAAACGTCTTCTCCTTTTGTGATATAATACGGATTAGGTTGAACAAATGCCAAAATCTCGTCGTCAAAACCAAGCCCTCTAATAAAACCACGCCTTAAATCCCCATCGGTCAGCGATCCTAAAAGTTTCAAATTATCATCAACAACGAATAAAATAGCATCAAAACCTAATTCATCTAGTTTCAATAATGTTTCTCGAACCGAGGAAGTTTTATATATAATATGTTTGTTAACTATATTCATTTCAGATCATAAAAGTTTTTATGTTTATTAAACAACTCGGTCTTTACTATTTGCGCCATAACCTTTGCCACCGTACCTCCACTATCATAGGGATTTGAAATATCAACCATCCTTTTTTCAAAATCTTGACTTTTCACATACTTAAAGGCTTTCGAAATGCTCTCTTCACAACATGGTGTATTGATGATACTTTCTGCCTGGATCCTGCCTTTTTGCCGATCACCAATATTAATTGTTGCTGTATGTAACGATGGGGCCTCCAATATCCCGCTAGAACTATTCCCGATAATTGCATCGCAAATCTTTACAGTGGATAAAAACCGTAGGCTTCCTAGTGAAGTAAAAACTTTTGCCTTATACGGGTATTTGTTAACGAAAGCATCTATCATTTGATTTATGATTCTTCCATCCGTATCAGCATTAGCCTTTGTAAAGATAAAAAAACTATCTTCTTCTTTTTCGATTGAATTTAATAATATCTGGAATTGCTCTTTAGAGGATAATTCGCTTAAGGTTTCAGGATGAAAGGTAACCTGGTAATTGTGCCTTTTAAATCTAATGTCTAATTCTTTTTCTAATTCTTCTTTTGAGAGAAGTTTCATTGTGCGAATATTGTCTAATCCGATAGCGCCCACATTAAAAACGTGATCAGGGCTTTCCCCCATTTGTATTACCCGGTTTCGATATTCAGCTGTTGATGTAAAATGAAGATTGCTTAGTTTTGTAATGGCATGCCGAATAGCATCATCATATGCTCCTTCGGTAATTTCACCACCATGTAAATGGGCTATCGGAATCTTAAATATAACTGCTGCAGATGCAATAGCAAGCATTTCATACCTATCACCGAGAATTACCAATAGATCAGGCTTTAACCTCGAAAAAGCATCTGCGAGGCCTATCATTGCTAATCCCATTGTTTTGCATATACTTGAAGGTGTATCAGAAGACAATAGGATTTCGACCTTTTCATCTATCTTAAAACCATCTTTTTCTATTTGTTGATAAGTTAATCCAAATTCTGGAGACAAATGCGCTCCCGTTGCTAGAACCTGTAGACAAAATTCTTCAGATTTATGAAGAGAATCCATCAGTGGTTTTAAAAGGCCATATTCCGCACGGGTGGCTGTAACAACACAAATCTTTCTCATAGCTCTATCAAATCGTCTTCTTGAAAATCTCGTTTCGCTATTTTGCCGATTACCAGATCCCAATCCATCGGTGAAAGACCAGTGCCTGGTCTTTTTACAGTTAGGTTTTTTTCAGTGAATAAATCGCCTACTTGAATAGATTGTGCTGCAACAATGCTCTTGCGCGCGATTGCCATATTCTTTTCTTCAGATGCCGAAGGTTTCTTTATACCATCACCTGCCATGGCTAATTCAATATTACGAATGGAGTTTACCATCTCTTTCAATTGTTCAGGCTCAAGTGATGCAGCATGGTCTGGTCCTGGCCACGTTCTATCAAGAGTAAAGTGTTTTTCGATAACCGTTGCCCCTAAAGCCACGGCCGCTATAGGAACCTCAATACCTAAGGTATGATCCGAATATCCAATATTGGTACCAAAATGATCTTGTATACTATGCATTGCGCTAAGATTAACATCTAGCATAGGTGTAGGATACTCTGTATTACAATGTAAAATTGTGATGTCTTTATGATGGATTCCTTGGTTAGTAAAGACTTTTACCGCATCCTCAATCTCTTTCATCGTACACATACCGGTAGATAAAATAACTTTTTGGAATAGCTGTGCAGCTTTACGTAAATATGGAAGATTTGTAATTTCACCCGAAGGAATTTTCACAAGATCAAGTCCTATATCTTTCAGGTATTGTAATGAATCTAAATCGAAAGCTGTCGAAAAGAAAAGAATGCCTTTTGAAGCACAGTATGCGATCAACTTTTCATGATCATGATGGGAAAGTTCCAGCTTCTTAAGCATGTCTAATTGAGAAGATTCACCATCTCCAGTATTTTCAATCTGATATGCAGCCATTTTTGCAGATTTGGCAACCAACTTATCAGCTTTGAATGTCTGGAATTTCACATAGTCCACTCCCGCATCAACTGCGGCGTCCACTAAACAAAATGCACTCTCTAAAGAGCCATTATGATTAACTCCGGCTTCTGCTATAATAATTGTCCTTCTCATTTTTTTAAAATTTTTGCGGGATTCCCAACCCATATTTCTCCGTTTGGCACATCCCTTAGCACAACAGAACCAGCACCAATAGTAACATCTGTCCCAACCTTTGTGCCTTGCTTAATAACGGCATTTGCACCAACAAAACTGTAATCACCAACATGAACATTTCCCGCTAAAACGGCACCCGGTGCAATGTGCACATAATTTCCAAGTACGCATTCGTGTTCAACAATTGCTCCCGTATTGACAACACAACTATTGCCAATGGTTACCAATGGGTTAAATACACTTCCAGCGGCAAAAAAATTACCTTGGTCAAACTGAACAGATGAACTTACGACGCTTGTTGGATGAACAACGTTTAGCAAATGTTTTCCTTTTTCCTTAATTTTTTGTGCAACTTTCGCGCGGATGTGATTGTCACCAATGCCAAGTAAAAAGGCATCAATCAATGACCAGTCAAAATCTTCTGCAGCTTCATCTCCCAGATATGTTAAACCATATGGGTCAAAAACTGTTGGTTTAGGTGCACAATAGTATGCAACATCTACATTACTTCTCCGGCATGCATCCAATACAACGTATGCATGTCCCGAATATCCAATGATTGCCACTCTTTTCATTACCTTGCGCTACTGGGAATATTTACAATCCTTTCCTCCAAAAATAAAGCATTTGTTTGGCTATCACGTTGGCAATGTGCATACATTGGCAACTTATACATTAATGTCCAAATAGGCCTTGTCATAATGCCTGATGTGTTGGTTTCCTGAAGAAATAAATCTCTTTCTTCTTTGTTCTCCAGCTCTACACACATCAACCAATAATTCGCTTTAGTCCCTTCAAGCTCTTGGCGAAATTTAACCCCAAGATTTCCAAACAAATCAGCATAATCTAAAGCTAGTTTTCTTTTATCGGCAAGAAGCGTATCCAAGGATTCCAATTGTGCGCAAGCTAAGGCGGCGTTCAAATTTGGCATCCTAAAATTATAACCCAGTTCATCGTGAAAAAATTCATACGGATGTGGCCTCTTAGCTGTAGTAGTTAAATATTTAGCCTTTTTTCCCAAATCAAGACTATTAGTAATAATTGCACCACCACCACCACAAGTAACAGTTTTATTTCCATTAAATGAAAAACCTCCCAATAGCCCTATGGTACCTGTATGTTTACCTTTGTAATAAGAACCTAATGATTCCGCAGCATCCTCGACTAAAGGAATATTCCATTTTTCACAGATGATAAGGAGTTCGTCTAAATGTACAGGAAAGCCGAATGTATGCATAGGCATACAGGCAGCAATACGCTTACCAGTTGCCTTATTATAGCAGCCATTCTCCCTCAATTCTCCAAATTCATTTAAAAACGCTTCAACGGCGGTAGGAGATAGCCCCATGGTATCCAAATCTACATCCAAAAAAACAGGCGTAGCATGCTGATAAGTTATAGCATTGGCTGTAGCCACAAATGTTAATGCTTGTGTAATGACTTCGTCACCAGATTGTACTCCTGCCAATCGCAAAGCTACCTGTAAGGAAGATGTACCATTAACTACAGCGATTGCTTTTGACGCATCCGTAATCTGTTCCATCATTTCCTCAAATTTGTCTACATAGGCTCCTACAGACGAAACAAAAGTTGAATCTATGGTATCTAATAAATATTTCTTTTCATTACCTCTGAAACGAGGTTCGTGCAAAGGAATAAACTGATCAGTGTTATAATGGTCTCGTATAAAGGAGACAATACGATTTGTATACATAAAGATTACATTTTTGCATCCAGATATTTGCCTGTTTCCTTATGTCCAAAATCTGGAATCATACTATGAAACAAGTCAACTATATCTTCCTTAGTCCATTTCATTGCGGTCTTGAAATCAGAGATTGTATTAGTAAAATGATCTAGCTGATCATTATCAAATTTGAGTTCATTCTTTATAATGCCTAAATTTTCGAACCTGCTCATATCAAGCACTTCATTAGCCGTGAAAAATTCTTCAAAATCTTTCTCCCCAGTAGTATCACTATGTGTAAATAAACAAGGCCATTTTTTTTCTTTAGGCAATGTATTTATTAACGTTCTTGCTTCATCTTCGGTGCCGCACAAATAAGGTTCATAACCTAAATCATTCAAATATCGTACAGCAATATCAGCAAAAGTAATAAGATGTAAATTTTCGCTAAGTTTAGGGAAAAATACGTCTCTATTTTCACCGAAAATGCACGACATTAAACATAGCTCCCCAGACTCTTGTGGAATAACAAAATACCTTTTGATATCATTTGGCGCTACAATAGGCTGCAATTTTTGAATACGCTGATTAAAACCATGTAATAACGAGCCATCGGAAAAAGCTACGTTCGCAAAACGAGCTGTTGAAATATTGATTTCTTTGCTTTTACGCATTAAAAACATCTCCATGATCCTTTTAGATGCACCCATCATATTAACAGGATTTGCAGCTTTATCGGTTGATACACAAAAATATTTTTTAACCCCCTTAGCTATAGATTGGTTGATTGTTTTTTCAGTATTAAAGATATTCACATCAATCATACGCATTAATGTGAATGGGTCCTTTTCACTTCTTACGTGTTTTAATGCTGATAGATTTAGTACATAATCATATTCTCCATCACTTTCAATAAAGGCATCATACTCTATTGAACCAATATCCAAAGCAAAAGTCTGAAAATCTCCATCGATATAACCAAAAGAACTTCTGATGTCTCTTACCAGCTCAACCATATTGTTTTCACTAATATCTACAACATGAAGCTTCAATGGGCTTCTTTTGAAAATCTCTTTCGTTACAGCTTGCCCAATTGAACCTGCTCCACCAATTACCAAAAATTTTGATTTACTAACCTCTTCTCCTAATTGTTTTTCATGCTGGCTGATATCATTTAGAAACAACTCTTTATTACGCCCTATTAAACTTAATATTTTCATTTTTTTATACCAATGTGTTTCGAAATATTCGTAGTGCTAATATTGCATAAAGAATACTCGATTAGAATTCTCTAGCTTTTGAAAAGACTATTATTTTAAAAGAATAATCCAATTTATAATCCATTTAAGAAGCGCTTCATTCAATGAATTATAAAGATGTCATTTCAAAGCACCTTATTTTTTAAATATCTTTTGATACCACTTTTCGTTAGAGCTTTGACCATAATTTCCATAGCCATAACCATAACCATAGTATTTGCTTACAATATCATTCACCACAATCCCGATATTTTTCATTTTCTTGGTCTGATACAGATCTTCAACAATTTTCAATTGATCTTTTTGCGTAATTTTTTGTCTTACCAGATATAAAGTTACATCAGCATACCTAGAGAGCAATTGTGCATCAGCGATAATCCCAACTGGTGGGGCATCCATGATAATATAGTCAAATTCTTTTTTTAATTCCTCAATAAGATTTGGAACATGTTCATTCATCAACGTTTCTGCCGGATTAGGTGGCAACGGTCCAGAAGAAACAATAAACATATTTTTATTGATCGATAAGGGTTTTATGATGTCAGCCATCCCAATTGTAGGGCTGATGGTGAAATTACTGAAACCAATATCATTGTGTACGTTTAGTTTAGCCGATAATCCTGGTTTTCTTAAATCCAATTCCATCAGCAATACTTTTTTACCAGCTAAGGCCAAGATATTACCCAGATTAATGGCAGTAAAAGACTTACCCTCGCCACTCATGCTAGAGGTTAATAGGATTACCTTCTCATTGTCGGCTTTGAGATAGAAAGAGAGGTTTGTACGTAAAGCCCTAAATTGTTCTGAAATGGCCGATCGGCTTTGATTTGCTACAACCAAATTATCTTCGCTTGAATTATGGCTAATTTCCCCAATTACAGGTACATTCGTAAGCGTAGTAATTTCTTCTTTTGTTTTAATGCTTGTATTAAGCAATTCTTGTCCAAATATTAAAATGATTGGAAAAATTAATCCAGCAATTAATCCGAATATATAGATAACACTTTTCTTAGGGCTAATCGGTTTAACATCCGATTTAGGTGGATCTATAGTTTTTGCAATAGAAATATTAGCATTTTTGGATATACTGGTTTCTTCTGCTTTTTGCATCAGAAATATATACAGTTCTTGCTTAATCTGCTGGTTTCTTGCTAATTTTAAATAGTTTTTTTCAATTTGAGGAACTCCAGAGATCTGACTTTCAGTAGAGTTCAGCTGACTACGGAGTTTATCTCTTGTAAGTAAAGCTGTTTTTTTTGTATTTTGGATATTTGATAGCATATTGCCTCGCAATTCTGCAATCTGTTTGTCTATATTTTGAATGAATGGGCTTTGTTCAGTTACACCTAGCAACTGTTTTTCCCGCTCTATGAGCAAAGAGTTGTAGTGCTCCATAATATTAGAAAACACCATGTCTTGAGGGATTAATGACGATGGAAATGCCCGCTTATTATTTGCACTGTCTTTTAGGTATTTTTCGAGTTCGTTTATTACTGTAACTTGAGTTTCAGCTTTCGCCAGTTCTGAAGAAAATTCTCCTGAGCTCTGTACCAGTAGTTTCCCCTGCTCACTCATATCAGCCAATTGATTTCGCTGTTTGAATGTTTCAACTTTATTTTCTACATCCCCCAATTCGGAAGCAATAACATTTAACCTTTCTTTGATAAAACGATAAGTACTGTCGGCAACCGCATTTTTATCATTCAAGTTAGATTGTGTATATTTCTTAATCAGCGTATTTAAAATATCCTCTCCTTTGTTTGACAATGGATAGGATAACCTTAAATCAATTATACTCACCTGCTTATTGCTCGCAGCAACCGATAACTGCCCCATAAGAGATGCAACTCTAGAGTCTATTGAGCTTACAGTTATAGAATATTCACCATTATCTAATTCCTCAATATGATCGGGCTCCAACCTTAGTATGCCTATTCCACTAATAGAAAACTGCTCGTTCCAGCTTACTTCTTTCTTAAAGCCTTTCGTACTAACTAAAAATTTACTTGGAGATACTTTAACCACGTTTATTTTTGTGGTATTAATTGTATCTACCCCCTTAACAATATTAACTGTAAATGGCGCATGGTATAATTCCCGACTCACGAAATCTATCTTTTTTGAATACACAATATTTAACTGCATTTCCCTTACCACTTGCTCCATTAAAAACCTGGTTTTTAAGATTTCCACTTCATTATCAACAGAGTTTTTAGAGCCCATTATTCCGCCTAGATCCATTAAGGCATCGGCTTGCTTTCCGACTCCACTACCTTTTTGATCGTCATTAACAATTAGTTTTGCATTTATCTGATAACTTGGAGGGGTATATCTGGTATATATGAATGCGATTAACAAACAAGCAAAAATACTAATTAGGAACCAGGGCCACTTATCTAAAAGTTTACTAAAAATATCTTTTAAATTAATTTCAACTTCTTCACGGTTGTGTACCGTACTTATTTCTAGATGGTTATTCATGTAGACAGCTAAATTATTTAAAATTAGAAATGGCCAAAACAATTACTGAGATTACTGAAGCAATTACTCCAATAGTTTGAATCTGGGCAGAGTTAGAAGCAGAAACTTTACGCTTGTTAGGTTCTACATACACCACATCATTTTGTTTTAAGTAGTAGAAAGGACTACTAAAAATCGCGCTAGAATTTAAATCCAATCGCGCAAATTCCTTTTTGCCGTTATTATCACGAACAATTAATACGTTCTCCCTACGCCCATAAATGGTTAGATCCCCTGCCAAGCTTAATGCATCTAAAATGGTTACCTTTTCATTGGGTAGCGTATATGCGGATGGCGCGTTCACTTCACCCAATACACTTACTTTGAAGTTGGCAAAACGCAATTGTACATTGGGCTGTTTGTAGACATCAGTTGCTTTTTCGCGGATCAATTCTCTAGCCTGGTAGGTAGTTAAGCCTGCTACTTTTAATTTCCCAATAAGAGAAAGTTCTACTTCTCCATTCTTGTCTACCAAAAATCCTGTACTTTGGGTCGACAAGCTTGTATTGGTGTTCCCACCCAAGGTAGGGGTAGAAGCTGCTTGATTAATGATGGCACCACTTTGAGGATTCAGCGTAAAGATATTGATACTTAAAATATCATCGGGCTGGATTACTGGTTCTGTAAAGGCAATGGCACTATCTAAATTAGCTTGTTTAACAGACTGGATGTCCTGAAAATAAGCAATTTTTTTATTGCTTACACAAGAACAGGAAAGGGTAATCGCAAAAAACAGAACTGCCAATTTCGAGCCCTTATTCACATTAAATTTTTTATTCATAGGTATAAATCTGTTCCAACAATATTGCGCATGATGAACAGCTTGCAAACTTAATCATTTAATTGTAATATCTAAAAAGCATAATTTCAGATCAATCATAACCAAGTCAATTGTGAACGTAAATAATAAAAATTATGCCAGATTATTAATATTCTGGGTATTTGTTTTTGTCAAATTAAAACTGATCCGAAGATTTCTTGGTTTTTAAAGTCATAAGAACCCATCAAATCATAAAGTCTTCCAGATTGGATAGCTTCTGTTAATGTACTCAAGTGTTTATCATGGTGTAAATCAGTCCCTGCTAAGTCGTACATTTTTTCTTTCAAAAGTAACTCTGCCAATTGTTTCACTTCTTTACCATAGTATCCCAAAACTGATAATAAATTCAGCTGTAGCAAACATCCTTTTTCTTTAAAGCGCTTTAAGCGACTTTTATCTTTAAAATAAAATGTATAACGTTCGGGGTGTGCCAATACAGGCCTAAAGCCTTTTATTTCAACATCAAATATAGTTTGACTAATGCCTGGGCTTTCAGATAGATATGACATTTCGATCAGTAAATGTTTTTGATCCAGCGCGCACAAGTGTCCATCTAAACTAAAATCCTGATCAACCATATATTCGGCACCCGCACTCAATTTAGTTGATATATTGACTTGATTAAGTGCTGTTTGTAAATCCATCTTCGCCTTGGCTATACTTTCTGGTGTATTGGGATACAGTTCTTTTAATATATGTGGTGTGGCGATTAATTGTTCAAAGCCTAGTTCAGTAAGTGATTTTACAAATCGAACAGAGGTTGCTACATCTGGTGATCCATCATCAATACCAGGTAAAATGTGCGAATGTATATCCACCCCAAGCCAGGAGATATCGGTAACTTTATTCTTTTTACTAAAAAAACTTAACATAAAATTTAGAGGGTAATTAGGCTTTAGTCAAAAACACCATTAGCAATTCAAAATGCAGTCTCAACATTCATAAGCAATCAATATATTATCTTTTCGCTAAACGATAAAGTCCACACATTCATAACAGATTAAAACCAAATTTATTACGCAATATGCGTTTAGACATCTGAATTAAAAATAAAGATAGTAATTACGATTGTAAAAGTAGACGAAATCAGACAATAAGTAGATCTTTTTGAAATTTTTAATAAAAAATTAATCTCCCTAAAGCAAAATAACCTAAATGATAGTTGATTTACCTCGTTGATGAGTTTTTCTTAATAAATTCATAATATTTTGATAACTCCAGAACAGAAATATCAACAAATTCAATTTAAATTTCGTCAGTCTAAAGGATAATTTGTTTTTATAAAATCTATATCCCCCAATTATTCAAAGTAGTTCAGGGTTTTAAAACCGCCCACTTTTAAATATTCGTCCTTTTTCATTAAATGAAGATCAGAGATTACCATATCTTTTACTAGAGCCGCCAAGTCATATTTAGGCTCCCAACCCAATTGCATTTTGGATTTAGTTGGATCGCCCAACAACAAATCGACTTCCGTTGGCCTGAAATATTTTGGATCTACTTGAACAATGGTGCTGCCCAAAAACAATTTATCACTTTTTAATCCATATTGAGTTAAAAGTGCCTCATCCAGGCCAATAATTACACCCTTTTCATTTTCATCTTTACCGGAAAATTCTATATCGATGCCCAACACGGCAAAACTCATACGCACAAAATCGCGAACTGTAGTGGTGATACCTGTTGCGATAACAAAATCTTCAGGTTTTTCTTGTTGTAAAATTAACCACATGGCCTCGATATAATCTTTCGCATGCCCCCAGTCTCTTTGCGCGGATAGATTACCCAGATAAATACATTTTTGCAGACCTAAAGCTATTTTAGTGGCAGCCCTGGTGATTTTACGTGTAACAAAAGTTTCACCCCTTAATGGACTTTCGTGATTAAACAAAATACCGTTACAGGCAAACATGCCATAAGCTTCTCTGTAGTTAACTGTAATCCAATAGGCATACATCTTGGCTACAGCATAAGGAGAACGTGGGTAAAATGGTGTAGTTTCGCTTTGCGGAACAGCTTGAACCAAACCATATAACTCTGAAGTACTGGCTTGATAAACTCTGGTTTTTTCTGTTAAACCTAAAATACGTACAGCCTCTAAAAGTCTTAAAGTTCCAATACCATCGGCGTTGGCAGTATATTCTGGCATTTCGAAACTCACATGCACATGGCTCATGGCAGCTAGGTTATAAATTTCATCAGGCTGTGTTTCCTGAATAATGCGGATCAGGTTAGTAGAATCAGTTAAATCGCCATAATGCAATTTAAAGTGTACATTTTGTTCGTGCTGGTCTTGATAAAGATGATCGATACGATCGGTATTAAATGAGGATGAACGCCGCTTTAATCCATGCACAAAATAACCCTTTTTCAGCAAAAATTCTGCTAGATAAGCACCATCCTGTCCTGTAACACCTGTAATTAAAGCAACTTTCATATCAATCAATAATTTGTAGGCTACAAACATACAGAATAATTTATTTGATTGATAAGTCATTTTAAAATGGTTACTGACCTTATTGCTCTTCTATTAAGCAGTAACCATTGATCATTACTCTTTTACCAAACTCGCACCAGATACTTTTTGCTGCATTAGGGTAAAACAGGTGAGCTTATAAATTATGTTGTACATCGGTATTACAGCCTTGCATCTACCAAATCTCTGTTGATAAAGGATTTGGTGTCGAAAATAATCGATCCTTTTGCTTTAAAGCCAGCATAATCAATATGTAAGAATTGCTGGTGGGCAACAGCTAAAATGATTACATCATAATGTTCAAAATCATCATTATTAATCATTTGAATATTATATTCGGCCTTCACGTCAACCGCATTCGCCCAAGGATCATAAACGTCTACATCCATACTAAAAGATTTAAGTTCTTTATAGATATCGATTACCCTTGTGTTTCGAGTATCCGGACAATTTTCTTTGAAGGCAAAGCCTAAAATTAAGGCCTTAGCACCATTGATCACTTTATCTTTGGCTACTAGCATTTTAATCACCTTATTGGCCACAAACATCCCCATGTTATCATTTACCCTTCGACCAGAAAGGATCACCTCAGGTTTATAACCCAAAGCCTCCGATTTATGTGCCAGGTAATATGGATCGACACCGATACAATGGCCGCCAACTAAGCCAGGTTTATAGTTGAGAAAATTCCATTTGGTTGCAGCAGCAGCCAAAACATCTGCTGTATCAATCCCCATTCGGTCGAAAATTAAGGCTAGTTCATTTACGAAAGAAATATTAACATCCCTTTGTGCATTTTCAATGGCTTTCGATGCTTCGGCTACTTTAATGCTAGGTGCGAGATGGGTGCCAGCTAAGATAATAGAAGCATAAAGTTGATCTATCTCCAGGGCTACTGTAGGGTTAGAGCCTGAGGTTACTTTTTTAATTTTAGTAAGGGTATTGATTTTATCACCCGGATTGATGCGCTCTGGAGAATAACCACAGAAAAAATCAATATTATATTTTAACCCTGAGATTTTTTCTAAAACAGGTACGCAATCCTCTTCAGTACATCCTGGATAAACAGTTGATTCATAAATTACGATATCGCCAGCCTTAAGCACTATCCCTAGCATTTTACTCGCCGAAAGTAGCGGTTGTAAATCTGGGCGTTTAAGGTGATCGATAGGAGTAGGAACAGTTACAATGTAGATCTTACAAGTTGCTAGATCTGCCAAATTTGCACTAAGTGTTAAACCCACTTCAGATGCGGAAAGAACAGATTGTAAATCGTCCAGATTTGCTTCGCTTGTTCGGTCATTTAATTGACTCAACTCGGCTACGCGGCTTTCATTAGTATCAAAACCAATTACTTTATATTTTTTTGCAAATTCGATAGCTAAGGGCAGCCCAACATAACCTAAACCAATAATGGCAATCTGCTTTTTTGTATTCATTTTTCCTTCGGTGATTGGGCAAAGATAAGATAAATGAAGACAGCTTTAAGCTGATTCTTGAAAGCTATCCAACGCCAACATCTAATCGCCAAACCCTAAACTTCAATCTTTCATAACCAAAAGTCTCAACTCCTTTCCAAAACGTGCTCAGTCTTCCGGGCTCTGATTTTCCACTTAATCATATCTCCAAAAATTCCTAAAAACAAAAATCACGAATAAATACAGTCGTATCTATCGGTGATGAATGAAAATATTGTGTAAATAGATTACTTAATCTGTTTCAACAGATAACTGCCATAACCACTTTTAACTAGTGGAGTAGCAACAGCCCTAAGCTGTTCTGCATCGATAAAGCCCATACGATAAGCAATCTCTTCGATACATCCAATCTTTAAGCCTTGTCTTTCTTCGATAATCTGCACAAACTGACCAGCCTGCATTAAAGAAGTAAATGTTCCGGTATCTAACCATGCAGTACCGCGGCTCAATACACCTACCTTTAATTTACCCCGCTCCAAATAAATGCGGTTTACATCAGTAATTTCGTATTCACCACGTGGAGAAGGTTTAATGTTTTTAGCAATCTCAACCACTTCATTATCGTAAAAATACAATCCAGGCACAGCATAATTCGATTTTGGTTGAAGAGGTTTTTCTTCAATTGAAATGGCTTTTTTATTTTTATCGAATTCTACCACGCCATAGCGTTCCGGATCTGCAACCTGATAAGCAAATACCACTCCGCCGTCGGGATCAGAACTGGCTTGTAATAACCTGGCCAAGCCATCGCTATGAAAAATATTATCGCCCAACACCAGCGCAACTTTATCCTTACCAATAAATTCTTCACCAATAACAAATGCCTGTGCCAAACCATTGGGCTCTGCTTGTACGGCATAGCTGAATTTACAGCCCAATGCAGCACCATCTCCCAGTAACTTCTGGAAATTTGGTAAATCGTGTGGGGTAGAAATGATTAAAATCTCCTTTATCCCAGCCAGCATTAGGGTAGAAAGCGGATAATAAATCATCGGTTTATCATAAACCGGCATCATTTGTTTACTACAGGCAAGTGTTAAGGGATGCAAACGCGTGCCGCTACCTCCGGCTAAAATTATACCTTTCATACTAAATTTGAGATTTGAGACATTAGATTGGAGAAAAATATACCGCTCTAATTATCAGTATTTAGTTTATCTATTATTAATTTGTTTTATACACTCCACCAGACTATCTCTCCAATAGGGGATTTTGATATTAAATGTAGTTTTTATTTTAGATTTATCCATTACTGAAAACGGAGGACGAGTAGCTTTAGTAGGATATGCCGATCCTGGAATTGGATTTACCTTAACCGCTGTTTTACTGATATCAAATATGGCGGTCGCAAAATCAAACCACGAAGTTACCCCCTCATTGCTATAGTGGTAAATGCCATAATCTTTTTGGTCTGATTCGATAATATCATAAATAACATTAGCCAGATCAATTGCATAAGTTGGTGTACCTACCTGATCGGCAATAATATTCAGTTGATCATGCTCAGCGCTAAGTTTCAGCATGGTTTTCACGAAATTATTCGCATATTCAGAATATAACCAGCTTGTACGGATAATAAAATGAGCTGACAATTTAGCTGTAACAGCTTTTTCTCCATGAAGCTTAGTTAGCCCGTAAACATTAATGGGTTTAGCTTCATCCTCTTCTTTCAGTAACTTGACTTCGTTGCCTTCAAAAACAAAATCGGTAGAAACATGTACCAAAGCCACACCATGCGCAGTACAAGCAGAAGCTAAATAGCCAGCTCCGGTCTCATTTATGGCTTTCGCCAGTTCAACCTCATCTTCAGCTTTATCCACTGCAGTATAAGCTGCGCAATTAATTACAAATGCTGGTTGTTCTTTTGCCAACAGTACGTTTAAAACACCTTCATCTAAAATATTGGCATCCTGCTCCGCAGGAAAAACAATTTCGGTAATCCCTCTTCGTTCTGCTACAGTTTTTAAACATTGTCCAAGCTGTCCTCCAGCACCAATAACTAATATCTTGCTCATATATGCTGTAATGCAGAAAAAGGTTTTAGAAGCAGATCTTTTTCAGATACTTCCTGATCAGCTTCCGGAATTAACCAGTCGATATCCAGATCAGCATCGTTGTAAATTACACCTGTTTCCGAAGCTTTATTAAAAAAATTATCGCATTTATACAAAAACTCAGCAGTTTCACTCAATACCGAGAAGCCATGTACAAAACCACGTGGAATGTACATTTGTAGCTTATTTTCGGCACTTAAACGTACTGCGAAATGCTTACCATAAGTTGGCGAGCCTGGACGTACATCAACCGCAACATCTAAGACCTCACCTTTGGTTACACGCACCAGTTTAGCCTGAGCAAATTCTCCGCTTTGGGCATGTAATCCGCGGATTACACCATAAGAAGAATAAGATTCATTGTCTTGTACAAACCTGCCAGACAAACCTGTTTTTTCTTCAAATATATTCTGGTTAAAACTTTCAAAAAAATATCCCCGGGCATCTTCAAATACCCTGGGTTTAATAATCAGACAGTCTTTTAATCCTGTTTGTTCAATTTCCATTATTTATGACTGTACTGTTGTTCGTAATAAGATTGATAATTACCTGAAGTTACATTAGTTAACCAGTCTTCATTTTGCAGATACCAATCTACAGTTTTGGCCAAACCTTCTTCAAACTGTAAACTGGGTACCCAGTCTAGCTGCTTCTGTAATTTAGTCGAATCGATAGCATAGCGCAAATCGTGCCCGGCACGGTCGGTTACATAGGTAATCAGTTTAGCAGACTCACCCTTTTCGCGACCTAATTTTTCATCCATAATGCTACACAACAGGTTAATCAGATCGATATTTTTCCATTCGTTATGGCCACCAATATTGTAGGTATCGCCGGTTTTAGCATTGTGGAAAATCACATCTATGGCACGGGCATGGTCTTCAACCCATAACCAATCCCGTACATTTTCGCCTTTACCATACACCGGTACAGGTTTGTTGTTTTTGATATTGTTAATGGCTAATGGAATCAATTTCTCCGGAAAATGATGTGAGCCATAATTATTTGAACAGTTAGAAATTACACAATCCATGCCATAAGTGTCGTGATACGCACGAACAAAATGATCAGAATTAGCCTTCGAAGCCGAATATGGACTATGTGGATCGTAAGCTGTAGTTTCGGTAAACATGCCTTCTTCACCCAGGGCACCATAAACCTCATCAGTACTTACGTGGTAAAAACGTTTCTGTTCGTAGCTACCTTTCCAGTGAGCCCTGGCAGCATTTAATAAATTTACTGTACCAATCACATTCGTCATCACGAAAGCTGTCGGATCAGAAATAGAACGATCTACATGGCTTTCTGCAGCCAAATGAATTACGGCATCAAAATTTTCAGCTTTGAATAGTTCATCAATCGCTTGCGCATCGGTAATATCTTCTTTTACAAACCGATAATTGAGCCTGTTTTCAATATCGGTTAGATTAGCCAGATTACCTGCATAGGTTAATTTGTCTAAATTTACAATCTCATATTGAGGATAGTTATTAACGAAACGACGAACAACATGAGAGCCAATAAAGCCGGCCCCACCGGTGATTAAAATTTTTTTCACGGTACTAGGTGTTTATGATTTGCTAAAATAGTTCAGATAAATCAAAAAATCACTCTTTACTGAATTAAAAAATGAAAATGAACAACTTTTGTAAACCTTGTTGCCCGTAAACACCAATTAATCCAAAAGTAATGTATATGATTTAAGTTCTCGAAATAACTAACCTAGTGAAACTGGTGGGGGATACAGGCTCTAGACAGAATGAATATTTAAGTCTCCAAACCAATCAACTTAATGTTATCCTAATTTTATTACCAAATATTACCGTCCTGGGTTTCTGGTTTCTATGCTATCTGTGCTCAATAATTCTTTATTTGTATTTGAAATTTGCTTTTTTTCATCAAATAAGTCTGTGTCACCTGAATCTTTATGCATTACGATCTCGTCACCAACGATAAAAGCTTTCGGATTCTCAAGCGATGCAGTTAAAATCTCAAAATTTGTGATCTCATTACCCGAGTGAACCCGCATTGTATTGTGATTAATAACGGTGTAGTCAATTGGCTTGAAACTCCTGTCAAGATGATAGAAAATTTCTATATTAAGCTTATACTTTAATAGCTCACCAAGGGGAGAACGTTGAATTCTTCTTAGGTGAGCATTCCAAGCTCTAGCCTTGTGGTCTGGCTGGCCAGAAGCAACATCCAAAAACAAGGAAAAAATCCGTTGAAGGCTATTTATCGCAATCTCACTATTTTGATATTCTTTCATCCGATTTTGAATGATATCTAAATTTATCGAAAATAACCGTTTTGTATACCGTACCATATGGATTGTGTGATCCTTGAGATAAGTAAAATATCCATAGCTTTTCAAAATTGTTCTATACTGATCAACATTGGTAAAACCGTACTGCAAAGCCCGAATGGCAATTTCTTTAGCTTCTGCCACCCCGTCCAAACCAATGAGATTGTGTAATATGATTAAACCCCTATTTTTTTCATAAAATGAAGGAATCTTCTTTCCTTGCTTATCCACTCTGATAGAAACAACATGAACGTGATTATTTGACGTGTCACTATGGAAATATATCAAATACGGATTTTCGCCATAGCCCATTTTATCAAGCCATCGCTCCGCGACTTCAGTCAGCTGCATTTTATTATGAGACTTACCATTTGCTGAAATACACAAATGCAGCTGTGGATTTAAAACTCTTGGATTTAGAGAGGCTATCATTTTAAAATATATTTTAAAATGCTTAGTCTTAATATCTCTAAATATAGACAATGAACCAAAATTTTTGACGCTCATTAGCTCCCCTTTATCAGAGGACACCTTTCTGCTGTTATAGTTTACAGCAGAAAAGCGGCTACTTGAAGAAAGAAACACAATTTCCATACTTGTAAAAACGATCTATCATCAAATTATTTGCTTATCAGCCGCATTAGCATCAACATTGTCTTTTCTACATTTTCTTGGGCGGCTATGCAGTTAACAATTAAATTATATAGTTCGATACTATAATATCCGGAGGTAATTTCCTTTAAAGGCTTCTCTATAAAACCACATAAAGTCATATTTGCCGATTTATATTCTATTGCGACCTCATCCAGCCATTTTACTAAATCTCGCGCATCAATAAGCGTGTGTGATTTCCTACCTGATATAACTTGTCTTACATATTCCGCCTGAGAGAGGCCCAAGTTAGTCGATTCCTGTTTTATTCTTTGAAATTCTGTCTCAGTAAACCGGCAATGGAACGGCACATTACAATATTGATTTCCCTTTTTTGATTTTTTCATAGCTCAAACTAAATTACTTCCTTCCTGAAATACAGGCTAGGTGGTCTGCCATAAAAATCGCAACATAAAAATTAATTGTTTGATGATCACTATAGTGATCTATATCGATTTTTTTTAAAAAATAGTTGTCAACAAAGAAATAAGCAATCGAACATTATTCGTTTAACGAATCGTTAAAACAGGGGTAATTACTATTAAACGCAACTTTTCTCTACTACTATCATTGGATAAGTAATACTTTATATTTTAAAAAGGTGTAACTGCTAGGTCACATATTTCCGTTTTATAGAAGGGCTCAGGCAGATAGTAAAAAAGAAGTGGAATAACAATTAAAGCGCTACAATTTAGCTCCATATTCGGCTTATATCAGACGCTTCTTACGAAAATAAAATTGAATTAATACTACATTACGATAGTGATCAATAACGATTTTCATGTAACAAAACCGTTAACACTTATAAACAGCCTCTAAAGCATGATTTTAGAGACAGAAAACGATTACACATTAAGGAAGAATGTACTAAACCAAATTCCATTCAAATGGTTATTTACAAAAAGTAAGATTTTTAACAAACCGGAATAAAATTCGCACTATAATGAAGTTGATCCATTACCATCTGAAATCTCAGGTAACCAAATTGATATAACATCAGAATGCCAAAATGAGTACGAAAAATAGACAGCACCATACGAGTACCACCTGACTGTTGTTATTTAGGAACGCGAAACTTAGTTAGAAAGTTCCCCTAAATATTATATGTCTACATCGCAGCAACAGAACTCTCCAACTCCTTATACCAAGCCTCGCCATACTTACGAATAAGTGGTCCTTTTAAAAAACTGTAAACAGGAACTTTAAGCTCACGCCCGAAGGTACAGGCATCGTGGCAAATGTGCCAGCGGTCGTAATTCAGCACATCAAACTCCGGGTATTTCGTAATGCGGATAGGGTATAAGTGGCACGAAATAGGTTTTTGCCAGTCTACCAAACCTTGCTCGTAGGCCTTTTCGATAGCACACTTAGTAATGCCACCTTCAAAAAGTACGTAGGCACATTCTTTATTTTTATCTACACATGGCGTAGTTAAATCGCCATCTTCATCTACTACGTACACGCCTTGCTCTTCAATGGCTTTAATCCCCTTTTCGTTTAACAAATGCTTTATCTTTGGATAAATGTCCTCCAAAATCGCCTTCTCCTCATTATCCAAAGGTGCACCCGAATCGCCTTCAACACAACAGATCCCTTTGCATTTGCTTAAATTACAAACAAAGTTTTCTTTCAATACATCTTCGTGCACCAGCACTTGTTCTACTTCTATCATCATTACTCTTTTGCTAAAGCATATTTCAGCCCATCTGCTGATTTTAATTCCATCGTTACTGCACCAACCAATATTTCTACCTGTGCTTTTACTGGCACGCGGTTGCCATCATCAGTTACCCAAAGGTATAATCTGCTGTCTTTTTTAAATATCCGGCCCGGCTTAATAGATGGACTAAATTTTAAACAGCGGATATTACCCAGTTTGCTCTTTATGGTTTCCTTACCTATATATTCTACTTCGAGCGCTGAAATTTCATCACCCAAAAAATAGTTTAATTTAAATTTATCGCCAACCTTAATTTTACTGATATCCAGGCTACGGGCAAAGTAATAGGCTGATACCAAGTCGAAAGTCTGGCTGGTTGGGGTAGTAAAAGTTCCCCTGTTTGAGACTACTTTTTTACCATCCTGGTTAAACCTGGCCTTATCCTGACGGCGGTAACTCGCCTCGCGGATATTTTCCTGGTAGAAGTAAGGTAACAGGTCTATTTTATCGATATAAGAATCGTAATGATCCCTAACCTTATAAAAGATATCGAATGTCCCTGAAGTCTCCGCATCAACCGTTAGCTTGTAAGTTGGCTTATTATCAAACTTTAAATCAGAATTGGCAACTTTTATCGTGGCCTCGGCAGCTGTTATAAAACCGTAACGCAATTTATATTTTAAAACTTCTCCTTCCTGAAATACAGGCTCCTTCTTAAGGGGGAGCTCCTGTGCCAGTACAGAGGAACTGCATAATGCAGCCGTGACTATTAAAAACAGTTTTTTCATCGCTTTAGTATTCATGTGTGTGTATAGAAAAGAAACATTGTCTTTAAAAAAGGGAACACATTCTTTTCTTCATGAAGATATACAAAAAGCAAACCAATTTTTAATCTTTTCGTTTATAAACCGGAACGGTAGAACAAGGCTCGCCAAACATAATGCTTTTAACCACTGGTGTTAATAGATTGGTTACCTCCACATAGGCCGAAACAGGCACTTCTATGTCGCCACAACCTTTTACTACTACGCGTTCATTGGCATAATCCTGTGGATTGATTTTAGCCAGCGCTTTCGAAAATAGTACGGCTTCTAAAGTATCCAGTCCGCCAAACACCACCTCGTTGGCATAAGGCTTCATTCTGTTGGCCAACAGCATATAAGCCCATGTGGGAACAATTGCGTCGGCAGAGCAGATGATGGCTACATTCTTATCCTGATATTGCGCCCAGTCATGATTTTTGATAAACTCCCTAAAATCTTTCTCCTTCAGCATCAGCCCATGAAAAAGATTATCTACAATATCATAAAGCACTCTTTCGCCTTTATGATAAAAGTCTTCGAGGTTTAAGCTTACCAAACCGCTGTTGGCTACTTTATTGATGATGTTTTCCTGAATTTCCATGGCCTTAAATAAAAAAACCGTTCCGATGATTGATCGGAACGGTTACAAAATTACGTATTTTCTAATTAATAGAATTTCACACGATTGTCTTTTATCTGTGCATTATCTTGTAAAGCCTGGAAAGCCGCTCCTAATGAACGCTGACCTAAGCTTAATAACATACCTTCTTTTTGTTTAAACATGTTGGCAATTGGTGCAGGGTTTGTAAATCCATCAACTGAGAATACATATACACCACGTTCGCCCTGAACAGGAGCAGATACTTTTCCTGGCTGAGAACCAAATACGCTACCAACCAAAGCATTTTCTTGTGCCACACCTGGAATTACCGGGTTAGCAAATACAATGTTCTGCACTGGGCTAACCGGACGAGCTAGCTTCGCACCAACCTGATCGATATTTCCTTTACCAGCATTAGCCAGTTTTTCTTTTAACAATTTGGCTTTAACCGCATTGCGCACCATTGGCTCGATTTCCTTTTTAACATCGGCTAAAGATAGGGTACCTTTAGGACTAACATTGGTTAAACGTGCTACCACATAAGCATTGCTCATGGTATAAATTTCAGGCAACACATCTCCTTTATCAGCTGCGTAAGCATCTTGAATTAATTTGCGTGGGTTATCTAAACCTGCGGCGAAACCTTGTGTAGCTGCTACTCTATCAGCAACCGCAAGTTTTAATCCTTTTTGTGTAGCCAGTTTAGCAAAATCGTTTCCTTTTACATCAGCAAGGAAA
>Ga0157370_10000638_pt1 | contig 43767 bp, 39 predicted proteins | sample C35metaG_FD_113463 | JGI IMG/M metagenome (GOLD analysis project Ga0157370, IMG submission 113463) | Corn rhizosphere microbial communities from Kellogg Biological Station, Michigan, USA - C3-5 metaG | ecosystem: Host-associated > Plants > Roots > Rhizosphere > Soil | place: USA: Michigan...
AACCTCTTTTTCTTTGGCTAGTTTTTCCATTGTGCTCCATTCTTCACATGGCGGCACAACAGGTTCGGGTATCTGTACTTCGCTGGCTTCACCAAAAAGACTCACCTGCGATGAGTTTTCATTCTCCTGGAACTTATTACCATATCGAACGGCTTTTTCAAGGAAGGATATATTCTCACTGGAATCCATGTGGAAATACTGCGCCCTGTGTGTAGCGGTAAAACAGTCGAAACCGCCTGCAAGGGCAAGGTTTTCAAAAGCCTTTTTATTTGCCGCACGCAGGTCTATACGTTTCGCAAGGTCAAATATAGATTTGTAGGTAGCATCTTTTCTGTTTACTACAATAGTATCAACAGCACCGGCACCCACTCCTTTAATAGCGCCCATTCCAAAACGGACAGCGCCACGGTCGTTTACCGTAAATTTATAGAACGACTCATTAACATCAGGCCCAAGAACCTCTAAGCCCATTCGTTTACACTCTTCCATAAAAAAGGTAACCTGCTTAATGTCGTTCATGTTGTTAGAAAGTACCGCTGCCATATATTCTGCAGGGTAATGTGCTTTAAGATAAGCCGTTTGATACGCTACCCATGCATAACACGTAGAGTGTGACTTATTGAACGCGTAACTCGCAAAAGCCTCCCAGTCTTTCCATATCTTTTCAAGTACTGTAGCATCATGTCCTTTTTCTGCAGCCTGGGCTACGAATTTAGGTTTCATTTTATCCAGTACATCTTTTTGCTTTTTACCCATCGCTTTACGCAGTACGTCGGCCTCACCTTTAGTAAAGCCTGCCAGCTTTTGCGACAGTAGCATCACCTGCTCCTGGTATACGGTAATACCGTAGGTTTCCTTTAGGTATTCCTCACAGGCATCAAGGTCATATTTTATCTCTTCCTCACCGTTTTTCCTGCGGACAAAACTTGGAATATACTCCAAAGGCCCCGGACGATAAAGAGCATTCATGGCAATAAGGTCGGCAAATACAGTAGGTTTAAGATCCTTCATGTATTTCTGCATACCGGGCGACTCGTACTGAAATACCCCTACCGTCTCACCACGCTGGAAAAGCTCATACGTCTTTACGTCGTCTATAGGAAATGACTCAGGGTCAAGATCTATATCATGTTTATATTTTACAAGCTTAACTGTATCTTTAATTAGGGTAAGCGTCTTCAGACCCAAAAAGTCCATCTTAAGAAGTCCGGCACTTTCTACAACCGAGTTATCAAACTGGGTAACATAAAGGTCAGAATCTTTCGCTACAGATACCGGAACGAAATTGGTAATATCATCCGGTGTAATAATTACACCACATGCATGGATACCTGTATTACGCAACGATCCTTCAAGAACTTTTGCCTGCTGAATGGTTTCACCTGTAAGGTCGCCACCATCGGCCATTGCAATAAGTTCCACAACTTTTTCATATTCTTCTGCACGCAATGCACTTTTTAAGGCATTTGCATCTAGCGAAAATATTTTAGCAAGCTTAAGGTTAGGAATAAGCTTTGCAATTTTATCAGCTTCAAATAATGGCAGATCAAGTACCCTTGCAGTATCACGTATAGACGATTTTGCCGCCATGGTACCGTAGGTAATAATCTGAGCCACCTGGCTTGCACCATATTTATTGATAACGTAATCCATAACACGACCACGGCCCTCATCATCAAAGTCGATATCAATATCGGGCATGGATACACGGTCAGGATTCAGGAAACGCTCAAAAAGCAGGTCGTACTTAATGGGGTCAATATTGGTAATCCAAAGGCAATAGGCTACCGCAGATCCCGCCGCAGATCCCCTTCCCGGTCCAACTGAAACCCCCATATTTCTTGCTTCGGCAATAAAATCCTGTACAATAAGGAAATATCCGGGGTAACCACTATTCTCAATGGTCTTTAATTCAAAATCAAGACGTTCACGAATATCATCTGTAAGTTCAGGATAACGTTTTGCAGCACCTTTATAGGTAAGGTCTCTTAAGAATTTATTTTCACCACGTTTACCACCATCAGCCTCGTCTTCAGCAACAATAAATTCTTCCGGAATATCAAACTTAGGAAGCAGTACATCCCTGTAAAGCGAATATATTTCTACTTTATCAACTATATCCTGAATGTTAGTAATGGCTTCCGGCAAATCTTTAAAGAGTTGCTTCATCTCATCACCCGACTTAAAGTAGTATTCGTTATTAGGAAGCCCGTAGCGGAAACCACGGCCCCGTCCTATTGGGGTTGCCTGCTTTTCGCCGTCTTTTACACACAATAAAATATCATGCGCATGAGAGTTTTCCTTGTCTACATAATAGGTATTATTGGTAGCGACAAGCTTAACATTGTGTTTGCGGGCTAATGAAATCAAGGTCTGGTTAACACGGTTCTCGTCTTCCTGTCCGTGGCGCATTACCTCCATGTAAAAATCGTCACCAAACAAATCTTTCCACCACAGCAATGCTTCTTCTGCCTGGTTTTCACCAATGTTTAATATCTTATTCGGAATTTCCCCATATAAGTTACCCGACAGTACAATGATATCTTCTTTATATTGCTCAATAACCTTTTTATCTATCCTTGGTACATAATAAAATCCTGCCGTAAAGGCAATAGAAGACATTTTTGCAAGGTTATGATAGCCCTTTTTGTTCTTAGCCATCAACACTATCTGATAACCGTTGTCTTTTCTCGTTTTATCTTTATGGTCTTCGCAAACAAAAAACTCAACTCCTACAATAGGTTTCATTATAACCTCAGTAGGTTCTTCACCACTCTCAACAGACGCTTTATTCTTTGCCTCGGCAGCTTTGTTATGGTTAAGTACATTACTTACGAAATGAAATGCCCCCATCATGTTACCGTGGTCGGTCATGGCAACAGCCGGCATTTTATATTTGGCTGCGACCTTAACGAGATCGGGCACTGCAATAGTAGACTGTAATACCGAAAACTGCGTATGGTTGTGCAGGTGTACAAAATCTACATCCTGAAGATTATGTGCAACACCAGTTGTCTCGTGTGTTACTACTTCGGCAGATTTCAGCTTTTCAAGACGCTTGCGCACCTCTTCTGAAGCCTGCTTAAGATTAATATGTTTTAACCCTATCAGCTGTATCGGCTGTGGGTTTTTTGCTGTAAAATCATTAAAATAAGAGGCAGGGACATCAAGCTCCTGCGGTGTGAAGATCTGGCGTTTTACTAATTCAAGGAAACAACGTGTAGTTGCCTCAACGTCGGCAGTAGCATTGTGAGCTTCAGAGAAAGGCTGACCAAAAAGGTATTGGTGCAGCTCGGTAAGTGTAGGCAGTTTAAAGCGGCCTCCACGTCCTCCCGGAAGTTTTAAAAGATCGGCAGTAATTTCAGTACAGGTATCCAGTACTTTCATTGTTGCCATAGGGCTTTCTACACCCATACGGTAAAATTCTGACCCCATGATGTTAACATCAAAGCCTACATTTTGACCTACTATGAATTTAGATTTGGATAGCGCTATATTAAACTTCTCCAGTACTTCGCCAAGATCTATACCTTGTTCTATGGCAAGATCTGTAGAAATACCGTGAATACGCTCCGCATCATACGGGATATTAAAACCATCGGGCTTTACCATATAATCCTGATGCTCTATCAGCTGCCCCATCTCATCATGGAGCTGCCATGCTATCTGTATACAGCGCGGCCAGTTGTCGGTATCAGTAATCGGGGCGTCCCAGCGTTTGGGTAATCCGGTCGTTTCAGTGTCAAATATCAGGTACATACCAACTTAAGATTTTTTTTGGAAAAATTTAAACGAATGCCTGTTTGAGCAACAGACTTTTCAAAAATACGATTTTTAAAAATAATCCCGTTTACAAGTTATAAACAATCAATTATCAAAATTGTGCGTTTAGCTATAGACAAAAAAAATCCCGACTCAAAAGAGCCGGGATAAAATATATATTGTACTTGTAAATATCTATTTTTTAGTAACGTCCACCACGGTTGTAATCTCCGCCGCCGCTTCCGCCACGGTTAAAACCACCACCTCCGCTACGGTTGTTGTCTCTGTTGAAACCACCACCACCGCTACGGTTGTTGTTGTTATTGAAAGTTCTTCTTTCGCCTTCTGGTCTTGGTTCAGACTTGTTTACAACAATAGTCCTACCAGCAACAGTTGCGCCATTCAGCTCGTCGATAGCTTTTTGAGCTTCATCGTCGTTTGACATCTCAACGAAGCCAAAACCTTTACTTCTGCCTGTAAATTTATCTGTAATAATCTTTACAGATTCTACAGCTCCATAAGCCTCAAAAGACTCTCTTAAATCTGCCTCCTCTAAACTGAATGGAAGGCTCCCTACGAATATGTTCATAAAAAAAAATTTGTTCGGTGTTTATACTTCTTACAAATGTAAACTTATTTAGTTATAAAACAACTTATTATTTTTTTTTAATACAAATTTAAGAGTTCACGCACAAAAAGCGTAATAAAAAACCGCCCAAAAGGCGGTTTCTATATATTTATGTGATTTTTAATTATTGTCCCGGAGCAAGTATCGGCACTTTATAAAAAACACCTCTTTCAAAGTTTATTGTTTTATTTGAGCTGTTTACCGCATTAAACCAAAATGTTCCTGAGATATACCCTTTACCATCTGTAGCATTAATATTATTATCCGCAGTTCTTCTAATAACGATCTCACCTTCACCAACACCTGTTCCGGTTTGGTAAAAATCTGTTATACCGTCAGCAGATAATGTATAAGTAACTTTATTAAGCTCACCCGTTCCTAAAACATGTGATGACCCCTGAGGTTCGCCCGGCACCGGGTTATTAATCGTTAACACTATTGTCTCTACATCATTTTTAGCCGTAACAATTACCGAGTTGCCGGATTTGACAGCGGAAAATTCTCTTGCCTTCCATAACTCAGACTTGCCATCGCCAAGACCTTGAAAAGCCTGCACTGCCGGAGTATTGAACTTTACATCTTCTTCACACGAGGCAAATGCTACCAGCAATACTAAAAGTGATAAAATTTTTTTCATTATTTAATAGTTAGAAAGGGTCAATCAAATTTTACAACGACAAAAATAGTTTTTTATAGAATATATCCTAATCAAAATAAAAGAAATCACAATAAAAATATAAAAACGTGATTAATTAAAGAACAACAAATCATAAAAATAGCATTTTGCATCTTTTATATGGTAAACTTTTATATATTTGCACCCTTAATTTAACGAGGTCGGGAACCTCACATTAATCTAAAGATTATGCCTGTAAAAATCAGATTACAAAGACACGGTAAAAAAGGAAAACCTTTTTACTGGGTAGTAGCAGCGGACAGCCGCTCTAAAAGAGATGGTAAATTTCTTGAAAAATTAGGAACTTACAATCCAAACACTAACCCTGCAACGATTGAACTAAATCTTGACAGTGCTGTACAATGGCTTCACAACGGAGCTCAGCCTACAGATACTGCTAAGGCTATCCTTTCTTACAAAGGCGCTCTACTTAAACACCACCTTGACGGAGGTGTACGTAAAAATGCACTTACTCAGGAGCAGGCTGACGCTAAATTAGCTCAGTGGCTTGATGAGAAAGCAGGAAAAGTTGATGCTAAAAAACAAGGTCTTTCTAAAGCAGAAGCTGACGCTAAAGCTAAAGCATTTGCTGCTGAACAAAAAGTTAACGCTGACCGTATTGCTGCTGCTAAGCAAGCTGAAGCTGACGCTATCGCTGCTGCAACACCTGCAGTAGAAGAAGAAGCTCCGGCAGAAGAAGTTGCTGAAACAACTGAAGCTACGGAAGAAAACAACGAAGAAACTCAAGCTTAATTATAGTTAGCGGTACATGCGTAAAGAAGATTGTTTCTATTTAGGTAAGATCGCTAAAAAATTTAGCTACAAGGGTGAAGTCCTTATCTGGTTAGATACTGACGAACCTGAGTTGTATGAAAACATGGAATCGGTGTTTGTTGAACAAAACAAACACCTGGTTCCATTTTTTATTGTTACCTCCTCACTACACAAAGGCGATTTCTTAAGAACACGCTTTGAAGACATAGACAGCGAAGAAGATGCCGATTCAATTATGGGCAACGCAGTCTACCTGCCACTTTCTGCACTTCCAAAACTGGAAGGCAACAAATTTTATTTTCACGAAGTAATAGGCTTTGATGCCGAAGACCAGCGCCTGGGTGTTATAGGGAAAATCGTTTCTATAAACGACAGCTCTGCACAGCCGCTTTTTGAAATACTAAAAGGAGATGTCGAGATACTTGTACCTATGATAGACGACTTTATAGTAAAAATTGACCGCGAAAATAAAAAAGTAGTATTAAACACTCCGGAAGGATTGGTAGATCTTTACCTTAATAGCTAGTTGATGGTTGTCAGTTATTATCTCACTGCCACTGACCTCAATTCTATTATCTAACATTTCAATTTTAAAATCTAAAAAATGTTCCAGTTCAAGCAATTTTCAGTGCAACAGGATAAATCTGCTATGAAAGTAGGCACAGATGGTGTATTGCTTGGCGCATGGGCACCTTTAGACCACAGGCCGTTTAGCATACTGGACATAGGCGCAGGTACAGGCCTTATCGCTCTGATGCTGGCACAGCGAAGTAATGCAGAACAGATTGATGGCATTGAAATTGACGACGATGCTTATGAACAGGCTGTAGAAAATTTCGAGAATTCGCCATGGGGAGACAGGCTATTTTGCTACCATGCAGGACTTGATGAATTTATGGATGAGCCGGAAGATGAGTATGACCTTATAGTATCTAATCCTCCTTTTTATACCGACGGATATTTATCAGGCGATGAACAGCGAGATAAAGCACGCTTTACAGAATCGCTGCCATTTGAAGACCTGATTGAAGCTTCTGCCCTACTACTATCGGAAGATGGTGTATTAGTAGTAATAATTCCGTTTAAAGAAGAAGAGAAATTTATAGCTCTTGCCAAACAAGATGAGCTATATCCTTTTAAGATTACACGCGTAAAAGGAACACCCACTACCGAAGTTAAGCGCAGTCTTATTGCTTTTAGCAGGGATGTAAAAGAAATAGTCATTGATGAACTAACGATAGAAATTGAACGCCATAACTACACTGAGGCATATACTGAGCTTACTAAAGAATTCTATTTGAAGATGTAATTCATAAAGCTATTCTCTTTAAACCTGAAGAATAGATTTTATGCCTTTAGCATAAATCACCTTTTAGCTCATCTACAAACCATACAAAAAGACAGAACCCGCCTTTTTACCGAAAACGATTTAGTTTTAAAAAATACAACATTTTTTTGCGGTTTTGTTAGAATACTTAGTTACTTTTGCTGCTGTTTAAAACTAAAGCAAATGAAACCGGATCTATTTCAGGCCCCTGATTACTACTTATTAGACGAACTATTATCTGACGAACATAAAATGGTACGCGACGCTGCCCGCGAATGGGTTAAGCGCGAGGTATCTCCTATTATAGAAGACTATGCCCAAAAAGCTCAGTTTCCTGAACAAATCATAAAAGGTTTGGCAGATATTGGCGCTTTTGGTCCTTACATCCCGGAAGAATATGGCGGCGCAGGCCTTGACCAGATTTCATACGGACTTATAATGCAGGAAATTGAGCGTGGCGATAGCGGCGTTCGTTCTACTGCATCGGTACAATCATCGTTAGTTATGTATCCTATATGGAAATATGGTAATGAAGAGCAACGCATGAAATACCTTCCTAAACTTGCTTCGGGTGAGTTCATGGGCTGTTTTGGACTTACCGAACCTGATTTTGGTTCTAACCCGGGTGGTATGATAACCAACTTTAAAGATATGGGCGACCATTATCTTTTAAACGGTGCAAAGATGTGGATCTCTAATGCTCCATTTGCAGATATCGCTGTGGTATGGGCAAAAGACGAAACAGGCCGTATTCACGGACTTATCGTTGAACGCGGAATGGAAGGATTTACAACACCGGAAACGCATAACAAATGGTCGCTTAGGGCTTCAGCTACAGGCGAACTTATATTTGACAACGTAAAAGTTCCTAAAGAAAATCTGCTACCTAACAAATCAGGGCTTGGCGCTCCGCTTGGCTGTTTAGATTCAGCCCGTTACGGTATTGCATGGGGCGCAATTGGTGCTGCTATGGACTGTTATGACACTGCTCTTCGTTATGCACAAGAGCGTGTACAGTTTGACAAGCCTATTGCAGCAACCCAGCTTCAGCAGAAAAAACTTGCTGAAATGATTACCGAAATTACAAAAGCACAGCTGCTTACATGGAGGCTTGGTGTTCTTAGAAATGAAGGGAAAGCAACTACAGCACAAATATCTATGGCAAAACGTAACAACGTAGACATGGCTATCAATATAGCGCGTGAAGCACGCCAGATATTAGGTGGTATGGGTATTACGGGAGAATATTCTATAATGCGCCACATGATGAACTTAGAAAGTGTTATTACTTATGAAGGAACTCATGACATCCACCTGCTTATAACAGGCATGGATATTACAGGCCATGCAGCATTTAAATAAGATTCTCTTACTTTTATTATATAAGGAGCGGTACGATATTTTGTACCGCTCTTTTTTTTGGACAAAAGTTTTCAACAGAAAACCTTTTCGCTACATAAAACGTATGTTTTAGAGAGGCTTTTATTCAATAAATATTAAATTCTAACGTTAATACAAGAAATAAGGCGCTATAAACAGGCATTATTTTTGTATCGATAAAACTGATGTAAAAAGCGACATATGTAACGAAGCTTTTTTAATTTTGTAAAAACATTTGCTATGAACACCGCTACTATAAACAGTAGTATCCACCCCCAAAAGGAACTGCTGCTAAAACACTCACTGTATGGTAAAGTAAAAACCGTTGATGACCTAAGGCATTTTCTTGAAGGGCATGTATATGCAGTTTGGGATTTTATGTCGCTATTAAAGGCGCTTCAAACAAAACTTACCTGCACTACCACTCCCTGGCTGCCTGTAGGCAATCCTGAGATTCGTTATCTTATAAATGAAATAGTACTAGCCGAAGAAACCGATATTAATATTGAAGGACAAAGACAAAGCCATTACGAAATGTACATAGACGCTATGACAGCCTGTGGTGCAGATACTAATGCCATAAAAGATTTTCTACAGGATGTGGAGAGCACCCAAAACATTTTTGTGTCGATAAAAACGAGTCCGCTTCACGATAACATAAAGGCTTTTCTTGACTTTACCTTCAGGGTTATAGAACAGGGAAAACCTCACGAAATAGCTGCAGCCTTTACCTTTGGCCGCGAAGACCTTATCCCTTCTATGTTTACAGAAATACTAAGAAATTTTCAGGAGAATTTTCCTGAGACCGATCTTAGTAAGCTGATATACTATTTTGAAAGGCATATTGAACTTGATGCCGATGAGCATGGCCCTATGGCTATGCAAATGATTGCAGAACTTTGCGGTACCGATGACCAGAAATGGAAAGAAGTAGAAGAAATATCTATGCTGGCCTTAGAAAAAAGAATAGGCCTTTGGGATGCAATAGAAGAAAATATCCTGCAACACGATATGGCATTTTAAAATATAAACCGGCAATTAGCCGGTTTTTTTTATATTTTATCTTTCTGCTTTTAATATTGTAACACTTAATGCGATCAAGTTCATGTTTTTTATATTTTTGTTTGCAACAGCTTTTTTGTAAGTCTTATCTATCAAATCAACATAAGAATCTTTAAAAAAATTGCAAATGAAAAAAATTACCTTTAAAACTTCCCTGCTCATTTTTGCCGGCATGTTTGTATTTACTGCAAGCGCTCAGCAAAAACCTGCGGAATCAAAAAAATTTAGCAGTACAGTACGGACACACGAAACTGTGCCATGCGCTACCGTGCAATATGAGGCTTTATTACAAAAGAAAAATCCGGCAAGAAAAAGTACTGAACAATTTGAACAATGGATCGCTCCTGAAGTTGCAAAATCAAAATTAGCAAGGCTAGAAAAAAATAGCAATGCAATAGTAACCATCCCTGTAGTATTCCATATTATACATAACGGAAGCTCCATAGGCGTTGCAGAGAATATTGCTGACGAACAGGTTATTTCTCAAATAGATGTACTTAATGAAGATTTCAGAATGCTGGAAGGTTCTAACGGCTATAATGAAAGCTCTGTAGGTGGTGATATGGAAATTAACTTTTGCCTTGCCAAACAGGACCCCGACGGTTTTCTATCAACAGGTATTGTACGCTATGCATTGGGAAATGGCCTGGGATGGACCATGGAACAGGTTGAAGCTGTAAAAGCACAAACGCAATGGGATCCTGAGAAATATCTAAACATATGGGTAGTAGATGACATTACCGGAGCCGCCGGTTATGCACAATTCCCTACAGATTCAGGACTTGAAGGGCTCGAAGAAGTAAATGTTCTTGTAACAGCTAATACTGACGGTGTAGCCCTGGGGCACAGCTATGTAGGATCTATAGAAAAATATCCTGATGGCGATTATAACGCCTACCGATACCTTGGCAGAAGTGCATCGCACGAAATAGGACACTTTTTTGGCTTAAGGCACATCTGGGGAGATGGTACAGATTGCACAGCGACAGATTATTGTACAGACACACCTCCTATGACCGGGCCTAACTATTATTGTGAGCCGGGGCTTGATAGCTGTACAGATGATGATGTCCCGGATATGATAGAAAATTACATGGGATATACTGACGACTACTGCTTAAATATTTTTACACTTAACCAAAAGGACAGAATGCAGGCTGTTTTAGCCAATTCGCCAAGAAGGCATTCTTTAATAACATCTGTAGGGTGTACACCCGGAATTGTTCCTGAAAACGACGGATCGCTGCAAATAAACCTTATTGAAACCGGATGCGGACAAAACACTATCGTTCCTGAATTAGTTCTTATTAATACAGGAAGTACAGAACTTACATCCTCTTCTATCACTTACAATGTAGACAATCAAGCTTCAGTTATATATAACTGGACAGGTACGCTGGCAACGGGCGCATCGGCCACAATAGCATTACCTGCAATAACATTAACTACCGGAAAACACATATTGAATGCTCAAATTGATACTGTTAATAATGTGGCAGATATCGCTCAGAATAACAGCACAAAATTTTCAACCTTTGATATTTCGGGATCGTATATTACAACCAACCTTAAAGTAACTATCCAGACAGATAATTTTGGTGATGAAACGCTATGGGCTATTATAAGAGATGGTGACGGAAATAACGTTATTGCCGGTAACTACAATATAAACAACATAGATGAGAGCGATTTCTATGATGATAATGAGCTATATGTTACAGACATTCCTGTATCTGTAAACGACTGTTACAATTTTATTATGCTTGATCTTGGAGCAGATGGAATGTGCTGTGAATCAGGCAATGGCTATTACAAAATAGAGACCGGTGAAGGTGTCTTAATAGCAGAGGGTGGTGACTTTGCGCAAAATGACAAAAAAATATTTGCCATAGATACTGTTCTTAGCAACCATACTGTAGCCAAAGCAGACACCATTATGCTTTACCCTAATCCTGCCAACAGTACTATTACTATAGCTACATACAGTGCAGGCTTACCTGAAAATTATACTGTATACAATAACCTTGGACAGGTAATGGACAGTGGCAAAATAGATTCGGCTTCACAAACAATTACCATAGCTAAACATGCAAATGGTGTATACTTTTTAAAACTCACAAAAGGCAGTAGCACAAAAACACTACAGTTTGTAAAATACTAAAGCATTAATTAATCCGAAAGCCTCCTTTTGGAAGCTTATTTTATTATTTTAACAGTTAGATTAATTTTAGTTTATCTTTTTTTAGTTTGTTTTGTAACAAAATAAGTCTTTATATGTCTTATCATTCAAATCAACATAGGAATCTTCTAAAAAACAAAAATGAAAAAAATTACTTTTAAGGCTTACCTGTTTGTTTTTGCCGGTATGTTTGCTGTTACTGCAAACGCCCAGCAAAAAACTGCGGGAATCAAAAAATTTGGCAGGATACTGCAGGTCACAGAAACTACACCATGTGGCACGACACAGTATGAGCAATTGCTTAAAAAAAGAAATCCTGCAAGAAAGAATAAGGAAGAGTTTGAACAATGGATTGCCCCTAAAGTTGCAGAAGCAAAATTAGCACGCCTGCAAAAAAGCGGTAATGCAATTGTAACTATACCTGTAGTCTTTCATATCATACATAATGGAAGCCCTGTAGGCACTGCCGAAAATATTGCAGATGGACAAGTTACATCGCAAATTGCCGTATTAAATGAGGATTTCCGACGATTAGAAGGCAGCAACGGATTCAACGAAAATCCAATAGGTGCTGATATGGAAATCAATTTTTGCCTTGCCCAGCAAAATCCTGACGGTATTTTATCAACAGGCATTATGCGTTACAACCTTGGCGACGGCGATGGCTGGAGTATGGAGGAAGTAGAGGTAGTAAAAGCACAAACCCAATGGAATCCTGAAAAATACCTGAATATTTGGGTTTTTGATGAGATATACGGTCTTGCCGGATATGCACAATTTCCTACAGAATCAGGACTGGATGGCATTGAAGGTGACGGACTACCAACAAATGCTAATACCGATGGTGTTGCACTTGGCCATATATACGTTGGTTCTAAAGAAAAATTTCCTGACGGAGAGTATGACAGCGCACGAGGCCTTGGAAGATCTGCATCTCATGAAGTGGGCCACTTTTTTGGTTTGAGACACATTTGGGGAGATGGAGAAGATTGTAGCGCTACTGACTATTGTGCAGATACACCTCCAATGATGGGGCCTAACTATGGCTGCGAGATTGGTCTTGATACATGTACAGATGATGATCAGCTGGATATGATAGAAAATTACATGGCCTATACTGACGATGCGTGCGTTAATCTTTTTACGCAAAATCAAAAAGACAGAATGCAGGCTGTACTGGAAAATTCACCAAGAAGGCATTCTTTAATAACGTCTGTAGGGTGTACACCCGGAATTGTTCTTGAAAATGACGGATCATTACAGATAAATAGTATTGAATTAGAGTGTGGACAGACGACTATTGAACCTGAACTGGTTCTTACAAACTCAGGCACTGCTACATTAACAAGCGCTGCTATATCATACAACATAGATAACGGTACAAGTATGGTTTACAACTGGACGGGATCTCTTGCAGCCAATGCATCAGCAATCATTCAATTACCACAGGAAACTGTTACTTCAGGTCAGCATAGCATAAATGCGAGCATTGATACAGTAAATAATACGGCAGATCTTGCACCAACTAACAGCACCAAGTCATTAACTTTTGATATCTCTGCTTTGTTTACAACGAGCAGTATTAAAGTAACCATACAAACAGATGACTTTGGCGATGAAACGCTATGGGCTATTGGAAGAGAAGGTAATGAAGACGAAGTCATTGCCGGAAACCTTAATATTGAAAACATAAACCAGAGTGATTTCTACGAAAGCAATCAGGAGTATGTAATAAATGTACCGTTAAGCGTTGACGACTGTTATGCCTTTATCATAATTGACCTTCAGGGAGATGGAATTTGCTGTGCAAACGGTAATGGATATTATAAGATAGAAACAAATGAAGGTGTTGTTATTGCAGAAGGTGGCGAATTTACACAAGCAGACCAGGTAATGTTTGGTATTGATGCAGTTATGGATACACATAAGGTAACCAAGGCTGCAAATAACGTAAGCCTTTACCCTAACCCGGCACATACAGTTCTTAACATTGCTGTTACAGATGCTTCGGATATTCCGGACGGCTACACTGTTTACAATAGCCTTGGACAAGTAATGGATAATGGAGCTATAAATTCAACACTACAAACACTTGATATTGCTAAATATGCTAATGGTGTTTACTTTGTAAAACTTGCCAAAGGTAACAGTACAAAAACGCTACAGTTTGTAAAATACTAAAACACTAAGTTTACTTAAAGCCTCCCAATCGGGAGGCTTTTTTAGTTACAACCAGGTTTACCGCAACAAAAAGTACATTCACCTCATTTCTTATAGTACAGCCTTTTTTCTCAGTAGTTTTGATGTATCATGCATTTATCAAACAAAATTCCGGGTTATATTTTATACATTATGGGTAGCTTACTTTTTATAAGCATCCCTATATTTTCTTCTCCCGACTTTAATACACCTGCCCACCTGTTTGATATTGCCCCTTTTCAAAGGGTATTTTTAAGCTATATCCTGCTTTTGCTATTTTTTTATCTGAACATTTTGTACTTACTACCTAAGCTATATTTTACAAAAAAACGCTTGTTTTTCTTTTGTATAGTTATCATTAGTTATATTATTATAGCTTTTTTACCTTCTGTTATTATAAGTAATTGCATACCGTATTCAAATCCTGATCTACTACCTGTAGGGCCTTCCGGAAATTATCCCCTTCCAGATGTACTGCCTGTAGGAGAAAACAGTTCGCTTTTTAATTTTTTACTTGTATTGGCATTAGGTTATTTATTAAAAACAAATCAGCATCTATCGTACATACAAAGTGAAAAGCTAAAAACCGAAGTATCTTACCTTAGAGCACAAATAAACCCGCATTTTTTATTCAATACTTTAAATAGCCTGTATGCACTTACACTTGAAAAGTCTGATGCTGCGCCGGAAGCGGTTTTAAAACTTTCTCACATGATGCGCTACATTGCCAGCGAAAGCAGTCGTGATAATGTTTCATTGGAAAAAGAGATAGAATACATACAGGATTATATCAGCCTTCAGGAGTTAAGAATGGATAATACAACCTCCTTTTCTTTTATAGTGACAGGAAGCCCGTTTGGCAAAACTATATCTCCTCTCTTACTTATTCCTTTTATTGAAAACGCATTTAAATATGGCATAAACCCTGAAGAAAAGTCTCAAATAGTTATAAGCATCGATATCACATCAAAAAACATCCTGATGAATGTTGAAAACAATAAGGTAAACGTACAGCTGGCCTCAAAAGAAAAAAGTGAGCACGGCGTTAAAAATACGCGTCAACGATTAGAATACCTATATCCGGGTAAACATAAATTGCTTATCTTTGATAACCCCCACACCTTTACCGTTAACCTTTCAATTAATCTGGTATGATAAAGGCTATAGCCATAGACGACGAACCACTCGCCCTGAAAATTATTGAACATTTTTGCAGGCTGACTGATGGGATTGAACTTGAAAAAACCTTCACAAAAACAGATGAAGCACTGCGTCATTTAAAGAAGTACCCTGTTGACCTGCTTTTTCTCGACATACAGATGCCCGGTAAAAACGGAATTGATTTTTACAAACAACTGGATTCTGATGTAATGGTAATTTTTACCACCGCCTATAGCGAATATGCTGTTGAAGGATTTAACATGAAAGCTCTTGATTATTTGCTAAAGCCGTTTTCGCAGGAGCGCTTTACCGAAGCTGTAGAAAGGGCAAAGAAAGAGTTGCTCAGCAGAAATCATACTATAAGCCACAACCATTTTGTAATCAGGGCCGATTATAAGCTGCACCGTATAGAATTTGACGATATAATGCTTATAGAAGGGCTTGATGATTACATTAAAATACATCTTAAAAACAAAACCTCTATAACAGCAAGGCTTTCAATGAAAGCTACATTAGAAAAATTGCCTCCTTCGCTATTTATAAGGGTGCACAGGTCGTATATAATCCCTATAAAAAAGGTTAAAAGCCTATACAATAAAACGATACAGATTGAGGAATTTGTAATCCCAATAGGTGATACTTATAAGGAAGAGATAAATAAGCACTTTTAACAAGTTTAACTTACTAACGATTTCGTTACGGTTTTATTAGAAAAAAACCTTACATATTAACATATTTTTAATATTATTATTCTTTTCTTTTTACAATAAACAGAAAATGAATAAATTGCAGAAAAATAACGCTAAGAAAAATGAAAAAAATTATTACCCTTAAAGGCTTTGCTTTAGCAATGCTTTTAGCTACTGCATTTGCCTCAAATGCGCAGGAGCACCCAAAAAAATTTGGTAAGTTTACCTTAATTCCTGATAGCGATGGTATAGTACACTGTGCATCTACAGAATATCAGTTGATGAAACAGGGAAACAATCTTAAAATTGCTAAAGACGCTCAGTTTGAATCCTGGATGTCTAAAAAACTTACAGAAAGAAAACTTCAAAAGTCAGGAAATACAATAGTTACAATTCCTGTTGTTGTACACGTTATACATTATGGCTCAGGTGCCATTGGTTCCGGCCAAAATCTTTCATTGGCACAAATACAATCTCAGATTGATGTGTTAAACGAAGATTACAGAAAAGCAGCCGATACAAATGGTGACGACCTTACAGGTTTTGGTGTAGATACAATGATTCAATTTTGCCTTGCCAGCGTAGATCCTGATAATAATACTACCAACGGCGTAACAAGATATCAAAGCGATGTTCAGTCATACACATCAATGGATGAAATTGAGGTACTAAAATTTTCTACAATATGGGATCCTGAAAAATATTTAAACTTATGGACAGTAGCAATGAGTGGCGATATAGAGGACCTTTTGGGATATGCCCAATTTCCTGATTATAATATCCCCGGCCTTCAGGAACCAGAACAAAACTCAGATCCGGATACAGATGGCGTAGTTATTAACTATAAAAATTTTGGAAGTAAAGAAAAAGTGCCTAATGCTAATTTAGGAACTAATTATAACTTGGGAAGGACAGCTACTCATGAAATTGGCCATTTTTTAGGTCTAAGACATATATGGGGCGATGAAACTAACTGTCAGGGAACTGACTATTGTGCAGATACACCTAAACAAGGTAATCAAAGCTTTGCCTGCCCTGAAGGAGCAGACACATGTCCTGATGATTCTCCCGATTTATATCAAGATTATATGGATTACTCTTATGACTCTTGTATGAGTGTTTTTACACAGGATCAGTCAAACAGAATGAGAGTTATTCTTGAAAATGCTCCAAGAAGAGCTTCATTGATTGCTAATGCTGCTACAGCTTGTTCAGGTTTAGTTGGAACACAAGATATGCAATTACTACAAGGTATGAAAGTATATCCTAACCCTACACAAAATGTGTTAAACATTACTGTAGATAATGGCGACTTACCTGATGATTATGTAATATACAACAGCATTGGTCAACTTATTGCAAATGCAAAAGTAAGTACGGAAGCTAACCTTACTATAGATACATCTACTTATAGCAATGGTATGTACTTTATTAAAATAAACAAAGGAAACGAGTCTAAAACCATCAAATTCATCAAAAACTAAATTTGATATAGTTATAATAAAAAGGCGTCCTGAAATTCAGGACGCCTTTTTTAATTTCGTCTTCCATATAAAACCATCAAGAAGATAATGGGTAAACTGAGGAACTACAAGCAATGGAACTAATATAAAATGCCAGTCATCAAATACACCTGCTTTAGTTATGGTAAACTGCTCATTCCAAACTGTTATTTCCCACAAATACTCCTCAAAAAATGCAAGGCCAATAAGAATGCCTATATATATTAATATTCCTTTATATGTATTTAGATAATAATAAAAACCTCCTGAACCCACCTGAGGCTGTTTAATTTCTTTAAGATAGATTAACGCCATGTACGGAATTCCATGTGATACTATGTTCAGCATGGTAAAAATAAGATCATTATTATAGTACACTATTCCAAAATACCAAGAAAGTCCTGTGCCAACCACTATCGCATTTTTAGGAATATTAAACTTACCTGTCCTTATATATAAGTAAGTTACTTTTATAGCATATAGCCCTAATATAGTGTAATACACATATCCTGCAAACAGCAGTAATATATTATTATGATAGGTAAAGAATTCATCAGGCATAAACCATGTAAAATTGCGGGGAGAACTCATAAACCAATACAGCATTGGATAACCGGTAGCTGTATATATTATGATATTATCTGTAACAACCGAAAAACGGGTTTTAAGCTCATGCCTTGAATATAAACGCATAAAACCATATTGCTGACGTATAAAATGGAAGACAGCTATATAGGCTAGTGTTACCCAAAAGACCCTGCTTCCAAACATGAAAAGGATCATTCCTATGCCAAAACATAGTATTGGCAAAGCTATAAGCATTTTTTTTTGCTCCTGAAAAGTCTTTGATACAAAGTAGGTTTTAAAAAGTGTAGCATAAACATGGGCAACATCAATAAATACCACAAAAAACAGCCAGGTATAAAAAGAATATTCCTTTTCCAGTGTTTGCAACCATCCCTGGCAAAAAAATACTATTGCCAATATTATAAAAGGCGGCGATAATATAAATAAGCTATCGGTTTTAGCCTTATGTATCCAGGGTTGTTTCATAAAGCATTTGGTTTACAGCAGCTATTCCCTGATGGAACGCTTCTTCAAATATAGATATTCCTGAAAGATCACTATGTGCAAAATATATACTCCTATCAATGTTTTGCATGGCCTGAGATTTAGCAGCTCCAAAAATAAAACCCGGAATAGGACTTATCATGCCATGCCCCAGGATGTGTATATTTATTTCTTCAACATAACTTTCTATATCGGGATGTGCAATTTTAAGATCAGATAATACAAATTCTTTCCAATATCCTTTTGACTTTTGATAAACCGCTTTCCTTGTTTTTTTAGAATCTGAAGATGAAAAGCTATGATAATAAGTAATCACCGTTTTTTCCTGAAGCTGTTTTAGCGACTGATGCTGATCATAAATATAACCGAGTCCCTGTCCTTTAAAAATTACATTATCCCAGCTTAAAGGCTGACTAAAATCAGCGGGAAGATCGCTTAATGTAAGTGTTGCCAAAAGCCAAGGCGCATAAGTAAATTTTTTAACCAATAACTTCCTTTCAGGCATAAGGTATCCATTTACAAACTGTGGTGTTGCAAGTATTACTTTTTGGGCAATAATTGATACTGTTTCCTTTTTCTCTGCGTTAAAAGCCTTTATTTCTACACTACCGTTGTTAATTGCAATGTCAAAAACAATATGATTAACCAGTGTTTTATCAGTAGAATATTTCTTTAAATGAGTAGCCAGTCTTGAGTTACCTTCAGGCCATGTAAGCACATTTTCTTTGTAAGTATCGCCTGAATTATGTTTCCTGGCTGCAAAATAATGCACACCTGCCCAAGCCGATACATGGGCGATACCTAACCCAAAATCGTCTCTGCAACAGTAATCAATATATTCAAGAATTTCAACAGATGTAAAATTATTAGCAGCCATCCAATGCTGCATGGTTATAAAATCCAGTTCTTTATACTTATCATCAGAAGAAACAAATGACAACGGAATATCAAAATGATATTTCCCGTCAGCCCCTTTGGCAAGCCTGAAATCTTCCATCATGTCAAAGAAGCGGCTTAATTCTTCATTGACATGTGCACTTATCCCGAATTTTGGTACCAATCCTTCCTGCCATGTATTTTTGTAAAAAAGTCGTTCCTGAGGTGAAAAAGTAAGTTGTTGCTCATCAAAAATAGGATAACCGTGTGTATCATATCCTGTAATTATTTTTTCCTCTTCTAAAAAATTAAGCAATTCTTTATCGTGAAAATTAGGCAGCGGCAGGTAATGGGCGCCCAAGGGATATTTTGAATATTTGTTTTGCCCCGAAGATGAATTCCCTCCGGCATGATTTTCAAGTTCTATTACTATAAAATTTGTAATACCGCGTTTAGTTAGTTGACGTGCGGCACTTAAACCGGCTATTCCGCCTCCTACTATCACATATGGCACTTTTAATTCTCCCGATGGTTTAGGAAAATCTTTAGCCCAAAGCCTGTGCCCCAAAATATAGCTTGTACCTGTTAACTTAACCAATAGCTGTACTGCTTTTTGCTTACACGCCTGCACCAGCGGAGCTAATAAAATAGCTGCTGCAATACCTTTTAAAAAAGTACGCCTGCTATTATAGCTTTCCCCATTCTTCATCAAAGTAACGTACTAGTATTTGGTTATCCAGCCTGTTAATTTCAATATCATTTGCAACCATATCTTTAGAAAAAATATTGAGCCTGCTATAACGGTAGTCATAAAAACGGAGCTTGTTTACCTTACGCCTTACCAGATTAAAATCTGTTGCAGGATTATTAGATGCAATGGTATAGCCCCATTCTCCAAAAGAAGGAACGTAGGCATGGTAAGCATCAGCTTTAGGAAGTATCTGCGCAGCCGTTTTATTTATGCACCAAAATGATTTAGGAGCAAAATATGGCGACGTTGTTTGTATTGTAACAATGGCATTAGGTGTTAATATACCTTGTAATGTCCTGTAAAAATTGAGCGAATAAAGTTTCCCCAAGCTATAGTTTGAAGGGTCGGGAAAATCAATAATAACCACATCATACTGTTTTTTACATTCTTTTGCCCAAATATAGGCATCGCTGTTTATAACTGTTACTTTAGGATTGGTTAATGAATTTTGGTTAAAACCGGTAAGCACTTTATTGGTTTGAAACAACTTTGTCATTCCTGCATCAAGGTCTACCAGAGTTACACTTTTCACCTCTTTATATCTAAGTATCTCACGCACGGCAAGCCCGTCTCCTCCCCCCAATACAAGTACATTCTCTACCTTTTTTGCCATAGACATAGCCGGATGAACTAACGCTTCATGATATCGGTACTCATCTTTAGAGCTAAACTGAAGGTTGTTATTTAAATAAAGCCTGTAATCGCTTTTATTATGTGTAAGCACAATGCGTTGGTAAGGTGTAGCATGCGTATAAATAATATTTTCACCATATAATTTTGATTCAGAATATGATAATATCTGTTCTGAAAATATGAATACCACTACTAATATTACGAAAGAAAGTATAGCCTTAGCCCTAAGGATGCTCTGTTTTTTAAGCTCCTTTTTAAGCACTACGCACAGCACAATGGCTATACTAAGGTTAATCATACCAAAGAAAAGCGATGTTCTCATGATACCCAACTGCGGAACCAATACTAACGGGAATAATATTGAAGCAAGGAGCGCGCCTATATAATCGAACGTAAAAACATTAGACACCAAGTCTCTAAATTTTACCCTGTCTTTAAGAATATTCATAAGCAGGGGAATTTCAAGCCCTACAAGGCACCCGGTAATAAACACCAATAAATACAGGATGAACTGAAAGTAATAAACACTTTCAAAAAGCACAAACAGCACTACAGAACTTAGCCCGCCAATAAGGCCAACTAATATTTCTATCTCAACAAAAGTGTTGAGAAGATTTTTTGTAATAAATTTTGAGAAATAAGAGCCCACCCCCATAGAAAAGAGATACACACCTATTATAAACGAAAACTGCTTTACAGAATCGCCAAGCAGGTAGCTGGCAAGCGTGCCTGCAACAAGCTCATAAACCAATCCGCAGGTAGCGATAGTGAAAACAGCAAGCAGAAGCAGTACTTCAAACTTAAGTAACTTTTTAACCATGTATCGCGCCACTAATTATAATAGATATGCCTATTATAAATGCGGCAAAAACAATTGCCAAAGCTACGTTTTTGTTCTCTACTATTTCTTTCCAGGTATTTTCCGGAGTTAGTTTTTCTACTATAAAGTATGCAACAATAAGTATTGCAAGACCTAAAAATGAAAACAGTACCGAACTTAATACCGGCCTTAATAAATATTCCATAGTATATATTTTTATTATTTATGATAAAACCTGTTAACTCCTACCCGGCTACCAGATGCCGCAGACGGCCTATATTTTTCTGTTGTTTCGCAATCGCACATTCTGTTACCTGAAAAAGTAAACTGAAGGTACACCAGATAAAAGAAGATACCTATAGCAAATGCTATATAATTCTGCTTTACAAAGTTTATTATACTTTCTTTGTTCATATTATTCTCCATATGGCGAGTAGTCGCTTTCTGCCCAGCGCCTCTGTTCAAAATATAGACCTAAATAATAACAGACTATAGTAATAACTGCCATAAGTATTATAGGTATTACCATATTCCACATTGATGGGGTGTTCCATTCTGCCTTTACAGATAAATTATTATTTGTTACATCTTCAGGTGGCTTTTGTGGCGTTACTACCAAATGATAAGTACCCGCATTGACACCACACAGATTAAAATTTTCATCATTGCTTCCTTCGCTCCAGTTCTCACCACCTTCATAACCGTGATAATACTCTATATCTTTACTTGCATATTCCTCATCACTTGTTTTTTCATTAATCAGGGCTACCTGAACAGAAGCCCACGAATTGTCTACATTGGAACTAACCAATATTGTAAGCGGTGCAGAGCCTCCCTGTAATGTAAATGGCTTGCTCACATAATCTTTACCGCCATAATCGTTAAATGAAAGTGTTTCATTTAAAACCACTGTACTTTGCCTGCCGGAGTAAATAAACAAATGACTGGTAAGTATGAGTACCGCAAAAACACAAAAGGTAATTGCCATGTACCTTACATTAACCGCAAAAGGCTGCACGATACCCACGCCTGAACGGTATGGCATAGATTTAACCCCAAAAGCACGCTTTATTTGTCCCTTAGAGATATGCTCTCCAAAATAGGACGACTCATTCTTATCTATCTCAATAGAAAACATATAAGGAGGGTCAATATACTCTATCATTTTTATCCGCCCATTAGGAAGGTCATAACTAAAAAATCCCTGTGCACTTACAATAGTGGTATTAGCATGGTCATAAATATCCATGCGTATATCTTTGTACACTAATGTTTGCGGATAATCGCTAACATCATAACGGTCTTCAACCTCCTCAAGCAATATCCAGTGCCCATCGGTTTCCGAAAGATAAAGCCAGTCGTTGTTTGCAGAAGTAAGTATATATTCTGTCCAGAAATAAATAGGATCTACTTTTTTGATAATAACACCTGTTACCGTATAGTCTTTACCTTTAAGAATACCCTTTTGCCCAATAGATAAGGTTGATGGAGGACGTTTATTAGTCAGATCATCAACTATTGCACCTTGCGGCACATCTTTATATGATATAACCTTTTTACAATTGGGGCAGCCAAAGTTGATCACTTTAAAATCTACACCTTTTGCCTCAGTAACTGTACTGCATTTAATACACTTTATCTGCATGCCTATCGGTTAATTTCAAAATCGTTTAACACTTCAGCTTCAAAATAGTTTATGTAGTCTGCGGCTACATCTTTTACCTTAGAGCTATTGTCTCTAAGGTAATTGCAAAGGTAAATATCTATCGTAAGCTGAGAAAATTCGGGCCAGGTATGTATGCATATGTGCGATTCTTTAAGGCATACCGCAGCAGTATAGCTGCCATTATCAAAAACATGGGCAGAAAACCCAACTTTTTCCAAATTGTATTTATCGAGAATTGTAGAAGTAACAGCTTCAAAACCGGTAAGCTCTGTAAGCTTCGGAAGATTTATTACCCGAAGTGTGAGCAATTTATGAAGCCCTGGTGAGTAGTTGTTTATATCCATCGGCATTAATCATCTTTATGCCTTCAAAGATATTTTTATTTCTGAAAATTGCAAAAAAATTCTTAAAAAAAGCGTTTCCAAATGGAAACGCTTAGTATTATTCAGGAGCAAGCTCTATTTCTAAACCTTCAAGTTCGGGCAATATAGCTATCTGGCAGCCCAGCCTGCTGTTTGGTTTTACATTAAAAGCCTCGCTAAGCATAGCATCTTCGTCGGGGCCCATTTCAGGAAGTTCTACATCGTTAAGTACATAACATTGGCACGATGCACACATTGCCATACCTCCGCAAACACCAATGGTCCCTTCAGGAGCAAGTTCATAAGCCCTACAAAGTTCCATGATATTCATAGACATATCTGTAGGTGCCTGTACTTCGTGTGTTATCCCTTCACGATCGGTTATTTTTATTGTAATGTCCATTCTTTAGTTAAGAGTTTACGGTTTTCAGTTAACAGTCTGCTGACTTTATGACTTTAGACCTTTGACTTTACTATTCTATCGCTTTAACAACTTGTTTCTCGGCCTCTTTACGTGTACCGTCAAACCCGTCTACACCGCTTACCGTAGTATATTTAAGCACATATTTTTTACCCGGATTCAGTTTATTGAAAACACTCTGGCACATTAATGTAGCCTCGTGGAAACCACAAAGGATAAGCTTTAATTTTCCCGGATAGATATTTATATCACCAATAGCATAAATGCCTTCAATATTAGTTTGATAATCCAGGGCATTGTTTACTTTAATGGCATTTTTCTCAATTTCCAGACCCCAGTTTGCAATAGCACCAAGTTTAGGTGTAAGGCCAAATAACGGAATAAAATAATCTGTTTCAAGGCGTTGGTGTGCACCATCAATTTCAACATCAAGAGCCTCCACTTTTTCGGCACCGTGAATTCCTATTACCTCTGCAGGTGTTACAAGATGAATTTTTCCGGCTTTTTTAAGTTCCTGTACTTTTTCTACAGAATCTAATGCTCCCCTAAATTCATTCCTCCTGTGAATAAGCGTTACATGCGATGCAACATCAGCAAGGAAAACACTCCAGTCAAGAGCAGAATCACCGCCACCGGCAATAACAATTCGCTTATCGCGGAAAAGTTCAGGATCTTTTACAAAATATTCAACCCCTTTGTCTTCGTAGAATTCAATATCTTCTATAAGCGGCTTACGCGGCTCAAAACTACCAAGTCCACCTGCTATAGCTATTGCTTTCGCATGATGTTCTGTACCTTTATTAGTTGTAACGATAAATGTGCCGTCTTCAAGCTTTTGTATTGTCTCTGCTTTTTCGTTCAGGGTAAAACCGGGTTCAAATTGTTTTATCTGTTCCATCAGGTTGTCTACCAGGTCTCCCGCAAGTACCGATGGATATCCCGGGATATCAAAGATGGGCTTTTTAGGATAAAGCTCTGACAACTGGCCTCCCGGCTGTGGCAAAGCATCTATAATGTGACATTTTAGTTTTAGAAGTCCTGCTTCAAATACGGCAAAAAGACCCGTAGGCCCCGCGCCTATAATAAGTATATCGGTTGTAATCATTGTGAGATAATAAGATAAACAGTTTTAAAGACACAAAGTTCCTTAAAACTGTTTTTACTATTTATGATAATTATCAGCTAATATCTTAGCTGTGTGCAAAACAGTTTAGGCTACGTTTACTACGGTTTCTATCTGTGGCACATATTTTTTTATTGTGGTCTCTACACCGGCTTTAAGCGTCATCTGGTTCACGCTGCAACCTACACAAGCACCTTCAAGGCGCACTTTTACATGCTTATCCTCGTCTATGCTTATAAGTGTAATATTACCACCATCTGACTCAAGAAAAGGACGAATTTCGTCAAGTGCCCTTTCCACATTAAGTGTAATTTCTTCTGTAGTCATTTTTAATTCTTTTTAACAGCCGAACATCCGGCCATTGTAGTTATTTTAATTGCCTCTGTAGCCGGAAGGTTTTCATTCCTGTTTACCGTTTCCTGCACTACGTTACGGGCAAGCTCTTCAAAAGCAGCTTCAAGCGGAGTACCTGTCTGCAATGCAGCCGGGCGTCCATAATCTCCGGCTTCGCGTATGCTTTGTACAAGAGGAATTTCGCCTAAAAACGGCACATCAAGATCTTCGGCAAGGTTACGAGCACCCTCTTTACCAAAAATGTAATATTTATTATCCGGAAGTTCATCCGGAGTAAAGTAAGCCATGTTCTCTATGATACCCAGTACAGGAACATTTATAGTTTCCTGCTGGAACATTGCTACACCCTTTTTAGCATCGGCAAGTGCCACAGCCTGTGGTGTACTTACTACAACAGCACCTGTAATAGGCAGCGACTGCATTATGGAAAGGTGAATATCTCCTGTTCCCGGAGGAAGGTCAAGCAACATAAAATCCAAATCGCCCCAATCTGCATCAAAAATCATTTGATTTAATGCTTTAGATGCCATAGGACCACGCCAGATAACAGCCTGCTCAGGACTTGTAAAGAAACCTATAGAAAGGATCTCTACACCGTAGCTGCTAATAGGTTTCATTTTAGATTTGCCGTCTATTTGTACAGATATAGGGCGCTCGCGCTCTACATCAAACATAATAGGCATAGAAGGCCCGTAAATATCGGCATCAAGAACGCCTACTTTAAAGCCCATTTTAGCAAGTGTAACAGCAAGGTTTGCTGTAACGGTAGATTTACCAACACCACCTTTACCCGATGATACAGCAATAATATTGCTTATACCCGGTATGGCTTTACCTTTTATTTCTGCCTTTTCCGGTGTTTCAACTTTTACGTTTACTTTTACCTTAGCGTCGGCATATACTTTTTCCTGGATTGTTTTAACGATATCGGCTTCTGCCCTTTTTCGGATGTGCATGGCCGGAGTGCTCATTACAAGTTCTACCACCACTTCATCACCAAACGTAAGTACGTTTTTTACAGCACCACTTTCTACCATGTTTTGCCCTTCTCCGGCAAGTGTTATAGTTTCAAGCGCACTTAGTATCTCTTTTCTATCTAACTTCATGATTTATATTAATCTAACAGTCACTTATTAAGACTGATTTCAAATTACAAAGATAGTATGAAAAGTTTAGATGGTAAAGTTTTATAGACGCATACTTTTCATCAAAACAGGTATAAAATTATTTATACCGAAAAAGAATACTAATTGAGACGGATTTTTTTATACAAATAGCTGTAATTGGTTTTAGCCACTGTATCGTTCTGCTTTTTTTCGAAATCATCTCCGTTCAATGCTTTTATTAAAATTGTATTATTTCCCTTCCATCGTATCTCCCTGGGTATGTAATCGTAAGTCTCCCCGTGCAACCTTACCAGTCCATTCTGTGTTATGTCATAAATTTCAACATCTGCACTCAATAAATACTTACGTTCATTATAAGGGCTAACATAACAGGAAATCATTTTTTTAGCATCGGGAGAAAAATTAGGTAACCCATTAATCGTATCCGTTTTTGCCGTTGTATTATCTATCAAAAAATAATTATCACCTTCATAATACTGACCATATAATAAATGTTTATTTATCTTTTTGCTGTATCCAAGATCAGTATAAATAATCTCGTCTTCATCATAATAACCTTTTTGAATAGCCGGATTGATGTTTTTAAAAGTGAGCCTTTTCTTTTGAGTATTAATTACTACAAACGGCTTATTTAATGTATCACGCCCGGGCGAATCTTCTTTAAATCCGTCTAACAGAGGAGTTTCAACCCCACTTTCAAACTCTGCGGCACTACTTTCTTCAACTATTACAATAAAAGCTGGGGTAACGGAATCTTTAAGGATAGCTTTTGATGTAACATTTTGCTCTACAGCAACATCCTTTTTGCAGCTTACCAGCAGCATTAAAAACAAAAAAAGTGACAGTAGCTTTTTCATAAACTTTATATATTTATATAGCATCCAGCTCCTTTGCCGGATCCCAAAAGTATTTATCAAATTTCACGACCTTGTTTTCTTTTACTTTTATGCCTTCGCTTTCAAGCAATTGCTGCATCAGGTTAGTACCTTCAAAATGATGCTTACCGGACAATAACCCAACGCGATTTACCACACGATGTGCAGGGATATCGTCTCTTCCGCCGCAGGCATTCATAGCCCAGCCTACCATTCTTGCAGAGCGTGCTGCTCCAAGAAATTTTGCAATAGCGCCATAGCTCGTTACCCTGCCATGAGGAACAAGCCTTACTACATCATACACCCTTTCAAAAAAATTATCTTTGTCAGGCATAGCAAAAGTTTAGTGGTTTCGGAATATTTTTATCAGTGTAACTATAGAAATAAGCCCTGTTACAGAACCTAACAGGTAGTTGATATTCTGCATGAAAAAATCGGTTTTATGCTCAATTTTCTTGAAGAATACTATATACAGGTAAAATACAGAGAATGACCCCACTACTACGCCCATAACAAACAAAAATACAAATAGTGGCGTAAAGTAAAAATACCCGTTTGATGAAAGCGAAATGCTTACAAATACATAATACGGTATCGGGAAAAAATTAAGTGCAGACAGTAATGCCCCTAAAAAATAATTACCCGTATAACTGTGCTGTTTTATAAGATCCTTGTTTGCCTTTGGTTTCTTTTTCTTGGCTATAAACAAAAAGAAAATGGTAAGTGCCGAAAAAATAATCAGTCCGGTTTCTTCCAGCATGTATATAATATCGGGCCTGCTGTTTATAAATTTAGCAAACGACACCGCAATATACGTTTGAAAAAACACTATTGTTGTAGCGCCCAACGCAAACACAACAGCCCTCCTTCTGCCTTCTTTAATGGCTATTTTAGCCGCCGTCATATTAATTAGCCCCGGCAGCATGATGCCGGCAGCAGAAATGACAATCCCTAATAGCAGAGGAAGGATAATCTCCATATATTATTTTATTTTAAACCTTATGTAGGTTATAGCCTTATTTTGTTCAAGGTACTGCTGCTCATAAAATGTTTGTATTGCCGTAACCACCTCAGGCGCACCTTCGTTACGGTATACGTTATGATTAGCATACACTACTTCATGGCCTTCACCATGCAGCAGGCCAAGGGTATAGCCATGCATAAATTCGCTATCAGTCTTAAGATTCATAAAACCATCCGGCTTAAGTATCTTTTTATAACGCTGAAGGAACTCTGTATTGGTAAGCCTGTGTTTAGTACGCTTGTATTTAATCTGGGGATCAGGAAAAGTTATCCATATTTCAGATACTTCGCCTTCTGCAAAAAAGTGTTCTATAAGCTCAATCTGAGTGCGTATAAATGCCACATTGTTAAGTCCGCCTTCAACAGCAGTTTTTGCACCACGCCAAAAACGGGCGCCTTTAATATCTATCCCTATAAAGTTGCTATCCGGGTAACGCTCTGCCAGCCCTACCGAATATTCTCCTTTACCGCAGCCAAGCTCCAGTACTATTGGGTTATCATTCTTAAAAAATTCATTCCATTTGCCTTTTAACGCAAAATTACCTGCCACAGCTTCCTCTCTTGTAGGCTGCATTACGTTGTCAAATGTTTCGTTTTCCCTAAACCTCTTTAGTTTGTTCTTGCTTCCCACTTCTTAATTTAAATTTTTGGTAAAATTAGGGAAATATACGACAATGGAAATAATTTTAGATTGCACTTATTAAATAGTTATTAAAAAACACGACTTTGCCTGACCCTAAAAGAATTCTTGTTGCCCCTCTAAATTGGGGGCTTGGCCATGCCACACGCTGTATACCCGTTATTGATGCTCTTGAAAACCACGGATACGAACCTATAATTGCTTCAGACGGTATTGCCCTGGCATTCCTTAAAAAAGAATTTCCGCATTTAACTGCGCTCGAACTTCCTGCTTATCATATTGAGTATACCAAAAAAGGAATGTTCTTTAAGTTAAAGGTTTTTAGATTGCTCCCGCGAATGTTAAGAGCTGTACGCGAAGAAAAACGGGTGGTACGCCAAATTATAAAGGATCATAATATTGAAGGTATAATATCTGACAACAGGCTTGGCGCACGTTCTAAGTCTATACCCTGCGCTTTTATAACCCATCAGCTTAATGTGCTTACCGGAACCACCACATTTATAACCACACCATTGCACCAGCGGTTTATTAAAAAATATAACGAATGCTGGATTCCCGATATTGAACATGCCCCAAATCTCTCGGGTAAGCTGGGTCATAGCTACGAAAGCTTTCTTAAGCTACGATACATCGGCCCGTTGAGCAGGTTATACAAAAAACCCGTAGCCAAAAAGTATGACCTTATGGTTATTCTTTCGGGTACTGAGCCACAACGCACCCAACTGGAGCAGAAACTAAGGCAGGAATTATTGCACTTTAACGGAAAAGTATTGTTTGTAAGAGGTGTTATTGAACAGGAGGCCGAAGTTACAGAAGAAGGGAATATTACTTTTTACAACTATATGAACAGTGCTGCGCTGGAACAGGCCTTTAATGAAAGTGAAATGGTATTGTGCCGATCGGGGTACAGCACCATAATGGATTTGGCTCAAATGGGTAAAAAAGCATTTTTTATCCCTACTCCGGGACGTTATGAACAGGAATACCTTGCCAAAAAGCTTAAAAAATCAGGACTGGTGCCGTATGCCACCCAAAATGATTTTAAGATAAGCGACCTGCAAAAAGCAAATCACTATAAAGGATTAAAAAATATAGCAGGGGATATGAAATGGAAAGACCTATTTTGTCTTTTCGAGTGTAAATGAGAATTCTGATCCTTCGCCGAATTTACTTTCTACATACATCTTTTCGTCGTGCGCCTCGATAATATGTTTTACAATAGCAAGCCCAAGCCCTGAGCCACCCTCGGTGCGGGCTCCGCTCTTGTCTACACGGAAGAAACGCTCAAAAAGACGCGGAATATTCTTTTTCTCTATTCCTTCTCCATTGTCTCTTACGCGCACAATTATTTTGTTATTTACAAGGTCTTCAATACCTATTTCGGTAGTACCGTTCTCTTTTCCGTATTTAATAGAGTTGACCACAAGATTGGTTACCACCTGCTGTATTTTTTCCTGATCGCCATACACCATTATAGGCCTGATATATTTCATATCAAACATAAGCATGATGCCTTTTTTATCGGCTTTCATTTCTAGCAGATCAAATACATTTTGTACAAGCTCAACAATATTAAATTTGGTAAAATTAAGGTTCAGGTCTCCTACTTCCATCTTCGTGATCATATCAAGATCCTGAACAATGTAGATAAGTCTTTCTACCCCTTTTTCGGCACGCTGAAGGTATTTTTTGCGAAGCTCCTTATCGTTCATTGCACCGTCTAACAGGGTTAATATATAACCCTGAACGGTAAACAATGGTGTTTTTAATTCATGTGATACATTACCTAAGAACTCCCTACGGTATTCTTCGCGAATTTTAAGTGTCTCGATCTCTATCTTCTTATCCTTTGCAAATTTTTCAACTTCGCGGGTAAGGGTAGCCATATCTGTAGTGATGGACTTATTCCTAAAGGTACTGGATTCGAGCAACGATACATCGTCATATATCTTTTTTACCCTTCGGTAAATAAAGCGCTCTACCCTGTACTGAAGCACAAAGAAAGAAAATATGAATAATGCGATAGAGAATATTACAACAAAATTCCAGTTTAAGATAAGGAAATAATGCAACATAACCGCCAGGAAGGCGGTTGAGAATAATGAAATATAAAGCGCCGATTTTACGGCAAACCTGTATGTTTTTTTAAAATTTATTGCCACTAAACTTCGAGCTTATAGCCCACTCCTTTAATCGTTTTAAATAATTCGTCTCCAATTTTTTCACGAAGCTTTCTAATGTGCACATCTATAGTCCTGCCACCTACAACTACCTCGTTACCCCAAACCTTGTCAAGAATTTCTTCTCTCTTGAATACTTTACCCGGTTTAGAAGCTAGCAGGTAGAAAAGTTCAAATTCTTTACGCGGAAGCACGATTTCTCTGTCTTCCATAACGATTTTGTACTCTTCACGGTTAATTTCTATAGTACCTACACGCAGTACATCTTCTTTAGCCTCGTCATCCTTAAGCCTTCTAAGCAGTGCTTTTACCTTGCTTACAAGTAACTTTGGTTTAATAGGTTTTGCAATGTAATCATCTGCCCCTGCATCAAACCCCGCAACCTGAGAATAGTCTTCGCTTCGTGCAGTAAGGAAAGTAATAATAACGTTGCTAAGCTCCGGTATTTTCCTTATGTTCTCTACAGCTTCCATACCATCCATTTCAGGCATCATAACATCTATAATAATAAGATGCGGTAGCTCTTTTTTTGCCTTAGCAACTGCCTCACGGCCATTTACAGCTGTTACAACCTGGTACCCTTCCTGTGTAAGATTATACCCCACAATTTCCAGGATATCCTGCTCATCGTCAACCAATAAGATTTTGATCTCTTTTTTCTTCATAATGACAATTCATGTATGTTTTTCGGGGTCAAAGGTAAAGATAATACAAAACCATCAAACGTGTTAACAATTATTTAATGCCTTAACAATTTAATAATAAATAGTAAATCCAGTGATAACTATTATATAACATTGGATTGAGATAGCGGCGGTTACTTTGCAGCAAAATTATAACACACGAAATGAAACTCAAATTCTCATTAATTGCACTGTTTATCTTCGCATTAGGCTTTAGCCAAAACAAAGGTACAATCACTGGTACAATTACCGACAAAGACATGAATAATGAAACACTGCCCTTTGCGAGCGTAGCAGTGAAAGGAACCGCTACCGGCACTAACACCGATGAAAACGGAAAATACACGCTTAGTGTACAACCGGGAACTTTTACTTTAGTATTTGGATTCTTAGGATACCAGACTAAAGAGATACAGGTAACTATTAAAGCAGGTGAAACTAAAGAAATAAATCAGGCACTGGCTTCTACAAGCGTACAGCTTCAGGATGTCGTGATCGAAAAAACAGTAAGCCGCGAAAAAGAAACTGCACTTCTTGCTGAACAGAAAAAAGCTGTTGAGATCAAACAAAGTATCGGTGCTCAGGAATTATCACGTAAAGGTATTGGAGACGTAGAAGAAGGACTTACTAAAATAACAGGTATTACTAAAGTAGGATCACGTGGTGTTTTTGTTCGCGGACTTGAAGACCGTTACAATAGCCTTTTAGTAAACGATCTTGCTGTACCATCTAACAACCCATTCCAAAAAGTAATTCCGCTGGATTTATTTCCAACGGACATTGTAGGTGTGGTTGATGTATATAAAACTTTCAGTCCAAATATATATGGTGACTTAGCTGGTGGTACTTTTAATATTGCTACTTCAAAAGCTTCTAATGCCGTAACAAAATTAAGTATTGGTGTAGGCTTTACAACAAACAATAACCTATCAAACTTTAAAATGTCTGACGATGCAGATTCTGCAAAAGGTTTCTTTGGACTTACAGGAAATGACAGGAAGCTACCTTCATTTTTTGGAAGCACACCTACAAACCCTACTCTTTCTCCTCAACAATCTAAAGAAGCTTTTAAAAGCGGATTTGACACTCATTCAGGAAAGAGCCCTCTTAACTCGAGCATAGGAATTCTTCATTCGGAAAGATTTGATCTTAAAAATGATGCAAGAATATCTTATTTACTGGCTTTAAATTTTGATAATGCATATACTGTGCGTAAAGGAGCTGATCGTACTGTAAACGGAACAAGTACTGAAATTCTTCAGAACAACAACTTTGAAACTACAACCTATAATTATAAAACTAACACCTCAGCATTAGTAGGGCTTAATTATAAAAGAAATCGTTTTGAACTTTCTTCAACTACATTCTACTTAAGAACAACAGAAGGCATGATACAGGATCAGTTTGGTGTAGCTGATAACTTGGTTAACAATCCTAACTATCTTATCCGTACCAATCAGGTAAACCAATCAGATTACCTTACGTCCCAGCTTAACGGAAAATATTTCCTTAACGAAAACAAAGACGAGTTCGTGCGCGCAGGCGCTTCTTACTCTAAAACATCGTATCAACAACCAGACCGTAAATTCTTTAGCGGAACAAAAATAGGCGACCAAATAACAACTAATGCTGGAGGTAACAACTTCCTTCGCCAATATTTTGATGTAGACGGCAACCTGTACTTTTCGGGATTAGCAGAATATGGTAAGAAATTTGGCCCAGAAAATGAAGCGGGAGAAAAAAGACACCAGTTTACAGTAGGTTATAACGGATATATAAACAAGACAGAAACTTCATATCGTTTTATAAGTACTGAAAGCGGATCTGCATTTACTTCCCCTCTTGACAATGTTGATAGCGGATTTAACCAAGGTATTGCATCAGGAGCATATCACTTCAGAGAAAGCTCAAATGCTCAGTACAAATCTGAACTTGAAGATAACGTTAATGCAGGATATGCTTCACTTTTACTTCATTTTGGTGAGAAATGGGAAGTTAATGGTGGTGTACGATTTGAACAAAATACCAGAACTACAAAATATCGTGAAAATGGTGCGTTTGATGATCCATTCATACCTATCAAGAACGATAAAACATATGTATTACCTGCCGCATCTTTAAAATACGCTGTAACAGAAAAAGCAAACATCCGTTTTGCAACAGGAATAACATACACTAAACCTGTACTTATGGAAGCTTTAGCAATCACATACATTAACCCTGACGGAACATCTGTAAGCGGTAACCCTTACCTTGTAAACAGCGACAACTACAATGTTGACCTTAAATATGAATTTTTCCCTACTAATACAGAAACTTTCTCTGTAGGTGTATTTGGTAAACAAATCAATAATGCAATAGAAAGAACATTCCAGGCCAATGCAGGTGGTGCAATAACAACATTTGTAAATACATCTGATGCCAAATTATATGGACTTGAAATGGATTTTATCCTCGATCTTTCGAGAATAACCGAGAATTTTAAAGGCTTAACATGGGGCTTTAATACCTCGTTAATGGCTACAAGTGTAAAGGTTAATCCTACATTTACAAACAGTAACGGAACCACTTCAGAATCTATCGAAACACATCGTGACCGTGACCTTCAGGGAGCTTCAAAATGGCTTATCAACTCTGACCTTAAATACCAATTTGATTTCAGCGAAACATGGACAAACAACATCTCATTAGTGTATGGTGTTTTTGGCAAAAGGATATATAGTGTAGGTACTAATGGAATTGACCACATTTATGAATTACCTGTAAGTAAACTTGACCTTATTTGGGGCAGTAAATTGAGCGAGCATTTTGACGTGAAATTATCTGCAGACAATATACTTAATCCTAAAGTTCGTTACGAATATGGAGATGACAACACTGTATCATTTAAACCATCATCACACGTATATAAAGACTACAAAAGAGGCTTAGGTTTCTCTTTAAGCCTTAACTACACATTCTAAGACAATTGATCCATTTCATACAGAGAGCCGCTTTTTAAGCGGCTTTTTTTATTTACAAACAAAGGTTGTTGTTAACAATAAACTAACCTTATAATCAACATTCAATAACCATATCATAACAATGCTATAACCCTAATATTGAACCTCCAAACTACTTTTGGAGCATCAAAAAATAACAAAATTAAAAATTAAGAATCATGAAAAAATTTCTTTTAGGACTAACTATCATCAGCGCTATGTTCACTAGCTGTAGTGATGACGACTCTAATGGTGGAAAAAAACCTGTAGAAGGACAAATTGAAGGTGTTATATCTGCTGACCAAACTTTTGCTTACGGAAACTATACACTTAAAGGTATTGTTAAAATTAAATCTGGTGTAACTGTAACTTTTGATGCAGGTTCAACTATTACATGTGATAAAGGAAAAGGTGACAACGCTCTTGTAGTTCTTAACGGAGGTAAACTTATCATAAACGGTACAGCTTCAGAACCTGTAGTATTTACTGAAGTATCTAAAGTTCCTGGATCATGGGGTGGTATCATCATGTACGGTGATGCTCCTATAAAAGCTATCGGTGGTGCTACAACTGCTACATCTGAAGACGGTAACAATCAGTCTTACGGCGGTACTAATGCTGCTCACAATGGTGGTTCATTAAAATATGTACGTGTAGAGTATGCTGGTGCTAAACTTGCAGATGGTACAAAAGAAAACAACGCTTTCACTTTCTATTCAATAGGTTCAGGCACAACCCTTGATCACCTTGTAGCTTACAAAGGAGCTGATGACGGATATGAGTTCTTTGGTGGTACAGTAAGTGCTACAAACCTTATCTCTTACGGTAACTATGATGACGCTTTTGACTGGCAAGATGGGTGGCAAGGTCAAAACAACTCTAACTGGTATGCTTATCAGGAAGTAAAAGGTAACTTTGGTATGGAAATCGAAGCTTCTGGAAACAATAACACTTACGGACCTAAAGTTACTAATGTAACTCTTAAAAGAGCTACAGGTACATCTCCTGAAATTGCAGGTGCTATCGAAATCGACGCTTTCCAATTCAAAAAAGAAGGTAATGGTGATTTTAGTAACGTAATAATCGATGGTTACGGTACATATACTGAAGCTGGTAAAACTTATCAAGGTGCTGCTATAAAAATTCAGGATACTCCTACCAATACAGATCAGGTTAATTCTTCAAGAATTAAAATTACAAAAGCAAAAATTTCTAACACTGCTGTTGAAATCCTTGCTGCTGATGCGACTTTCACTGTAGCTTTCCCTACAGGTACTTTCACAAAAGATGCTGCTGCAACCGGAGCTTCTGTTGATGGTGGTAATTGGTCTTCTGTTGGAGGTGTTTCTCTAATAAAATAATTTCTTTTGAAATATACTAAAACATCCGCCAATGGCGGATGTTTTTTATTTTAGCAATATCTGCCAATTATTCACTACAAAACTTTGTTTTTAATCCCATTACAGCATTCGTTTCTACTAATTTAACAATAATGCTTTTTTGGTATAATATTTGAAACATCTTTTGTATATTTACACAATCATTACACCATATGACAAAAAAATACTTTTATATCACCTTACTTCTATGCTGTCTGTTTTCTCTTAGCGCTGTAGCGCAGGAAAGCAGAGGATCTGTTGCGGGAGGCAAAGAACCTATAGAAGGACTTAATATTTATCCTAATCCTGCCAAGGCAGACAGGATTTATATTACGACGGCTAAACCTGCCATGAGCAAGGATGTAGAGATTTTTGACATGCTTGGTAAAAGAATTATGCAGGCAACACTTAACGGGAAAGAACTTAATATATCTAACCTTACCCGTGGCGTTTATATTATTAAAGTAAGAGAAGGCGATGCTTCTGCAACACGAAAACTGGTTGTAGAGTAATACACTCAAAAATATATCTTTTAAGCACTGCAATCGCGGTGCTTTTTTATTTGTATTTTTACAAAAACTTTTTCCCTTGGTCAGCGCACAAGACATATTTACCATAGCTTCTAAAAAAGAATTCGAAAAAACCACCCTTAAGGTTTTTCGCCATCAATACGATAATAACGCGGTATATCGTGATTTTTGCAACTTCTTAAAGAAAGACAAGCAGAATGTAAAATCGGTTACCGAAATTCCGTTTTTACCCATACAGTTTTTTAAAAGCCACGACGTTATAAGTTCTACAGACGCTGTTCAGGAAACATTTACCAGCAGCGGAACTACCGGAATGGTAACCAGCCGCCACCTGATAACCGACCTTAGCTATTACGAACAAAGCTTTCGCCTGGCATTTTCACAGTTTTATGGCAACATAGAAGACTATGCTGTTCTTGCGTTGCTACCCTCTTATCTGGAACGCGAAGGCTCTTCATTAATTTACATGGTAGAAGACCTTATAGAAGGCTCTAATAATGCTGATAGCGGTTTTTACCTGCATAATTACGACGAATTGATAGCCAAGCTCACCAAACTGGATGCAGCCGGACAAAATGTACTGCTTATAGGTGTTACCTATGCCCTGCTTGATCTTGTAGAAAAGCAAAATTTCAATTTACAGCATACTATTATCATGGAAACAGGCGGTATGAAAGGACGACGTAAAGAAATGATTCGCGAAGAGTTGCACGATGTATTATGCAAAGGTTTTGGCGTGAACAAAATACATTCTGAATACGGCATGACTGAGCTGCTTTCACAGGCATATTCATTAGGCGATGGTATTTTTGAGTGGCCGCGCTGGATGGATATCTTAATCCGTGACACTGAAGATGCTCTAAGCTATGTAGATTCCGGAAAAACAGGTGGTATAAATGTAATTGACCTTGCCAATTATAATTCATGCTCTTTTATCGCTACGCAGGATCTTGGTAAAAAATATCTTAATCAATCCTTTGAAGTCTTAGGGCGTTTTGACAACTCTGATATAAGAGGTTGTAACCTGATGGTGTATTAAGTTGCCATAACGTTTTCCCCTCCCTTGGAGGGGTGGCTGAAAGCCGGGGTGGTTAATCACTTAGATTTCAATATCGATACAATTAACCACCCCACCCTAAGGGCACCCCTCCAAAGGAGGGGAAAGTTAAACTCTCATTACCTGCGTAACAAAAAAAGGAGCTCTAAAGCTCCTTCAATAATATATTTATTAGTTGTTATCCTTCTACAGGTACAACAAAATTCTTTTTCTTACCATGAGAAACAAGGATATACTTACCTAAAATAATATCCGATTCTGATAAAGTATACGTCTCGTTTACTTTATCTTTATTAATAGCTACGGCATTAGCAATTAACGCTTTTCTTGCTTCGCCACGCGAAGAGAAAATACCGGTTAAGTCTGCAAGCACATTAACAATGTTTGCTTCAACTCCCAAGTCAGACTTTTTGATAGCAGGCATAAAGAACTCTTCAAAGATATCAGTAAAGAATTCGTCGTTAAGACCCTCTAAATCCTGACGATTATAATTAGAAAATACAAATTCAGACTTTTTAATAGAATCTTCAAGATTTTCTGCGCCATGAACGAAAGTAGTAACTTCCGCTGCAAGTCTTTTTTGAAGCACTCTTAAATGAGGCGCTTCATTATGTTGCGCTATAATTGCTTCTACCTCCTCCTGCGGAAGGAATGTGAAAATTTTTATGTATTTCTCGGCATCAGCATCACTGGTGTTTAACCAAAATTGGTAGAATTTATATACCGATGTTTTATCGGCATCCAACCAAATATTTCCACCTTCAGATTTTCCGAATTTAGAACCGTCTGCCTTCGTGATAAGCGGACAGGTCATAGCATACGCTTTAGCGCCTTCATCGTTCATTCTGCGTACAAGCTCAGTACCTGTAGTAATATTACCCCACTGGTCACTTCCTCCTAACTGAAGCAAACAGTTGTATTCTTTATGCAGGTGGTAAAAATCATATCCCTGAATAAGCTGGTAGGTAAATTCAGTAAATGACATACCCGATCCTGCTTCGCCTGTAAGACGCTTTTTAACCGAATCCTTCGCCATCATGTAATTTACCGTGATACGCTTACCTACATCGCGCACAAAACCGATGAATGAAAACTCTTTCATCCAGTCGTAGTTATTTACAAGCACAGGAGCATTTGCATCGGTTGAATTAAAATCAAGAAAACGCGACAGCACACCTTTAATACCTGCAACATTTTTATTAAGAGCTGCTTCATCAAGCAGGTTACGCTCGTCTGATTTACCCGATGGATCGCCAATCATACCTGTAGCACCACCTACAAGGGCAATAGGTTTGTGTCCGCATTTTTGCAGGTGAACTAAAATAATGATAGGCACAAGGCTGCCAATGTGCAATGAATCTGAAGTTGGATCAAAGCCTATATAGGCAGTGGTCATCTCTTTATTCAGTTGCTCTTCGGTTCCCGGCATAATATCGTGAACCATGCCCCTCCATTTAAGTTCTTCTACAAAATTTTTCATGAGTATGTTTTAATGAGCTGCAAAAATACACATTTGTAGAACTTTTTTCTACATTGTGCCCATTTTGTATGCATTTTATATGCATTTTGTAAACGCATAATGTATTTTTGTTATATGATATTAGTTACCGGCGGAACAGGTTTAGTAGGTGCACATTTACTGCTTCAATTGGCAAGCAATGGGCAAAAAATTCGTGCACTTTATCGCACAGAAGAAGCTATCACTAAAACCCGCAATCTTTTCACGGCTAAAAACAATTCTAATTTTGATTCTATAGAATGGGTACAGGGCGATATTACAGATATTCCTTCGCTTGAAGAAGCTTTCTCAGGTATTGAAATTGTATATCATTGCGCCGCTAATGTTTCTTTTGAACCAAAGGATGAAGAGTTACTCCGCAAGGTAAATATTGAAGGCACTGCCAATATGGTAAATTGTGCGCTCGATTTTGGCGTGAAAAAGTTTTGCCATGTGAGCTCTATAGCTGCATTGGGCACACCTAAAGACAAAGAAGCTATTACCGAAGAAACCGAATGGAATCCTGAAGTACGACATGGCGATTATGCCATTAGCAAATACGGAGCTGAAATGGAAGTATGGCGTGCATGGCAGGAAGGACTTAATGTCGTAATTGTAAACCCGGGAGTTATATTTGGCGAAGGTTTTTGGGACGAAGGAAGCGGCAAGGTTTTTAAATCGGTAAAAAAAGGCCAGCCCTTTTACACCAAAGGAAGCGTAGGAATTGTAGCTGTAGAAGACGTAGTAAAAGCGATGACAGAACTAATGGCAACCGACATTAATGGCGAACGCTACACGCTTATATCAAAAAACTTCACATATAAAGAGATGCTGAATATTATTGCCGACAGCATGAAGAAAAGCAGACCTTCTATATATGCGTCGCCCGTAATGACCTCTATAGCATGGAGACTGGATTGGCTTATAGCGAGCCTTACAGGCCAAAAACGCAAGCTTACCCGAAGCATGGCAAGGTCATCTCACAATGCAGAGCATTATGATAACAGCAAAATAATTGAAAAATTAGGTTTTACCTTTGGCGATCCTGAAGCCTGTTTAAAACAACTTTCTTTAAACTATCCTTCTTAGCAGGAGTTACCGGAGATTTTTTTACACTTACAGAATCTTTTTTGGTAGCCTTATTAATGGCTGTTTTCTCCTTTTTAATCCGTGCGTCTAGTTTTTCAAGTATGCTTATGTAAATCTCCGGATTATTAGCATACCACTCGTTATTCTGCGCAAAAGTAAGGCTGTCAATTTTATATTTTCTATAAATATAATGCTGAACATCTACTTTATTATTATCAAGTACCTGCGGTTGAAAAGACCTTATAGATTGTATCATTGTAAGATCATACAGTATATTTTCCATTTCACTCTCACTTAAAACCTGTTTAGGTTTTTCTACAGCATTTTCCTTTCCGCAGGAAAATGCCATAACCGATAATAACAATAGTAGCAGTTTTTTCATATCTTATAAAACCTGTAATTATTCACGTTCAAATAAAAGCCTTTCACCACAGCGAATATCTTTTACCTTAAAGTTAGTATATACCAGCGATCCATTTACAAAAGTATGGGTAATTCTCGATTTAAAGTTAACCCCTTCAAAAGGAGACCATCCGCATTTGTAAAGAATGTTTTCTTTTTTCACATTCCACGGTAAGCCCGGGTTTACAATAGCAAGGTCGGCATAATAACCTTCCCTGATGAAACCACGTTTTTCAATCTTAAATATCTTAGCAGGGTTGTGCGCCATTTTTTCAACGATCTTCTCTACCGATATTTTCTTTTGGTGGTATGCCTCAAACATAGCCACTACAGCATGTTGTACAAGCGGCCCTCCCGAAGGTGAACTTGTATAAGGATTTTTCTTTTCATCCAGCGTATGAGGAGCATGATCTGTAGCAATAACATCTATCCTGTCATCAAGAAGTGCATTCCATAACGCCTGGCGGTCTTCTGCAGTTTTAACAGCAGGGTTCCATTTTATAAGCGCACCTTTCTTTTCATAATCGGCATCGCTAAACCATAAGTGGTGCACGCAAACTTCGGCAGTTATCATTTTATCCTCAAGCGGAATCTTATTGGTAAACAAATCGGTTTCAATAGCTGTAGACACGTGGAAAACGTGCAGCCTTGCCCCTGTTTTCTTAGCCAGCTCAATAGCACGTGAAGACGATATATAACAAGCTTCGGCACTACGTATAAGTGGGTGGAATTTCACAGGGATATCATCACCGTATTCTTCTTTGTATTTTTCAAGGTTTTCGCGAATGGTAGCCTCGTCTTCGCAATGGGCAGCAATAAGCATTTTAGTACTCGAAAATATCTTTTCCAGTACAGCTTCGTCGTCTACAAGCATGTTACCTGTAGAAGAACCCAAAAACAATTTGATACCCGCTACATTTCGTGGGTTGGTTTTTAATACTTCTTCAAGATTGTCGTTAGTACCACCCATCATAAACGAATAGTTGGCATACGATGTTTCAGCCGCCCTTTGGTACTTTTGCTCAAGCAACTCCTGGGTTACAGCATTAGGCACCGTGTTAGGCTGCTCTATAAAAGAAGTTATACCACCGGCTACGGCAGCACGCGATTCGGTTTCAATAGTTCCTTTGTGGGTTAATCCCGGTTCGCGAAAATGCACCTGGTCATCTATTGCACCCGGTATAAGAAAACTACCTTCGGCATCTATAATCTGGACGTCCGAAGATTTAGGGCTTATTTTTTCGGCAATTTCCTTGATAAATTTATCTTCAATCAGTACATCACCTTCAAAAATCGTCCCCTCGTTTACAATTCTTGCATTCTTAATTAAAATCCTGTTCATTAATTCTTTTCTATAGTCTGTTAAGCATTTTTTTCATTCTCAGCGCTATTACCCCAAAGATAGCCTCTTTGATAATAGCATTGCTCATTTTAGATTCGCCTTTTGTCCTGTCTGTAAAGATAATAGGCACTTCTACAATATTAAATCCGTTTGCATGCGCACGGTATTTCATTTCAATCTGAAAGGCATAGCCCACAAATTTAATCCTGTCAAGATTTACACTTTCAAGCACTTTTCTGCGGTAGCAGATAAAACCTGCCGTAGCATCCCTTATGGTCATACCTGTTATGGTTCGCACATAGGCAGAAGCATAATAAGACATAAGCACCCTGTTAAGCGGCCAGTTCACTACATTAACACCGGTAACATAACGGGAACCTATAGCAACATCGGCACCTTTTACGCAGGCAGCATACAATTTTTCAAGATCCTGGGGGTTATGCGAAAAATCGGCATCCATCTCAAAAATGTATTCGTATTTTCGTTCAATAGCCCATTTAAAACCATGTACGTAAGCAGTACCCAGTCCGGATTTACCCGGGCGCACTTCAAGATAAAGCCTGTCCGGATATTCGGCCTGAAGCTCTTTTACTCTCTGCGCAGTGCCATCGGGTGAATTATCATCCACGATAAGTACATCGAACGCCTTATCAAGAGACAAAGCTGCCCTGATAATCGCCTCAATATTTTCAATTTCGTTATAAGTTGGTATTATAACTATGCCGTCGCTCATTTGGTACCGTGAATTTTGGTGCAAAAATAATGTATTTGTAACGCTTTACACATAATTAAATTATAATTAAAATAAGAGAATGCAAAAAACACTAATTTTGCAGCATGATGGATCTCGTTTATAACGAAAGGATAGCAAGTGGTAAAGACTGGGCAACACTAGTGTTTGTGGCCTGTTTCGCTCTTATTGCCATTAACAGGACCGTGTTTGAAACACGTTTTGCAGAATTCATAAAACTTGCTGTATCCGATAAATATACCAAGATATATAAAGACAGCGGCAACATGCTTAGCTGGTTTACTATATCTTTTTTCCTTATTCAGGTTATTTCATTCACCTTCCTGATTCAGTTCTTACTGAGTTATTTTGGCATGGCCGAAAAAACAAGCTGGGTTTCGTTTGTACAAATCTTTACACTTATAGGAGTTTTCATTCTCTCCAAGTACCTTATCGAAAAAATTATAGCCACATCGTTTAATATTGAGGAGTTTAACGAGCTGTTCAATCTGCATAAGGTAAACTATAGAACGTACATAGGTTTGCTGCTGTTGCCTGTAAATATTTTCTTATTTTACAACAACTCCCAGCACCCTGTTGTCATATATGTAATTATAGGACTTATAATCGCTGCCAGTATCGTTTCCTACCTGGTTTCATTAAGGATTTATCAAAATTTGATCCTCAGCAAATTATTCTATTTTATTTTGTATCTTTGCACACTTGAAATAGCGCCCTATTATTTCATGTATTATTGGTTTAGAAAAAGTTAGTATTACAATATATCAAATATGAAAGTGAAAACAATTTTG
>Ga0157370_10000641_pt1 | contig 43559 bp, 31 predicted proteins | sample C35metaG_FD_113463 | JGI IMG/M metagenome (GOLD analysis project Ga0157370, IMG submission 113463) | Corn rhizosphere microbial communities from Kellogg Biological Station, Michigan, USA - C3-5 metaG | ecosystem: Host-associated > Plants > Roots > Rhizosphere > Soil | place: USA: Michigan...
GACAACGACATCAAAGTGCGCGCGCCGTTTGATGCGCGCCAGTTGCTGGAGTCGTTCGGCCTTGCCGCCGCGCTGGCGACAAAACCCGGTGAATTACCACAAGGAATCGAGTTATGACCACCGTCACTTCCGTGCCCCTGCCCGTGAATCAGCTGCGGCCCGCCGTGCACAGCGTGCGCATTCTCACCGTGAACATGCACAAGGGTTTCACCTTCTTCAACCGCCGCTTCATCTTGCCTGAGCTGCGCGATGCGGTGCGCACCATGGATTCGGACCTGGTGTTTTTGCAAGAAGTGCATGGCACCCATCAAACCCATGCCAAGCGCTACAGCAACTGGCCGCCGACGCCGCAATACGAGTTTCTCGCCGACGCCATGTGGCCGCAGTTTGCCTACGGACGCAACGCCGTGTACCCGGACGGCGACCACGGCAATGCGCTGCTGTCGAAATTCCCGATTCTGCGGCACGACAACCTCGACGTGTCCGTGGGCGTGCATGAACAACGTGGCCTGTTGCACAGCGTGCTCGACGTGCCAGGGCACCGCGAGGTGCATGCCATTTGCGTGCACCTGGGCCTGCGCGAAGGCCATCGGCAAAAGCAGCTGGAACTGCTCTGCACGCTGCTCGATGCATTGCCAAAAGACGCGCCGGTGATTGTTGCCGGCGACTTCAACGACTGGCGCCTGCGCGCCGATGCCGTGCTGGCGAACGCCGGCATGCAGGAAGTGTTTATGCAGCACTACGGCGCCCCCGCGCGCAGTTTTCCGGCGCGCTGGCCGCTGTTGTGCCTGGACCGAATTTATATCCGCAACGCCCAAAGCCATGAGCCGCAGGTGTTGTCGACAAGGCCGTGGTCGCATTTGTCCGACCATGCGCCATTAGCCGTGGAGGTTCGCCTATGAAGTACGAGTGGCGTGAAGGAAATGAAGTACAGCTGCTGATTAATGGCGAGGAATTCTACCCACGCGTGTTTGCCAGCATTCAGGCCGCGCGCAAGGAAGTGCTGCTGGAAACCTTCATCATCTATGAAGACAAGGTCGGCGAAGAGCTTCGCGACGTGTTGATCGCAGCGGCCAAACGGGGCGTGCACGTGGAGGTGACCGTGGATGGCTACGGCACCGCCGACATCGGCAAGCCCTACGTGGCGGCGCTCACCGAAGCCGGCGTGAAGCTGAACATGTTCGACCCGCGCCCGCGTGTGCTCGGCATGCGCACCAACCTGTTCCGCCGTCTGCACCGCAAAATTGTCGTGGTGGACGCTGAAGTCGCGTTTATTGGCGGCATCAATTTTTGCGCCGACCACCTCGCCGACTTCGGCCCCATGGCCAAGCAAGACTACGCCGTGCAAGTGCGCGGGCCGATCGTTACCGACGTTCACCGTGCCGCGTTGGAACTGCTCGCCTGGCGCCGTGGCGAACGCCCGGGGCAACAACCGCCCTCGCCCGCCAATCATTTTCGCGGCACCGTGCGCATGCTGTTGAGCCTGCGCGATAACGAGCAATACCAAGACGACATCGAACAGGCCTACATGAGCGCCATTCGTTCCGCCAACTACCGGCTGGTGATTGCCAACGCCTATTTTTTCCCTGGCTATCGCCTGCTGCGGGAACTGCGCAACGCGGCCCGGCGTGGCGTGAAAGTGACGCTGATCATGCAAGGCATGCCCGACATGCCCGTGGTGCGCCTGTGCACGCGCCTGCTCTACAACTACCTGCTGCGTGACGGCGTGGTGATTCACGAATACTGCCAGCGGCCGTTGCACGGCAAAGTCGCCCTGGTGGATCACGAATGGGCGACCGTCGGCTCCAGCAACCTCGACCCGCTGAGCCTATCGCTGAATCTTGAAGCCAACCTGATCATTCGCGACCACCGCTTCAACCAGCAACTGCACGACCACCTCACCGAACTGGCCAACGCCAGTTGCAAACGCATCAGCCTGGAACGCGTTATGCGCGGCTACTGGTGGCGGGCGCCGATCATCTTTCTCACGTTCCACTTCTTGCGGCATTTCCCGGCGATTGCCGGCTGGCTGCCGGCCCATTCGCCGCGCCTGAAACCGCTGGTGGTCAAGGACGCCGTCGCGCTGCAACAACAACCGGAAAGCGACATGAACCTTAAGGCGGAGGAAAGCCGATGAGCGCTAATACCGCCACTGCCGAGCAAGAAAAGCCGCAACCCGCATGGAAAATCTGGGCCAAACGGCTGCTCAATGTTTTCTTCTTCTGCCTGGTGCCCGTGTTGCTCTACCTGCTGGTGAAAAACCTCAACTGGCAGGAAGTGAAAACCGCACTGCACGCCTTCAGCGCAAAAACACTGCTGCTGGCCCTGCTTGCCAGCGCCGTGAGTTATGCGGTTTACAGCTGCTTCGACCTGATCGGCAGTCACTACACGGAACATAAGCTGCCGGCCCGGCAGACCATTCCCGTGACGTTCGTGTGCTACGCGTTCAACCTGAACCTTAGCTCCTGGGTCGGCGGCATCGCCATGCGCTACCGGTTGTACTCGCGGCTAGGGCTGGACGTGCCGACCATCACCAAGGTCATCAGCATCAGCCTGCTGACCAACTGGCTTGGCTACATTTTGCTTGCCGGCGGGGTCTTTTCCCTGCGACTGGTGGACCTGCCCGAACATTGGAAAATCGGCGAATCCACCCTGCAACTGATCGGCTTCGCCTTGCTCGCGGCATCAGCGGTGTACCTGTTCGCCTGCAAATTCAGCAAACGCCGTAACTGGCACTTCGGCAAACAGGAAATCACCCTGCCCAGCCTGCGCATGGCCGGCGCCCAAGTGGTACTCGGCACGCTGAACTGGGGCTTGATGGCGGCGATGATCTTTATTCTGTTGCCCGACAAAGTTTCCTACTGGGACATCCTCGGCATCTTGCTCATCAGCAGCATCGCCGGCGTGATTACCCACATCCCCGCCGGGCTGGGCGTACTGGAAGCCGTCTTCATCGCCCTGCTGCAACACCAGGTCGACAAAGGCTCGATTGTGGCGGCGTTGATTGGCTACCGGGTCATCTACTTCCTGATCCCGTTGGCGGTGGCCGTGGTGGTTTACCTGGTGCTGGAAAAGCGCGCCAAGCACATTCGTACTTCGCAGGACGACTAACCCCAAAAAGCATCGCGGCTAAAGCGGAGAATGCCGCCCAGCCGCTCCTACAGAAAATGAGGCTCCTGTAGGAGCCGCTTTAGCCGCGATTGCTGCCGGTGCGGTTGCCCTAACGCAGATCATCGTCAGGGTCGCTGTACGTAACCCGGCCACTGATCCAAGGCTCCACAATCTCATTTGCCAGGGTGCGCAAGTAAGCGCCCCACTTCGCCCGGCTATGTGCATGAGGTCCCGTGATCGTTAGCAGAAGGTACTCATCGCGAACATCGTCATGAGCGTAAATGAGCCAGTAGTCATGTTCTGGCTCGCTCAACGGAACGGTTCGGTGATACGGATTGAGCCGCGAGGCCCACAGCGCCTGAATGGCAGACGTGCCAGCGAGATGGATGTGATGCATGTCTTGTAGATCTAGCGGCGCGTCACGGCCGAAAATGGCCGGTTGTTCGCCGCAGAGCTTGTAGTTGTGAAATTCGACGAAGAAGCCGTACCACCCCTTTGACTTCTTGAACAGCTCACAGACTTTTACGGCAGACAATGTGCCTCACTTAGCGAACGGGCAATTTCCCATTCTCGGCAAAGTATTCAAACACTTCATCTCCGCCTTTCGCAGCCGCTGGTACATCCGCATAAGTCAGCTTGTCCTTGGAGACCTTGCGTTTAACCGGCGCTTTATGAGCGTTGATGGGCTTCGTTTTGGTAGCCATACCGGGCTCCTGCATAGTTCAACCTGTACGTAGCATAGGGACGGTCGGCTGCTCATTCAACGTGAGCAGCCATATGGCGATGGCAAAGCGAAGGTTACGGTGCGAATCGGTTCTGCGCTGCCGGAGACGGCGGCGAAAAGGCGGACACCTCTCTGGCGCAGAAGAAGGCAGGATCCTCGAAAAGGGACGTTTTGCATAAAAAGCATCGCGGCTGAAGCCGCCCCCACAGAGTAAGCAGTTACCTGTAGGAGCGGCTTTAGCCGCGAGATTTTTACTAGAGCCCACCGCGCATTTACGGTTTCAACACCAACGTCCCCAACGGCGGCAAGCTGAGGCTCAGCGATTGCGGCTGGCCATGCGCTTGCGCGTCGTCTGTATGCACGGCGCCTCGCGAGCCTGCGTTCGAGCCTGAGAATTGCTCATCATCGCTGTTCAGCAACACCTGCCATTCCCCCGCCTGCGGCACGCCGATGCGGTAGTTTTCGCGCGGTACGGGGGTGAAGTTGTGCACCACCAATAACGGCGCGCCGTCGTCGCCGTGGCGCAACCAGGCGTAGACGCTGTTGGCGGCGTCATCGCCGATCAGCCATTGGAAGCCTTCGGCGCGGCCGTCACGTTGGTGCATGGCCGGGTGTTGGCGGTACAGCTGGTTGAGGGTTTTCACCAGGTTTTGCGTGCCTTGGTGTTCGCCGTAGCGCAGCAGGTACCAGTCCAGTTCATGGTCGTGGCTCCACTCGCGCCACTGGCCGAACTCGCAGCCCATAAACAGCAATTTCTTGCCGGGGTGCGTCCACATAAAGCTCAGATACAGACGCAGGTTGGCAAATTTCTGCCAGCGGTCGCCGGGCATTTTGTCGAGCAACGAGCGCTTGCCGTGCACCACTTCATCGTGGGAAATCGGCAGGATGAATTGCTCGGTAAATGCGTACAGCAACCCGAACGTCAACTGGTTGTGATGATGCTGGCGGTTGACGGGGTCTTCGGCGATGTATTTGAGGCTGTCGTGCATCCAGCCCATGTTCCATTTGTAAGCGAAGCCCAGGCCGCCGCCTTGGGTGTCGTGGCTGACGCCGGGCCAGGCGGTCGACTCTTCGGCGATCACCAGTGCGCCGGGCACTTCGGTGTGCACCACGTCGTTAAGGTGACGAAGGAAGTCGATGGCCTCGAGGTTTTCGCGGCCGCCGTGGCGGTTGGGAATCCACTCGCCCTGTTTGCGTGAATAGTCGCGGTACAACATCGACGCTACGGCATCCACGCGCAGGCCGTCGATGTGGTACAGCCGCAACCAGTGCAGCGCCGAAGCCAGCATGTAGCCATGCACTTCGTTGCGGCCGAGGTTGTAGATAAAGGTGTCCCAATCCTGGTGGAAGCCCTCGAACGGGTGCGCATATTCGTACAGCGCGGTGCCGTCGAAGCGTGCCAGGCCGTGGCTGTCAGTCGGGAAATGCGCAGGCACCCAGTCGAGAATTACGCCGATGCCGGCGCAATGGCAGGCGTCGACGAACGCGGCAAATTGCGCCGGCGTGCCGTAACGCGCGCTGGGGGCAAATTGCGACAGGAGTTGGTAGCCCCACGAGCCACCAAACGGGTGCTCCATAATTGGCAGCAGTTCGACATGGGTAAAACCCATCTCGTGCATGTACGGAATCAGCTGGTCGGCCAGCTCTGGCCACTGCAACACGCGGCCGTCGTCGTGACGCCACGAGCCGACGTGCATTTCGTAAATCGACAATGGCTGGTTATGCGCCTGATGCTGCGGGCGGTTTTCAATCCACTGCTGGTCGTTCCAGACAAACTCCAGCGGCTGCGCCACCACCGAACCGGTGGCTGGCGGGTGCTCGGTGGCCAGGGCGATGGGGTCGGCCTTGAGCGGCAGCACGCCGTGGCTGCCGAGAATTTCGTACTTGTACACCTCGCCCGGACCCAGGCGCGGAATGAAAATTTCCCACACGCCCGACGGATGCCGAGCGCGCATCACATGGCGCCGGCCGTCCCAGCCGTTGAAGTGGCCGACCACGGAAACACGCCGCGCATTGGGTGCCCACACGGCGAAACGCACGCCGGGAATGCCGTCCACTTCGGTTAATTGCGCACCGAAGGCTTTGCCAAGATCGCGGTGATTGCCTTCATTGAACAGGTAAATATCCATGTCGCCGAGCTGCGGCCCGAACGAATACGGGTCTTCTATCTCTTGCTCGCCCGCGCCCCAACGGATGCGCAAGCGGTAGCGGCGGTCATCGGTCGGGCGAATGGTGAACATTCCGGGCACTTCGCCCAAGGTCATTGCCCCCAGATTTTCGCCGCTGCTGGCGTCGATCAAATCGACGCCCAACGCGCCAGGCAGATAGGCGCGAATGATCGGCCCCTGCTCGTCGCGATGCGGGCCAAGAAAGGCGAACGGATCATTGTGCTCAGCACGCACCAATGCCTGAACTTGCTCGTCCGGCAGTGCGCTTTCACGCGCTGCCAGTGCAGTGGAATCAATCATCGTGCAGCACTCCCCAACAGGTTTTGTCCCAACTCCACCAAGCCCTGCACCGGCACGTTCAGCCAGTCGGGACGGTAGCGGGCTTCATACAGAATTTCGTAGGCAGCTTTTTCCAGACTGAACAGCGTCATGGCCGCCACTTCGCCGTCGCGTTCGTGCCAGGCGTGTGGCAAATCGGCGGCCGCCAGGCGATACGCTTCCTGGAATGCCGTGCGAGCTTGGGTGCGATAGTTTTCGGCGACGTTACGGCGCACCTGTTCGGCCTCAGGCGAGGCATCGGTGCTTTGCGTATTGCGGATGGCCATCGCGGCGGCGTAGTCGAATGAGCGGATCATGCCGGCCACGTCTTTCATCGGGCTGTGGCGCATGCGGCGCTCTTCCAGGCTGCGGGTCGGCTCGCCTTCAAAGTCGATGAGGTAAGCGTCGCCCTGCACCACCAACACCTGGCCCAAGTGCAAGTCGCCGTGAACGCGAATACGCAAACCGCCGAGGCATTGCTTGGCCAGTTTGCCCACCGCAGCCAGCAGCGGTTTGCGATTGGCCGCCAGCCATTTCACCGCTTCGGAATCGGCGCTGCTGCTGTTAGCGACCACATCCAGCGCTTCTTCCAACTGCGCGCCGATGCTGCGCGACCACTCCTTCACATCGTCCTCGGTGCTGGTCACGCCACCGAAGTCGGGGTTGTCGCTGGGTTGCGCGAGCACGCTGTGCATCTCGCCCAAACGGCGGCCGAGCATGCGCGCGAACGCTGCCAATTCGACGCTGGCTGGCGCCAAGCCTTCGTCCGCATCGTTGACGGCCGGCGCCGCAAGTTGGTCGCGAATCGCCCGTTCCAGGGTGTTTTGCGTCCACAGCCAGGCATCGCCCTGGTTGCTGAGGAATTGCTGCAGCACCATCAAGGTATGCGGCACGCCTTCGTTATCGACCCGGCGCACTTCACCGAGCAGCTGGGGAATATTGGCGAAGCCCTGCGCGGTCAGGTAGCCACCCATTTCGGTTTCCGGGTGAATGCCTGGCATCACGCGGCGCACCAGCTTGAGCACCATGCTCTCGCCAATCAGCGCCGAGCTGTTGGACTGCTCGGCCGATACCAGATTGATTTCTTCGTCCGGGTTATCGGCCAGTTCCAGCAGCTGCGGCGTCGGCAAGAATTGCAGCTCGCAGCCGCCGGAGGTGAGCGTCTGGCTTTCGCGCAGATAACGCACCACCTGCTGGCTGAATTCGCCAAGGGTGAAGGCGTCGGTCAACAGCCCCACCTCACGGCCACGGCGCAAGCGGGCCAGTGCCAATTGCTGCGGCACGGTACTGCCGGCGGTGTTTTCCGCCACGTAGCTGAGCGGCAGTTGATAGTGCTCAACATGCTCGCCGCTGCGCACTTGCACTTCGCTGAGCACGCTGCGCAGGCCAAACGGCACGGCGTACAGCAATTTGTATTCCGCGTTGGCGGCGTCATCCAGCGCCGAGAACCAGCGACGTTTCGGCAAGTACGCCGGCAACGATTCGCGGCTCAGGGTTGTGCTGCAACGCGCCTGCATCAGTTCGTTGAGGTCACGTTTAATCACCAGGGTTGGCAATTCAGGCATACGGTCCACCGGCGGCACGTGCCATGCGGGCATCTGTGCTTCTTCAGCAAGCAGGAACCAATAAAAACCATAGGGCGGCAGCGTCAGCAGGTAGTTCAGCTGACCGATTGGCGGGAACGACGTACCGCCGACCATTTCCACCGGCACCATGCCGTTGTAGGCCGACAGCTCCAGCTCGGCGGCCTGCGCCGCGCGCGAGACGTTGGCCACGCACAGAATGATTTCGCGCTTGCCGTCCACGCCGGTGTACTCGCGCAGGTACGCCAGAATGCGGCGGTTGGCCGGTGCGAGCATTTTCAAGGTGCCACGCCCGAAGGCTTTCTGTTGTTTACGAATGGCGAGCATGCGCCGCGTCCAGTTCAGCAACGAATGGGTGTCGCGCTGCTGGGTTTCGACGTTGATGCTCTGGAACCCGTAGAGCGGGTCCATGATCGGCGGCAACACCAGGCTGGCTGGGTCGGCACGCGAAAAGCCGCCGTTGCGGTCGATCGACCATTGCATAGGCGTGCGCACGCCATCGCGGTCGCCGAGGAAAATGTTGTCGCCCATGCCGATCTCGTCGCCGTAGTACAGCGTCGGCGTGCCCGGCATCGACAGCAGCATGCTGTTGAGCAGTTCGATGCGTCGACGGTCGCGTTCCACCAGCGGCGCCAGGCGGCGGCGAATACCCAGGTTGATCCGCGCGCGGCGGTCGGCGGCGTAGTAGTTCCACAGGTAATCGCGCTCGTGGTCGGTCACCATCTCCAGCGTCAGCTCATCGTGGTTACGCAGGAAAATGGCCCACTGGCAATTGTCCGGAATTTCCGGGGTCTGGCGCAGGATGTCGGTAATCGGGAAACGGTCTTCCTGAGCGATGGCCATGTACATGCGCGGCATCAGCGGGAAGTGAAACGCCATATGGCACTCGTCACCGGGACCGCCATCCTCGCCGCCAAAGTACAGCTGCGTGTCTTCTGGCCATTGATTGGCCTCAGCCAGCAACATGCGGTCCGGGTAGGTGGCGTCGAGCTCGGCGCGAATTTTCTTCAGCACCTCGTGGGTTTCGGCGAGGTTTTCGTTGTTCGTGCCTTCGCGCTCGATCAGGTATGGAATGGCGTCCAGACGCAAGCCATCCACGCCCAGGTCGAGCCAGAAGCGCATCACGCTCAGCACTTCCTTGAGCACCTGCGGGTTGTCGAAATTCAGGTCCGGCTGGTGCGAATAAAAGCGGTGCCAGAAGTACTGGCCGGCGACCGGGTCCCAGGTCCAATTGGACTTTTCGGTGTCGAGAAAGATGATCCGGGTTTCCGGGAATTTCTGGTCGCTGTCCGACCACACGTAAAAATCCCGCGCCTTGGAACCCGGCTTGGCCCGTCGTGCTTTCTGGAACCAGGGGTGCTGGTCCGAGGTGTGGTTGATGACCAGCTCGGTGATAACTCGAATGCCCCGCCGATGGGCCTCGGCGATAAAGCGCTTGGCGTCGGCCATGGTCCCGTAGTCGGGGTGCACGTCGCGGTATTCGGCGATGTCATAACCATCGTCGCGCCGGGGCGACGGATAGAACGGCAGCAGCCAAATGGTGTTCACGCCCAGATCGGCAATGTAATCGAGCTTGGCGATCAGGCCCGGAAAGTCGCCGATGCCGTCGTTGTTGGAGTCGAAGTACGACTTCACGTGCACCTGATAAATCACCGCATCCTTGTACCAGAGCGGGTCATTGATAAAGGCGGCAGGCCGGCGTTTCTTGCTGCGTCTGTCGGCTGGCGCTTTGCTGCTGGTAGGTACTTTGTCGTTGCTTGCTGCGTCGCTCATTGCGTATTCCCTTAGCCGGTTACGCGCACACGCCAGATACCGAATGGCTGGTGCCACGGCTCAATGCGCATCCATTGGGTTTTGCCATACCAAGTCCAGGTGTGGCCGGTCATCAAATCTTCGCCATGCAAATGGGCGTCGTCGGGCAGCCCGAACTCCCACAGCGGCAGTTCAAAATGGGCTTCCTGAGCGTTGTGCGGGTCGAGGCTGACGGCCACGAGCACGAAGTTACTGAGGTCTGCCGTGCGTTTGCCGAACAGCAGAATGTTGTCGTTGTAGCAGGTGTAAATCTGCAGCCCCAGGTGGGTTTGCAGGGCCGGGTTTTGCCGGCGAATGCGATTGAGCTGGGCGATCTCGCTGACGATGTTGCCCGGCTGCTGATAGTTACGCGGACGGATCTGGTACTTCTCCGAATCCAGGTATTCCTCTTTGCCCGGCACCGGCGCCGACTCGCAAATTTCAAAGCCCGAGTACATGCCCCACAGCCCGGAACCCATGGTCGCCAACGCGGCGCGAATGAGAAAACCAGCGCGGCCGTTGTTGTGCAAAAAGGCCGGGTTGATGTCCGGCGTATTCACAAAGAAATTCGGCCGGTAGCAATCGCGCCACGGCGCTTCGTTGAGCTGCGTGAAGTACTCGGCCAGCTCGGCCTTGGTGTTGCGCCAGGTGAAATAGGTGTAGCTCTGGCTGAAGCCCACCTTGCCCAGGCGCGCCATCATCGCCGGACGCGTAAAAGCCTCAGCGAGAAACATCACTTCCGGGTGAGTGGCGCGGATATCGGCGATCAACCACTCCCAGAACGGCAGCGGTTTGGTGTGCGGGTTGTCCACGCGAAACAGTGTGACGCCCTGCTCCACCCAACCCTTGACCACATCGCGCAGCGCCAACCACAAATCCGGCATCGCGTCTTTGGAATAGAAGTCGACGTTAACGATGTCTTCGTATTTCTTCGGCGGGTTTTCAGCGTGACGAATGCTGCCGTCGGGCCGCCAACTGAACCAACCCGGATGCTCTTGCAGCCACGGGTGATCGGGCGAGCATTGAATGGCGAAGTCCAGGGCAATTTCCAAACCGTGCTCTTTGGCGGCGTGCACCAATGCGCGAAAGTCTTCGAAGCTGCCGAGCTGCGGGTGAATGGCATCGTGGCCGCCATCTTTACTGCCGATGGCATACGGGCTGCCGGGGTCATTGGCGCGGGCTTGTAGGGAATTGTTGCGGCCTTTGCGGTGAGCCTTGCCGATGGGATGAATCGGCGGGAAATACAGCACATCAAAACCCATATCGCGCACATACGGCAGACGCTCAATCACATCGCGAAAGGTGCCGTGGCGGTCTTCATCATCGGTTACCGAGCGGGGAAACAACTCATACCAACTGGCGAACTCGGCCAGCTTGCGCTCGACATCCAACGGATACGCCGGGCTGTTAACCCGGTGCGGATGAGCCTCGGTGTGGCGCATGGCCTCCGTGGTTTCGGCGGACAGGAAAAACGCCACGCGCTCGTCCACCGACTGGGTGTCTTGCAACGTGCGCAAGCGTTCGGCCATCAGCTCGGCATGTTCGGGGCCAGCGTTTTCAGCGGCGCGGCGTAACAGCAATTCGCCTTCTTGCAGCTCGAGGGTGATGGGCACGCCGGCGGAAAACTTCTTCAGCAGTTCATAGGTGAACGTACCGTAGACATCCCACCAGGCTTGCACGGCAAATTGATAGCGCCCGGGCTGGCTGGGGGTGAACTCGCCCTGCCAGAGGTCATTGCCCAACGACTGCAACGGCACGCGGTGCCATTTCTCTTCCAGCTCGGCGCGCCAGAGGATCGACGCTTCGAGCTTGTCGTGCCCATCGGTGAAAATCACCGCGCTGACGGTGACGGCGGAACCGGCGATGCCCTTGGCGGCAAACCGACCGGCCTCGACCACGGGCGTCACTGCCTCAATGGCAATGCGCGGCAACTGCAAGGCGTCATCCAATTGCAAGGTGGCAGCCTGACGTTCAGCAACCTGATTGAGGGGGGCCAACGGGCTGGCGTGCGACATCGAATCGGGCTCCTTCTTAGCAAACAGCCGCCACCCGTGGTGGAGAATGGGAGGCGGCTGGTTGGAGTTCGTCATCCCTGGCGAAACAGGGGGCGTAATGTTCCGAGCGCCGCGTTAGAGCAAAAGTTCAGGGTTTTGGAGGGATGGTTTTGCGCAGTGATGTTTGCAGGCGGTGCAAGCAAACGCATCGCGAGAGAGCTCGCTCCTACAGGTCGCGCGGGCTGTAGGGGGGAACTTCAGCTCGATGGTTTACCGGGCCGCACGCCTTCGCCGTAGCGGTTAGTACGCGTATCAGCAGCTCGGGGCGTTAATTCCTTAATCGAATTACCAAATGAATAATCGGTATTTATGGTTATAAATGCGCCCGGGTAGTCTCTGCCCATCGCCATTGATCACGACAGTGAAGCGCCCTATGAAACCGACCGACAACGTTATCGACTTCGCCCTGTTCCGCAAACGCAAACAGGCGCAGCACCTGGCACGGATCATGTGGGACATGTACGCACGCAACGCCGGCTTCGCCGCCCAGCCGGTGGCGCAGCCGCGTAAACAGACCGAGACCCGTCACGCGTGAGCGCGCAAGACCCGGTGCGCTTTCTGGCCACCAGTGATGAACCGGCGCTCGACCTGAACGCGCTGGAAGCCCTGGACGAAGACCCCATTTCCGAACGTGTCGCGCAGAACCTGCAACGCCTGCGCGGCAAACGCCACCTCTCCCTCGACGCCCTCGCCCGCCTGTGCGGCGTGAGTCGCGCCATGCTCGCGCAGATCGAATCGGGCCGCAGCGTGCCCTCGATCAAAGTGCTGTGCAAGATAGCCAAAGGCCTGAAAGTGTCGGTCGCCGCGTTTCTCGAAAACCGCGCCTTCGAAGGCGTAGAAGTGCTGGCCGCGAACAAAAGCAAACGCCTGGTGAGCGCCAACGGCAGCTTCGTCAGCCGCGCCCTATTCCCCTTCGATATCGCCCGCCAATCCGAATTCTACGAACTGCGCCTTAGCGCCCTGGGCGAAGACGAATCTCAAGGCCACGGCCCAGGCGTACAAGAAAACCTCGTCGTCGCCCAAGGCGTACTGGAAATCAGCGTAAACGAAGAACGCTACCTGCTCTCCACCGGCGACTCGATCCTCTTCTACGCCGACCAACCCCACCGCTACCGCAACCCCGCCGACAGCGAAGCCGTCGCGTACCTCGTCGTTATCTACCCCGAGCGACTGGACTGAATCCCCGCACCGTTGGGCTTCGCTGCGCTCAACCCAACCTACACATTCAACAGTCAAAAACAAAAAAGCATCGCGGCTAAAGCCGCTCCCACAGGGTCACACCCAACCTGTAGGAGCGGCTTCAGCCGCGATGCTTTTGATCTAAAAAAACTTCCCAACCCCACCCAAAATGCAAAACCACTGAGCCAAAAAAAATCGCGGCTAAATCCCCTCCCACAGGTCACACCCAACCTGTGGGAGCGGCTTCAGCCGCGATGCTTTTGACCTAAAAAAACTTCCCAGCCCCACCCAAAATGCAAAACAACCGAGCCAAAAAAATCGCGGCTAAAGCCCCTCCCACAGGTCACACCAAACCTGTGGGAGCGGCTTCATCCGCGATGCTTCTGATCTAAAAAAATCCCAGCCCCGCCAAACATGCAGATCGAGCGAGCTAGAGCAGTGCAAGGCAAAAACGGCTTTTGAAGCGCAGTGGGCTGTAGCCCATGAGCATTCAAAAACCGTTTTTAACGCCGCAATGCCGACGCGCAGCCGATCGGTGCCGAACAATTACACCGTGCAGCAGAGGAGGGGCATACCGTTACAACTCATCATCATCGGCATGCCGCAGTCACTCATCATCTTCATCATCAACGCGCAGCAGTTCTTCATCATGTCCATGTTCATGCCGGCCATTGGCATGATTTTGCACATCATGGTGTCACCGCTCATGGTGCAATCCATCACGCATTTCATCGATGGCATCGGCATGCCCATCATCGGCATCGGCATCATGGCGCTCATCATCGGCATGGCCATGGCGGCTTGCGACATGCACATCATGCTCATGTTGCCGCAGTGCATCATCATCGGCATGCCGCAGTTCATCATCATCTGCATCATGTCGGCGCTGTTTTTGAACATGGCCATGTCCATGCCAGCGGCGGGCATCATTTTGCACATCATGCCGTCGTCCATCATTTCCATGGTCATGGTGGCGATCATCATGGGCATGCCCATCATTGGCATCATCGGCATGTTGGCGTTCATCGGCATTTGCATCTGCATTGCATTCATCATGGTGAAACTCCCTAAGCGATTCGATAAGTGGTCCAAGCGATGGAGCGAATTCTAGGGACTGAGCCGCTGCCAACAAGCTGGCAGCTCAGCAGCGGTGCAGCCTGTTACTTAGGCTAAACGGCTGCGAACCTTGCAGGCCTTTCTGGTATCGCGTTGATTTCGCTGTTTTCCCACCCAATGCTCACGCGCCTACATCGTTATCGACGCTGCGGATATTCCCGCTTGTTACCCCGACCAAACCGAAAGAAATAAACGATCTAAAACACCCCACTTTTTTCGCAAGCCACCTACAGACCGAGCCAAAAGCAACATCTCCACCCTTCTATCCATATTCCAAAAAGCATGTTTATTCATCGTTAATACACGCTTAGGGTATATGCACCGGACCACCGGACCTTTCTAGACCTGATACGGCCGCTCTAAATCGGCCTGTTCAACGTAACGAGGCGCCCTATGGTCCGCGACTTTGCTGTTACCCGTTTTGCCGCGCAGGCGTCACGCTGATGTCCAGCCTGACCCACGCCAGCGATATCGACATCGCCCCGCCGCTGCTTCCGGCGCGCGTGCTTATTAATGACGCGCAAGCGCTGCAAGCCGCCTATGAGCTGGCCAGCGTAGCGCGCGAACAGGCGGCGCGGCGCGACAGCCAGCGCAAGCTGCCGTGGGCTGAAATCGAACTGTTCACCCGCAGCGGCCTTGGCAGCATTGGCATCCCCCGCGAATACGGCGGCCCGCAGTTGTCGTTTGTAACCCTGGCTCAGGTGTTCGCGATTATTTCTGCGGCCGACCCGGCGCTCGGCCAGATTCCGCAAAACCAGGTGGGTGCACTCAACCTGATTCTCGGCTGCGGCACCGACCGGCAGAAACATCGCTTGCTGAGCAGCGTGCTGGACGGTTGGCGCATTGGTAATGCCGGCCCCGAGCGCGGCACCAAAGACACCCTCACCCTGAACGCGCGCGTTACCGCGCAGGGCGACGGCTACGTAATCAATGGCCAGAAGTTCTATTCCACCGGCGCGCTGTTTGCCCATTGGGTGGCGGTAAAAGCGCTTAACGATGACGGCAAGCAAGTGCTGGCGTTCGTGCGCCGTGGCACGCCGGGGTTGCGCGTGATTGACGACTGGTCCGGCTTCGGCCAACGCACCACGGCCAGCGGCACGGTGCTGCTCAATAACGTCAGGGTCGATGCCGAACTGGTGCTCGATAACTGGCGCATCAATGAAACCCCGAACATTCAGGGCGCTGTGTCGCAGTTGGTGCAGGCGGCCATCGACGCGGGTATCGCCCGCGCCGCCATCGACGATGCCATCACTTTTGTGCGCGAACGCTCGCGGCCTTGGGTTGATGCAAAGGTCGAGCGCGCCAGTGACGACCCGTATGTGATTGCCGATATCGGCCGCTTGAAAATCGAGCTGCATGCCGGCGAGGCGTTGTTGCGCCGCGCGGCGCAGGTGCTTGATCAGGTGAATGCGGCGCCCATTAATGCCGAGTCGGCGGCGCGCGCCTCAATTGCCGTGGCCGAAGCCAAAGCGCTGACCACCGAAATCGCTTTGCAGGCCAGCGAAAAGCTCTTCGAGCTGGCCGGCAGCCGCGCCACCCTCGCCGAATTCAACCTCGACCGCCATTGGCGCAACGCCCGCGTGCACACCCTGCACGACCCGGTGCGCTGGAAATACCACGCCATCGGCGCCTATCGCCTGAACGGCCAACTGCCGGCCCGGCATTCCTGGATATAAGCGAGCACGCCATGTCTTTTACTCACTCTGCGGCCGTTATCAGCAGCGACGAACAGGCGTTGATCGTGGCTGCCGATCTGGCCGAAACCTTCCAACGCGACAGCGCCCTGCGCGACCGCGAACGGCGTTTGCCACTGGAGGAGCTCGAACTGTTTTCACGCTCGGGTCTGTGGGGCATCAGCGTGCCGAAAGCCTTTGGCGGCGCCGGTGTGTCGGCCGTCACGCTGGCCAAGGTGGTTGCGCTGATTTCCCAAGCCGATGGCTCGCTCGGGCAAATTCCACAGAACCATTACTACGCCCTCGAAGTGCTGCGTGTGAACGGCAGCCCGGCCCAGCAACACCGGCTGTACGCCGAGGTGTTGGCGGGCCAGCGGTTCGGCAATGCGCTGGCTGAACTGGGCACCAAAACCGCCCACGATCGCACCACTCGGCTAACCCGCGACGGCGACGGTTACCGCATCAATGGCCGCAAGTTCTACGCCACCGGCGCGCTGTATGCGCAGCGCATTCCTACCTCGGTGGTGGATGAAAACGGCGTGCAGCAACTGGTGTTCGTGCCGCGCGACAGCCAGGGCCTGAGCGTGATCGATGACTGGAGCGGCTTTGGCCAGCGCACCACGGGCAGCGGCTCGGTGGTGTTCGACAACGTGTTCGTGGCCGCCGAGGACGTGGTGCCGTTTCAATCGGCATTCGAACGGCCGACGCCGGTCGGCCCGCTGGCGCAGATTCTCCATGCCGCCATCGATACCGGCATCGCCCGCGCCGCCTATGAAGACACCCTGCATTTCGTGCGCAGCCGCAGCCGGCCGTGGATCGATTCCGGCGTGGAAAAAGCCAGCGACGATCCGCTCACGCTGAAAAGCCTCGGCCAACTCAGCGTGCGGCTGAGCGCCACCGAAGCCCTGTTGGCGCGCGCCGGTGAATTTCTCGACAGCGCCCAGGCCGAGGCCACCGCCGACACGGTCGCCGCCGCCTCCATCGCCGTGGCCGAGGCACGGGCCATCAGCACCGAAACCTCGCTGCTGGCCGGCACCACCTTGTTCGAGTTGGCCGGCAGCCAGGCCACGCTGGCCGAGTACGGCCTCGACCGCCACTGGCGCAACGCCCGCGTGCACACCCTGCACGACCCGGTGCGCTGGAAATACCACGCCGTCGGCAACTTCTACCTGAACGACGAAAACCCACCGTTGCGGGGCACCATCTGATGAGCGAAGCACTCCCGCGCCGCGAGAAAAAACAGATATTGCTCAACGCCTTCAACATGAACTGCATCGGGCATATCAACCACGGTTTATGGACCCACCCACGGGACAACTCCACCCAGTTCAACACCCTGGAATACTGGACCGAGCTGGCGCAGTTGCTGGAGCGCGGTTTGTTCGATGGGCTGTTTATCGCCGATATCGTCGGCGTGTATGACGTGTACCAGAACGCCGTGGACGTACCGCTGAAAGAGGCCATTCAACTGCCAGTCAACGACCCGCTGATGCTGGTGTCCGCCATGGCTGCCGTCACGCGCAACCTCGGCTTCGGCCTGACCGCCAACCTCACTTACGAATCGCCGTATCTGTTCGCTCGGCGCCTCTCAACGCTCGACCACCTGAGCCGTGGCCGGGTCGGCTGGAACATTGTCACAGGCTACCTCGACAGCGCGGCCAAGGCCATGGGCCTAAGCCAGCAGCTCGAACACGACCGCCGCTACGACCAGGCCGATGAGTACCTGCAAGTGCTCTACAAACTCTGGGAAGGCAGCTGGGAAGACGGCGCCGTGCGCAACGACCGCGAGCAGCGCGTGTACGCCCAACCGGGCAAGGTGCACAAGGTCGAGCACCACGGCGAGTTCTATCAGGTGGAGGGTTATCACCTGTGCGAGCCCTCGCCGCAGCGCACGCCCGTGCTGTTTCAAGCCGGCAGTTCCGAACGCGGTTTGCAGTTTGCCGGGCAACACGCCGAGTGCGTGTTTATCAGCGGCCAGAACAAACCGGCCACCAAAGCCCAGGTCGACAACGTGCGCGCCAGCGCTGTGGCGGCCGGACGCAAGGGCGACGATGTGAAGGTGTTTATGGGCCTGAACGTCATCGTCGGCGAAAGCGAAGCGGCGGCGCGCGCCAAGCTCGCCGAGTACCGCGAATACGCCAGCGCTGAAGCCGGCGTCGCGCATTTTTCCGCCTCCACCGGCATCGACTTTTCGTTGTACGAACTGGACGAGCCGATCCAGCACGTCAAAGGCAACGCCATTCAGTCGGCCACCAAAATTCTGCAAAACAACGACTGGACGCGCCGCAAGCTGCTCGACCAACACGCCCTCGGCGGCCGCTACATCACTGTGGTCGGCTCGGCCGAACAGGTGGCCGACGAACTGGAAAGCTGGATCGCCGAAACCGGCTTGGACGGCTTCAACCTCACCCGCATCGTCACCCCGGAAAGCTATGTCGACTTTATCGACCTGGTAATTCCCGAACTGCAACGGCGCGGCTCATACAAAACCGCCTACGCCACCGGCACCTTGCGCGAAAAACTGTTTCAAGGCGCCGCCCAACTGCCCCCACAACACACGGGCGCGGGCTACCGCCGCCCTGCTCCCCACAAGGAAACCGAGCAATGAAAAACGCCCCCTTAAAAGCCCTGGCCATCGCCCTTGGCCTGTTCGCCAGCCAGGCTTTTGCCGCCGATGCGCCGTTGAAAATCGGCACCACCGCCGCGTTCGCCATTCCCTTGGAAGCCGCCGTAGCCGAAGCCGACAAGCAAGGGCTAAAGGTTGAGTTGGTCGAGTTCACCGATTGGATTGCACCCAACGTCAGCCTGGCGGCAGGCGACATCGACGTGAACTACTTCCAGCACATCCCTTTTCTGGAAAATGCCAAGGCCGCCGCCGGCTTCGACCTGGTGCCCTTCGCCCCCGGCATCATCAACAACGTCGGCCTGTACTCGAAAAAATACAAAAGCTTCGACGAGCTGCCCGAAGGCGCCACCGTGGCCATTGCCAACGACCCGATCAACAGCGGCCGGGGTTTGCAATTGCTGGCCAAGGCCGGGCTTATCACCCTCAAACAAGGCGTGGGCTACAAAGCCACCGAAGACGACATCGAGAGCAATCCCAAGGACCTGAAAATTCTGCAGGTTGAAGCCGTGCAACTGGTGCGCGCTTACGACGACGCCGACCTGGTGCAGGGTTATCCGGCCTACATTCGCCTGGCGAAAACCTTCGACGCCACCTCTGCCCTGCTCTTCGACGGCCTGGATCACAAGGAGTACGTGATTCAGTTCGTGATTCAACCCAAGAGCAAAACCGACCCGCGCCTGATCAAGTTCGTCGACATTTACCAGCACTCGCCCGTAGTTCGCGCCGCGCTGGATAAAACCCACGGCACCCTTTACCAAGCCGGCTGGGAACAATAATGGCGCTGGCTAACCTGGCGCGCACCGCGCCTCAACCGGCACCGCAGCAAGCCGAACAAAGCGAACTGCACCCGCAGCTGAACCGGGCGCAGGTGCGCATCATCGGCGTGAGCAAAATCTACGCCGGCCAACATGGCGATGTCACGGCGCTGCATGGCATCGACCTGAGCATCTCTCGGGGTGAAGTGTTCGGCATCATCGGCCGCAGCGGCGCCGGTAAATCGTCGCTGATACGCACCCTTAATCGCCTGGAACAACCCAGCAAAGGCCGCGTGCTTATCGATCAGGTGGACATCGGCGAGTTTGACGAAAACCGTCTGGTCGCCCTGCGCCGGCGCATCGGCATGATCTTTCAGCACTTCAACCTGATGTCGGCGAAAACCGTGTGGCAGAACGTCGAGCTGCCGCTGAAAGTGGCCGGCGTGGCGAAAGCCCAGCGGCAACAGAAAGTGCGCGAACTGCTTGAGCTGGTGGGCCTGGCCGACAAACACCAGGCCTACCCGGCGCAGCTCTCAGGCGGGCAGAAACAGCGGGTCGGCATTGCCCGCGCGCTGGTGCACGATCCCGACATTTTGCTGTGCGACGAAGCCACCTCCGCGCTCGACCCGGAAACCACTCAAGCGATTCTCGCGTTGCTGAAAACCATCAACCAGCGCCTGGGCCTGACCATCGTTTTGATCACCCACGAGATGGCCGTAATCCGTGACATCTGCGACCGCGTGGTGGTGCTCGAACAAGGTCGTATCGTCGAACAAGGCCCGGTCTGGGAAGTGTTCGGCAACCCGCAACACGAGGTCAGCAAAACCCTGCTAGCGCCGCTGCAACACGACCTTCCCGAAGAATTGCGCAGCCGTTTGCAAACAGCTCGCCCCAGCCCGGACGCCGCCGTGGTGCTGCGCCTGCAATTCACCGGCAGCCACCGCGACGAGCCCGACCTTGCGGCGTTATTCGCAGCCCTGGTCGGCCGGGTTCGCTTGCTGCAAGGGGGCGTCGAACGCATACAAGGTCACGCGCTCGGCCAACTGCTGCTTGCCGTCAGCGGCTCATCGCTGAACAGCGAACAACTGCGCGAGCGCGCCGAACATTGGGCACAACGCTGCGAGGTGGTGGGTTATGTGGTTTGACCGTTTGCTACAAGGCGTCATCGACACCTTTTTGATGGTTGGCGTGTCGTCATTTATTGCCCTGGTGGCCGGCATTCCGCTGGCGGTGATTCTGGTCACCAGCGGCAAAGGTGGCATCTACGAAGCCCCGGCGCTGAACCGCGCGCTCGGTGCCTTCGTCAACCTGTTCCGCTCTATCCCTTTTCTGATTCTGATGGTGGCTCTAATCCCCTTCACCCGGCTGATCGTCGGCACCACCTACGGTGTATGGGCTGCCGTGGTGCCACTGACCATCGCCGCCACGCCCTTCTTTGCGCGCATTGCCGAAGTGAGTTTGCGTGAGGTGGACCACGGCCTGATCGAAGCCGCACAAGCCATGGGCTGCCGGCGTTGGCATATCGTATGGCATGTGCTGCTGCCCGAGGCGCTGCCCGGCATCGTGGGCGGGTTCACCATCACCCTGGTCACCATGATCAACTCGTCGGCCATGGCGGGCGCCATTGGTGCGGGCGGGTTGGGCGACATTGCATATCGGTATGGCTATCAGCGGTTTGATAGCCAGGTAATGCTGACGGTGATTGTGTTGCTGGTGGTGTTGGTGGCGGCCATTCAGCTCGGCGGAGACCGGTTGGCAAGGGTGTTGAATAAACGCTAGCGCTTTGCGGGCGCATAGAGCTGGCCTGCGATAACGCAGCGAGGGATAAGCATTTGGCCAGCGACCCGCGGTGATTTAAAGTCCCGCGATGCTCATCGCCTACCTCTCTCTGTTCGCCAGCGCCTTCATCGCCGCCACGCTGCTTCCGCTGCAATCGGAAGCGGTGCTAGCCGGCCTTCTGCTAACAGACCACTACTCAACCGCAGCGTTAATCGTCATCGCCACGCTTGGCAATGTACTGGGCTCGCTGGTGAACTGGGCGCTGGGGCGCGGTATCGAGCGCTTCCGCGAGCGCCGCTGGTTCCCCGCCAACGAACAGCAACTGCAACGCGCCCAAGGCTGGTACCAACGTTACGGCTGCTGGACGCTGCTGCTCAGCTGGCTGCCCATCGTCGGCGACCCGCTGACCCTGATCGCCGGCGTAATGCGCGAACCGCTGTGGCGATTCGTGCTGTTGGTCACTATCGCCAAAGCCGGCCGTTATCTCGCATTGGCGGCCGTGGTGTTGTACGCCTAGCGCTAATCATCCAGCGGCGCGGGTGCCGGTGTCGGCGCCTCAGCGTCCGCCGGCTTGCTCGCTTCCCTCTCGCGCATGGGCATCTCATCCACCGCGCTAAACAGTTCCTTCGGATCGATGGCGCCGGAATGTTCCAGCTTCTTCTCGCCGTCCTTGCCCACCAGAATCACTTTCGCATCGGCGCTGGCGCCCAGCTTCAGCGCGCGAATCAGGGCCATGGTGCTTTGCGGGTCAAGGTCTTTGCCGTTGCGCTGGCCAATAGTGTTCACCACCGTGTAGAGCACCATGTTGCGCTCTTTGAACGCGGCTTCATTAGCCGGCTCTTTCAGCGCGGCCAGCAGCCTGACCAGTGCCGGATCGGCGCTGCTGTTGGCGATCACGATAAGCGGCCGCGACTGGCCCCGGTCGGCCGCGAGCGGGCTATCGTTATCGTCGGCGAACGCCGGGCCGCTGAGCGCGACCATCAACGCCAGACTGAATGAGCGCAAAAACATACAAACCTCCGTTGAAAAACCATCCCGTCAATGATCGCCGTAACGGGGCAAAGGTTCACTGGAGGGTGGAGATTGGGCGTGAATTTTTTCGGTTAATGGATGGGCGATTGTGCGCGCAGCCCCCTCACCCTAACCCTCTCCCCGAGGGGCGAGGGGACTAAAAGCAGACCGCGTTTTAGCTCCCCTCTCCCGCTCGCGGGAGAGGGGCTGGGGGTGAGGGTCGGCCTTTACTCGCTGCCCTCACCCGCCCGCCGTCGAAACAACGGCCGTGGCTCAATGGCCGAACGCCCATACACCACGCTCATGCCCGCCAACCCTTTCAACGCATCCTCCACAGACTTGTCCGCACGCACGGCAAAACTGTCGAAGCCGCATTGACGCATGTGGCTGAGCTGATCGCGCAGTACATCGCCCACGGCGCGCAATTCGCCGCGCCAACCCAAGCGTTGGCGCAACAGGTACGCCTGGCTGTAACCGCGACCATCGCGAAAGCTGGGAAAGTCGATGGCGATCAGCGCCACGTCAGCGAATGGCAGGTGGAGGGTTTCCACGTCGTCGTCCGGGCCCAACAACAGGCCGTCGCCAGGCTGCCAGGCGTCCAGCGGGACGATACGGGTAGCGTCGGCTTGCTCGATCACGGCCTGGCCATCGACCAAACGAATCAGTTTGCTCATGCCAACTCCTGCGCGCGGTACACGCGCTCTTTGAACGGTTCCAGGCCGATGCGCTGCACCGTGTCGACAAAGCGTTCCTGCACTTCCCGGTAGTCGATGAATGTATTGACGATGCGTTCGACCACATCTGGCACCTGCTCGGCGGCGAACGAGGGGCCGATCACTTTGCCCAATGCGGCGTGTTGTCCTTGGGCACCGCCGAGGGTGATCTGGTACCACTCGCTGCCGTTTTTATCCACGCCCAGAATGCCGATGTTGCCGATGTGGTGATGGCCGCAGGCGTTCATGCAGCCGGAGATGTTCAGGCTCAGGTCGCCGATGTCGTGCAGGTAGTCGAGGTTGTCGAAGTGCGCCTGAATCGCCTGCGCCACAGGGATGGATTTGGCGTTGGCCAGCGAACAATAGTCGCCGCCCGGACACGCGATGATGTCGCTGAGCAGGCCGATATTGGCCGTGCCCAGCCCTTGCTCGCAGGCCGCTTGCCAGAGGGCGTAGAGGTCGCGTTTGCGCACGTCGGGCAGCACGATGTTTTGTTCGTGGGCGATGCGAATTTCGCCAAACCCGAACGCCTCGGCCCAATTGGCCACCGCGTCCATTTGTGCGGCCGTGACGTCTCCCGGTGGTAACGCAGCGCCCGGTTTGGTCGACAGCACCACGGCGGCATAGCCCGGCACTTTATGGGCGCGCACGTTGCGCTCGGTCCATTGCCCGAAGGCCTTGCTGTTCGCCAACTGCGTGCCGAAGTCCAGGTCTATCGCCGGCAGTGGCTCGTATCCTGGCAGCACAAACGCGGCGGCCACGCGCTGGTATTCGGCTTCGGTCAGCTCGGCCGGGCCGTCTTTGATGTGCTGCCACTCGCGCTCCACCTCGGCGGCGAACGCCTCGATGCCCAGCGCTTTGACCAAGATTTTTATCCGCGCCTTGTACTTGTTGTCGCGCCGGCCGTGGCGGTTGTACACGCGCAAAATCGCCTCCACATACGACAACACGTGCTGCCAGGCCAAGCCGTCGCGAATGGTCTGCGACAAGATCGGCGTGCGGCCCAAACCGCCGCCCACCATTACCCGCAGCAGCAGTTCACCGCCGTCGTTGCGGTATAGATAAAGCCCGATGTCATGCATTTGCACGGCGGCGCGGTCTTCGTGCGCCGCACACAGGGCGATCTTGAATTTGCGCGGCAGGAACAGGAATTCCGGATTGACCGTCGACCACTGGCGCAAAATTTCCGCCAGCGGGCGCGGGTCCAGCAACTCGTCCGCCGCTACACCGGCAAACGCCTCGGTGGTGATGTTGCGCACGCAGTTGCCGGAGGTCTGAATCGCGTGCATCTGTACCTCGGCCAGGCGCGCGAGAATGTCTGGCACTTGCTCCAGTTCAATCCAGTTGAATTGAATATTTTGCCGGGTGGTGAAGTGACCATAGCCACGGTCGTACTCGCGGGCGATGGCCGCCAGGCAGCGCAATTGCGCGGCGCTCAGGGTGCCGTAGGGAATGGCCACGCGCAGCATGTAGGCGTGCTTTTGCAGGTACAGACCGTTCTGCAAGCGCAATGGCAGAAACTCTTCTTCGCTCAGCTCGCCACTCACCCGCCGCTGCACTTGGTCGCGAAACTGCTCGACGCGCTCGAACACCAGCGCCTGGTCGTAATCGTCGTATTGATACATGCATCTGCCCCCAAATAATGCCAGGGACTATGCCGCGCCTGCCGCCTTACAAAACAGCGGCAGATAACGCCATAAAAAGCGGATCAGATGCCGGGCATCACTCGGCAAAGTGCCGATTGGCCACGCGCCGCAGGCCCAGGTTTTCGCGCAATGTGGCGCCTTCGTACTGCTCGCGAAACAGCCCCTGGCGCTCCAACTGCGGCACCACCTGATCGACAAAATCATCCACGCCGCCCGGCAAATGGGTGAACAGGATATTGAAGCCATCCGCCGCCCCTTCGTAGTACCACGCGGCCAGTTCATCGACGATATGCGCCGCTGTGCCGACTACCAGGCGATGGCCGCCCGCCCCTAGCGTGCGCAACAACTGGCCGACGGTGGGGCGTTCGCGGCGGATCAGGTCCAGCACCAATTGCTGACGGCTTTTGTGCCGCTCGGTAGTGGGCGGCTGATCTGGTATCGGTACAGGTGCGTCCAGCGGCAACGCGGCCAGATCAATGCCCAAATCAAGCAAAAAACTCAGCTGTTTGAGGGCGCTGCGCGGGTCCACCAATTCCAGTAACTGCTGATGTTTTTCCTCGGCCTCGCTGGCGGTGCGACCGACGACTGGCGATACGCCGGGAAAAATTTTCAGCGAATCCGGTGCACGGCCATAACCCGCGGCACGCGCGTGCAAGTCCTGATAAAACGCCTGCGCTTCGCTCAGGGTTTGCTGCGCGGTAAACACCAACTCGGCGCTGCGGGCCGCCAGTTCCCGGCCCGCGTCCGACGAGCCAGCCTGGGCAATCACCGGCCAGCCTTGCACCGGGCGCGGCGCGTTCAGCGGGCCTTGCACCTGGAAGTGCCGGCCACGGTGGTTGAGCACCCGCATACGGTTCACGTCCAGCCAGGTGCCGCTGGCTTTATCCAGCACAAAGGCGTCGTCGGCCCAGCTGTCCCACAGGCCGGTGACCACGTCGAGAAATTCCTCGGCGCGCTGGTAGCGTTCGGCATGGGCCAGGGGTTGGTCGTGGTTGAAATTCTCGGTGCCGACCAGCGCTGTGACCAGGTTCCAACCGGCACGGCCGTTGGAAAGCTGGTCCAGCGAGGCGAAGCTACGGGCCAGGTTATACGGCTGGTTGTAGCTGGTATTGGCGGTGGCGATCAGGCCGATATGACGGGTCACCATGGCCAGCGCGGGCAGCAGAATCAGCGGGTCCCAGCGCAGGCTATACGGCCCACGCGCCAGCACCTCGGGGGCCAGCTCGCCGACGCTGACGTTGTCGTTGAGAAACAGCGCGTCAAAGCGCCCGCGCTCCAGGGTTTGCGCGTAGTGCTGGTAGCGCTGAATGTTTAGCGAAGCGTCGGCGTCGGCCTGCGGGTGGCGCCACGCGCCGGTGTGGGCGCCGCTGCCAGACAAGAACGCGCCCAAGCGCAAACGTCCGTCCGCATTAGCCATGGGCGTGCTCCGGCGTTTCCACGGCTTGCGCCGACTGGCGGCGCAGCAACAGCACCACCCCGGTTAACGCCACAGCCAGCACCAGGGCCAGGAACACCATCACCGCCTGATAACCGTGCAAAAACGCCTGCTGAACCCAGCCATTGAGCACCTCGGGCGCCTGGCTCAGGTGCTCCGTCAGCAAAGCCGCGCCCTGCTCCGGCTGGGCCACGGCGGCGTTGACCCAATCGGCCTGACTGCTGCTGACAGCGCTCAGCTCGCGCGCGGCGAAAAAGCGGTACACGCCCACGCCAATCGCCAGGCCAAGCCCGCCGCCAATGTTGTGCAAGGTCATCAGCGAGCCCATGGCCACCGAGCTGATCGTCGCCGGCACCGAGCTCATGCCCAGCACCGTTGACGGCCCCAACACGCAGGCCCAGCCCACGCCCATGAGGGCGAAGGCGCCGAGCAGGTAAACCAGCGAGGTATGGGTGTCGAAGCCCGCTTGCAGCAAGGCCGACACCACGAACAACGCCAGACCCGCCTGGATTAACAGCCCCGGTCCTTTGCGGTCGACCAAGCGCCCCACCACCGGCGACAGCACCGCCACGCCCAAGGTGGTCGGCAACAACAACAGCCCGCTGGTGTGCACGCTGTCGCCACGAATCAACGCCAGGTACAACGGCATCACAAAGAACGCCAGGCAGTAGAAAACCGCGAGGGCAAAGCTCGCCACCACCGCCGCGACAAAACGGCGATTGGCGAACAGCGTCAGGTCGACGATGGGCGCTTTCACCCGCCGTTCAACCTGAATAAACGCCACCAGCGCCAACGCCGCCACGACCAGCAACGCCAGGCTGATCGGCGACGTCCAGCCCCAGGCGCCACCCTGCACAATCAGCAGCACCAAGCTCGGCAGGCCGATCAACAGCAACAGCGCGCCCCAGCCGTCCAGCCCGTGCGCTTCACCACGGGACTCATCCACCGCCCATGCGCAGATGGCCAGGCTGAGCAACACAAACGGCACATTGAGCAGAAAGATCCATTGCCAGCCCAGCGCACTGGCGATCACCCCGCCCAGCACCGGGCCGCTGGCCAAGCCCACGCCGTTAACGCTGAACAGCACGCCAAAGGCGCGGCCTTGTTCGCTGGCCGGGAAGGCATTCGCCACAATCGCGCCGGACGCCGTATACAGCACCGCGCAGGCCAGCCCCTGGGCCACACGCGCCGCAACCAACAGGTCGATGCCCTTGGCCACACCGGCCGCGAGCGAGGCCACGCCGAACACAGTCAGGCCAATAAACAGCACGCGCTTGCGCCCGTATAAATCTGCCAGGCGCCCGACCAGCACCATAAAACTCGACAACGCCAGAATGAAGCCGTTGATCACCCACTGCAGCGCCTCGAACGAGGTGCCAAGGTCGGCCTGCAACGCCGGCAAGGCGGTGTTGACGATGGTGAAATCAACGCAGCCCAGAAAGCTGGCGATGCTCACGCCAAACAACGCCCACCATTTGCGTTGCGGTTGCGCAAAAACGCCCATGGATTATTCCTCACTAAAAAGTAACGCGGGCAGCACGGCCACCCGCCTGAAACGCCCGTGCCTAAACCGCAATGGCGGTGTGCGACCACGCCGGATGCACCACGCCGGGCAGGCTGAAGGGAATGGGAATGCCGCGCTTTTTGAACTTCAGCGGCAGCCAATGCACGCGCTCCGGGTGCACCGGTTCGATCAACAGTTCGCGGGCCGTGGCCATGGCGTGGGTCATCTGCTGCGGGTAAATGATGAAGTCGTAACCCTGCTCAGCCCACAGCGGCAAAATGATCGGAATTTCTTCCAGAATGTATTCGCGGCACTGCGCGGCGGCCTGTTGGGTATCCGCTGCCGGGTCACGCAGCAACAAGCGCTCGATAAACACGCCAATGGTGGTGTCGATGGCCGCGCGCAAACGGCTGTCGGGCTGGGCGTACACCTCGTTCACCTGCAAGCGCAGGTCGGCATAGCGGTCGGAGGCCAGCTCTTCGTTCCAGCGGCTGATGGTCACTTTCGCCTCCAGGCCGTCGAGGTACTTGCGGTTGCGTTTGAGCCACGCCTCGCCATCCCGAATCGAGGCCGACAGCGCCAGGCCCGGCGATTTGCCGTGCTTGTTGTGGCGCTGCAGGGTGTCGGCCACCACCACTTTCACTTCGCTGAAACCGGACTTGTTAATCAGGTGCACGGTGGAGCTGAGCTTTTGCTCCTCGTGGTACTCCTGCCCCACGCTCACCGCCAGCACGCAGCGTTTGCCGGTGAAGTCGAGTTCTTCACCGCCCTTGTTGAAATAGGCTTTGAGATTGATCGCTTCCACATCGCTCATGGTCGTTAGCTCCAGTAGGCCAAAGGTTGGTCGTCGCCGAAATAGCCGATAAACACGCCGAGGGTGACGCGCGTGCTGGTGGCCGACGGGCGCACCGCATGAATCAGGCGGGGGTTAAGCAAAATCAGGTCGCCGGGTTCGGGCTTGATCACGAAGTCCGGCGGCGGCAGCAAATCGCGCTCGATGCCATAGGCGCGGGTGCCGCGCAGGCGTTCGTATTGTTCCTCGTCGGGCTCGATGCCCCAGATTTCCAGCTCGCCGCCGTCCTCCGGAATTTCCAGGTAGATGTTGGTGGACAGCTGAGTGAGCAAACGCGGCTCGTGGTCGCTGGGCGCGTTGCGTTCGAGGTTGTCGGTGTGCGGCGTCAGGTCGACGCCGCTGCCCTGAAAGCGGGCGATGCCAACGAAGCATTTTTCGCCATTCACATCCAACAGCCGCGCGCCTTTGGGCCACACCTCATCGAGCAGCAAACGCAGCTCATCGATGGGCGAAGCCAGCGGGCGAAAGGTGTCGCGAATCTTGCGGATATTGGTCAGCGCCTGGGCGTGATACTCCTGGCGGCTTTGCTCGTCGCCGATTTCGATATAGGCCTTGCCCAGGCGATTGAATTCTTTCTGCTCAGTGAAGGTGCCGCGCAGCTCATGACGAGCCAGGCGCTCGCGGGCCAGTTGCACGGTGTCCGCCGGGCAAAAACCCTTCAGGCGCACGCCGTATGAGCGTTTGTGCAGCACATCGGCGATATGCGACGGCTGTAGTTGATCGGCAGTGAGGGTGGTGAACATACAAACTCCTGAACGTCCCTGAGTGGAATGGATGGTCGACCAACAGCGGGTTGCGTCACGGGCAACTCAGGTCTTGCAACGGACTCGCTTTGCTTTCTGTGGGAGCGGCTTTAGCCGCGATGGGCCGGGCCTGGAAACGGTGGGCCCAGCCAAGAGCATCGCGGCTGAAGCCGCTCCTACAGGTGTTGTGGTGGGTCATGGGGGCGGCTCCTGGTTGAATTGGGGGGCGAAAAAGCCGCTGGCTTCGAATGGCTGGCTGATGATCCCTTCGGCGCGGTACAGGTCGGCGGTGCGTTGCACGTCGGCGATGACCTCGGCGTCGATGGGCACGCGGTGCGGTTGCGAGTAGCGGTTGGAGCGGCTGTGAATCTCGACGGGCAAACCGCTGTGGCGCGCCTGGATGGCGGAGAAGGCTGGCTCGTTGGCGTTGGCCCACTCATACGCGCGGGCCAGGCGCTGGAGGAAATCGGCCAACAGCGCCGGCTTGTCGCGAATCGCCGTGTCGTTGGCCACCAGCAACATGTTGCCGGCGAACAAGCCTTCGCCACTGACCAGCACCCGCGTGCCGCCTTCAATCTGGCTCATGCTGGTGTACGGATCCCACGTGGCCCAGGCGTCGGCCTCGCCGTTGGCCAGCAGGCCTCGGGATTCGGCCGGTTGCAGAAAAATGAACTGCGCATCCTTGCCCGTCAGCCCGGCCCCACGCAGCGCCGCCAGCGCCAGGTAATGGCCGATGGAGCCGCGCGTGGTGGTGATTTTCTTGCCCTTCAAACTCGCCGCATCACGCAGCGGCGAGTCCTGATTCACCACAATGGCCACGGCTGTTTGCGTGACCTGCACGCGCACCACGCCCACGGTTTTCAGCGGGGCGCCAGCGCCGGCGGCAAACACAAACGGCGCATCGCCCAGGGTGCCGATGTCCACCGCGCCAGCGGCCAGCGCTTCGGCGGTCGGCGCCGCCGCGCCGAACGAGGCGAACTCGATGCGGTACGGCAGGCTCTTCAACTCGCCGGCCGCTTCCAGCAGAATTTTCAGCGACGCCTTCTGGCTTGAAACCCGCAGCAGCTCCTCGCCCTGAACAAACGGGGCAAGGGTCAGCAGCGCGGCCAATAGCACGGTGAACGTCTTCATCAGAACGCCAGGCTCAAGCGGCCGTAGTAGTAACCGCCGCCCAGGCCATAGGGCGAGAACATGCCGTACTCATAAGTGCCAGCCCACGGCACGATGCCGATGCTGTCGGGGTATTCGTCGAACAGGTTGTTGGCGCCCACGGCGACGGTCACGTTCTGCGTGAGGTCGTACGCCACGTCGATGTCGGTGATCCATTTCGGGCTGTAGGTGCGGTCGTTGGCCGGGTTGTTGTTGCCTTCGGTGTATTCGCCGTAGCGGCTCACGGCCAGGTTCACGTTCCAGTCATCGAGCCGGTAGTTGGTGGAGAAAATCCACTTGTCCTTGGGCGTGGCCTTGGTCAGGTCGGTTTGCTGCTGACGGTCGAACAACACGTAGCCGCTGCCCAGGCTGGACAGCTCGCCCGGCGTTTCGGCCAGGTCACGAATGGTGGTTTTGTTGTGGTTGTACGCCACGCTCCACTTCGCCTGGCCGTACTCCTCGAAGTTCTGGCTGTAGTCGAGCACCAGGTCGATGCCCTTGGTGCGCGTGTCGGCGGCATTGGCGAAATATTGCCCCGCCAGGTTTGGCGCCAGACCGGCGTTGACCAGAATCTGCGACACCGCCGGGCCCGACAAAATGCCGGTTTGCAGAATGCGATCGTCGATGTCGATCAGGTAAAAGTCGGCGGTAAAGCGCAGGCGCTCGATGGGCTCAGCGGTGAAACCGAGGCTGTAGTTGCGCGACTTTTCCGGCTTCAGCGTTTCGGCGCCCAAGGCGATGGCTTCCGGCGAACCGGGTCGCATCTGCTTGGTTCGCGCTGTAGTGGTGGCACCGCCGCCAAGGAACTGGGTCACCGAGCTGGTAGACGAGAACACGTTCTGCGCCAAGGATGGCGCACGGAAGCCATTGCTCACCGCCGCCCGCACGGCGTAACCCGGCAGGAATTCATAACGGGTGGTGAACTTGCCGCTGGTGGTTTCGCCGATGTCCTGGTTGTACTGCTCCTGGCGCAAGGCGAAGGCGGCGTACCAGTTGGACGTCACGTTCAAACCGAAATCGACGTAAGCCGCGCCGCTGTGGCGAATCTGGTCGCCGGCATCTTCGGGGTTGGTGCCGTTCACCGAAAACAAGCCCGGATCTGGACGTCGGCCGGCGTACTGCCCGGTCGGAATCACGTAGTTGCCGTAGTTATACGAATTCGCTTCGCCCTCCCCCAGCTCGTATTTTTCCCAGCGGTACTCAATGCCGAAGGAGGTTTCCAGCGGGCTGCTCCAGCCGATATCCAGCGCGCGGGTGAAGTCGAGGTTGTTGGTCCATTGGTCAAAGATTTCGTCGGCCAGGTGAAAGCGCTGCTGACTGAAATCCGGGCCGTTGGAGATGTTCAGGTTGTTGTCGGTGTAGAGCTTGGCTTTGTCGCGGCCATAGGTGGTCGACAGGTCCCAATCCCAGTCGGCAAACAAACCCTTGGCGCCCACGGCAAATTGGTAGTCGGCTTCCTTTACCTCGCGGGTGGCCTGGCCGCCTTTCGGATAAGGCGCGCCGGCCACGCCGTTGAGCGCGGTGATGTCGGTTGGCGCGCGATGGCCGAGTACTTTCTTGCCGTCGCGGTAGCTGAAGGTCGAGAACGAATACAGCGTCACGTCGTTTTGCAGCGGCAGTTCAAGGTTGTAGGCCGTGCTGGCCGTGCGGTCGCGGCCCAGTCCGTATTCCTCGCCCCAGCCGTGGGTTTGGCTGGTACGCGGGTCTGGCTGGCCATTGGCGAGCGTGCCGTAGTTGCCGACCACAGAGCCTGAGCGGTCGTAGGGTTCCTGCGACTTGGCGTCAAACGACAGGTTGAAGAAACCGCCATCGCCCAACGGCAAACCCAGGTTCGCCGCTTCGTGCCCGGTGGTACCGTCGCCGCTGTAGTACTGGCCCAGGGAGCTGTCGGAGGTGACGCCCGCGTTGTCTTTCTTGAGGATGATATTGATCACCCCGGCGATGGCATCCGACCCGTACTGCGCCGCCGCGCCGTCACGCAATACCTCGATGCGCTCGATGGCAGCGGTGGGAATGAGGTCCAGATCCACCGGCACCGCCGCCGTGCCCACCCGCGCATTGTTGTTAATCATCGCCGTGTTATGCCGGCGCTTGCCGTTCACCAGAATCAGCACCTGATCGCCACCCAGCCCGCGCATGCTGATGCCGCGCACCAGGAACGCCGTGCCGCCGCCGTTAATGGTTGGCGCATTGAACGAAGGCAGCAGCCGCGTGAGGATGTCCTTGAGGCCGTTCTGGCCGGTTTTCTCCAACTGCTCCGCCGTGATCACATCAATCGGCGCCGGGCTGTCGGTGACGGTGCGCGGCTGGCTGCCACGTACGCCGGTGACCACCACGGTATCGAGCGTCGGGTCATCGGCCAGGGCGGTAATCGGCACGCCAGCCGCCAGCAAGGCAGCACTGATAGACGACAAAGCAAAGGTTTTACTGAACGCACTACGCATTGAAAAACTTCCTGTTAAAGCGCCTGGGGCATTTAGTGTTTGGCGGCAGCGGTTGGGGTGGTGTCTGGCGCGGTGGCGGCGATGGCCTCGACCTCGATCAACGCACCGGGCAGCACCAAGCCTGCGACTTGCACCGTGGTGCGCGCGGGTTTGAGCGGTTGTTTGTCGGTGCCGAAAAACTGCCGGAAGCCGGCCTGCAAGCCGTCGAAATCCAGGCGTCCGCCCTTGGCCGGGTCGGCAACCAGGTACACGTTCAGCTTCACCACATCGCCAAGCGTCAGGCCGCGTTGCGCGAGCACGGCTTCGATTTTGCGAAACACCGCCACGGTCTGTTGCTCGGTGCTGCCTGCGGCGTGCAGGTCGTCTTTGCCGGCCTTGGGGTCAACCGGATCCGGCAGAATTCCGGACACGTACGTGAGCTGGCTGCTCGGCGGCAGCGTGACCGCCTGCAGAATCGGCGAGTTCGGATACGTCGACGGCACGCGCTCGATACCGGCGGCCTGTGCGCCGCTGGAAACGGCACCGGCCGCGCATAGAATCCCCAACCCCAGCAGGGCTTTCGGTGTGAAAGGCATGGCACTACTCCAAGGTTTTTTATCGCCAGCCTCGGAGGTCCGCTACCTGGCACATCGTGGTTATCGGTGGTTAAACAAGGCGCGGCGGGTTCAGGCCGTTTGCCGGTAAGGCGTGTGTTGCACACGCTCGAAAATGTGGCGCACCACCCGGCGTGCGGCGCCGGCGGCGGCTTCCTGCCAAATGCCCACGCCACTGTGGGCCAGGCCATCGCTGGTCAGGTGAATGCGGCCCTGGGCCTGGTTGAGCAGGCTGTACGCCGGCTCGGCCACTTCATGGTTAATCCATGGCCCGAGGTTGTACGGAATACGGCTCCAGGCCACGGCCAACGGGTTGCGCAACTCGGCCGAGTGGCCCGGATGCAGCAACTCGACCGCCTGTTTTGACGCGGCGATTTGCTCGGCGATGGTCTTCTCACCAAACACCCGCGCGGTTTCGCCGTTGTTGTAAGCGGCAATCAGAATGCCCTGCTCCTGATTGAACCCGCCGCTTGGATACCAGAGGCCCGAGGCCTCCTGATTCACAAACGAGAGGCCGCCATAAATCTGGTAATCGCGCTCCCAGAACCGCCGCGACTGCCACGCCACCTTGTTGGCATAGCCAAACTGCACCGCGCCAATCGCCTGCTGCACCGGCGCGGTGAAGTTGGTGTCCAGCTTGGCCAGCAACGGCAGCGGCAAGGCCACCACCGCGTAGTCGGCCGTCAACGTCTGTGCGCGCCCGGTTTTGCGCTCCACATAGGAAACCTGCACGCCGTTGTCCTGGTTATGGATCGCGCGCACTTCGCTGCCCAGGCGCAAGGCGCCGGTCAGGTGCTTCTCGAAGGCTTTGGGAATGCGGTCCATGCCGCCGACCGGCTGAAACATGGTCGGCGAGAACTCGGGGTACTCATCAATCATCAGCGCATTGGCCAGCGCCGGATTGAGCAGCGTGCGCAGCGGCAACGGCTCATTCTTCTGCGCCACCTGCTCGCCGGCACCGGGCCAGACTTTGTAACCCGAACGGGCCGAACCGATGTACTCAAGCTTCTCTGACAAATCGCCAAAGGTGCGCAAAAACTGCAACAGCGCGCGTTGGTCATCGGCATTCAGCTCATCATTCAGCGCCTGGCGATTGACCGCCTTGGCCAGTAACTCCGCCACATGGCCACGGCTGTCATTCACCGCCTGACGAATCTGCATCGGCGGCTCGGCCAGGTTCGGCCGCACCAGGGCGTTGCGGCTGGTATTGACCAGCACCTCCAACTCCACACCCAGCTCGCGGCAGTAGCCGAGCATCAACTGATGGTGGCTAGGCAAACGGGCCGGGCCGGCATTGAAATAAAACCCGTCGGCAAAGTTCGCCACCTGCACGGTGCCGTCGGTGTACTCAACGCGATCGCCCTGGCGCAGCGTCCAATTGCGACCGCCAACGCGGTCACGGGCCTCGAGCACCGTGACGTTAAAGCCGGCCTTGCGCAGCTCGTAGGCACTGACCAAACCACCGATGCCGGCGCCGATCACCACCACGCTGGCACCCTTGCCAACCTGGGCCGAGGGCAAGCTCGCATAATTTTCCGGGCCGCTGGTTGGCTGAGCGAATGCCGGGCTCAACAACCCCAGCGCCCCCATCGCGCCATACGCCGCCCGGTAACCGCCGATGGCGGCAACCCGTGCAATTAGCGCTCTTCTGGTCAGTGGCATCCCTGTTTCCCCATCGTCTTGACAGGCCGATCCGGCCTGGCAACCTATATCGCGCATTGTTATAGACCGATGCGATTAGGCTGCTAAATTCGTCTATGGGGGCCATGCTACTGACGGTTACAAAATGTGAGAAATACATTTTAGGCATATGCAAATATTAAATTGCTTAATCTTACGCGGCGCGCAAGCTGCAAGAAATGCATAACCCGAGGGGGTATATTTCGCGGAAAGCATCGCGGCTGAAGCCGCTCTGCGAGGGTGACGGTGATGTTGAAAAATCCTCCGTCATTCCCGCGAAAGCGGGAATCCAGAGTCTCGGCCAGTAAAGACGTTCTCGAATCACGTAAGGCGGAACGTAAACGTTCAGCGCACGCGACAATACCTTCGCCGATCTACCGAGTACGGCTTGAAATACTGGATCCCCGCGTTCGCGAGGATGACGGGGGATCTTTCAAACACAACCGTCATTCCCGCGAAGGCGGCGGTCCGACGATTCGGAGTCCAGGCTTCCGGCCAGGAACAACGTTCTCCAATCGCACGTGAGGCGAAACCAAAAGGTCCAGCACACGCGGTGGTGAATACCTACGCCGATTTAACGTGTACGGCGTGAAATTCTGGATCCCCGCGTTCGCGAGGATGACGGTGGTTTTGAAAAACCCTCCGTCATTCCTCGTAAGCGGGAATGACGGTGATACACACCGCCCCCCTAGCAAACGCCGCCCCACTGTGGGAGCGGCTTCAGCCGCGATCCCTGAAACCCACATTCACCCGCCAAACCGCACAACCAGCCAATCCACCAACCGCCGATAAACCCCATCAACCTCCGGCGTCACCGCCCCCATCCGCAAAAAGTCATGGGTCAGCCCTTCACACTCAAGCACCTCAACCGCCACTCCTTCATCCCTCAATCGCTGCGCATACGCCCTGCCCTCATCCACCAGCGGATCAAACCCGGCGATGGCCATACAGGCCGGCGCAATCCCCTTCAGGCGGCGCGCCAGCAGCGGTGAAAAGCGGGGGTCGTGTCGGTCTTCGGCGGTGCGTTGGTAGTGCTGGTAAAACCACTCCAGCGTCTCGCTTTCCAGCAAGTAGCCCTCGGCAAACAGGGTCATCGATTCGCTGATGCGCGACGCATCGGTCACCGGATAACACAGCAATTGCCCCACCGGCTTAAGCGCCACCGCCGCCGGCTCATGCTCGGCTTGCGTGGCCAGCACCGTGGCCAAGGTGGCGCCTACGCTGTCGCCGCCAAACACCACTCGCTGTTTATCCAACCCATGGGCGGCGGCATGTTCGGCCAACCAGGCCAACGCGTCGGCGGCGTCGTGCAAGGCGGTGGGGAATTTGTGTTCGGGCGCCAAACGGTAGTCCACGGCCAGCACGGCGCAGCCGGCACGCTGGGCAAATTCGCGGCAGACGCCATCGTGGGAATTCAAGTCGCCGAGCACAAAACCGCCGCCGTGCAGGAACACCAATACGGGTAACGGCGAATCACTGTGCGCCGGCCGGTAAAGCCTCAGCCCAACCTCATAGCCGTCACGGGCGATGCAGCTCAGCGCTTCGGCCTGTACGCCAGCAGGCGCCGGCCAGCGCAGTTGTTCGGTGGTGGTGGCGAATACCGCGCGGGCGTCGGCGACTGGCAGTTGGTGCAGCGGCCGCGTGGTGGCGCGGTCGGCGAGGTCGAGAAAGGCGTCGATGTCGGCGTTCAAGGGCATGGCGTTACGCCTCCGGTTGCAGCAGGTGAATGAGGTGGGCCTTGCATGCGTCCATGAGCCGTTCGATGCGCTGGGCGCGGTAGCGGCGGTTGCTGTAGTTGCAGCGCAGGTGCAGTTGCCCATCGCGGATCTGCGCCACCACTTCCAGTTCATTCGTCAGCGGCGCATGCGGGCCGTGTTCGTCGCCAAGCGGTTCGCTGGCGACGGTAAACGCAGTGCTCGCGGGGCCGAAGTTGGCGTTGGCGTGGCCGAGGTAGCTGAAGCTGACGTGCGGTGTATTGGCGAACTCATGGCGTAAGAAACCGAAGCCCACGCCGTTATCGGGCACACAGTTCAGCGCTTGCTGCACGGCCGCGAGATTCGCGCGCAGGCGCAGGGGAAATTGGCTGGTGAACCAGCCGAGGGTTCGGCTAACGTCCGGCGCGCGATCGTCGTTCACGCGGCCATGGGTTTCCAGTTCAATGGCCACGCTGTCACGGCCGGTCCAGTCGCATAGGGCGCTAGCAAGCGCGGTGAGCAGCAGGTCGTTTACCGCTGCTTTATGGGTTTGCAGGCCTTCGCTGTTGAGCGTTCGGCTAACCGTGGCTTGATGCTGCGCGCTGTTGCTGCCGCGCGGGTTGTCGCAGGGCCAGTGGTCGCCCTCGCCCGCTAACTGTTCCCGCCAGAAGTCGCGCTGCTCGTCAGCCAGACGCGGCACCTGCGCCTGCCAATGTTCGACCCAGGCGCGGTAGCTGGCGGTTTTCTCTGGCGAGTTGCCGGCGTAGGCCTGGAGCAGATCCTCACTGAGCACCCGCCATGAAACCAGGTCCATGGTCAGGTGATGCACCACCAGCAACAGCCGCTCGCTGCCGTCCGCCAAGGTGGCGTGGACGGCGCGTAACAGCGGGCCTGTTTGCAGGTTGAGGCTGCGCTGGGCACGGTTGAATAGCGCCAGCAAAGCCGCCTCGTCCGCGACGGTTTCTTCCCACAACAACGGCTCGTTGTCGATCGGCCCATAGGCCTGACGCCACTGCCCGCCGTCGTGGCTGAAGCGCAGGCGCAAGCTGTCGTGATGCGCCACCACCGTCGCCACGGCGCGCCGTAACGCCTCGCGGTTCAGTGGCGCGGTGGCCCGCAGCAGCAGGCTTTGGTTGAAGTGCTGCGGCTGACCCGTATGCCGGGCGAAGAACGCGGCTTGCACGGGCAGCAAGGCGAACTGACGGTCGTCCACGGGCGCACAAGCAGGCGCTGCGCTGACTGCCGGCTGCGGCTGGCCCAGCAGCCCGATAATGGTCGGCTGGCGCATCAGGTCGCGCAGTTTCAGTTGCAGCTGTAACGCCGGGTGATTTAGAGCGCGCGAGATCACTTGCAGGCTGAGAATCGAGTCGCCGCCCAGTTCAAAGAAGCTGTCGGTGATGCCCACCTGTTCCACCTGCAACACCTCGGCCCAGATCTCGGCCAGCAGGCGTTCCTGGTCAGTGCGCGGCGCCACATAACCGCTGCTGGTGAAGCGCGGTTCCGGCAGCGCGTTGCGGTCGAGTTTGCCGTTGGGTGTGACCGGAAACGCGGCCATCACCAGCACTTGCGCGGGCACCATATAGTCGGGCAGTTGCTCGCGCAGTGCCGCTCGCAGCGCTTCACCGCTGGCGGTCTCGCTGCTGACCACATAGCCGATCAGCTGTTTGCCCGAGGCGGCATCGCGGGCGATCACCAGGGCGTCTTCAACACCCGGCTGGCGGCGCAGGCTGGCTTCGACTTCGCCGAGTTCGATGCGAAAGCCGCGCACTTTTACTTGGTGGTCAATGCGCCCCACGTAGTCGAGTACGCCGTCGCTGCGCAGGCGCACCAGGTCGCCGGTACGGTACAGGCGCGCGCCCGCTTCGCCAAACGGGTCGGGCACGAAGCGTTCGGCGGTGATGTCGGGCCGCCCGTGATAACCGCGCGCCACGCCATAACCGCCGATGTACAACTCGCCGGCAAACCCAGCCGGCAACGGGTTGAGGTCGGCATCCAGCACATGCAACGAACGCTGCCCCACCGCGTTGCCGATGGGCGCATACGCCGCCTCACAGCGCCCGCTCAGGGGCACGCGCCAGAGCATGGGGGTGACCACGGTTTCGGTCGGGCCGTAACCGTTGGTGAAGTACGCCGGTCGCAGCGCTGCTTTCACTTGTTCGAAACTCTGCTCCGGCACCGCGTCGCCGCCAAAGCAGTAGGTGTGAACCGCCGGCGCCGGCACGCCGCTGGCTTCGATGTATTCGGCCAATTGTTTGAGATAAGCCGGCGGGAAACAGGCGATGCTGATGCGCTGTTGGTGCAGCACGGCGCAGGTCTGTTCCGGGGTCCACAGGTTGCCATCGCGAATCACCAGCGCACCGCCGCTGGCCAGGGTGCTCAGCCAGCGCTCGTGGGCACCGTCGAAGGCAAACGACATAAACAGCAGTTCGCGGGTGCTGGCGTTCATTTCGTACAGCTGGGCAATCGCCTGGCAGTGCATGCTCAGCGGCCCATGGGTGACGGCCACACCTTTGGGGCGACCGGTGGAGCCGGAGGTGTAAATGAGGTAGGCAAGGTTGTCGGCCAGCAGCGGCGAGGCCAGCGCGCGGCTGTCGCCGTCGGCGGGCAACAGGTCCAGCGCGACCACGCCCACGTTGGTTGGAATCGGCAAGGTGCCCTGCACCTCGCTGCGGGTAATCAGCAGCGCCATGGCCGAGTCGTCGATCATGTAGGCCAGGCGTTCGGCCGGGTAGTCGAGGTCCAGCGGCACATAGGCAGCGCCGATTTTCATCACGGCCAACAGCGCCACAATCATGTCTACCGAGCGCGGCAACGCCACGCCCACCACCACTTCCGGCGCCGCGCCACGCGCTTGAAGCACACGCGCCAGTCGGTTCGCGGCGCTATCGAGTTCGGCATAACTCAGCTGCACATCGCCGCACGCAACCGCCAGGGCGTGCGGTTGGTGCCGGGCCTGCTCGGCGATCAGGTCCGGCAGTAGCTGCTGACGATGGCTCGGCGCCGGGGCGGCGCTCCACTGCTGCAACTCGCTGCGCGTCGCGGCGGGCAGCCGTTGCAGATTACCGAGGCGCTCCTGCGGCGCATCCAGCATGGCCTCCAGCGTCGCTTCCATGAGCGCACGAATTTGCGCCACGCCCTGCCCGCTGAAGCTGGCGCGCAGGTACATGTACTCGATCATCAGGCTGTCGCCCAAGTGAACGGCCAAGTCCATGGCAAAGTTGGTCACGCCCAGATCCTTCGCTGCACCAAAGCTCAGCCCAGCCGGCTCAGCCTCGCGCAAGCGTTGGTCGATGGGGTAGTTCTCGAACACGATGATGCTGTCGAACAACGCCTGCGCGCTTAGCCCGGACCAGCGCTGCACGTCGGCCAATGGCGCGTGGGAATAGGCGCGAATGTCGAGGTTGTAGGCCTGTAGCTGTTGCAACCACGTGTCCAGCGGCTGCTCGGCGTGCAGGGTCTGAATCACCGGCAAGGTATTGATAAACAGCCCGAGCATGCTGTCGGCGCCGGGCAGGCTTTCCGGACGGCCCGCCACCGTGGCGCCAAAGCTCACGGTGCGTTGGCCGGTGTAGCGTTGCAACACCAGCAACCAGGCGCCCTGAATAAAGGTGTTCGGGGTAATGCGCAGCCGCCGGCAATGCTGTTGCAGGCGCGCCGTCCACGCGTCGTTCCAGTTGGAATACAACGCGGCGTGGCCGTTTTCCTCGCTGGCGTGGCGCGGGTATACGGCCTGGCTCAGGGACGTCGGTTCGACGTTTGCCAGCTGCGCGCGCCAGAAGCCTTCCAGGGCACTTTTGTCCTGGCTGTGCAGCCAGGCGATAAAGTCGCCGTAGCGCCCGGGTGTGTCGTGCAGCGGACGGCCGGCGTAGTGCTGCAGCACTTCGGCGAACAAATTCGAACTGCTCCAGCCGTCCATCAACAGGTGGTGGCTGGTCCAGATCATGTGGAAATGCTGCTCGCCCAGCTGCACCAGCAGCATGCGTTGCAGCGGCGCCTGGTCCAGCGCAAAACCGCGCAACGCTTCCTGCTGTGCCAGCTCGGCAAGTGCCTCGTCGTTCACGGCACGCTGGCGCCAATCGCGAATTTCCAAGGGCATGCGCGCCTGTTTGTGCACCACTTGCAGCGGCTCGCTGAGTTCGGCCTGCCAATGGAAACTGGTGCGCAGCACGCCGTGGCGCGCGGTAACAAACGCCCACGCCGCTTCAAAACGCGCCACGTCGAGGCCAGTCACCGGCAGGCTCACCTGGTTGATATACAGCGCCTCGCCGCTGTCTTCCAGGGTGTGAAAGAGCATGCCTTTTTGCATTGGCGAGAGCGGGTACACGTCTTCGATAGCGTCTTCAGCCACTGGCAGCGAGGCGCGTTGCATCGGGTCGATTTGAATGCGCTGCACGGCCGGTTGCGCCGCTGAACCTGTGCCTGCCACCTGGGCCAGTCGGGCAATGGTTTGCTGCTCGAACAGATCACGTGGGCCAAGGGCGATGCCAGCCTGGCGGGCGCGGCTGACGATTTGAATGGAAATGATCGAGTCGCCGCCCAGCTCGAAAAAGTTGTCGTCGATGCCGACCTGCTCGACGCGCAGCACGTCTTGCCAGATGGCGGCGAGTTGCGTTTCCAGCGCATTGCGCGGCGCCACATAGGCGTGCTGCGCCACGCTCTGCTCCGGCACCGGCAACGCCTTGCGGTCGAGCTTGCCGTTGGGCGACAGCGGCAGCGCCTCCAGCAGCAGCCAATGCGAGGGCACCATGTAATCGGGCAACTGCGCCAACAGCGCGGCCTTCATGTCGGCGATTTCCGCGCCCTGCTCCGCCACCACATAGGCAACCAGAAATTTGCCATGGCTGCCGTCCTGCGCCACCACCACGGCGTCGCGCACGCCGGCGTGTTCGCGCAAGCGCGCCTCGATTTCGCCCAGCTCGATGCGCAGGCCACGGATTTTCACTTGATGGTCAATGCGCCCGGCGTATTCGATAACGCCGTCTTCGCGCTGGCGAGCCAGATCGCCGGTGCGGTACAGCCGCTGCCCAGCGTGGAACGGATCGACCACAAAGCGTTCCGCAGTCAGCGCCGGACGACGGTGATAACCGCGCGCCAGGCCGACGCCGCCCAGATACAGCTCGCCGGTGACGCCGGGGCTGAACGGGTTTAGTTCGGCGTCGAGCACGTAGCAGTGCAGATTGGCGATGGGTTGGCCGATGGGCACGGCGTCACGGCCTTCTTCAACGCACGTCCAGTGGGTCACGTCGATGGCGGCCTCGGTGGGGCCGTACAGGTTGTAGAGGCCGGCGTTGGGCAGCATGGCCATCGTTTGCCGTTGCAATTCCACGGGCAACGCTTCGCCACTGCAGATAATGCGCGTGAGGTTTTGGCACTGCGCGGCCAGCTCATCGCTGATAAATGCCTGCAACATCGACGGCACAAAGTGCAGCGTGGTGATGTGCTCGCGGGTGATCAGCTCGACCAGTTTTGCCGGGTCACGGTGATCGCCAACGCCGGCAACCACGAGACGCGAACCCACCATCAGGGGCCAGAAAAACTCCCACACCGACACGTCGAAACTGAACGGTGTTTTCTGCAACACGCTGTCGCTGGCACCCAGCGCGTAGGCGTCTTGCATCCAGGCCAGGCGGTTGTACAGCGCGACATGACGGTTGCCGGCCCCTTTGGGTTTGCCGGTGGAGCCGGAGGTGTAAATCACGTAGGCGAGGTTTTCCGGGTGCAGCTCAACGCCCGGGTTTTCGCCGGATTGGTTGGCCCACGCCTGCGGCTGATCCAAGCTCAAACAGGTCAGCCCGACGGGTACTGGCAAGGCGTCCAGCAGGTGCGATTGGGTCAGCAGCAAGCCGATGCCGCTGTCTTCAAACATGTACGCCAAGCGGTCCTGCGGATATTCCGGGTCCAGCGGTACATACGCGCCGCCGGCTTTCAGAATGGCGAGCAAGCCCACCACCATTTCCACGCTGCGCTCGGCCGCAATGCCCACCAGCACATCGGCGCCAACCCCCAAGGTTTGCAGGTGCTGCGCCAGGCGATTGGCCTGGCTGTTGAGTTCGCCATAGCTCAGCGCCGCGGCGCCAAAAACCAATGCCGGCGCCTGCGGCTGGCGGGCTACTTGCGCTTCAAACAGCTGATGCACGAACGGCACGTGCGGGTAGTGCTTCGCCGTGTCGTTCCAGCTGTTCACCACACGGGCGTAATCGGCGTCGACCAGCAACGGCACGTCGCCGATGGCGCGCTGCGGTTGCGCCATAAACTGCGTGAGCAGGTGCACCAGTTGCCCGGCGATGCGCTGGATGCGCTGGGCGCTGAAGTGCTCGGTGAGGAAGTGGAAGCCCAGCTCAAGCTCGGCGCCAACCTGGGCAATCAGCGTCAGCGCATATCCGCTCTGTTCGCTGTACGCCAGGTTGGCAAAATGCAGCCCGCCCGGCGCGGCGGCCAGGGCGTCGGACACCGGGTAGTTTTCGAACACCAGCAAAGTATCGAACAAGGCTTCGCCGTTATGCCCGGCCAAGCGTTGCAGCTCGGCCAGCGGCATGTGTTCGTGCTCGCGCAGGGCGAGGTTTTGCGCCTGCACCGCACGGGTCCACTGCACGGCGTTGAGCGCCGGCGGCGGGCTGGTCACCACCGGCAAGGTGTTGATAAACAGCCCCAGCTGTTCCTCGAAGCCGGCCAACTCCACCGGCCGGCCGGACACGGTGGCGCCAAACGCGACACAACCCTGCCCGCTGTAGCGTTGCAACAGAACCGCCCACGCCGCTTGCAGCAGGCTATTGAGCGTCACTTGCTGCTGACGCGCGAAGGCTTGCAGGTCGTGGGTGAACGCCGTGCCCAGGCTCACCACATGCGCGTCTTGCCCTGGCGTACCGTCGAGGTGATGACCGCAGGCCAGCGCCAGGCGCGTCGGCTCTTCCAGCGGCGCCAGTTGCGCTTGCCAAAAGGCCAGGCTGGCGGCGCGGTCTTGGCGCTGTAGCCAGCCGAGGTAGTCGGCGTAATCGTGCGCGGGCGCCGCCAGCGCTTGCCCGGCGTAGGCTTGCAGCACTTCGCCGAGCAGCCGGGAATTGCTCCAGCCGTCCAGCAAAATATGGTGACTGGTGTAGACCAGGTGGTAGCGCTGATCGCCCGTCGGCACCAGGGCCAAGCGCAGCAACGGCGGGCGCGCCAGGTCGAAGCCGCGTTGCAGTTCGGTGGCGGCGACGGCGTCGGCATCGCTGCCGTGC
>Ga0157370_10000642_pt1 | contig 43557 bp, 69 predicted proteins | sample C35metaG_FD_113463 | JGI IMG/M metagenome (GOLD analysis project Ga0157370, IMG submission 113463) | Corn rhizosphere microbial communities from Kellogg Biological Station, Michigan, USA - C3-5 metaG | ecosystem: Host-associated > Plants > Roots > Rhizosphere > Soil | place: USA: Michigan...
GGATCGGCCGAGTTCAGCGAGCTGGAGATCAAGGCCATTCAGGCCCTCGTCCGCCCGCAGGGCTTCGGCTCCCTCCAGATGATCGCCTGGGGCACGCAGGCCGGCGCTTCCGAGGTCGGCCAGTTCACCCCTGACGACCCGGGCAGCAAGAGCCTGCCCTTCATCACGGAGCCCTGGTGAGCTTCCAGCGCCGCAGGCGCGGCCAGGAGGCCACGGTCTACCCGGGCGTCCTCATCGAGGACCGGCGCGGCAACAAGCAGCGCATCGTGGACATGAGCCAGCCCATCCCGATCAAGGGCGTCATCACCCCGCAGCGCTCGGCGCGAGCCGAGGTGCCCGGTCAGGCCCAGATCAACGTCAACCGCGTGATCCTCGACAGCGACCTGCCCATCAAGCTGGAGAACGTCGGGACTCCCGAGCTCGGCATCTGGGGCCGCCTGGAGTGGCGCGGCATCGCGTGGGACATCGTGACCCCGCCCGCCTACCACCACGGCACGCGCCACACCCGGCACTGGACCATCGACATCCGGGAGCGTCCCTGATGGCCGTCTACATGTACAAGGGCGTGGGCGGCAAGCCCCTGGAGGAGTTCATCGCGCTGCTCGACAACGTGCAGTTTGAGGTGGACTCCCGAGCCCTGGAGATCGCTGAGCGAGGCCAGAACCTCCTCCGAGACCACCGGGTGGACGGCATCGCCCACATGGAGGTCGAGAAGGGCGACATCGACGCCTACGCCGTCCTCGTGGACAGCAACGTGACGAACGACGAGTCCTCCGAGTCGAACTCGGCGCTCTCCATCGAGTTCGGTCGCGCCGGCTGGATCGACCAGGACGGTGAGACGTGGGGCGAGATGAAGGGCCTCCACATCCTCGCCAGCGCCGCGAACATCCCGAAGAAGGGCGGCAAGCGCTCCAAGAAGCGCCGCAACCGCCCCAAGCGTGACGGCCTCACCGGCCGCTTCAAGCGAGGTGACTGATGGCCGGACTCCCCGACTCCGTGCGAGCTCTCGCAGAGCGCACGCCCGTCGAGGACTTCCTCCTCGACCTCCTCCGGGCCGAGCTGCCGGACATGCCCGTCAACTCGCTGATCGGGCCCGACCAGCAGTTCCCGTTCCTCCTCGTGCGCCGCATCCCCGGCGTCGGTGAGGGCGCGGGCGACCCCCGCTTCCTCGACGCAGCCACCATCGCGGTCCACGCCTTCGTGCCAGACCCTGACGGCGACGAGGACGCCGCGATCCTCTCCGAGGCCGTGCGCGTGGTCCTCCGGGACGCCTGGCTGAAGCAGAAGGTCGTCCCCGGTCGAGGCCACCTCACCGAGTGGGAAATGACCATCGCTCCTCGCCGCGTCACCGACTGGGCGACAGCGACGGGTCCCGTCCAGTACGCCGACCTTCCCACCGGGATCGTCCGCTACGAGACGCAGTACCACCTCATCATCCGCAGGCCCACTCGGGCCTGAGTTCCCAAGCACATCAACGCGATTCGCCTAGGAGGCACTCGTGGCAGTCAACGACGCCGCAACGCTGGTGATCGGTAGCGGCAACTACTTCACCGCTCCCGTCAACACCCCCATCCCCGTCGACCTGAAGACGGTCGCCACTCCTTGGGAGAGCGTGGGTCACACCTCGCTGGAGGACATCCTCTCCATCTCCTCGGAGGGCGGCGAGGCCACGGTCATCGGCACGCTCCAGAACAAGAGCCTGCGGACGAGCTACTCGTCCCGCACCGAGACCATGGCCGTCATCCTCCAGCAGTTCGACAAGGCCGGCCTGAAGCTCTACTACGGCTCCAACGCCCCCGAGCTCCCGGACGGCACCATCGGCGTGCCGGTGAACCCGGTCCCGACGACCGCTGCGTTCCTCGCGGTGTTCATCGACGGCGACAACGTGTTCGCCTTCTACGCCCCCAAGGCCGAGCTCTACCGCGGTGACGACCTGTCCCTCGCGGACACGGAGTCGCTCGCCGGCCTGCCGATCGGCGTCAAGCCGATGCAGTACATGGCCAACGAGTACACCTACGCGGTCACGCCGCTCGGTGAGGTCGACCCGGGCTGATCCAGCCCCCCAGCACCACCCTCTCCCCGCGTGAAGCGGACCTCCGCGGGGAGAGGGGTTTCACCCAGAGGCCCGCGAATCCCATTGCTATCACGGAGGTCCGCAACCCCATGGCTACTTTCTCTCTCGACCAGATCAAGGCCGCAGCCGACGCCAAGTACGGCTCGCTCGACATCCCCCTCAGCGACAAGGCCGGCGACGTGGTTCGCCTGCTCAACCCGCTCCGCATGTCCGAGGCGCAGCGCGCCGAGCTCCGCACGATCCAGGACAAGCTCAACGACATCAGCGCAGCGGCCGAGGGCGACGAGGAGCCCTCCGAGGACGCGGTGAAGGAGCAGACCGACCTCATCGCGGAGATGCTGCTCGCCGTGGCCGAGAACAAGGTGGCCGGCAAGAAGCTGCTCGACGCCCTCGGCGGCGACCTCGCCATGACCATGGTCGTTTTCGAGCAGTACACGGAGGGCACCCAGGCGGGGGAAGCCTGAGCCTCGCTGAGCTGATCGACAACTACGGGGCCGGGCTGTGGCCGGACCTCCTTCACCTCTACGGGATCAACCTCGTGGACGTGATCGAGGGCCGCGGCCCGGCCCCCGCGTTTGTCCTCTGCGCAGTGAGGGCTCTGCCCGACACCACCTACACCTACGCGCTGATGCGTGGCGGTGACGAGCACAAGGGGTGGGGCATCGACCGGCACATGCAGGCCGACCTGATCGACGCCCTCAATCAGAACACGCGGGCCACGGGGAACTGGGGCAAGAAGGCCCCGAAGATTCCAAGCTACCCGCGCCCACAGCAAGTGCGCTCTCCCGCAATGGGATCGAGCAAGAAGGCGCGGAAGAAGGTCTCGGTCGCAGAACTCTGGGGCCGGATGAAGAAGGCCCTGTAACCCCCGGAGGTGGTCCATGCCCGCAGGAAGGGTCATTGGTCGCGTCAGCGTCAAGGTGCTGCCCGACACAGATGACTTCAAGCACAAGGCCAAGAACGACCTGGAGCGTATCGCCCGGACGCTGAAGGTCCAGGTCCCGACGACCATCGACATGAGCGGTGCGTCCCGGGAGCTCCTGGCAGAGATCAGGAAGATGAACCAGCGCAACAAGGCGCTGTCTTCTCGACACATCAAGCTCTACACCACGCTCGACACGTCGGGCAATCACATGAAGGGCCAGATCACCAAGGCCCTCCGGTCGATTGACGACCAGATCAAGACGGGCAAGCGGAACCCCAAGCTGAAGATCGACCTCGTGGCCGGCACGCTGAGGGCCGAGCTCGACAAGCAGTCCCTCCGCGACATCGAGGACAAGCTGAAGAACTGGCGGGACAAGATGTCCCCGCTGAAGGTCATCATCCGGCCGGAGCTCGCACTCGGCTCCACGACCTGGGCCGAGAAGCGCCTCGACTACCTGACCCGCCCCCGCACGGTGCCGCTCATCCCGATGCTCAACAGCATGGCGAGCGTCAAGGCCGCAGCTGGCATCGGCTCCCTCGTCGCCGCCCTCTCGGGTGGCCGCGTATCGGGAGACATGTTCGACAACCTCTGGCGAGCGTTCAAGAACCTCGACAAGTCGGTCCCGCTGATCTCCAGCATCGCCACGGCCATCGCTGGCCTCGGTGCGGTCGGCATCACCGCGGTGAGCAACCTCGCCGCCCTGTCGGTCACCCTCGCGCAGATCGGAGCCGCAGCGTTCGCGCTGCCCGGCTTCTTCGCCGCAGCTGCCATCGGCATCGGCATCACGGTCATCGCGCTGAAGGACATGAAGAAGCACGTCCCGGACATCACCGCCCGCTTCAAGGAGATGGGCAACACGATCCGGGAGAACTTCTGGTCGACGGCTGCCAACGGCATCCGCTCGCTGGTCGACGTGTACCTCCCCGAGCTCGGCGCGATCTCCAAGGACATCGGCCGCTTCTGGGGCACGCTCGCTGGCGAGATCGCCAAGCCGCTGAAGTCCAGCCTCCCCACGATGATGGGCAACCTGGCCAAGGCCATCGGCATCACCAACGGCTTCGCCGGCACGTTCGCCAGCATCATCAACACCCTCGGCCTCACGGGCTCGGAGTACCTGCCCAAGTTCGCCCAGTGGTTCGGTGACATCGCCAAGAAGTTCGACGGCTGGCTGTCCAAGGCCGCGGCCTCGGGCGAGCTCCAGGAGTGGATCGACGCTGGCATTCAGGGCCTGAAGGACCTGGGCAACATCATCGGTGACCTCGGTGGCATCTTCGCCGGCATCGGTCGCGCCGCTGCTGCTGGTGGGGGCTCGACGCTCTCCATGGTCGCGGACACCCTCGACCGCATCCACGCGGTCGTGGACAGCGCTGACTTCCAGGCCGGTCTGGCCAACGCCTTCAACGCCGCCCACACGGCGATGACGGCCATCTCGACCGGCGCCGGCCCGGCCATCAAGGAGTTCTTCTCGTGGTTCGGCACCACGCTGACCACGGTGATGCCGCTCGCCGGCATGGCCATCGGCAACCTGCTCGGCGGCATCGCTGACGCGCTCGCACAGCCGGGTGTCCGACAGGGCCTCACGGACCTGTTCGTCGGCATCAACAACGCCGTCCAGGGCCTCATGCCGGCCCTCGCGCCCATCGGCGCGATGCTCGGTCAGCTCGGCTCGACCATCGGCACGTTCCTCGGCGTGATCGGCCCCATGATCGGGACCGTCCTCGGGGCTCTCGCCCCGGTCATGACCAGCCTGTTCGCAGCGCTGGAGCCGCTCATCGTCACCCTCGGTGGCGCACTCGGCGGGATCATGACCTCGCTCGCCCCGGTCATCGGGGCCGTGGGGGCGGCGTTCGTCGGACTGGTCACCGCCCTCGGGCCGGTCATCCAGGCCGTCGTGGATGCACTGCTCCCGGCGTTCCAGCAGATCATCCCGATCATCGGCGGAGTGCTCATCCAGGCGCTCAACTCCCTGGTGCCGCTGTTCCCGCTGATCGGCCAGATGATCGCCACGGTGGTCCCGCTGGTCCTCCAGCTCGTCGCGGCCTTCCTGCCGCTGCTGCCGGTGCTGATCCAGCTCGCCGTGCAGGTGCTCACGCCGCTCATCCCGATCATCACCAACCTCGCCATGACGGTGCTGCCCCCGCTCATCGCAGCGATCCAGCAGCTCGTCCCGGCGATCATCCCGGTGCTCGGCATGATCGGCCAGTTCGCCGCCTTCCTCCTCGACATCCTCTCCCCGGCCATCACCTGGATCGCGGAGCTCGTCGTGGGGATGGTGACCAGCCTGATCGGGGGCATCACGTCGATCTTCACTGGCATCCAGCAGATCTTCCAGGGCTTCGTGACCATGTTCTCGGGCGGCTGGCAGAACTTCTGGGACGGCATCCTGATGGTCGGCCAGGGCATCTGGAACATCATCAAGGGCGCGTTCGACGTGCTCATGAACATCGGCATCTTCAAGCTGGCGAGCCTCGGGCTCAGTGCCATCAAGGGCCTGTTCACCAAGTCGTGGGGTGCCATCACTGGCGGCCTCCGCTTCGCGTGGGCCGGCATCAAGGGCCTCGTGTCCGGTGGCATCTCCGCGGTCAAGGGCTTCATCTCGGGTGGACTCAACACCGTCAAGGGTTGGTTCGGCACGACGTGGACCCAGATCAAGACCGACCTCGGAATCGCCTGGCAGGCAATCAAGGAGGGCGTCGGCAAGGGCATCACTGCGGTGGTGACCTTCGTGAAGGAGCTCCCCGGCAAGTGCCTCTCGGCGCTGGGTGACATCGGCAGCACGCTCCTCGGAGCGGGCCAGAAGATCATCCAGGGCTTCCTCGACGGCATCAAGCGCAAGTTCGAGGACGTGAAGCAGCTGCTCGGCAAGCTGACCGACCTGCTCCCCGACTGGAAGGGCCCCGCCAAGCGCGACGGCACCATCCTCATCGGCGCCGGCCAGCTGGTCATCGACGGCTTCATCAAGGGCCTGGAGTCGCGTTACGACGCGGTGCGTCAGTCCCTCTCTGGGCTGACGGATGACGTTGCGGCCACGACGTTCTCGGACCTGTCGGTCCCGAGCATCACTGGCCAGCTCTCCCGCTTCGACCCGATCGCTGACCCGTCCACCGGCCTGTTCGGCACGGGCGGCGGCGCGAACGTCGAGGTCAACATCCCCGTCCAGACGGACGCCAACCCCGAGGACATCGCGGACTCGATGCTGTTCGCGCTTCGGCGCGTCTCGTCGGGTGGCGTCTACGCAACCCGAAAGGGGTGACATGGCAGACCCCGTTCTGGCCGTAGGTCAGTTTGACCTCGACGGCTACACGTTCGGGGGCGAGAAGGATCCAGTGACGGTGACGCCCGGAGGTTTCGACCCGGGCGTCACCGGCTGGCGCACCCAGGATGCGGAGAACCCGGTAGGCGACAGCCTCCTGTTCGGCCGCGACCGGCTCACACCCGGCACCTGGGGCTTCAACCTCCAGACCAACCAGACCAGCGCCGCATCCGCCCTCGGGGCCATGGAGACCATGGCTGCCAAGTGGCGGGCTGACGGCATCCGCTCGACCCCCGGCTCGGTCAGCCGGCTGCGCTACAACCTCGGCAACGGCACGCGCCGCGTCTACGGCCGCTCGCGTCGCTGGGCACCCGCGATCAACGTCGGGATGTTCCGCGGCGTCACCGACGTGCTGGCTGACTTCCAGCTCGCGGACACGCTGTTCTACGACGACGTGCAGCGCAACATCGACATGAGCATCATCCCCGGCGTGACGAGCGGCCTTCGCGGGCCGCTGACCGGCAAGCTCTCGACGCTCCTCGCGGGCGAGCGAGCTCGGTCCATCGCTGACATCGGGGGCACCGCCCCCGCCCCGTTCGTCGCTGTCATCTACGGCCCGGTGCAGAACCCGTGGCTCTCCGAGGACGGCTTCAAGCTGGAGCTCACCACGACCCTGGCCTACGACCAGTTCGCGGTCATCGACACGCGCCCGTGGGCCAACACGATCACCCGCTCTGACGGCGCGTCTCTGGCCGGCGCCCTGACCCGCACCTCGCGGCTCTCCACTGCCCGGCTGAAGCCCGGTGGCGCCAACCTCCGCTTCGGCGGCAAGGACGCCTCCGGTCGCTCTCACGTCGCCGTCGCCTGGCGTCCCACCTACTACTCCATCTGAGGAGCCCACATGGCACTTGACCCCGTTCCCTGGTTCATCGGTGGTGGCGCTGAGCACTCGGCCGGCACCGCCCGGCTGCTGGTCCACATCGCCACTGGCGGCGCGGCTGGCATCGTCTCCTCCCCGGACCTGTTCGTCACGCAGAAGCCCGCCCCGACCGACCTCATCACCATCGCTCCCGGGGCGGCGATCATCCCGAACACCAACGCAGTTCAGCAGTCGTACGCCCTGCGGGCCCCGTCCGCGACGGACCTCGACATCACGCCGACCGGCTCCGTGTCGGGCCGCTCGGACCTCGTGGTCGCCTACGTGGACGACCCCGAGTTCACCGGTCAGGTGCTCCCCGAGGACGAGGTGCAGTTCGGCCCGTACGTGAAGTTCGCCCTCATCGAGGGTGTCAGCCCGACCCAGACCACGGTGCCGGAAACGTTCGACTACCCGGCCATCGCGCTGGCCCGGATCACCATGCCGGTCAACACCGCTGCGGTGACGCAGGCGATGATTACCGACCTGCGGAAGGTGGCGATGCCCAAGCGCACCCGCGACCTCTACAACACGCAGCCGACCGCGACGAGCTCGGTGGCGTCGACGGGCTTCGTGGACTGGATTCCCCAGTGCCAGAGGAACATCACCATCCCCGCCTGGGCCACGCAGATCAAGGTCGTGGGCACCATCGCGGGGGCCAAGTCCACCACGGTGGGCACGGTCGGGAACGTCGCGTGGACCCTCGGCACGCTCGGCTCGCAGGCCACGGCCTTCGACTTCGACCCCAACAGCCGCTCCGTCTGCATGACCGCCGACACGGTGTCCATCCCGGCGAACCTGCGGGGCACGACCCAGACGCTGAAGCTGCGCGGCTCCCGCGCCAGCGGCACCGGCAACCTGGTGTCGGATGCGCTCTCCACCGTCCTGTGGGACGTGGAGTTCCTGGAAGTCGCATCGGCTGACTGATGAGTGACTGGCAGTACGTCATCTCTCGACTGAGCGGCGCTGGCACTGAGACGGTGCTCGACTGGGATGTCCCCCTTGGCGGGGTCGTCCTGTCGAGCGCCCTCTCGGGGCCTGACTCGATGAGCGGCATCATCTCCCCCGAGCTCGCCTCCCTGAAGGCCAGCGACGGGCGAGCCCTCATCACTCCGTGGTCGACGGCGCTGTACGCGATCAAGGACGACCGCGTGCGCCTCGGCTGCATCGTGACCGACCTGCGAGCCCGCGACAGCTCGCTGACCATCGACGGCATCGGCTTCTCGGGCTACCTCCACGGCATCCCCTACACGGGCGCGGTCAAGGACTTCGGCGGGCAGGACCCGCTCAACGTGGTCGAGTTCGCCTGGTCCCACGCGCAGGGGCAGAGGCGCGGCAACATCGGCATGAGGGTCGAGAACAAGAGCAGCAAGCCGCGCCTGGCCACGGCCAAGGCCGCGGAGAAGGACTCGGCGCTGAAGACGGTCGTCATGTCGTGGGAGACCACGCACGACCTCGGCAAGCTCGTGGACGAGCTGGCTCTCTGGACCCCCTTCGACTACCGCGAGGACCACGCCTTCAGCGGCAACACGATCCAGCACAACCTCCGCATCGGCTACCCGCGGCTCGGAGCCAAGCTCACCGGCCTGCGCTTCGTCGTCGGAGAGAACGTCATCGTCATGCCCGACTCGATTGACGAGGGCGGCGACTACGCCTCCGAGGTCATCGTGCTGGGTGCCGGCGAGGGCAACAAGATGGTCCGCACCTCGGTCCCCCGCACCAACGAGCCGCGCCTGCGCCGGCCCGTCATCGTGTCCGACAAGTCGCTCCGCACGCCCCAGCAGGTCTCGACCCGGGCGCGGCTGGAGCTCACTCTGCGCCTGGGCCTCCCCGAGATCGCAGACATCAAGGTCATCGACCACCCCAACGCACCGCTCGGCTCCGTTAGGCCAGGCGACGAAATCTTCCTCCAGACCGGCCCTGAGGGCTGGCAAGGCGACCTCGGCTTCTGGGCTCGGGTGCTGGAGGTGACCGTCCGCCCTGACGAGCCGGGCTCTATCACCCTGAGCCTCGCTCGGGTGGAAGGAGTGTAAGTGTGAGTTCTGCACTGAACCGCCTCGCCCTGCGCATCCACGCCGTGGAGTCCGAGCTCGCTGCCGCCCGCACGCCGCAGCTCGCCTACTCCTCGGTCGAGGTCGAGGACGGCGTGGAGATGACGGTGGTCGAGGGCATCCAGGCCGCTCTCGCGGCCGAGACCGTGGCCTCCGGGGCGCAGGACGCTGCCGACCAGGCAGCCGAGGCTGCTGCTGCCGCCGACCTCGCAGCCAAGGCTGCTGACGCTGCCGCTGCGCAGGCCAAGGCCGACGCGGTTGCCGCTGACGCCAAGGCCGCGGCTGCGGCCACCGCTGCGGCACAGGCCGCTTCGGACGCTGCGGCTGTAGCCACCGAGGTGGACGGCATCCCCGCACTCATCTCGACGGCCAAGTCCGAGGCCATCAGCACGGCGGCCGGCACGGCCCAGCAGAAGGCCGACGCCGCCAAGCAGGCAGCCATCGACGCCGCCGCCATCACGGCTCAGGCCAAGGCCGACGCGGCCAAGGCTGCCGCGCTCACTGCTGCCGCTCAGACGGCCCAGGAGAAGGCGGATGCAGCTGCGGCCACGGCCAAGGCCGAGGCGCTCTCAGCGGCTGCCACCGACGCCCAGAACAAGGCGGACCTGGCCAAGGCTGCCGCGATCAACGCGGCTGCCACCGACGCTAAGTCCAAGGCGGATGCGGCTCAGGCTGCGGCGATCTCGACCGCGGCGACCGACGCCAAGAGCAAGGCGGACGCAGCTCAGGCTGCCGCCATCAGCTCGGCCGCAACGACGGCCCAGCAGAAGGCCGATGCTGCCAAGCAGGCTGCTATCGACGCGGCTTCCCTCGACGCCAAGAGCAAGGCCGACGCGGCACAGAGCGCAGCGACGACCGCGGCTGCGGCTGATGCGAAGGCGAAGGCCGACGCCGCCAAGGCTGCGGCCGAAGCTGCCGCCAAGACCTACTCCGACACGGTTGCGAGCGGGGCGCAGAGCGCCGCCATCGCGGCTGCGGCTGCTGATGCGAAGGCCAAGGCTGACGCAGCCGAAGCTGCCGCCAAGACTGCGGCTGCCGCAGACGCCAAGGCGAAGGCCGATGCCGCCCAGGCGGCTGCCATCGCGGCGGCTGCTGCGACGGCCCAGAGCAAGGCCGACCTCGCGCAGGCCGCGGCCCTCGCGCAGGCCAAGGCGTACGCCGTCCCCAACTACGACGACCGCGGCAACCCGAAGATCCTGCGCAACCCGCTGAACTTCTACAACGCGGCCCCGAGCTCGACGGACAGCATCGTCATCCGCACCCACATCGCCTTCACCGGCCCGATGGTGCGGTTCTCGTTTGAGGGTGCCCAGCTCGGCCGCGGCGACGTGTCCGGCTACTGCTCGCTCTACGCCTACGCCCTCAATGGCGGCACCGCCTACATGCCGCGCTTCACCACGCAGGGCGACTTCTCCGTCAAGGTGCGCATGGCCAAGGACGCGGCCAACGAGCTCGTCCTCATCATCGACCCGGTCGGGCCACCCAGCGCCACCTGGTCCTACCCGCGCCTGTCCATCACGGAGGTGCAGTTCGGCTACACGGCACCACAGCCACAGGGCCTCACCGGATGGACCGGGACGCTCATGGCCGAGGACGCCATCCAGGCCGAGTTCGGCACGACCATCGTGAACTGCACCGCCCGCGACATGCAGGAGAACTACGACGTTACCCGCGGTTGGCGCAAGGCCGGCACGGTGCAGATCGACGGTGGCGACATCTACGCCGACTCCGTGACGGCTGCCCAGATCGCGGCCAACGCCGTCACCGTCAACGAGCTCGCGGCCGATGCCGTGACCGCGGACAAGATCAAGGCGGGCTCGGTCATCGCCGGGAAGCTCGCCGCTGACGCGGTGCTCGCCAACAACATCAAGGCCGGCGAGATCACCGTGGACAAGCTCGCCACGAACGTCCTGACCATCGGCAACGTCCCCACCCTCCAGGCCACCCTGGACGGCAAGGAGACGCCGACTGGGGCTCAGGCCAAGGCTGACGCCGCCAAGACGGCTGCCATCACGGCGGCAGCTGCGGATGCCAAGTCCAAGGCCGACGCTGCCGAGCTGGCCGCTAAGACCGCTGCCGCATCGGACGCCAAGGCCAAGGCTGACGCGGCTGAGGCCGCTGCCAAGGCTGCCGCCGCTCTCGACGCCAAGGCCAAGGCTGACGCAGCGGAAGGGGCGGCCAAGACGGCTGCTGCCGCAGATGCCAAGAGCAAGGCTGACGCCGCTCAGGCCGCTGCGATCACCGCTGCCGCCTCGGATGCCAAGGCCAAGGCTGACGCTGCCGAGCTGGCCGCTAAGACGGCTGCGGCTGCCGACGCCAAGTCCAAGGCTGACGCGGCTGCTGCGGACGCCAAGAGCTACACCGACACCAACTACGGCGAGACCAAGACCCTCGTCGGCGGGTGGCGCGTGACGGGCAAGACGACCATCGCGGGCGGGAAGATCGAGACCGACTCGATCACCTCGGGCCAGATCGCCACCGACGCCATCACGGCGAACGAGCTCCAGGCCAACTCTGTGATCGCGGGCAAGATCGCCGTGGATGCGGTGCTGGCCAACAACATCAAGGCCGGGGCGGTCGTCGCTGGGAAGCTGGCGGCTGACGCAGTGGTGGCCACGAACGTGGCCGCAGACGCGATCCTCGCCCGGAACATCAAGGCTGGCGAGATCCTCGCCTCGCACATCAGGACGGGCACGATCACCGCGGCCTCCGGTGTCATCGGGGACCTCGATGCCAGCAAGATCACGGTCGGCAAGATCACGGCAGCCCAGATGGCCACCGGGACGATCACCGCCGCAAGCGGTGTCATCGCTGAGATCGACGCCAGCAAGATCACGGTGGGCAAGCTCACCGCCGCCCAGATGGCGACAGGCACGATCACCGCAGCGTCTGGAGTCATCGGCTCCATCGACGCGGCCAAGATCACGGTGGGGCAGATCTCCGCCTCGCAGCTCGCGGCTGACGCCATCGACGGCAAGACGATCACGGGCGTCACGATCACGGGTGGCCTGTTCAAGACGGCCCCCAGTGGCAACCGCTGGGAGATGGGCGGCAAGGACACCTGGATGGGCAAGGCCAACACTCTGCTCGGCTTCTCTGGTCGCAGCGATGAGGTTGCCCCGGCCCAGGTCTACACGGACGCGCTCGGGCGCGTGACCCTGACCGGCGCCCAGTATTCGCCCACTACGAGCGGCACGGGCATCCACCCGGTCGCCATGCTGCAAGTCGGCTCGGACTCCTCGGGCGGGCTGGGCGACCCGCTGAGCCCCGGCTCGGGGACCGGCGTCTACATCACAGGACGCACGCACTACTGGAACGGCGATGTGCGGGACAGCCTCACGGACGCTGGCGAGTTCCAGATCAACACCAGCGGCATCATGTCCGGCCAGAATGTCGACCAGTACGCGGGCCTCACGGTTCGGAGCGTCGTCACCGGCCACACCGGCCCGTACAAGACGCAGGCTCGCCTGTGGACGCAGAGCACGACTGGCAGCAGCTCCGTCGACCTGACTCCGACTGGGGTCGACATCCGCGGCAAGAGCATCACGCTGGCCTCCGAGTCTGGCGGCACCCGCCTCACGGTGGACGCCACGAGCGTCACGGCCTCCATTGCGATGAAGGCCAACTCGGGCCTGACGGTCACTGGCACGACGACCACCGGCGCGATCAACGCCAGCGGCAAGCTCACCGTCAGCTCGGGCGGCGCGTCCATCAGGGGCGAGCTCATCGACGCCGACGACACCGGCTGGGTGACCTGCTCGCTGAAGGCCGGCTATGGCTGGCAGAACGGCGTGACCGGAGAGCCGATCCAGGTGCGCAAGAAGTTTGGCGTCGTCTACATCCGCGGGGCGGTGAGCAACACGGGCATCACGGCCAGCTCGTCCCACACGGTCGCGTCCCTGCCCCCGGGCTTCGCCCCGACCAAGAACGTCGTCAACTCGTGTGGCACCTCGTCCGGCGCCGCCTCTGCCGTCGCCTTCATCGAGTCGGGGGGCAACCTCCAGATCCGTACCAACGGCGTCGTCAGCGGCTACTACTTCTTCGGCGGCTTCACCTGGACTACCGACTGACCAACACCACGAGGGCCGATTCGCTTGCACCACAGGCGGATCGGCCCTCCCCTATCTGAAAGGAGGGACGGCATGGGAGGAGGAGCTTCGCTCCCCACCGCGTCGACCCCCGGCTACGCCCTCTACGGCAAGCGTGTGACCTGCGACTGCATGGTCCGCTGGCTCGACGCAGCCGAGCGGCTCGGGATCGCCCGCGGCCTCATCAAGTTCAACCTCGACATCGTGCAGCTCACTGGCGGCAACCCGCTGTCCGGTGGCACGCACACCAAGGGCGGCGCTGCCGACCTGAAGCAGAACAGCAACGCCTGGATCGCGCTCTACCGCGAGATGGGCGCAGCCGCCTGGCGGCGCGACGGGCCCGACTGGAAGGGCAACGAGCACGCCCACCTGATCCTCGTCGGCTGCCCGCACAACAGCCCCGGCGACTACCAGGTCACCGCGTGCAAGCGCGGCTACGACGGCCTCGGCAAGGCCACGTCCGGCACCTACGCCGGCATGTGGGGCTACGGCAAGAAGGACATCCACCCCCAGCCCTCGACCTGGCGTACGTGGTCGCAGGGCATCGCTTGGGCAGAGGCCCAGATCAAGACTCTCACTACCCCCCAGGAGGACATCATGGCCAGCATCGAGGACCTGCGGAAGGTCATCAAGGAGGAGGTCGGGAACGCGGTCTGGAGCGCCCCGCTCCTCAACCACGACCCCAACCCCAAGGACTCCACGCCGGCCCAGACCTACGCCGCCAAGTCCTACGTGGTCATGGCGAACTGGCGAGCCTCCGACCTCCAGGCCACTGCCGTCAAGGCCATGGCGACCTCGACCGCAACGCTCGCCGCGGTGAAGGCCCTGGCCAACGCGCAGGGCCAGAACGGCGAGGCCATCGCCTCCATCGTGGAGCGTCAGGTCAAGGCCGCGCTCGACAACCTCGACATCAAGCTCGTGGCCGAGATGAAGCAGGCCGGGTGACATGGCTCCCGAGACCATGAACGTCTCGGTGGTCACCGATCAGGACATGCCCGCATGGGCCATCCGCCTGGAGGGCAAGGTCGACCTCGTAGTGGCCCAGCAGACCCAGCGGCTGGACAGCCACGCCGAGGACCTGAAGGACCACGAGAACCGTCTCCGCTCCCTGGAGTCGGTCCAGCCCGAGGACGCCAAGCATCGCCTCCGCGCTGTCGAGGAGCGCAAGACCGTCGCCCCGGCCCAGCTCTGGATCGCCGTCACCTCCGGTGTCGCTGCCATCGGCGCCGCGTCCACCGCCATCAACATCCTCATGAAGTAAGGACCTGAATATGACCGTTCTGAAGCACGTCAAGGAGACCGAGCCGGTTCGGCTCTACCTCTACTCGGTCCTCGTGCCGGTGCTCGCCTTCCTCGTCCTGAAGGGCGTCATCGGCGGCGACGAGATGGCCGCCTACCTCGCCATGGGTGCCGCCGTCCTCGGCGTCCCTGCGGTCGAGAAGGCCCGCTCTGCCGTCGACTCGCCGGCCACTGCCACCGCCAAGCAGGAGGCGCTGGAGGCCGAGTACGAGCTCAACATCGAGCAGGAGTACATGCCGCGCCACTGAGCGCAAGACGAAGCCCCCGCCAGCCAACACGGCTGAGCGGGGGCCTTTCGTCGTTCCCGGGCGTCAGCCCTTGGAGCGCTCGATCTCGTCAATCGTCGTGACCTTGGTCAGGCCGGTGCGAGCTGCGGGCCTGCGGGCCGTACGCTTGCGTGCGGGCGCCGGCGTAGCCGCGGGTGGCGGCGCCTCCTTGTCCCGCAGAGCCAGGAGCTTCTCCAGGGGCTTGCGGCCCTCCGCGCATAGATCGAGGTGGGCCTTGCCGTCGCCATCCCACAGGATGTCGTAGTCGAGCACGTCCTCCATGGTGCCGCAGTGATCGCACACCAGGACTGTCACGCTTGCCATCTCCGGTCCTCCTTCCACTTGCTTCTCTCCCCGTAACCACTCACACTATCTCACTTGCGGAACTGTGTGCAAGTGTGCATACTTGGGTACAGACAACCAGTACGGTTTGCACCATTGACGAAGGAGGTGACGATGCCTGGCAAGAAGATCCAAGATGAGACCGAGGTCAAGCGCTGGATCGAGGAGGGCAAGACCTACGCCTGGATGAGCGAGGAGTACCTCCGCAAGTACAACATCGAGACGACACCGAGCCTGTGGTCGAACTTCAGGCGCCGGCACGGCCTTGACCGGCGCATAGCCCGCAACGACGACCTGATCCCTTGGGAGGTCAAGCGGGAGCACCGCTGGCGCTACCCGCTAGCCATGCTTCGTCACGAGGCGCGACAGCGTTCGGGCATGGAGTCGGCAGAGGGTATCCCGGAGAAGCTGGTGGCCTGGAAGGCCAACCTCGATGCGGACGGGGTGGTCGTCCACTACGACCCGGACACCGAGGACGGCTTCTTCTACGTGCCGAGGCGTAAGGGGATAGACCGGGACCTGATCCGGGTGCCGGACAGGAAAACGACCAAGAGGCGAGCTGCGGACTAGCGGCTCGCCTTTTGGCGTACCGAGTGGGCTGGTGTGACCTCCCGCCTGCCTGAAATGTCCGCTTACTCCGGGGTAGCACACACCCTGTCACGCTAGTTGAAATCTACGTGATATGGTCAAACCCGGCGTGACGAGCCCGACAGATAGCTCGCCCCAGCGGCAACTCACACTTGCACATCGCACGTCCCTTCTGGTAGAACGAGTAGTGGGAGCAACGGACCCACTCTCTCCACATGAGAGCGACTCACAGCACCATGAACGAAGTACGACAGGGGATCACGGTGGTCCTCGATGAGTCCCGGCACGCATTCCATGTGACGTGCGCACCGGGCTACAACTCCCGCGTGCTCGCGGAGCTCCTGGACCGGCTGGAAGCCGAGGGCTACGAGCTCCTCGACTCGTGGGAGGAGCCGAAGGAAGTGCTGGACGAGGGGCGCATCCGCATCTGGCTGCGCAGGGCCATCGTGGCCGGCCTGATGGCGGTGGCGTTCGCGTTCTTCGTGGCCGGTCGAGCAGGCTCGGTTGACCTGCTGGACACCAGTCAGAACGGCAACGTGATCGCGGCGGGGACCGTCGCAGGCAAGAAGAAGTCGTCCGTCCCTCCGGGGGTGGTGACACAACAGAATAAGGAGGGCAAGGCGCTTGGAGATCGTAGACATCAGTCCGCATGGTCGGAAGCACAAGTCGAGCGAGAGCAGCTCAACAGGGCCAGTCGAGCGGGACGGGAACGGCCGTCCGAAGGTGATCGTTCCTTGCGATCACTGCGAAACGACTGGCAAGGTGCCAAGTCAGAAGGTCGAGGGGCGACTGAACCAGTGCCCGAAGTGCAAGGGCGCCGGCCGCAAGCTGAAGGCGTACAGCCGAATGACGACCTTCATCGACTGCCTGGAGGACAAGTCAAACCTCACGCAGTGGAAGCAGCGCAACGTTGTGCTCGGGCTCTCGCGGAGTCCCTCTTTGCTGGAAGCGTTCTCCGCTCTCCAGGAGCCGCACTCGACCGATCGCTCGCAGGCCAATGCGTTGGTGCAGCGGGCGGAGGAGGCGGCGGGCTCTGACCTGAAGGCCCTCACCGGCACGGCGCTGCACGACATCATCGAGCGCATCAACCTCGGCCAGGACCCGGGCTTCATCCCCCCGGAGCACGAGGCTGACATCGCGGCCTACAAGGAAGCGGTGGCGCTGGCCAAGATCGTGGTGGTCGCAGCCGAGACGTTCGTCGTCAACGACACGTTCGGCGCGGCCGGCACGTTCGACATCCTCGGGCTGCACTGGGACGAGGCGCGTCAGCGCTGGGTCCTGAAGATCATGGATATCAAGACCGGCCGCATCGACTACGGCCTGAGCAAGATCGGGATGCAGCTGGGCGGCTACGCCAACAGCCAGGCGTACGACGCCGAGACGGGGGACCGCTCCCCCATCCAGTGGACGATGGAGGACGGCACGGTCCTCGACGTGGACCTCGATGAGGCCCTCATCATCCACCTGCCGGCAGGGCAGGGAGCCTGCACCGTGGTGCCCGTGGACATCCGTGGGTGCTACGACGGCCTGGTGCTGGCGCAGCAGGTCCGCAAGTGGCGCTCTCGGAAGTTCCAGCAGGAGCCTCTCGTGAGCGTCGACATGTCCTCAGCCGCTTGATTTGTGTTCAAGTGTGACATGAGGTAGAGTGAGATGTGAAGGGGCCGGGTGACCGGCCACTCCGAGATCACCGTCTAGCGACCTCGACCGCTTCGGTTTGTGTTCAAGTGTGAGGTGTGTTAGTGTGAGTCTTGGAGGGCAGGGAAACCTGGCCCCTCCCCGAGAGAGAGGAGTGAGCATGAGCACTGCAACCGAGGATCACCCCGAGCAGGACAGCACGTTGGTCGAGGAGCCGGTGGCTCCGACCGAGACCAAGGCCGACGCCAAGGCCAAGCTGATCCCCTGGCCCGGCCAGCCTGAGATCGCCACGCCGCTGGGCGTGCTCCAGGGGCGGTTCGACGTGGTGGACTTCCTGATCCGCAAGGAGATGGACGACATCGCCAGCCACCAGCGGATCATCCAGCGCAGCAAGGACCGGCTGTACGAGCTCGGCCGCGAGAGGGCGGCCCTGAAGCGGGCGGCAGCGGCACTGAGCGACGAGGCCGACATCAACGACGAGAGGGCCACCGCGTGAGCGACGAACTGACCACCAGCCTGACGCTGAAGTACCCCGAGGCCAAGCGCTACGAGGGCGCCCCGTGGATCGTGTTCAAGGGCAGCGTCGGCCAGATCAAGGATCAGGTGGTCGCCTACTTCGGCTACGACCAGAACCAGATCGCCGGCATGACCATGCACGAGATCACGCTGCTGGCCAACCAGAGCATCCGACAGGCCGGGGCGCTGGCGATCAACCTCGGCGCGACCCCGATCTCGCAGGAGAACGACTGGGGCAACCCGAAGGGTGACGCGGACGCCAAGGGCGCACCGGGCGGCAACGTCTGGGATCAGGTGAACGGCGGCAGCAACGGGGGCGGCGAACCGTCCAACCCGCACGCCGGCCTGATCGGACTCCTCAACGAGGCCGCGTCCATCGAGGAGCTGAAGCGCCTCTGGGTCACGAACAAGCCGGCCTTCGAGGACAAGGCAGTCGCGGATGCGTACAGCGCCCGGGGCAAGGCCCTGAAGGCCGCAGCCGCCTGACGTAGCACCACCCAGCAACACCAGCACGACCCCCACACAACTGAACAGAGGAGACACACCACATGCAGTTCGCTGACATCGCCACCGGAGCCGGCTCGTTCTTCAAGACGGCCGACAACCTCGACGCCGTGGCCATCCTGGTCGACGTGAAGCGCCTGGAGCCCCAGCGCCCCGGCAAGTTCGGCCCGAAGGACGCCATCCACGGCGACATCCACATCTTCAAGGACGCGGCCTCGCTCGACGCCGGCACGCCCGAGGTGCTCCAGGGCGCGATCATCAACCAGGCCCCGCTCGTCCGTGACCTCGCGGACATCGTTGGTCAGGCCACCGTCGTCAAGCTGGAGATGACCCACTTCAAGAACGTCGGCAAGGACGTGGCCGTCTTCCGCACGGTCGACCCCCTGACCAAGGGCAAGGTCGTGGAGTACGCCAAGGCCCTCCAGGAGAAGGTCGCCGCCGAGATGGACGACGCCCCCGACTTCTGATCGGGCCAGCCATTCAAGGGGAGCGGGTGTGTAAGTGTGTGCCCGCTCCCCCGGTAGATCGGAAGGAGGCTGAGTGCTCAGTCCAGGACGAGCCCTGAAGCTCAATGCAGACTCGGGGCGTGAGCTGCCTCGGGTCCCGGCGCTGGCGGCTCTCTACAACATCGGGGTGAAGCCCCGACACGGCGAGGTCATCATGGTGGCCGGCAGGTCCGGCACCCAGAAGTCCGGCTTCGCCCTGTGGTGGACGGCCCAGATGGGCCTGCCCACGCTCTACTTCTCGGGTGACATGAGCGCCTTCACGGCGTCGTCGCGCATCGCCTCCATGCAGATGGGGATGAGCACCGAGGTGGTCGAGCGCCTGCTCGCGGACCACGGTGACGCGGCCGAGGAGATCATCCGCCAGGCCGACATGGTGAACATCCAGTTCGCCTTCGGGAAGATCGCGTGGGCCAGCGTGGACGCCGACATCGAGGCGTACATCGAGCTCCACAACCGCTACCCCGAGGTCATGGTGTTCGACAACCTCATGGACATCGAGGACGCGGCCTCGGACTACACCGAGCAGATGGAAGTGATGAACTCCCTGACCGACCTGGCGCGAGCCACGGGGGCCACGGTGATCGTCCTCCACCATGCGAGCGACAAGTCGTGGGAGGCCAAGTCCGACCCGTGGTCGCCGCCGAGCCGTGACCAGGTGAAGGGCGGGCTCAGCGAGAAGCCAGAGCTCTCGCTCTCCGTCGCCCTCAACCCGCAGAGCCACGAGTACCGAGTCGCCTGCATCAAGCAGCGCATGGGTCCCTGCGACCCGACAGCGCAGAGCTACGCCCGCATCCGGGCGATCCCCGATAAGACCCAGTTCGCCCAGTGGGGCGAGCCGCTGGGCACCATCTGAGAGGAGTCCCTGTGAGTAGGGAGAAGGTCAAGGTCGAGGGCTACGACGCGAGCGTCGCCGCCTACGGCCTCACCATCGACGTGGAGGTCGGTGACAGCCCGGTGCTGGAGCTCTACCCCGACGAGTCCAAGGCGTTGCGCAAGGCGCTGAAGCGCGCCGAGCGGAAGATCAGGGAGGCCCGTCGATGAGCGACGCGACTTCCGAGACGACCGTGCCCGACCTGCCCGTCAGGAAGGCGATCAAGGTCGGCGGCACGCTGTTCGTTACCGACCAGTGGGACTCCGTGTCCCTCAACGTGTTCGGCTCCTACGCCGACCTGTCGCCGGCCATGGCCCGCGAGGTGGGTCTGGCCCTGCTCGACGCAGCCGACCGCGTGCAGGCCGGTGGTGGCGCATGAGCGAGGTCGCCAAGCGCAACGCCCGCAACCGCGGCGCCGGCAAGCGCTGGGAGAAGGAGATCGAGGACGGTGGCCGTGCCTCTGGCATCGACACCGACCGCACTCGGGACACCGGCACGAAGGATCAGGGCGACCTGGTGATGCGGCCGGGCGGCGGCAAGTTCGTCGTCATCGAGGCCAAGAACGCCAAGCTGGAGCCGGGGCCGTTTGTGGAGGAGGCGCTCATCGAGGCGGCTCACTTCGCGGAGCTCCGGGGCCTCGACCCGGCGAACGTCCACCCTGTGGTGTTCGTCAAGCGCCGGGGCAAGGGCTTCCTCGACAGCTTCGCACTGACGACGACGCGGGAGTACCTGCGGCTCGTGAAGGGCGAGGCGTCGTGAGGGAGGTCATCGGCCTGCTCGACGGGCTCTACGACTCGGGCATCGGCGGCGTCATGGTCGAGACCATTCGCAACGTCGAGGGCGTCGACAACGTGCTGGAGCTGATCCCGGGCGACCTGGCGATGCTCCGCGAGGAGGGCTTCCTGCGGTGAGCGACGAGGGGAAGCCGGACCTGCAAGCAGTCCTGGAGCACTACGGGGTCTCGGGGCGCGCCCGCATGATCGCGTGCCCGCTTCATGGGGACCGGACCCCCTCGTGCTCAGTGAACTACGACAAGGGCGTGTGGAAGTGCCACTCATGTGGCGAGGGCGGCGACGCCTACACGCTGATCCAGAAGATGGAAGGAGTGGACTTTGGAGGAGCCAAGGACTTTGCAGCCTCTCACGGCCTCGCAGATGGAGGAGCTGGAGGCGGCGGTGTCGTCGTACGAGGCAGCGCTTACGGTCGACGCCGCGAGGTACCTCGTCGGAAGGGGTCTCGGCCAGCAGGAGGTGGCTACCAGCCGTCTTGGCGTCGTGGCTGACCCGTTCCCCGGGCACCAGCACTACCGAGGGATGCTCGCCATCCCCTACCTCGACCGCGAGGGCAAGCCGCTCGCACTCCGCTTCCGTTGTCTGGAGCAGCACGAGCACCGCTCGTACTTCCACGGCAAGTACAACTCGATGAAGGACGAGCCGACCCGGATGTACGGCATCCCGGCCCTGTTCGGCGCCAACGAGGAGATCCACGTCTGCGAGGGCGAGCTCGACTCGCTCATCCTCAACAAGGTCGGCCTGCCGGCCGTCGCCATCGCGGGAGCCAACAACTTCCAGTGGCGCCACCAGAAGATGCTGGCCGGCTTCAGCCGCATCTACATCTGGGGCGACCCGGACGACGCCGGCCTGGAGTTCAACGCCAAGCTCACGAAGCGCATGAAGCGCGCCAAGTCCGTGCGGCTGACGCAGGGCGACGTGACCGACACCTACACGGCGGGTGGCATCGAGGCCATCTACGCCCTGATCGACCGGGAGCCGCCGCGATGAAGGCGACCCGCGGCCCCTGGATGCTCTACCACTCCCGCCCCCGGACTGTGGAGGCGTACGAGGGCCGCGACGAGCGAGGCAACGACCACATGGTGGTTCGCCACCCGGACGGGACCATCGAGGCCCTCCCCCGGGACATCTTCAACGCCCGCTTCGCCCCTGTTGGTGCGTGGGCAAGTGTGACACGACGAGAGGAGAACGCATGACTGACGAGAACGTGGTCCAGAAGGTGACCGAGGTCAACGAGGGCGAGGCCAAGCGACGACGCGGCCCCAACAAGCCCAAGGAGATCACCCCGACCCAGGCCGTCTTGCTGGAGGTCGAGGCCGAGCGCCAGGCGCAGGACAAGCGCTGGGGCGAGCAGAACCACCCGCAGCAGGGCGGCAACGCCCCGGCCAAGGGCATCGCCCACTACGCCGAGCTGGCCGACCAGTGGAAGCGCTTCAACGACGCCCGCGTGAAGGCCGGCACCCTCGGCTTCGACTCGATCCTCCTGGAGGAGGTCTACGAGGCCCTCGGTGAGGAGAGCCCCGGGCTGCGCCGCGAGGAACTGCTCCAGGTCGCCGCTGTCGCCGTCTGTGCCGTCGAGGCGCTGGACCGCAACGGCTCGGGCGAGCCGGCACCAGCAGCGGCAGCCGCGTGATGCGCGGCGAGGCAGAGCTCATCGTCCGCGACCTGCTGAACGCCTACCACAACAAGGGCATCCGGGCCGTGCAGCTCCCTGACGCCAAGCCCGGGGAGACCTTCCTCGGCCATCCGGTGCGCGAGGGCAACCCCGGCATCGTCATCACCCAGACCAAGGAGGTCACCGCGTGAGCGGACCCAACATTCTCGTGCTCGACGTGGAGACCGCTCCGATCCTCGCTTACACCTGGGGCATCTGGCAGCAGAACGTCGGCCTCAACCAGATCGTCCGCGACCCGCGGATGCTCTGCTGGGGTGCCAAGTGGCACGGCCACAAGGACATCCACTTCGCCAGTGAGTACCACGACGGCCGGGAGGACATGCTCCTCGCGCTCCACGAGCTCATCAACGAGGCGGACTTCATCGTCGGCTGGAACAGCGCCCGGTTCGACCGGCCGTGGATCGACGGCGAGTTCGACAAGCTCGGCCTCGGCCCGGCAGCCCCGGCCCGCGACATCGACCTGATGAAGGTGGCCAAGCGGCAGTTCCGCTTGCCCAGCTACAAGCTCGACTACGTGGCCCAGAAGCACTATGGCCTGAAGGGCAAGGTCGCCCACCAGGGCTTCACCCTTTGGTCGGATGCCATCGACGGCGACGAGGCCACCAAGGCCAAGGCGTGGAAGAAGATGAAGTCCTACCAGCTCGGGGACATCCGGGTCACCGACCGCGTGTTCTCCAAGATGAAGCCGTGGATCAGGGTCCTCCCGAACTTCGTCCTGTGGGGCGAGGATGGCGACCCTGACAAGTGCGCCTGCGGTTCGACCCGCTTCCAGCGCCGTGGCTACAACTACACCAAGGTGTCGCGCTACCAGCGCTTCCAGTGCCAGGGCTGCGGTGCATGGTTCCAGGGCGGTCGCCGCGAGGCGGGCGTGGACCTGCGGAGGGCCGGCTGATGGGCCGGCGCAAGGTGGACGAAGCCACCGAGGCCGACTGGACCTTCCACGAGGACCGTCGCGCCGTCCACTGCGTCGAGTCGGCGGCTCGCCGGGCGGCCCGTGAGTTCGAAGCCGTCGAGTACACCGACGCGGTGCAGGACGCGCTCCTGTGGCTGGCCGTCCGCCCGGACTTCTACGCCAAGGCGGTTGCCACGGACGACTGGCGCCAGCTCGGGCAGGACATCTACAGCAATGCCCTCCGCAAGCCCGCGGTGGCCGACAGCAACAAGCGTGCGCTGACCGTCAGCCGCGAGCGACTGGAGGAGGAGCGAGGTTGGGAAGTCTGACCTACGACCGGCGCACGGTCGAAAGGACCCTGCCGGCTGTCTGGGATGACGCCTACCTCACCGAGGGATTCCGGGACGACAGCGCCCCGGACCCGGACATGCCCAAGGGCTCGGTGGACCACAGCAAGGGTGGCGGCACTGTCGTCGCCATCGCTGATGTCCGCCGGGCCTACCGGCAGGCCGACCTCACGGTCGGGCAGCGCCAGGCGCTCCTCCTGCGCTTCGGGATGGACGAGCCCTACGACGACGCGGGCCGGCTCCTCGGGGTCAGCAAGCAGGCCGTGCAGCAGCGCTGCGAGCGGGGCGTCGGAGTCCTCGTCGCCCACCTCAACGGCAACGAGATCGAGGACGAGGAGGAGGCGGCGTGACGCTCATCATCGCCTCCTGCCACCGCGAGGCCCAGGCCATCGCCCGCAAGCGGAAGCTGAAGGCCGGCGAGTGGCGCTACGTCGAGAGCGTCCGGGTGCTGGAGGGCCGGCGCGGCCTGACCGTCCTGCGGACCAACTGCTCCTGGTACGTCGGAAGCCTGGAGCGCATCACTGACATCGAGGAGTACCTGGCCCGGATGCGGGTCATCGGAGAGATCGAGAGCGAGACCTACGTGGACTGCGAGTGAGGACGACATGAGGATCAGCTTCAGCATCGAGATCACTCGGGACAGCGAGCCCGAGCCCGAGCCCGAGGTGACCATCCAGCCGGACATGTCTGGCGTTCACATCGAGGTGAGTGCGGCGGACATCGGCCGCGAGCTGGAGATGGCGACACGACGTGTCGGCTTCGGCACCCACTGAGCTCGACAACGAGAAAGCCCCCTGCCTTCTGGCGGGGGGCTTCTCTGCGTTCCGGGCTACACCCACTCGACCTGACAGGTCACCACGGCCTCCGTGCGGGCCGGTGGCAGTGCGGGAGCGGGGCCGCGAGGCGCAGGCTGGGCGGGCCGGCGCTGGACTGCGAGAGAGGCCAGCAGCGCCTCCCTCTCCCCCTCGGGCAGGTCCATCAGCAGCTCGGCCAAGCGCTCGACCGTCGCCCGGTTCATCGACGTTCCAGCAGGTCAGAGGGCTTTTTCACCGTGAGCGGGAGCATCTTCCCGCCAGGCGGAGCCAGTTCTATGGTTGTGCCCATCTGCGGGCAGATGGAAATGGCCCGAGAATCAGACTAGGCTGCGCCCATGAGCCAGCGACGTGGCCCCGCTGCGGGGCGAGACGCCTACGACATCGACGCCGAGTGGACCCCCGCCGACCTCGCGCTGCTGCGCGACCTGGAGCAGGCTGAGGCGCTGCTCCCTGCCGACGCGCCTCGCGCCCTCCTCTCTGTCCGCCTGTCCGTGTTCACCGATGACACCACATCCCCGGTGCGGCAGGAGCTAGACCTGCGGATGCTCGCCCGCGAGAAGGGCTACCTGGTCGTCGGCGTTGCCAGCGACCTCAACGTGTCGGCAACCAAGGTGCCGCCATGGAAGCGCAAGTCCCTCGGGGAGTGGATCAACAACCGCCTGCCCGAGTTCGACGCGCTCCTGTTCTGGAAGATCGACCGCTTCATCAGGAACCTGAACGACCTGAACACGATGATCCGGTGGTCGGAGAAGTACGACAAGAACCTGGTGTCCAAGAACGACCCCATCGACCTCACGACGACGCTGGGCAAGATGATGGTCTCGCTCCTCGGCGGCGTGGCCGAGATCGAGGCGGCGAACACCAAGACCCGAGTCACCTCGCTGTGGGACTACACCAAGACGCAGGAGCAGTGGCTCGTGGGCCGGCCCGCCTACGGCTACGTGACGGGACGAGACGAGGCCGGCAAGGCGGTCCTGCGGATCGACCCCCACGCCCAGGAGGCGCTCGTCGCGGCGCGTGAGCTGATCGTCGGCGGGATGGCGGCGAGGGCCGTCGCACGGGAGCTGAAGGCGCGGGGGCTGGCGACCGACAGCCTGACGCCGAGCACCCTCCTGCGCCGGCTGAGGAACCCGGCCCTCATGGGCTACCGGGTGGAGGAGGACAAGAAGGGCGGGCTGCGCCGCTCCAAGATTCTGCTCGGCCACGGCGGCCAGCCGATCCGGGTCGGTAGCCCGATCTTCACCCAGGAGGAGTTCGACTCACTCCAGGCCGTCCTCGACGCCCGAGGGATCAACCAGCCCGAGCGCAACCCGGGCGGTGCGACCAAGTTCCGCGGCGTCCTGAAGTGCGCGGACTGCGAGTCCAACATGACGGTCCAGGTGAGCAACAAGAAGGAGGGCACGTACGCCTACATGCGCTGCCAGCAGTGCAAGAGCGGCGGGCTCGGAGCGCCCCACCCCCAGGGGGTCTACGACGCCCTCGTGGAGCAGGTGCTCGCCCTGATGGGCGACATGCCGGTGGAGGTGCGGGAGTACGCCCGCGGCGAGGAGGCTCGGAAGGAGGCGGAGCGCCTGGAGCAGTCCATCGCCTACTACATGAAGGAGCTGGAGCCGGGGGGTCGCTACACCAAGACGCGGTTCACCCAGCAGCAAGCCGAGGCCACGATGGACAAGCTCATCGCTGAGCTGGAGGCCATCGACCCGGAGAGCACTCAGGACCGCTGGGTCTACGTCGCGGCCGGCAAGACGTTCCGCGAGCACTGGGAGGAGGGTGGCGCGGACGCCATGGGCAGCGACCTCCTGCGGGTTGGGGTCGAGTGCCTCGTCAAGCGCACGAAGGTGCCCGGCGTGCGGGCGCCCAAGGTGGAGCTCGACCTGCGAGTCCCGAGGGACGTGCGCGACAGGCTCCGAATGCGCCCCGACGAGTTCGGCGGCGACTTCTAGCCAGAACGCAGAAATGCCCCCCAGCCGCTTATGGCTGGGGGGCTATCTGTTTGCCGCTGCCCGACCGCTTGTGGTCGGGGCTGGGCTAGAGCATCCCCTCCTCGTAGGGGACCTCCTCGCCATCGCTTTCGATGATGGTGACCTTGATGGTGATGGCGCTCACACAACCAGCCCCTCGCGCCGCAGCCATGCCTTGGCGTTCTTCAGGCCGCGGTACTCGCTGGGGGTGGTCGGGGTGAACACGGTGCGGCCGACCGGGCTGCGCCAGCAGAGGTGATTGCCTCCGGTGACGGTGACCTGCCACCCCTGCTCCTCGGCCAACTTGACGAGCTTCTTCAGCTCCTTCTTCATGGCAGGCTCACCACCGAGAAGCGCTCCGCCCCGCTCACCTCGATGGACCCGTGGTCCTTGGTGTCCCAGGTGATCTTGCCGGGGCGAGGAGTGGCGTTGTGGACCTTGGTGATCGTCACCGTCACCGGCTCCGCGTCACCCATCGCGGCCTTCAGCGCCGAGGCGAGGCCGGTCCCGAACAGGACGACACGGACCTCGGCCCTGGCGGGGATCGCAGCTGCGGGCAGGCGCCTCATGCCGCCACCCCCTCGGCCGATGCCATGAGCTGAGCGATCTCGTCCAGGTGGACGAGCCTCTGGCCCCAGGCATCGAGCCCGACGTGGACCTCGCGGGCGGGCGCGAAGATGAACTCCGTGCCGGGGATCGGCGGCGTGATGGTCACGCGCTCCGTGCCATGGGTGTGGCCATGGATCAGCCACAGGCCCTCGTCACGCAGCCGCCACTGGGCGTGGCGCGTCTCCTCGCGGTCCCGCTCGTACGGGAAGTGCGAGAGGAGCACGTTGCGCCCAGCAATGCGACGGCGAGCCGCCATGGCGACCGAGTGGAAGCCGTAGTGGTACTCGTTGCGCTTGTGGGCGTCCCGGTACATCGGGTGCGCCGCGTCGTGGTTGCCGAGGACGAGGTGCTTCAGCCCGGGCAGCCATGCCATGAAGTTCACGGCACGCATCACGACACCCTTGGCCGTGGAGCCCGTGACATCCCCGAGGACCCACACGGAGTCCTCCTTGCGGACGGTCGAGCGCCACATGTCGGCCAGGGCCTCGTCGTGCTCGGCCGGCGAGTCGAAGCCGCGGATGCTGGCCACCTTGGCGTGACCGAGGTGCAGGTCCGAGGTGAACCAGACGTTGCCCGCCATCACTGACCCTTGACGTTGACGATCTGGCGCAGCTCGTACTTGACCTCCACGAGGTCGGCGGCGTCGGCCATCACCACGTCGATGTCCTTGTAGGCGGCGGGGATCTCGTCCACGAAGGCGTCGATGGCCCGGAACTCGATGTCGCCCATGGCAGCCTTCAGGTCGTCCAGGGTGAACGCCTTGCGGGCGGCGGAGCGGCTGTACTCACGGCCGGCGCCGTGCGGAGCTGAGTGGAGGCCGATGCGGTTGCCCTTGCCGGTGACGACGTACGAGCGGGTGCCCATCGAGCCGGGGATCAGGCCCCACTCCCCCGCCTTGGCCGAGATGGCGCCCTTGCGGGACAGCCACACGTTCTCGCCGTAGTGGCGCTCCTGCTCGGTGTAGTTGTGGTGGCAGTTGACCTCGCGGGTCACCTCGACCGAGCCGCGACCGATGGGCTCGATCCACTTCGTGAAGCAGTCGAGCACCCGGTCCATCATCTCCTCGCGGTTGAGGAGGGCGAACTCCTGCGCCCAGCGGAGCTCGCGGATGTAGGCGTCGAACTCGGGCTCACCCTCCACGAGGTAGGCGAGGTCACGGTCGGGCAGAGTGATCCAGCGCTTGGCGCACTGCTCCTGCGCCACCTTGATGTGGTGCTGGGCGATCTTGTTGCCGACGCCACGACTGCCCGAGTGCAGGAACAGCCACAGGTGACCGTCCTGGTCGACGCTCACCTCGATGAAGTGATTGCCGCCACCCAGCGAGCCGAGCTGGAGAGCCCAGTTCGCTGCATACGACGCCGGGTTGAAGCCGAGGTCGAACGCCTCGTCCTCCAGCACCTTGACCCGCTGGCCCGCGGTGTAGGTGAGCTCGGCGTTGTACTTGCCCGGCGAGAGCGGGACGTGGCGCTCGATGGCCTCGCGCAGCTTGGAGCGGTCGAGCCACTCCACGTCACCCAGGGTGATGTCGGTGCGCAGCGCCATCATCCCGCAGCCGATGTCCACGCCGACCGCGGCCGGCATGATCGCGCCGAGCGTCGGGATGACCGAGCCGACCGTCGCACCCTTGCCCAGGTGGGCGTCGGGCATGAGGGCGAGGTGCGGGAAGATGAACGGCATGGTCGAGGTGACCTCGGCCTGCTCCCGGGTGTTGTCCCCGAGGATCGAGGCGAAGTTGAACAGCTTGACGTTGAGTCGCTTCATGGTCACGCTCCCTTCTTCCACTGGCCCTTGCGGACCCACGGCAGGCGGACGGCGGTGTGGCCGCGCTTCTTGCTGGCATCGACGTAACCCCGCTCCAGGAGGCCGGCGTCGGCCATGGCGTCGAGGAGGCGGCTGTACTTGTCCCACGACACGAGACGGTCGAGGTAGAGGTGGTGCTGGCCCGGCGTCGATGACGGCACCACCTGGACGCCGAAGTCGAGGTCGAGGACCGGGTAGTGCAGGTGGTCGGTGTAGGCCACGGCGTAGCTCGTCACGAGGTTGGCCTCGGCTGCCGTCACGTCGTACTTGATCGGCAGCACGGGGGCATCCCCGCCCTGGTAGTCCTTCGAGCTGTTGGTGTCGATGTCCTCGACCAGCGCCAACCGGCGCTTGACGCTGCCGAGCAGGCGGATCATGTTGTCCTTCACGCTGCCTCCGTTCCTTCCAGCGGGCGACCGCAGCCGTAGCAGTAGTCGCCCTGTTCGTCGTCAATGTCGTCGGGGAGCTCCAGGACCCCCGGGTTGGCCGCGAAGAACTCGGTGCGGCGCTTCAGCGCGGCCTCTCGCTGCGCTCGGTGGCTCGTGTCCGCCTTGGCCTCGACCTTCTTGCGGGCGTCGGCACGGTCCTTGAAGAACGCGGCCGGCGTGCCGTGGTGGTAGGGCACCAGCCACGCCTTGCACTCCTCGCCCGTGACCTTGCTGAAGGCGAGGTCCATGGCGGCGTTCTTGGCCTGCGTCTCGGTGCCGAAGGGGCCGACGACCACGCGGTTGTCCACGATGTCGGCCTTGTCGAGGTAGCCGCCCGGCCCCCAGTAGACCTGCGCCGCCACGACCCACTTGGCCTTCTGCTCGTAGAGGTCGAAGGCGGCGGCTAGGACGGCCGAAGCCGCCTCGTCCAGCGAGTCGTACTCGGCGTCGATCACGGCTGCGATCCTTGCCACGTCACGCTTTCCGATGGAGAGACTCACGCAGCGGCCTCCAGGAGGGACTTGGGGAGCTCGTCGTTCTCCAGGAGGACCTTGTAGACCTGGCGGCTCGCGGTGTGGAACACGCAGACGCCCTCGGCCTTGCCGGCCCAGCCCTCAGCGGCGACCTTGGAGCCGGTGAAGCGGAGCTCCTCCACGGCGCCGTCGATGGCCTGCTGGGAGAAGCGACCCCGGTAGAGGATCGGCACGGTGTCGAGCCCGTGGGCGACCCAGCCGTCCTGCCGGCCGAGGTCGATGAGCTGCGCCCCGCGGTCGGCGTTGAACAGGCTGAAGCGCTTGTGGTCGAGGCCGTACTTGCGGGCGATGCCCTGCCCCCACCATTCGCCGAAGTGGTGGCCGGCGCCGAGGATGTGGACGAGCGCCTCGGCGTGCTCGCGGACCCAGCCGGCGAAGCCGAAGTGGTCGGTGGCCTTGCCCGGGGTGACGAGGCGGTTGCGGGACTGGGCGCCGACCGCGAAGTTGCCCTGCCGGGTGCAGACGACGTGCTCGCCGTCGTTGAAGCTCTCGACCTGCTCGATGATGACCGCGGCGTTGGTGCCGTCGATCTTCTCGGTGACGATGATGTCGCGGTTGAGCCGGGGCGTCTTGCCCCAGTCCTTGAACTCGATCACGCGCCGGCCTCCTGCGGGGCGGCGGGCGGGACGTACGTGCCCTGCTGGGCGTCGCGGATGGCGGCCTCGATGATGCGCGAGAGGCCGAGCGCCTGGAGCTGGCTCATCTCCAGCGGCTTGAAGTCGGGCTTGTTGAGGTCGAGGACGATGACGTTCGCGTCCTCGGCGTAGGTCTGGACCGTGCCCTCGGCCAAGTTGGTGTTGTGGGTCAGGATGTTGCCCATGTGACTCCTCTCGTCAGGCCGCACGCATGGCGGCGATGTCTGCTCGGCGGGCGAGGGTGAGCTCGCGTCGCCTTCGTGATTGGCAGGGGATGCAGTAGCGCCGGCCGTCAGACCAGCCCGTGTTCTCGGCCGTGAACTCGTGGCCTTGGGTGCAGTGGGTGTCGGTGCGCTTGGCCCGCTTGGGGGCCTCGACGGCGACGCCGTAGCGCTCTCGCCAGAGGGCCTTGGCCCTCGCTGCCCACTTCTGGACCGACGACGTGGAGACGCCGTGGCGCTCGGCCGCAGCTGACGGGATGGCGCCTAGGGCCAGCACGTCGAACAGCGCCTCGCGCTGCCGCTCAGGCACCATGGCCAACAGCTCGTCCACCAGGGGCGTGGACTCGTGGTCGGGCTCTGCGGCCCCGGGGAGGGCGTCCACCACCTGTGCAGTGGACACCCCCTCCCGCTCCCCCGAGCCGTCGAATGCGCCCGGGGTGCTGTCGAACCTGTGCTCGTACACGACCCGCTCCATGCGGCTCTCGGTGGCCCGGCTCCACCAGGTGCGCCATGCGACGCCGACCCAGGTGGAGATGGTCCCCTTGGCGGGGTCGTAGGTGTGAAGGTAGGTGAGGACGTGCAGGAGCCAGTCCTGCCTCTCGTCCTCGACCTCCATCAGCCGGAAGTACGAGTGGGCGTTCTTGACGAACATGGCCGAGGCCACGTCCACCGCGTCGGTGGTCAGGTCGCCAGTCCTGCCCTTGTGGAGGTTGGTGGAGCTCATGTCACACTTACTCACTTGCCCCCGACGATGACCGGCGTGCTGCTGCCGTTGAGGGCGCAGTTGAAGGTCTGGGGCAGCGGGCCGTTCTTCGTGACATCCCACGAGTTGGCGATCTCCAGGCAGTAGCGCTGGTTCGCGGCGGGGCTGAGCGCACCGGCCGACTCACGGAGCTTCGCGGTCTCGACATCCGTCTCGGCGCGGCGCTTCTGGGACTTGGCCGTCTCCTCGTCGTTCTGAGCCGCCACGATCTTGTCGAGGCTGGCCTGGGTCCGAGGGTCGAGCGGCATCGAGAGGATGCTCACGCGGTCGAGGACGACGCCGTACTTCGACAGCTCCCCACCGAGCGTGGCCTTGACGGCCTCCGCGATCTCGGCCTGCTTGGTGCGGGCGTCGTTCGGCGTGTAGTCGTTCGCCACGTTGAGCACGGCGTCACGGCCGGCCCGGTCCACGAACCGCTGCACGGTGTCGAAGTCGCGGTACTTCTCCCAGAGGGCCTTGGCCCCCGCGTCGCCCTTCTCGGCGCTGATGGCCCAGGCGAACTGTGCGTTCACGACGCCGCTGCCGCCACCGGAGAAGGTGACCTGGACCCCCTGCTCGCCCTCCAGGTCGGCGGTCTGGAGGCGAGTGGTGAACTCCTCGACCGAGGACCACGGCGCGACGAGCTGGGCACCGGAGCTGAGGGTGTCGGAGAACTTGCCGAAGGCGGTCTGGATGCCGACCGCACGGGCGTCGACCGTGGTGAAGGACATGGCCAGCGTGAAGATCACGAGGATGCCGGCCACGACGGCGGCGACGATGCGGGCGGGCTTGCGGACGCCCGGCTCGGTGCGAGCCATGTAGCCCTCACCGACCTTGCGGTCATCCGGGCCGACGATCCCGGTGACGAGCGCCGCGATGAACGCGATGGCGAGGATGGAGGCGATGATGATGTAGGTCATGGGTGTGGTGCTCCCTTCAGTAGGCGGTGATGGTCGTCAGTTCGTCGTCCGTCACGCGCCCCCGGGGATGTACTCGACCTGCGGAAGCTTGCGCATCGCATCGTGCGCCATGTTCCGATCCCTCGTGGGGAAGGAGTTCAGCAGGTTGCTGTCGAGCACGCGCCAGTCGTTGTGGCCGAGCTTGAAGTAGCGCCGGTCGCGCAGGTGGGGGTAGTAGAGCACCGTGCCGAGGGGCAGCGAGCTGACCCCCTCCACGTCCTCCACCGTGATGACCTCGGGCTGGGCCGGCGCGGGCAGTGCGCCGACGAACAGAGCCAGCGCGTCCTTGCTGACCTCACCGAGGTCGAGGTCGAAGGTGATCGGCTCCATGAGGCCGGCCAGCGGGCACGGCTCGGAGCCGACGATGTAGTCCGCCAGGTCGAGCACGTCGTCCGTCTTGACGCTGCGGCCCTCGGTCATGCTCGCGGCCATCGACAAGGCTGCGGCACGGACGTTCTGAGCCTGGCTCAGCGGGTTCTGGAAGGTGTCGGTCATGTGTAAGTGGTTCCTCTCTCTCGGTGTCACACTTGCTGATCTCACACTAGCACACGGTCACACTAGGTCAGGACCACCCGGCCCTCGGTGATGTAGTAGTGCGGGCTCCTCGGGAGAGCCTTGAAGTAGGTCAGGCCCGTGACCGGGCAGATGGCCTCGTCGTCGCGGAGCTCGGCCTCCGATGCGCCCTCATCCATCAGGCAGCACTCCTCTCCTGGTCGCGGACCCAGGCGTTGAACTCCAGCTCGGTGCGGCGCTGGTCCCGCTCGATGCGGTCGGCCGCGGTGCCGATCTGCCGGCCGAGCATGTAGGCGACCTGGCGGTTGCTGTAGCTGTCGCCGCCGCGTCCCGGCGTACTCGCCAAGACCTCGCGGACGGCCCGGCCCTGCTCACTGCCGGCCTGTGCGGCCCCCCGCACGCTTCCCTGTGGCATCACGCTGCGTCCTCCTGTCCCTCGGCAGGCAGCCAGACACCGTGCTTCCGGCTGCTGCGAATGTCGATTCCCTTGCGCCGCAGGCTCGCCGTCAGGAACGAGAGCCGGGCGTAGTTGTGGTCGGCGGGGTCTCCCCCGAGGGCCACGAAGATCGCGGCCTGCTTCTGCGGCGTCGTGGTCAGCGCCGCGAGGAACTCCCGCTCGGTGATCTCCGCGACGCTGCGGTAGCGCCTCACGCGGCCTCCTGCTTGAAGCGGGTGTCCGTCCCAAGGTCGCGGACCATGAAGGACACCAGCGCGAGGGCGTGCCACGCGGCGTGCGCCGGGTGTGGCAGGCCCGACTCGGGGTCGTTGTCCTCCCCGTCCCAGAAGGCGAGGATGTGGCGCTGGAGGGCGTCGAACGAGAGGTCCCACCCATAGCCCTTCAGGTAGTTGAACGCCTCATACTTCCGCGCCCCGAAGCCCGACACCTCGGCCAAGACGAGCAGGGCTCGCGGGTCGACCGTGCCCAGCTGCGCCGGCTTCTGGCCCTTCTCGCCGCCTGTCTCGGAGACGAGCCGGACCTCGCAGGTCTGGATCGAGGAGATGGCCTCGCCGCCCTTGGGCGCCGGCTGACTGATGAGCGTGACCGGGACCTCGGTGATCTCCGCCAGCGCCTTGATCTCCGCGTCGAGGACCTTGGTCAGCGCCAGCACCTCGTCGCCGTCGATGGTCGAGCCCATGGAGCGGAACATGCTGGGCGACGGGGCCCTGCCCTTCTCTCGCGCCATGGCGATCCACTCGGAGACCGACTTGACGGGCAGCCCGAGGGCGATGGCGGTGTTGACCTCGGCCTTGGCGCCCTTGCTCTTGTGCCAGCCGGGCAGCGTGGCGATCCCGTCGCAGCGCGTGGCGATCTGGTCGAGGTCCCACGCGAGGGCCGAGCGGAGGTTGAAGCCGAGCTCGGTCAGGTCCTCGTCGCCCGTGAGCGTGTCGTAGTTGGTGAAGCCGTTGTCCACGTCACGGCGGGCCGGATTGACCGTCTCGTAGCCCCAGCCGTTGAGCGTCATCTCCGTGTCGAAGAAGGCCGGGAAGTTGAAGGCCCGGATGCCCCGCATGGGGCCGGCGATGTAGAGCTTCATGCGGGCCTCACCATCCAGTGGTTGGAGGCGCTGTCCCAGTCGAGGCTGCGCCCCGCGAGCAGGTCGTCGCGGAAGCGGCGCAGCACGCCGGCGATGTCCGTGAAGCTGTGGGGGAACTGCTTGTCGTCGTTGGCCATGGCGAGCGACGCGCGGGTCTTGTGGGACAGGCCGTGCAGCGCCTCGGGCGTCTCGCTCGGGTAGACGGTGGTGCCCGAGTGCTCGTAGAAGTAGTCGAGCGCCTGGTAGCCGTCCACATCCTCCGAGGTGGAGGCCGTGGCGTCGAGGTCGAGGCCGTCGATCTGGCACTTCAGCCCGAGGCAGCAGTAGCCATACTTGCCGGTCTCCAGGTCGGTGTGAGCCGAGCGGAGCTGGCCCGTGGCCTGCTCGTGCTCGCCGGACTCCAGCCCCGCGATCCAGCGGTCGAGCTCGTCCGCCTCCAGCGGCCGGTGGACCTTGGTCAGGTCGCTCACGCGGCCACCTCCTGCTCCTGCGACGCGATGGCGAGGCGGAGGTAGCGGGCGGACACGCTCCACGGCTCACGGGCGTCCTGCTCGGACTGGGCGGTGGCCATGTGCTGGCCGAGCCGGCCCCAGGAGAAGTGGGCCCTGTCGATGAGCTCGCGGATGACGGCGTTGATGTTGCTGCCCTCACACGAGGTGGGGACGGCGACTCCGAGGGCCGCGAGAGCCTGGCCGAACAGGCAGCCCTCGCCGGGGATGGGCTGGCCCTCGGAGTCGCGGTGGACGTAGCGGCAGATGCCGCTGCTGTCCGTCTTGTAGATGGTGTCCGGGCTGGCCTCGGCCAACTCCAGGGCCTTCTTGGCCACGTCCAGTGCGGTGATGCTCACGCTTGGCTCCTCTCTGTCATCGGGCCGCTCGGCCCGGGTCGATCACACTTGCCCATCGTACCTCACACTTGCCCATGCTCGATACGGTCACGCTCGCCCGTCATAGCCCACGCAGTAGACCGTCGTGCGGTCCACGGTGATGGGGGCGACGCCCTCGCCGTAGAGGTCTGAGGTCTCGCCCCGCTCGATGACGACGGGGTAGGTCACGTTGCGGTCACACTTGCCCTCCTCGGCCCAGATGCGGGCATGGAAGCCGAGCATCCCGACGCCTGCGGCAACGAGGCCGGTCAGCAGCGAAAGGATGGCGGCAGCCGCGATGCGCCAGGGCCAGGTGGGCTCGTTCATGAATGGGGTGGTCCTCTCTCGTCAGTGGGTGGTCACCAGGCGTCCTCGCCGCCCGGGTACCACTTGCCGTACTCGCCGCGGGCGTAGCTGTAGTCCCCGAGGTACTCGGGCGTGAAGTCGTCGGCCGGCGCCGCGTAGTAGCCGTTCCTGCCCCCGGGCCCCTGCATCGAGGTGGAGATCCACGAGCCGCTGTAGGGCTCCCGCCCTCGCTCGCGGTACTCGTTGACGAGGGACTCGACGGCTGCCTTGACGCGCCTGCGGGTCGCACCCGACGACACGAAGTCGTCCAGGAACACCCAGCGCCTGCCGAGGACGCCGGCAGCCCGCGCCCCGGAGTGGTTGGAGGTGTCGTCGTCCTTGCGGATCAGCAGGGTCGTCTTGCCGAGTGCGTGGGCCAACAGGCCGGCGACGTTGACGCCGCTCAGGCCCGTGGCCACGAAGGTGTCGAACTCGACGCCGGCCAGCTGCTGCTTGGCCTGCTCGATGATGCGCTCGGGCTGGTGCAGGGCGATGTCGAAGTAGCCCGAGGCGACGACCAAGCGGTCCTCCCTGACGGCGAGCCCGCTCACTTGCCGCCCTCCAGCTCCCGGGCGAGGTCGCCCAGACGGTTGCCCACCCAGCGCATGAGCTCGGCCTCCGTGCGGAGGGCCGGGGCCATCGACGTAGCGAAGCGCTTGGCCTCGTCGGTCACCTTCTCCACCAGGCGCTGGCTCTCGGCCTGGAACTCCCAGCCGTCGAGGACCTCCTGCGGGATGGTGTGGCCGTGCTGCATGGCGTAGTGCTTGATGCTGCTCTGCGCTGACGGGCTGGCGATGCCGTCCAGCGTGCGCCAGCCCCCGGGGTCGCTGTGGAAGATCGCCAGGGGTGGCGGCGCCTCCTTGGCGACGGCGCTGGCCGTCCACGGCTGGAGGTCTCGGACGTTGTTGCCCATGACGGCCCGCTCCCACGCCCACAGGGTCCACGGCAGCTCGGGGATGGGCGTGGCCTCCGGGCGGGCCGGCGTGGCGTCGAACCGGCGATCCCAGTCGGGGTGCATCTCGGTCGTCACGCGACCACCGCCTCGGTCGGCAGGGTGCGCGAGTCCACTCCGTGCTTGTCGGCCAGGACTGCGGCGACGTGCTCGGCCGCGGTCCGGCTGTCGTAGTCCTCGACATGCATGGTGGGCTCGTCGTCGTAGGTCACGTAGACGCCCCACGCATCGGCGTCGTGCTCGTCGGCCGGCATCATGCCGTACCCGGTCTCTCGGACGGCCATCACCTCGAAACCGTTGACGGTGTGCTCGTCAGAGAAGGGCACGGCAGGCAGGCTGAAGTCCTTGGACATGTGGCCTCCTCTCAGAAGTTCACGCCGGGGCCTCGGACCCCGAGCTTGGCCAGTGGCTGGATGGGGTCGGCGCCGTCCTCCCACTCCCAGGCGACGCCGCCCATGCCGTTCACGTAGAGGCTGGTCAGCCCCTTCGGGAAGGCGTAGACGAGGTAGCCGCGAGTGAGGCTGCCCCCGGCAGAGCGGAAGGAGCGCTTGGCGTCATCGAGGGTGTCGCCCTTGCCCCAGTAGTTCGGGCCGAGGATGAGCACCTGTGCGGTGTCGGCGGGCAGGTCGGCCGCGAGGTTGCGGGCCGTGGTCACGGTGAGGTCAGACATGGTGGTCCTCTCGGGAGAAGGGGGTGGCCGCGACGATCACGACCTGCTCGTGGGTGATGCGCCCAGCGGTGTGGGCGATGGCGACGATGCGTCGGGTCGCCTCGGTGTCGTCGTAGGTGCCCTGCTTGCGGGCGTAGGACAGGTCCACGTTCGTCGTGAACGTGCCGTCCTCGTTGTGCTTGGGCGCCCAGCGGCTGATGGTCCCCGTGGGGCCGGCGTCAGCCCCCTCGACGCGGTAGGTGACTCGGAACTGGTCGCTCATGCGATCACCCCGAGCAGGACGCGCACGGCCTCCCGGAGGCAGTCGAGGTCCTCACCCCGCTCCGCGTTCATGTCGGCGCTGAGCGAGTCGTGGTCGTAGTAGTCCGCCCGCTCCTCGGCGTCGGCAGCTGACTCCACCAGCGCGGTGGTCCGGCGCTGCTCGCTGGCCGTGATCTCGTCGTAGACCTTGCGGAGGGCGTCGCGGGCCTCGTCCTGCGGCTGGGTCTCGGCGTGCTTCACCGAGTCGACCGTCACGGCGTTGTGGCCGAAGTGCGGGTCCGTGCGGTTGTAGGCGCCGTCCTCGATCCAGTGGAAGATGGAGTCGGTCAGTTCGGCCGCGGTGTCGTCGGGGTCGTAGGGCGCGTTCTCGATGTTGACGCGGGTCGTGATCGTGAACCTCATGTCAGTCCTCTCCACAGCAGTCGGTGCAGATGTCCTTGGAGTTGGGGCAGGCGTACTCGTCCATGACGAACTCGCCGCACCAGCGGCAGGGCACGTCTCGGTTGGGCAGCCGGGTGCCGTCCGGCACGTTGCTCATGGCGACCAGGTAGGCCGGGTGGTCGTCCGGCACCTCGGTGACGTAGAGGCCGCGCCCGTCGCCCGGACCCTCGAAACCACCGGGCGACCACGGGGCCGGGTCGTTGCAGTCGTTGGTCATCTCGTGCCGGCGCAGCAGGTCGTACGCGGCCTTCTGGAAGCCGGGGTGGACGTAGACGGCCGAGTCGTTGTCGGAGCCGTCGTGGCGGTCATCCTCGGGCACCCACCAGGAATCGAGCATGGCCTTCTGGCTCGGCCCGAGTCGCAGGAACCTCTCGGTGCCCGGTCGGGGCATCAGCGCGGCGGCGAAGCCTTCGGCGTCCTCCCGGGTCATGGGCGCCTTGCTCGTCACCGTTAGGGCGAACAGGATGGTGTGCTCGCTGTACTGGCTGTAGTCGGTCATGCCATGCCTCCCCGGCAGAAGTCGTTGTCGTTCAGGTCGCACTCGTCCCAGTCGCAGATGTGGTCGACGTACTCGATCGGCAGGTCGTCGCCGTACTCCTCGACGGCCTCGTCCTCGGAGTCGAACCAGTAGCGGCCGATGCCGTCCGGCGTGACGAAGGCTGCGTCGCCCTCGTTGCGGACGTAGATCACGTCCGGCTCCTGCGTGGAGCGGTCCACGAAGTCAGCGGAGATCGTGCGGGTCATGCGTGCCTCCTCGGGCAGGGTGGAGTGGTTGACCTGACGGTCAGCGCCAGACCCGTGACACACTTGGCCACGGGCCTCGCACTCAGCATCAGGACAGGGTGGTGAAACCGTCCGCACAGGCGATGACGGAGGTGTCTCCGACGTTGATCCAGCAGTCGGAGTGCGGAGCCTCCTCGGCGTCGTAGATGTCGCCGTCGAAGGGCTCCCAGCCCTCCCCCAGCGTCAGACCGAACTCCACGTCGGCCGGGTCGACCTCGGGCGTCACCGGGGCCTCGACCTGCGTCGTGTCGAGAGTGGCCGTGGGCGTCCACGTCCCGGCGTCGACCAGGGTCAGGGCAGGGTCCGGCTTGCCGGCGTTGGCGATCTGGCTCGGGACCAGGGCCGCGGCTAGCAGGACAGCGGCAGCGCCGACGACCTTCAGGTTGGCGCTCACGCGGTCACCCCGCGGCTGATGTCGAGCATCGAGAGGTCGAGCTCTCGCGTGGCGTACTTGGCGGCGCGCTTGGCGCGGCGTGCCAGCGTCTGGGCCTTGCCCGTGCGGCCGGACTTGTGGGTGCTGTGCTTGGCCATGGTGATGGTCCTCCTGTGTGGTGTGTCGGTTGTCCCTCAGGCCCCGTGGCCTGAGAGGAAGAACTGGCGGACCCACTCGGGTCCGAAGGTGCCGAAGCGGCTGGGGTCGCTCACGGGGTGCTGGACCCCTGCGGGCGTCACCATGACGACCGGCCCGCCGTAGAGGCTGCCGACGAAGGTGACTGGGGCTGAGGGCTCGTCGGGGTACTGGACCCAGACGGTGTAGGACACCTGGCCGGCGATGCCGCCCTGACGGCGGATGGGACCGAGCGTGGGCTTGCGGTCGTTCACGTTGTCTCCCATGCAGTCATTGCTCGCTCGATGTCCTCGGGCGTCGGGTCGTCGTTCCGGTAGTCCCAGTCGCGGTAGTGGTCGGACTCGCGCTCCCACTCCTCCTCCCACTGACGCTGGAGCGCCTCCCAGCGCGCCTCGTCGTCGGCGTCGTCGCCCCACTCGTCCGCTCGGGATCCGGGGATGTGCTCCAGATGCACGCCCTCGTTCTGGGCGTGGAAGCGTCGGTACAGTTCGACCATGGCGAACGTGTCATCGAGGTAGGCGTAGCCTCGCGTCGAGTGGTAGTCGTGGTAGCCCACGCCCCAGTTGATGGCCTTGCAGCCGAGGTGCTCAAGGAACGCCGTGTCCGAGAACGCTCCGATCCCGACGACAGCGCCTGCCGCCTCGACTCGCTGAATCGTGGCGTCGTCCTCGTACTGGTAGAGCACGACATCCGTTCCGCCACGGTCGAACTCGATTACGTGGTCGTACTGGCGCTCCGCTTCGAAGTGGGCGGCCGTCGACCGGCCCGACTCCTCACCCACGGTGAGCAGCACGTCGGTGACGATGCCCAGCTTGGGCAGCATCTCCAGGATCACGTAGGCACCCAGTCGGTCATCGAGGGCACCCGAGTTGACGACCAGCCCGTCCGCCCGCTCGATGAAGCGGGCCTTGCGCTGCCTCGGGGACACCACCGTGTCCAGATGCGCCACGGCCAGCACGTTGGAGCCGCGGTCGAGGAAGTGGTAGAAGTCCTCCGGGGCCCGCTCGGGGACCTTGACGGTCTTCATGCCGTAGTGCCTGCCGAAGTTGCGCTCCGCCCTTGTCAGGGTCCCGGCCAGCGCATTCCGGTCGAACACGTCCCACGCGGTGGGACCACACACTTGCACACTCATGCCGCAACCTCAATCTCACTGGACTCCATGGCCCACAGGTCGGAGTGCAGGTCGGTGGAGAACTCCATCCAGTCCCGGCCCTCCAGGATGTCGGAGGGGCCGACGAGGAACCCTCCGTTGTTCACGTACATGTTCCCGGGGTCGAAGGACACCCGCTTGCTGGCCCAGCCCTCCATCGTGGCGGCGAGGACCCGGCCCTGATCGGCCTCCGACAGTTCGCCGTAGCCGTTGAACACCACGAAGGCGACAGCGCTGGTCGTGTCGAACGTGGGGACCAGCTTGGTGCCGTCCAGTCGGAGCGGGAAGGCCCATGCCCGACCGCTGACGTAGCCGTTCTCGTCGAACGTGCGGATCCCGAGGCCACCGTTGGACTTCAGGGTGCAGCGCGAGTGGCTGTACTCGGTCCACCAGCAGGAGCCCTCGTGGTAGAACTCGTCGGCTGGCAGGTTCAGCTGGCGCGTGAAAGCGACCCGCTTGGTGCCACCCACGCTGGACTTCTGTGCCGCCTGCCCGATCTTGGACAGCAGCGCGTCCGGAGCCTTCTCGCCCCACGTCTTGTGGAGGTACTTGGCGATGCGCTTGGAGTATTTGCCGTCCTTGGAGACATACTCCATCCCGACGTTCCACGACGCGCTGATGAGCCTGTCGCGGAGCAGCCACTGCTCGCTGTTGTAGGGGATCTCCTGGTAGATCAGGGTACGGATCGCCTCCATACCGCTGGCCGTGATGAGGCCGTCCGGCAGGGTGACCTCGATGGTCTCGTCCTGCGGCGTGCCGTTCGGCATCACGAAGTGGATGGCCGGGGAGTCGCAGCAGTCCGACGACGAGTCGGTGTCGTGGTAGTGGTCCTCGTCGTCGCTGTGGACGTAGTAGTCGCACGAGTCGCAGTAGTTGTAGTAGTCGAAGCACGAGGAGCAGACGTGCTCGTTCCCGCAGTACACCGAGTAGATGTCGGAGTCGGGGACGTGCTCGTCGCAGCGGTCGCAGGAGGGGTAGCTGTCGAGGCAGTCGTCGCAGACCGTCCGGTAGCCACGGTCGACCGTGGTCATGTCCCCGTCCGGGGTGATCTCGTCGCAGTCCTCACACGTCGAGAAGTACGCGGCGATGCAGTCCTCGCAGACATCCTCGCCCGACTTGACGCCGGTCACGTCCTCGACGGTCTCCAGACAGTGCGCACACTCCAAGGCCGGTTCGGCGGCCTCCGTGGCGTCCTCGGTCACTCTCTCCATCACAGCGGTCATGACAGTTCTCCAGTGTCTAGGTGTGGTTCAGGCTTCTGCCTGCCAACGCGAGGCCCGGTCCCCAACCGGGCCGCACGCAAGCACTCAGGTGCTCGGTGTCTCGTGCCGTTCCAACAAGTCGCCTCGTGGACGACCCTCCATGTACTCCCCCCTCATATCTCCCCTCTCGGATCGGCGATACCCAGTGTGTTGGTGTGACCACGGTAGCACACTTGCCCACCGTGGCCAGACTGATGACTCAGCCCAGCAGGCTGAGCAGGTCAGGCCCGAGGCAGATCACGACAGCGCTCACCAGGAGCCTGCGGACGCCTCGCTTCGACATCGTGGCGCAGGTGGCCACGTCAGTACCCGGCCATCACACGGCGGCGGAGCGTCGCGGGGTCGAGTGGCTTGAAGGTCGGCGCGACTCGTCGCGTCTCGACCGGGTGCGTCTTGCCGTCCGACGAGCGCCAGCGGCTGGAGCCCTGCGTCACGTTCTGGACGTAGTTGGAGCGGAACCGAGGCCCTCCGGGCGTCGGGCCTTGCAGGTAGGCGTGTGCCTTGGACATCGTTCCTCCAGTGGTCGGGTCAGAACTTCAGGATGTCTGCGAGGTGCGCAGCTTCGATCTCGGCAGCGGCGAGGTCGATCCCGTCCTCGTGGAGGACGAGCATGATCTCGGTCTCCAGATCGGAGCGGGTGAGCAGGCCATGGGCGAAGTGCCCGGCCAGCTTGTAGAGGTGCGACCAGGCGAACTCGGAGATGTCGAGCCGCTCGGGGCGCGTGGCAGTAGCAGCCATGGTGGCCTCCAGTGATCGGTGGTTGTTGCGGCTCCAGCGTGTGGCCAGTGGCCGGACACGGCGGAGCCGTTGTGGTGAGGGCGGGAGTTGATCCCTAGCACTTGCGCGGTGGCCAACGGCCACCCGCCTGCCGTCCGACTGTCACTCGGACCTAGCAGCGAATCCCTCACCTAAAGTTTGTTGTCGCTTTCGGCGGACTCACTCGGAGCGACTGTCTCAGTCACTCTCACTCGGAGCGACTGTCTCAGTCACTCACCGGAGTGAGTCCGCCTACACCCAGAGTCCTCACCTAGTTCAGCCCTCACCTCCCGAGCGGACATCCACAAGGGTGACGAGACAGCGGCCTAGATCAGTGTGCTGACCACCCGGAGGTGCCAGCCGAGACGCTAGTCACGACGTTGATCGGGGGACGGAAGGGATCGACCTACTAGGTGCGAGGATGCCCTCGTGCTCACCGTTGGGTGTCACCGCCGATTCAGTGGGTACTGCCCACCTACTTGACCGCCGACTCCATGCTCTGAAGTTGTGGTGCGAACCCGACCCGCTGGGCCGTTCGCTTGGTCCTACTCTAGCACACTTGGCCACCCGGAGCGAACCGAGCGGGCCAGCGGCCCGATCCTCACCGACCGGAGCCGGTGAGCCCTACTCTAGCACACTTGGCCGGACCGGCGAACCGGAGCGACTGGGCAGTGCCTGCCCTCACCGAGCGAACCCGGTGAGCCGTACTCTAGCACACTTGGCCGGAGCCAAGTGAGTCAAGCGATACGCCGGAGGTCTGTAACCAGTCCCCGCTGGTGCGCCCTACTGAGCACGGTCCCCTACGGTTCCATGCCGTTCGCAACGCTATCCCCTCCCCCAAGCGCTAGGCGCTCGGTTCGGTGCGGCGTGATGCCACTCTAGCACACTTGCTCACGTGCCTGCCCAGTGACCGGGCTAGATGCGAGTCACGTCCCGGAGCGGTGAACCGTTCCGGCCTGACAACGAGAACACTACGGGTCGGCACACACTTGCACAAGTCGAGTGGCCAGATTGGGTGCGTTTCCGCAGGTCAGCCCGTGTAACGCAGTCGGGCGTGTCGCGCCTCCCTCGCGTGCGCCACTCCTGTTCTCTCACACGCACACATGTAACGTTGTGTTATGGGTCTGAGCCTAGCTGCCCAACGCGACGTTATAACCGCAGGTCAGGCGGCATGTTACCCGGGGGTAGCACCCCTTCGGCATGAAAGCCCGCAC